>Ga0206821_10210_pt2 | contig 10895 bp, 9 predicted proteins | sample Alteio_BWOrgCont_85_FD_152860 | JGI IMG/M metagenome (GOLD analysis project Ga0206821, IMG submission 152860) | Enriched cells from forest soil in Barre Woods Harvard Forest LTER site, Petersham, Massachusetts, United States -... | ecosystem: Environmental > Terrestrial > Soil > Temperate forest >...
AATCCCTGGGCGACGAGCTCGACGTTGGAGTTGTGCCGGTCGCCGGTCATTCCATCGGCAACGACCGCGGAGAGCATGCTCTCAAGCGCCGCCAGCATAGCCACGGTGAACGCTGCGGGAATGAGGGGCAGAATGTGCTCGGCGTGGAAGTTGGGAATGGAGAAAGGCGGCAAGCCGCGCGGAATTCCGCCGAACTTGCTGCCGATGGTCTCAACAGGCAGATGAAAAAACACGCTGACAGCCGTGCACACGAGGACGCCGACAATCGAGGCGGGAACACGGCGCATGAGGCGCGGCAAAACAACGAGGATGGCGAGCGTACCCAGGCCCAAACCGAGTGCAGTGGGATTGATAGTGGTGATGTGTGCGGCCAGCACTTTCATGCGGGGTAAAAACTCGCTGGGGACGGCGGGCGTGCGAAGGCCCAGGAAGTCCTTGATTTGTGTTGAAGCAATCAGAATGGCGATGCCGTTGGTAAAGCCGATCACCACCATGCGCGGAATGAAGCGGACCGCAGCCCCGAGGCCGGTGAAACCCATCACGAGCAGAATGACCCCGGCCATCACCGTAACCATGGCAAGGCCGCTCATTCCGAAATGGGCAACGATGCCGGCAACGATCACAACAAATGCTCCCGTAGGCCCGCCGATCTGGGTACGCGAGCCGCCCAGCGCCGAAACTAGAAATCCAGCCACAACGGCTGTGTAAAGACCGGCCTGCGGCGTAACACCTGAGGCGATTCCGAAGGCCATTGCGAGAGGCAGTGCGACCAGGCCGACTGTGACGCCGGCGACCAGGTCGTGGAGAAACATTTGTGCGTTGTAGTCGCGAAAGGCGAGAATCGACTTAGGCACGTTGGGATTGCTGATGGACATTGAGTGTTATGTCCATTTTACGCGCATTTGAGTTTTACTGGGTTTTCGCCGCCAACTTAAGCTGTTTCACGTAGATGAGCGCCGCACGCCCGCGGGGATAATAGTTCTCTTCCCTGCCCTTGCGTGAATAGCCGTGCATCTCATACAGTCTTTGCGCCGCCTTGTTTTCAGCATCAACATGAAGCCAGATGAGAGAAGCGCCGGCATCGATTGCGGAGCCCTCAAGCCGGCGCATCAATTCACCGGCAACTCCGGCGCGCCGGAATTCCGCAAGAACTTCAATCGTTTGGATGTAGGCCGTGGTCTCATTCGATTCAACCGACCACTCGACAATTGCGAATCCGGCAATTGCCCCGTCCTGCTCAGCCATCCAGGTTGCGGCAATTGCACTCGTCACAAGCTGGCGCATGTAAGCCCGACTGAACCGGAACGGCGGCTGAAAGCACTGCTCCTCGACTGCATAAAGTTGGATGAAATCGCCGGGCTGGTAGAGACGGAAATTCATACTGCATTTGCGTGCGATCCCACCCTTTCAGCGAAAACGCCGCGGAAAGGATGGGGCAAAGCACTGATCACTCAGCACAAATCACGAACCATGAATCACGATCCATGATTTGCATCAACTAGACCTTGGCTTCAAGATCTGAAATCACATCGAAGAATGGCTGGCTCAAGCGGCGATTGGCGGCAATCGCTTCCTTGATGGTGATGTCGGTGATTTCAGTTCCGTGCAGCACTGCGATGCGACCCCACTTCTGCTGGTGCACCATGTCGATAGCATGCAGCCCGTAGCGCTGACCCAGCACCCGGTCGAAGGCCGTGGGAACGCCGCCGCGCTGAGTATGGCCCAGGTTCACTGAGCGGGTTTCGAAACCTGTCTTCTTCTCAATCAGGTCGGCCAGAGCCTCACCGATTCCGGAAAGTCGCGCATGACCGAAGGAATCGACCTGCTGGGAGCCGATCACCTGGCCAACTTCGGGCAGATGGCAACCCTCGGCAACCACCACCACGCCGTAATGCTTTCCGTGGTCGTAGTTATATTTCAGCAGCGCGCAAACGTGATCGATATCGATTTCGCGCTCGGGTACCAGGATCACGTGCGCTCCGCCGGCGATGCCTGATGCGTACGCAATCCAGCCTGCATCGCGTCCCATCACCTCGATCACAATGACGCGGTTGTGCGAGTCGGCGGTTGTGTGAATTCGATCGACGGCTTCAGTGGCAATCGACACTGCCGTGTCATAGCCAAAGGTCTGGTCGGTTCCGTTGATGTCGTTGTCAATCGTTTTGGGCACGCCCACTGATGGCACGCCGTTCTCGCTCAGGTAGAGCGTCACCGACTGGGTGTCGTCGCCGCCGAGCGCGATGAGCGCATCGATATTGTTGAGCTTGAGAACCTCTTGCACCTTCTCAATGCCCCCGGGAATCTTCTTCACGTTGGTCCGCGAGGAGTGCAGAATGGTGCCCCCCCTCAGTTGAATGCCATCGATATTTTCAAGGGTGAGGGGAATGAAATTGTTGTCGAGTACACCGCGCCAGCCGTTCAAGAAGCCGATGAATTCGTCTCCGTAGTGATTGATGCCCTTTTTCACGGCCGCATAGATTACGGCATTCAATCCGGGGCAATCGCCGCCACCGGTCAATAGTGCAACTCGCATCTTGAAGTTCTCCTCTTGGAATTCCCCAATTAGGTATACAAGCCCGGCGGTAGGGGTCCGCCCGACTAACGCCTTAATCAGTTTAACTCCCGCTGTATTGGTGAATCGTGAGCGCGGTCACCGGAAACCAGGGATCAGGCACCAGCCGCCACGGACTAGGGGCGAACAATCCGCTACCTCCGGTCTGGCATCGTCACGTGATTCAATAGGTCTATGCCCGGAATTGGTGCTTTGCTGCTGCTGGCCTTTGCAAGCGTGGTGGTTGTCGTCTTGCTGGTTCTGCTGCAATTAACCCGGCTGGGATTTCTCATTCGCACAACCATCCCCGACCGGCCACGGCGGCGCATGTTTATTGCCTCGGTCTCTTTCCTCATTACCTTTCTCGGCGTGCGCATCCTGGTGCACCGCATCGTGGGCCATCAAGGCCATTTTCAGTGGGTGGTCGTGCGCGGATTGCACATTCACCACCTGGTATGGGGCATTTTGATTCTGCTTCTGGTTGGCTACGGCTGGCTGCTCGACCTGGGCCGGTCACATTCGCCTACTTCTATCTTCTTTAGCCGGCTGATGGCGGTGAGCTACGGCGTGGGCGCGGCGCTCACGCTCGACGAGTTCGCGCTCTGGCTCAACCTCGATCCGGACGCCTACTGGTCAAGCGCCGGACGTGAAAGCATCGATGCAATGATTCTTTTTGGGGGCATTCTGGCCGTAGGCGCGTGGGGCGCGCCATTCTTCCGCGGCATAAAGGCGCTGTGGGACAAACGAATGCTGTTCGAGCGCCGCCTGGGCACCCCTATTGGCCGTGTGAAGTTGCCTCGTCGGCGTAGATTTCGGCGATCGCGCCCGCGTATCGATCGGTAATCACGCGGCGCTTCAGCTTCATTGACGGGGTAAGCACCCCTGATTCCTGCGTCCATTCCTCGGCAACCACCTTAAAGCGCTTCAGCGTTTCAAAGTTGGCCAGCCCGTTGTTCACCTCGCGCACCAGTTCTCCGTATAGCGCTGTCACGCGGCTGTCGCGCACCAGGTCTTCGCGGGAGTTGGCATAAACCCCATGCCTGAGCGCCCACGCCTCAAGTGCAAGAAAATTGGGCGAGATCAGTACCGAAACAAACTTGTGCTTGTCGCCCACCAGCGCCGCCTGCGCAACCAGAATTGAGTTCTTGAGCTTGTTTTCAATCGGCTGGGGAGCCACCAGTTTACCGCCCGAGGTTTTCAAAAGCTCTTTCTTGCGATCGGTTATAAACAGGAATCCATCCTGATCGAGATGCGCGATATCGCCGGTGCGAAACCACCCCTCCGCATCGAAACATTCAGCATTCGCGGCCGGTTTTTGCCAGTACCCGCTAAAAACCGACGGGCCTCGCACCAGCAGCTCACCGTCCTCGGCAAACTTCAGTTCCACATTGTCCAAGGGCGCTCCGGCGGAGCCCATTTTCTGCTTTGCGGGAGTGTTGATTGCAATCACCGGCGAGGTTTCGGTGAGCCCGTACCCCTCCCATAATGCGATGCCCACCGAGGCAAACCACTTGGCGGTATCGATACCCAAAGGCGCTCCGCCCGACACAAATATACGCACCCTGCCGCCGAACGCCTCACGCACTTTTGAATAGGCCAGCTTGTTGGCCAGCTTCCATAAGAGCGACGCGGGCTTATGTCCGGCATATACCGTCAAGCTTGAACGCGAACCCACGCCCAGAGCCCATGCGAGAATCCGCTTCTTGACTGGCGAGGCGCTCGATTTCTGCTCCACCGCCTGGCGAATCTTTTCAAAAACTCGCGGAACACCCACAATCACCGTGGGCCGCACTTCTTTCATGGCCTGCGGAAGCTTGTCGAATTGCGAACAGTAAGCAACCTGCGCGCCGTAGTTGTACATTACGTAGTCAAGCGCCCGTGCAGTGATGTGCGAGAGCGGCAAGAACGAGATGCAGGCGTCAGCGGAGCCAAAGCGGAAGTCGACCGCGGCAACGTTCTGGTTGGTCGCAATATTCCCATGGGTCAGCGCGACGCCTTTGGGTTCTCCCGTGGTTCCCGAAGTGTAAATAAGGGTGGCCAGATCGTCCGGAACCACAGAGCGGACCAGCGCGTCGAACACCGGATCGCGTTCATTGCCCGCGGCATCCGCGTCAGCAAGAATCTCGCTCATGGCAATCGCGCCCTCGCTGGCCGGCGAGTCCATCATCACAATCCGCTCGAGGTTGGTTTTTTCGCGAACAGAGTTGAGCTTGTCAAACAGCTGGAGCGTTGAAACAATAGCGACACGGCAATCGGCGTCGCGCAACAGCGCTGCAATCTGCTCCCCTGTCAGCGTGGGATAAATGGGCACGTCGGCGGCCCCGATGGCCAGGATTGCGAAGTCTGAAACCGCCCATTCCCAGCGGTTCTCGCCGATCAGGGCTATGCGGTCTCCCTTTTTAACGCCCCAGCTCAGCAATGTCCGCGACAATGCGCGGACGCGCTGGTAGATCTGGCTTGATGAAAGGGACTGCCATTGCCCAAAGGAGTCTTGCCAGAGAACAGCGCTGGAATTTGCCGCCGAGCTCAAATGGAGAAACAGGTCGTTAATTGTCGATATCTGTGCGATCATTTTGGGCTCTGGCCCGCGAAAAGGCGGCCAATCGAGAGTGTATCAAGCGCCAAGCAGCGCTGGCGACGGGCGGGTGGGTAAGTCCAATGAGCAGACTCGCTCTCCCAAGGGCCCGGACATGGGCATCGACCGACACCATTTAGTGACAGCAGGGATGTAAATTTCAGGGGCCGGTATCGATCGTGGCGCGATAAACTGTAGCGAGACAAGACAAACCAGTTCTATTACTCTGCCGATCCCGGCGTCACTTGCGAGCGATGTTTAATTTACCCCAGGAATTACCTTCAGACGAATTCGACTCCGAGCCCGGCAGTGAGCTCGCCGGCGCTGAACGTGTGGTCCTTTGCGGGGCCGCCCTTCTGGTTCTGGCGAATGTTGCCAGGTGGTTCCTTCTTTCAGTAGACCCCGACATTCTGCCGGGATGGAATCCCATGAACTTGCAGGCCATGCTGCTGACCATGTTCAGCGCGCTCAGCCTCGCGCTTTCCAATCCCCGCTATTCGAGAGTTCGCCGCGTCACTTCAATTCTGCTTGCCGGTTTCGTCGCCCTGTTCTCATTGGCGGTCGTCTCGGAGTATATGTTTCACGTTTCTCTGGGCATTGATGCGTCCGCGCCGCAGGGGCAGCCAGCCAGCTTATTCAGCAGAATGGCAATGCAGGCCGTGATGGGATTTGCCGCGCTCGGCATTGCTGAAATGTTTGCCTTCGTCCGCAAGCCCGCCCTGGTGATAGTGGCCGATCTACTTACTCTGTTGCAGGCTGCAATCGTTCTCACCGTCGTAATCGGGCACTTTATCGCCATCTCGCACCTGTTTGATTCTCAGACCCCCGTTTCCACCTCCACGCACACCATGATCTGCCTGTTCCTGGTAAACGCGGCCTTTATGATGCGCCGCACCGAACGAGGCATTCTGAGCATTTTTGTCGGCAATGGCTCGGGCAGCAAAGTGGCCCGGGTATTGGGACCGATGATTCTCGTGCTTCCCTATGTCCGCGAGGCAATCCGCGCGCACTTCATCGGCCAGACTCGTATGCCGGCCTATTACACAACCGCATTGCTGGGGACGGTTGTCGTAATTATCAGCACATCAATTCTGATTTACCTCGCCCGGCGAATGAATGCGATGGAAGCCGAGGTAAACGATCTCTCCCTGCGCGACGGGCTCACCGACCTGCATAACCTGCGCGGCTTCCGCTTGCTGGCCGAGCAGGCGCTGCGGCTCGCACATCGTTTGCATACGCCATTCTCCGTTCTCTTCATCGATCTCGACGACCTGAAAAAGACAAACGACAATCTTGGCCACCAAGCCGGGTCTGACCTGTTGATTGAAGTGGCCGAAATTCTCAAGGCTTCGTTTCGCGAAACCGATGTACTGGGCAGAATTGGCGGCGATGAATTTGCGGTGGCCGGACAATTTGCCGAGGAGCACATTGCGCAGGCTGCCCATCAGCTTCAAGTCTCGGCCGTGGTTGCAAATCGGGGGCGAACCCATCCTCCCACGCTCAGCTTCAGCGTAGGCTATGTCACCATGCTCGCGGGCCAGACTGAAACGCTCGACAGTTTGCTGGCGCGGGCCGACACTGCCATGTACAACGAAAAGCGGCAGAAGAAAATGCTGGCAATCCGCAGCGGCCCCACAGCCGCCCCCGGGGTCAGCCAATCCGGTCCCGTCAGTTCCTGACCTCCCGTTTCTGACCGCAGGCTTTTTAACCGCCGGCGCATTGAATACTTATTCAGCTTATTGTATATTTATACGAGCGCGGATTCCGCTACGCGGACCGCGCCTTCACTTTTTTCCGGGTAGAAAGCGAACATGAAGACCCAGCGGCTGGACGCAATTCGTGATGTGCTGACAAGCTCGGCGGTGGCCAGCCAGGATGAGCTCAGGCGCAAGCTCCGCCGCAGGGGTTTTCATGTTACCCAGGCCACGCTCTCGCGCGACATGCACGAGTTGCGGCTGTCAAAAGGGCCGGGTGGCTACGCACTGCCCAATGGGCACAGCAGCGGTGCGGTAGTGGTAGACGATGCGCCGCCCACGCTTGAAGAAATGCTCAACAGTTTTGGGTTGCGCGTTCGGCAGGCCATGAACCAGGTGGTTGTAGGCACGGTTCTGGGCGGAGCTCAGCCGGTGGCCGCGGCGCTTGACCGCGCCCAGTGGACTGAAGTGCTGGGCACCATTGCCGGCGACGACACGGTGCTGGTCATCTGCATCGACGCGCGCCGCGCAGGCGATGTGGAATCGCGTATCAGGACGCTGCTTGAATCATGACCACAGAGATACAAACCGCAGTGGTTGGCGTAACCGGATACGCTGGCGCGGAGCTGGCGCGGCTTCTGCTCCACCACCCTCGCCTCAAAAACGCGCCGCCGGTGTTTGCCGGCCGCGTTGACGACAAGGACGCCACGCGCGGTGGCATTCCGCTTGTCGAGATTCATCCTCAGCTCGGCGACAACAACGGCAGCTGCAATTTGCGGCTTGAGCAGTTTTCATGGGGGCTGTTGGCCGATCACGGCGTTGATGTGCTGTTTCTGGCCACGCCTCATGAACAATCGCGCCAATGGGTTCCCGAGGCGCTGAAGCATGGCTTGCGGGTAATTGATCTGAGCGGCGCGTGGCGTCTGAATGAAGCCTCCAATCGCGCAGTTTATGAATTTGGCGATGAGGGCACCGACGGTGCGGCGGCAACCCAGGCGCAGGCTGTTTATGGATTGCCTGAGCTCAATCGCGAGCAGGTTGCCGGAGCCAGGCTGGTGGCCAACCCCGGCTGCTATGCCACCTCTGTGATTCTCGCGCTCAAGCCGCTGGTTGCGGCCGGCATTGTCGACCTCGACCACGGAATCGTGGCCGATTCAAAGAGCGGCGTGAGTGGAGCCGGCAAGGCGCCCACGCCGAAAACTCACTTCATGTACGCGGCAGACAATCTTTCGGCCTACAGCGTATTCAATCATCGCCACACAGGCGAACTGCTGGAGCAAATCGGCATCAAAGCATCTGAAATAGTGTTTACGCCGCATCTACTGCCGATACCGCGTGGAATCCTCTCGACGGTTTACGTGCAGTTCAAAGAGCCGCAGACGCGCGACTCCGTTGCATCAAAATATGAATCGTTTTTTGCCTCGAGCCCCATGGTGCGGTTCTCAAGCAAGACGCTTCCGCAGATTCAGTATGTTGTGCGCACCAATTACGCTGACATCGGTTTCCAGCTTGACTCGAGCGGCCGCCGCGCGGTGATTGTAAGCTGCCTCGACAATTTGCTTAAAGGTGCAGCAGGCCAAGCTGTGCAGAACATGAATATCGTGCTCGGATGGCCCGAACCGGAAGGTCTCGCATGAAATTCGCCGCGGAGGGTCGTGTATGAAGTACGTAGTCAAACTGGGTGGTGCGGGACTGGAAACTCCGCCCCTGTTGCAGGGATGCGTGCGTGCAATTGCCGACCTGGTGCGAGACGGCAACCAGGTAGCCGTGGTGCATGGCGGAGGCATTCAGCTCACCAGGATGCTGAAGGCGCTGGGCAAGCAGAGTGAGTTTGTAAATGGGCTGCGCGTCACCGATGCCGAAACGCGCGACGTGGCATTGATGGTGCTCGCAGGCCGCGTAAACAAAGGGCTGGTAGCAGCGCTCGGAGCGCTCGGCCAGCCGGCCATGGGGCTCTCAGGCGGCGACGGATTGATCTTTCGCGCACGCAAAAAGCGCACCGCCCCCGATTTGGGATTTGTAGGCGAAATTGCGGCCAGCGATCCACGCTGGATTGAGGCCATCTGGCAAATGAATGGTGTGCCGGTGATTTCTTCAATCGCGCTCGGCTTTGACGGCGAATATTACAACGTGAACGCCGATGAAATGGCCGCGGCCTGCGCGGTGGCCTGCCACGCCGATGCGCTGGTGTTTCTCACTGACGTTCCCGGTGTGAAGGGCGCCAATGGCGAAGTGCTGCGCTGGCTCTCAATCGATCAAATTGCCGAGATGGCAAAAAGCGAGGTAATTTCAGGCGGCATGCTGCCCAAACTGAGCGCATGCCGCGAAGCACTGTTAAACGGCGTTAAGCGAGTGCGAATATTGCCCGCCGAGGCTGCAGGATCGTTACCCGACCTGTGCAGCTCGCGCGTGGCTCACGGCACTGAAGTGATGGTGGCCTAGCACGGCGTTGGCGCCAGCAAACGAACTGGCAGCGGGCTGAGGTGCCCGCATTGACGCGGCGGGATTGAACGAATGATGCCGTTAGTCCGCACTTGAGGAGAGATTGAATTGACGAAACTTGATCAGATCAAAGCTGCGGAATCGCGGCTGCTTTTGTCCACCTACGAAAGAAACCCAATTCTTTTTGTTGGTGGCCAGGGCGTTCACATTGTTGACGAGAACGGTACGAAGTATCTCGACCTGTTAAGCGGAATCGGCGTCAATGCGCTGGGCTACGCAAGCCCGGTGATTGAACAAGCCATTGCCCGCCAGAGCCGCGCGCTCATTCACACGTCGAACCTCTTTTATCACGAGGGCCAGGCCGAGCTCGCGTTGCGTTTGACTGAGCGCACCGGCCTCGACCGTTGCTTTTTTGCTAATACCGGCACTGAAGCGTGGGAGGGCGCGCTGAAGCTGGCTCGCGCATACGCCGGTTTACGCCGCGGCGAAGGCGCAAACATCGGTACAAAGTTTCTCGCCCTTGAAAATAGCTTTCACGGCCGCACCTTCGGTTCAGTATCAACCACGCATAAGGCAAAATATCGCGAGCCTTTTGCACCCGTGGTTCCGGGGGTTGAGTTCGTGCGCTTCAACGATGTTGCCGATCTGCGCGCCAAGTTTTCGAATGAAGTTTGCGCAATTCTGGTTGAAGTTATCCAGGGAGAAGGCGGAGTCAGGCCTCTCTCGCAGGAGTTCTTTGCTGAGGCGCGCGCGCTTACCAGTTCCACCGGTGCTCTGCTGATTGCAGACGAAATTCAGGCAGGCATGGGCCGCACCGGCAAATGGTGTGCGTATCAGCATTACGGAATCCAGCCTGACGTCACTACACTCGCCAAGCCCCTCGCGGGCGGCATTCCATTGGGCGCAGTCTTGTGCACTGAAGAAGTAGCGCGCTCAATTCATGCCGGAATGCACGGCACAACGTTCGGCGGCGGCCCGCTTGCCTGCGCCGTTGCCATTGCCGTCATCGACCACATTGAGCAGCAGCATCTGCTTAAGCATGCAACCGAAGTCGGCGATTACTTTCAATCCAGACTGCGCGAGCTTGCCGCCCGTCATGAAGCCATTAACGACGTGCGCGGCAAAGGACTGATGCTCGCAGCCGAGCTCGACTCAGCAGACCTGGCAAAGCTGACCGTGGCCGAGATGCTCAAGCGCCGCATCCTTATCAACTGCACCAGCGATACGGTGTTGCGCTTCCTGCCCCCGTATATTTTGCAGCGTGAACACGTAGACGAAGCCATTGAAGCGCTTGACGCGATCTTTACAGAATATGCGGCGGCGCACAGCGCATCCGCTACAGGAGGACACCAACGTGGCCAGTAGAGCAACCATTGAACAGCCGGTCCCGCCCATCTCAGTAGATACCGACACCGATATTCAGGACGCGGTCGTGCGCATGTCGGGCGAAGATCTGTGTTCCATCTCAGACCTTTCGAGCAGCGAAGTGCGCGCCATTCTGAAACTCGGTCACGATGTAAAGCGCAACCCCGGCGCCTATCGCCGCGCTCTCGATGCCAAACAGATGGTGCTCGTTTTTGAGAAGGCAAGCCTGCGCACCCGGCTGGCTTTTGAAACCGGCATCAACACCATG
>Ga0206821_10259_pt1 | contig 10850 bp, 14 predicted proteins | sample Alteio_BWOrgCont_85_FD_152860 | JGI IMG/M metagenome (GOLD analysis project Ga0206821, IMG submission 152860) | Enriched cells from forest soil in Barre Woods Harvard Forest LTER site, Petersham, Massachusetts, United States -... | ecosystem: Environmental > Terrestrial > Soil > Temperate forest >...
GCTGATGATGTCGTGGCCGTCGACTTTGACGGTGCCGGCCGACGGCTTGACGATGCCGCAGACGATATTGATCAGCGTCGTCTTGCCCGCTCCGTTCGGCCCGAGCAGGGCGAAGATTTCGCCATGACGAATCTCCAGGCTGACGCTCTTGAGCGCCACAAAACCCGTCGCATAGGTCTTGGATAGATTCGAGACTGAAATGGCTGCGGTCATGGCCGGCGCGACTAACTCTCTCGGCGTCATCACCGGGCGTGACCCGGTGATCCATCTTGGTGCGTTAAATCAGCATGGATTGCCTGATCGAGGCACCCCCGCGACGCGGGCGTCGCGGGGACCCCACGTCCGACAATGACGATTGTCACGCCCAGGGCCGCGCCGCCTTGGCCTTGTTCTCGAAGCTCTCGATCTTGGTCTGCTTGACCATCGTAATGCCCACGTCGTCGAGGCCTTCGAGCAGGCACTTCTTGCGATGCGGGTCGATGTCGAACTTGACCACGCCGCCGTCGGGGCCGCGAATTTCCTGCTTTTCAAGGTCGACGGTCAGTGTGGCGTTGGCGCCGCGATCGGCGTCGTCGAACAGCTTTTCCAGATCCTCCGGCTTGACCTTCACCGGCAGCACGCCGTTCTTGAAACAGTTGTTGTAGAAAATGTCGCCGAACGAGGTCGAGATCACGCAGGTGATGCCGAAATCGAGCAGCGCCCACGGCGCGTGCTCGCGCGAGGAGCCGCAGCCGAAATTATCGCCGGCGACCAGAATCTTGGCCTTGCGATAGGCCGGCTTGTTGAGCACGAAGTCGGGATTCTCGCTGCCGTCGTCGCGATAGCGCCTCTCGGCGAACAGGCCCTTGCCGAGCCCGGTGCGCTTGATCGTCTTCAAGTATTGTTTGGGGATGACCATGTCGGTGTCGACATTGATCATCTTCAGCGGCGCGGCGACGCCTTCGAGGGTCGTGAACTTTTGCATTGTCGCTTCCTGCTGGTGGCGGATGCGGGGTGTCTGGCGCGACTTAATGGCGTCTCGCCGCCGCCCGGTCAAGGCTGCGTGGCGGCGGATTGGGCAGGGGCAGCCTCGGCGTTGGCCGCGCTGAACTTCGATTCGCGATCGAGCGTGCAAACCTGGATGTGATAGTCCGTGTAGTATTTCTCCCGCGCGAGCTTCTGCGCCGCCCGGTGCTCGGGATTGGTCTGCCAGGCGCGCTGCCCGTCTTCGTGCGCGAACTCGACGATGGCGACACGCTCGCCGTCGTCAGAGAAAAAGTCCTTATGCGAGACATAGCCCGGCATGGTCCTAGCGATCTCGTTCATGCGGTCGGCCATCGCGACATATTCCTCGCGAACACCAGGCCGCAGCCGGGAGCGAAAGACGGTGACGATCATGGCGCTGCTCTTTCGGTTGAGCGTCGGCAAATAAGATAGGCCATCTCATAGCACGGACAAATGTGCCCCCGTTCGCGCGTCAGGCCGGCGCCTGCTTCTCGTTGCGCGGGATCGCCGCCAATTCGGTGATCCAGACGCGTGCCGAACGAAACCAGTTCTGCCGGCGCGGCATCAGTTGGTCGCGCTGGCGCAGAATGCCGACCCGAACCGTATACGACGGCTGCACGCCCTCGCCCGCCGTGGTCGAGTAGATCGGCGAGCCGCATTTGGGGCAGAACGCCTGCACGCGCGGCTTGCCGCTGTCGGCAGTCGTCTTCACGTAGAGCGTGGGTTGCCCCGTCATCTTGAACGCCGTGCCGGCGACTGGAATCGACACCCGGAACGCGGAGCCGGTACCAGTCTGGCAGTCGGTGCAGTGACAGATCTGTGTCTTCTCCGGATCGGCTTCGCCTTCGACCGTGATGAAGCCGCAATGGCACCTGCCGTCAATTCGCATCCTATTTCTCCCTTTCTTTCGCGGTACAGCGCCGCCTATTTGATCCCTCTTCCGCTCATTCCCGCGCAAGCGGGAATCCAGAAGGCAGGCTCCGGCGCTCAAGCAAGCGCCCTGGGTTCCCGCGTTCGCGGGAACGAGCGGATGATAGCTGTGCTTCGGCTTGTGTTCGCCAACCCCGCTAGCTTGCCGCGCGCTCGATGGCGTGCATGTCGTCGTCCGAGAATCCGAAATGATGGCCGATCTCGTGAACCAGCACGTGCTGGACGATCGCGCCCAGCGTGTCGTCGTGATCGGCCCAATAGGCGAGAATGGGCCGCCGGTAGAGCCAGATCATGTTGGGCATCTGCAGCGGTGCGCTCTCGGAGCGGAACGGCAGGCCGAGGCCGCGGAACAGGCCGAGCAGGCCGAACTTGCTGCGCACGTGCAGCGAATGGAGAACCTCGTTGCTCGGAAAGTCGTCCACCTGAATGACGAGATCGGCGCACAGATCGCGAAACTGCTTCGGCAGACGCCGGAACACCGCAAGCGCGCACTGTTCGATCTCTGCCAGCGACGGGGCGTACGTTGGCTGCCAAGCCAGCGGATCAGATGTGAAGTCGCGCATGATGAATAAGCTCATACTCCCCATAGCAGAGGAGCGTCGATGTTACGCGCCTGATCTTGGGTTGACGCTCTCGGGTTGACGGCCGCTGACGCCTCGGCTCGTATAGGCTCTGGGTAAGGCGTTCGCGCGAGGCGTCATGTCGGCAAAGCACTTTGTCCTGATTGCTGGACTCTTCTGCCTTTTGCCGATCGGCGCCGCGCCGGCACTGGCGCAGTCGGTTTATCCAGGCGGCGCCTACGCGCCCGCGACCGGTGGTTACGTACCGCCGCCATACGCAAATGGTCGTCCTGTCATCGTGGTCACGCCGCGGCGTCCGCTCTATCGGCGCTGCGCCGAGCGGCTGCAATTGCAATACCGGCCGACCGGGCCGGTGCTCTATCCGCTGACGTATTGTTGGTGGGTCAGAGGGTAGTGCGATTCCGGGTGCGCTTCGCGCAACCTCCACTGACAGCTACTTCCACTCGCGCACATCAACAAAGTGTCCGGCGATCGCCGCCGCCGCCGCCATCGCCGGCGAGACGAGATGCGTGCGGCCCTTGTAGCCCTGGCGGCCCTCGAAATTGCGGTTCGAGGTCGAGGCGCAGCGTTCGCTGGGCGCGAGCTTGTCCGGGTTCATGGCGAGGCACATCGAGCAGCCAGGCTCGCGCCATTCAAAGCCGGCCTTGACGAAGATCTTGTCGAGCCCCTCGGCCTCGGCCTGCTCCTTCACCAGGCCGGAGCCCGGCACGATCATGGCCTTGACGTTGGCGTTGACGTTCTTGCCATCGACCATCTTGGCGGCAGCGCGCAAATCTTCGATCCGGCCATTGGTGCACGAGCCGATGAATACGCGGTCGAGCGCGATGTCGGTGATCTTCTCGCCACCCTTTAATCCCATATAGGCAAGCGATCGCTCGGCGGCTTGGCGCTTGTTGTCGTCGGCGATGTCTTCGAACCGCGGCACGCGGCCAGCCACCGAGATGACCTGCTCGGGGTTGGTGCCCCAGGTCACCAGCGGCGGCAGTTTCGCCGCGTCGAGCCTGAGTTCGCGGTCGAAATGGGCGCCGTCGTCGGAATGCAATGACTCCCAATAGCGCACCGCTTCGTCCCAGGCCTTGCCCTTGGGCGACTTGGGCCGGTCTTTCAGATAAGCGTATGCCTTCTCGTCGGGTGCGATGAAGCCTGCCTTGGCGCCCGCCTCGACCGACATGTTGCACACCGTCATGCGGCCTTCCATCGGCGGCGAACGGATCGCTTCGCCGGCATATTCGAGCGCCGGCGGTGCCGATCTCGCCGATGATGGCGAGAATGATGTCCTTGGCGGTGACGCCGTCGGGCAGCTTGCCGTCGACCACCGCGCGCATGTTCTTTGATTTCGACTGGATCAGCGTCTGTGTCGCCAGCACGTGCTCGACTTCCGAGGTGCCGATGCCATAGGCGAGCGCGCCGAACGCGCCGTGGGTGGCGGTGTGACTGTCGCCACAGACGAGTGTCACGCCGGGCAGCGTAAATCCCTGCTCCGGCCCGATGATGTGAACGATGCCCTGCCGCTTGTCGAACTCGTCGTAATATTCGAGCCCGAAGAATTTCACGTTCTCGGCCAGGTAGGCGATCTGCGCCTCGCTCTCGGGGTCGGGATTTTTCAGCCGCCGGTCGGTGGTCGGCACGTTGTGATCGACCACGCAGAGCGTCTTCTCCGGCGCGCGCACCTTGCGGCCGGCAAGCCGCAAGCCCTCGAAGGCCTGCGGGCTGGTCACCTCATGCACCAGGTGCCGGTCGATATAGATCAGGCAGGTGCCGTCCGGTTGCTCGTCGACCAGATGGTCGTCCCAGACCTTGTCGTAGAACGTGCGCGGCTTGGCCATGCCAAAATGCTCCTCGGGCGTGCCGAATTGATATGGTGGTTGGGCCGTCCTTTAGCGCCTCAGGCGGGCGAGGAAAAGGGTGCCGTCCTGTCGCGGCTGTCTGCCATGCGCTAGGCTGCAGGACAGAGAAATCAGGGACGGAAACGATGCGACGCAGCGAAGGCGCGATCCGAACGACGCATGCCGGCAGATTGCCGCCGGTGGCGCCGACAGGCGAGGCCGACATCACCGGCCAGGTCGCCGCGGTGATCAAGAAGCAGGTGCAGATCGGCATCAATTGCGTCGGCGACGGCGAATTCTGGAATGGACGCTATTTTCAGTACTACACCGACCAGTTCGAGGGCGTAGCCGAACGGCCGCTCAAACCGGGCGAGCGCGGCTCGACGCGCGAGGAGACCCGCGAGCGCGACGAGTTTCCCAAGCTCTATGGCGACATGGATCGCGTCGGCACCATGTTCTGCGTGCCCGGCGAGGCGCCGCGGGTCCCATTCCGCACCAAGGCCATCGCCGCCGGCCCGATCAAGGGACGGGCGACCGAGGCGATCCGCCGCGAGGTGAAAGTCTTCAAGGATGCACTCGAGGCCGCCGGCGGCGCCGACGAGGCATTCATTTGTGTGTTCGCGCCGGGCTGGCTCGATCATCACATCGGCAACGAGTTCTACAAGACCGATGAGGAGTTCGTATTCGCGCTCGCCGAGGCGTTGCGCGAGGAATATCGCGCGGTCGTCGAGGCAGGGTTCATCCTGCAGATCGACGATCCGGGCCTGGTCGACTCGTGGGACATGATCAAGCCCGAACCGACCATCAGTGAATATCGGCGCTATATCAAAACCCGCGTCGATGCGCTCAATCACGCGCTGTCAGGAATACCTGCAGACCGCGTGCGCCATCACTTCTGCTGGGGAAGCTGGCACGGCGCGCATACCCACGACCTGCCGCTCAGCTCGGTCCTCGATATTGCGCTCGAGGTGAAGGCACAGGCGACGAGCTTCGAGGCCGGCAATGTGCGTCACCAGCACGAGTGGACGGCGTGGAAAGACGTCAAGCTGCCGGACGGCAAAATACTCGTGCCCGGCGTGGTGAGCCACGCCACCAATCTCGTCGAGCATCCGGAACTGATCGCGCAACGGATCAGAAATTTCGCCGACACGGTCGGACGTGAGAACGTGATCGCCGGCACCGATTGCGGCCTGGGCTCGCGGCTGCACGAGGATTTGGTGTGGGCGAAGCTATCGGCGCTCGCAGAGGGCGCACGGCTGGCGTCGAAGGCGCTGTGGGGGCGTTGAAGCGGCGTTCCCCGGATGCGGTGCAGCGCGTAGCGCAGCGAAGCGGTGCGCCGCTGCTCCGGGGCCGTCACAAACGGTGGCTTTCTGAGTTTGTTACGATCCCGGGTCTGCAGCGCACCACTTCGTGCTGCGCTGCGCCCGGGAAACGGAGCGAATTACTCCGCGGCCTTTTCCTCGGCGGCGGTATGATCCTGGCGCTCGACGATACGTGCCGATTTTCCGCGCAGGCCGCGCAGGTAATAAAGCTTCGCGCGGCGGACCTTGCCGCGGCGCACCACCTTGATCGAGTCAATCATCGGCGAATAAAGCGGAAACACGCGCTCGACACCTTCGCCGTAGGAGATTTTCCGTACGGTGAAGTTCTCATTGAGGCCAGAACCGGCGCGGCCGATGCAGACGCCCTCATAGGCCTGCACGCGGCTTTTGTCGCCTTCGACGATCTTCACGTTGACAACGACCGTATCGCCCGGCTGGAACTCGGGAATCTCCTTGCCGGCGGTCAGTTTCGCCACGTGTTCGGTTTCGAGTTGTTTGAGCAAGTTCATGGCAAATTCTCCATCGGCTGCGCCTTCGTCGCGCCGTTCCGGTCTAGGCTGGTTACGGGTTGGGCGAGCTTCTACGCTACCGCGCGGGTTTTGTCACCTTGCCGTCACGCCTTGCCCAAAGGACGCCTTGCCCAAAGGTCGGGCCGCCGCTCCCTGGTGAGCCGCTCGGCCTCGGCGCGGCGCCAGGCGGCGATTTTGCCGTGATCGCCGGAGGTGAGCACCTCCGGAATCGCCTGGCCTTCGAATACCTGCGGCCGCGTATATTGGGGATATTCCAACAGCCCATCGGCGAAGCTCTCCTCGGCGACGGACGCGGCCGCCCCCATGACGCCGGGCAGGAGCCGGACGCAGGCGTCGAGCAGCGCCATAGCGGCGATCTCGCCGCCGGACAGCACATAATCGCCGACCGATACTTCCTCGAGCCCGCGTGCCGCGATGACGCGCTCGTCGACACCCTCGAAGCGGCCGCAAACGAGAACCACGCCCGGTCCGGCAGCAAGCGATTCCACGCGCGGTTGGGTTAACGGCACCCCGCGCGGCGACATCAACAGCCGAGGGCGGTCGTCCTCAGCCGCGGCATCGATCGCGCGCGCGAGCACGTCGGCCTTCATCACCATACCGGGGCCGCCGCCCGCCGGCGTGTCGTCGACGGTGCGGTGTTTGTCGGTCGCAAACGTTCGGATATCGACCAGGTCGAGCGACCATGTCCCGGTGGCCAGCGCCTTGCCGGCGAGGCTCGACCCGAGCGGGCCCGGGAACATGTCGGGAAAAATGGTGAGTACGCCGGCGCGCCACATCACGCAGGCTCGTTGCCCCGGCGGGGGCGAGGGGTTTCGTCACGACTGACTGGTGGATCGACGACAATTATCCGACGCTCCAGATTCACAGTCGGCACGGTAGTCTCGGTGAACGCGATCAATTCAGTCTTGCCCTCGTCCTTGCCCTCGTCCGCGCGCACTTCGATCAAATCGCCGGCGCCGAAATTATGGACCGCAACGACAGTGCCGAGTTTTTTTCCGGCGCGGTCGAACACGGCGAGCCCGATGAGGTCAGCGTGATAGAACTCATCGGCTTGTTCAATCTCGGGAAGCCGCTCGCGCGGCACGTAGAGCTTGACGTTGGTCAGCCGCTCGGCGGCGTCCCGATCGCGAACGCCGGCGAGCGTCGCGACGAAATAGTCCTTAGCCGGCCGCAGCGACTCGATCTCGATGATGCCGCCGTCTTCGGCTTGCAGCGGCCCGTATGCGGCGATCGCTTCCGGCTCCGCGGTGAACGAGCGCAGCCGGACTTCCCCACGCACGCCGTGCGGGGCGCCGATCTGCCCAAGACAGACTCGGGCACCACATACGCGCGCGCCGCCGGCCATCGCGCGTCCTTATCAGGAAGCGGCCGGCGCCGCGGCTGGCGCGGGAGCGGCGCCTGCTGCCGCCTTGGCGGCTTCCTCTTTCGCCTTGCGCTCCTTGCGCGGAACCGCCTTCTCGGGGTTGTTGCGCTTCGGACGTTTCAGCACGCCAGCGGCATCGAGAAAGCGCATCACGCGATCCGACGGCTGTGCGCCTTTGCTCATCCAGGCCTTTGCCTTTTCCAGATCGAACTTGAGCCGTTCGGTCTTCTCTTTCGGCAATAGCGGATTGAAATAGCCCAGACGCTCGATGAAGCGTCCGTCGCGCGGCGACCGGCTGTCGGCGACGACGATGTGATAGAACGGCCGCTTCTTGGTGCCGGCGCGCGCCATGCGAATAACGAGAGACATTCAGCTTCCTTTCGTTGCTTTAAACGACATTCACTTTTTCTTTCCCGGAAGGCCCGGCAATCCGCCGGGAAACTTCGGCATTCCGCCCGGCAGCCCGGGGAAATTCGGTGGCAGAGCGGGCATGTTCGGCGGCAGCGCCCCGGCGCCGGGCATTCCGCCCGGCATTTTCTTGGCGAGCTCCGCCATCTGTTCCGCGCTCGGCATGCCGCCGCCGAAGCCCAGCATGTTGGCGAGCCCGGCCATCGGTCCGCGCTTGGCGCCGCCCATCGCCTTCATCACGTCGGCCATGGTGCGGTGCATTTTGAGAAGCCGGTTGATGTCTTCCGGCTTGGTGCCGGAGCCGGCGGCGATGCGCCGCTTGCGGCTCGCTTTCAGAACGTCGGGGTTGCGACGTTCCTGAGGCGTCATCGAATCGATGATCGCCATCTGCCGCTTGAGTACTTTTTCGTCGAGATTGCGTTCGGCGAGCTGATTTTTCATCTTGGCGATGCCAGGCAGCATCCCCATCAATCCACTCATGCCGCCCATGTTCTTCATTTGCGTGAGCTGCTCGCGCAGATCGGAGAGATCGAACGCGCCGCGGCGCATTTTCTCCGCCGCGCGTGCAGCCTTCTCGGCGTCGATGGTGGTGGCGGCCTTTTCCACCAGCGAAATGATGTCGCCCATGCCGAGAATGCGGTCGGCGATGCGCTGCGGATAGAAATCCTCGATCGCGTCGAGCTTCTCACCGGTGCCGATCAGCTTGATCGGCTTGCCGGTGACCGCGCGCATCGACAGCGCAGCGCCGCCGCGGCCGTCGCCGTCCATGCGGGTCAGTACGATGCCGGTGAGGTCGAGCCGCTCGTTGAAGGCGCGGGCAAGGTTGACCGCGTCCTGGCCGGTCAGCGCGTCGGCGACGAGCAAAACTTCGTGCGGATTGGCGGCGCGGCGGACCTCAGCGGCTTCCGCCATCAGCGCGTCGTCGAGCGTGATGCGGCCGGCGGTGTCGAGCATCACCACGTCGTAGCCGCCGAGCCGTCCGGCCTGCTGGGCGCGGCCGGCGATCTGCACCGGTGTCTGGCCGGCGACGACCGGCAGCGTGTCGACGCCGACCTGCTTGCCCAGCACCGCAAGCTGCTCCATGGCGGCCGGCCGGCGGGTGTCGAGCGAGGCCATCAGCACTTTGCGCTTGCCCACGTCGTTCAGCCGCTTGGCGATTTTCGCCGTGGTGGTGGTTTTGCCCGAGCCCTGCAGGCCGACCATCATGATCATGACCGGCGGAGGTGCGTTGAGATCGATCGGCTCTCCGCTCGAGCCCAGGGTTTCGATCAACTGGTCGTGCACGATCTTCACGACCATCTGGCCGGGCGTGACCGACTTGATCACCTCGATGCCGACCGCGCGCTTCTTTACTTCGTCGGTAAACGCGCGCGCGACATCGAGCGCCACGTCGGCTTCGATCAGCGCGCGCCGCACCTCACGCAAAGCCGTATCGACGTCGGCTTCCGACAGCGCACCGCGCCGGGTCAGCCGGTCGAGGATGCCGTTCAAGCGTTCGGACAGGCTTTCGAACATCAATCGTCTTTCTTCACTCGTCATGCCCGGGCTTGACCCGGGCATCCATGCGAGCCGCTGCAATGACAGTTAACGCCCGAGGGCGCATCGCGCTGTCGGGCGGTTGCCTCCGGTCTCACGGGCCGGTCGGCGGTCAAATTGCGGTCTCTTGCGAGAGCGCGCAGAAAATAGGGGCCGGACCTGGCGCAGTCAACCGCTGCATGACCGCCGCGCGCGACGGCGCCAAGCGGATATAGTGCGGGCGCCATGTCCCGCCATTACATGTCGCGCTATTACCAAGGCCCGGTTTCCGACCATTTCGACGGCGAGCGGTTCTTTAACCCTTTTCGCTCTCCGCCGCGGAACCGCTGGGAGCTGTTGCGCTGGCGATTCGAGCGGCGCTGGCGCGGCACGGGGGCAAAATGGCCGGCCTGGGCGCCGTCACCTTACGCCGATCGTCCGCCCGCGCGGGTCGACGGTCAGGCGTTGCGCCTTTCCTATGTGGGCCACGCGAGCTTTCTCCTGCAGACCGCCGGGCTCAATATTCTGCTCGACCCGGTGTGGTCGGCGCGCGTTTCGCCGTTTCGCTTCATCGGCCCGAAGCGGGTGAACGATCCCGGCATTGCGTTTGCCGATCTGCCGCCGATCGACGTCGTGCTGGTCTCGCACGGCCACTACGATCACCTCGATCTCGCCACGCTGTCACGGCTCGCGGCCGGCCATCGTCCGCGAGTCGTCACCTCGCTCGGCAACGACACGATCATGTGCAATGGCGATCCGGCCATCGCCGTCGAAGCCTACGATTGGGGCGACCGGATCGAGATCGGCAACGGAGTGGCGGTGACGCTCGTGCCGACGCAGCATTGGTCGGCGCGCAGTCTGTCCGACCGCAACATGTCGCTGTGGGCGTCGTGCATCATCGAGGCACCCGGCGGACTCATCTATTGGGTCGCCGATTCAGGCTATGGCGATGGGCGGAATTTTCATGCCGTGCGCGAGCGCCATGGCCCGCCGCGGCTCGCCATCCTGCCGATCGGCGCCTATGAGCCGCGCTGGTTCATGCAGAGCCAACACATGAACCCGGCCGAGTCGGTGCAGGCCTTCATCGATTGCGGCGCCGAGCGCGCGCTCGCCCACCATTTCGGCACGTTCCCGCTTTCGGATGAAGCGATCGATGCGCCGGTCGCGGCACTGAAAGCGGCTTTGCAGTCCGCCGGGATTGCGGCCGAACGATTCCGCATCTTGCGGCCGGGACAGGTGTTGGAGCTGTAAGCGGAATTATATCAAGCGGGATAATCTGGAGTTGTCATGCTCCGCGAAGGCGGAGCATCCAGTAATCTCAAGGGCACGAGTGGCAAACGACGCTTTGAGATTACTGGATCATCCGCCGGCGCCTGTCATCGGGCCGGCCA
>Ga0206821_10202_pt1 | contig 10840 bp, 11 predicted proteins | sample Alteio_BWOrgCont_85_FD_152860 | JGI IMG/M metagenome (GOLD analysis project Ga0206821, IMG submission 152860) | Enriched cells from forest soil in Barre Woods Harvard Forest LTER site, Petersham, Massachusetts, United States -... | ecosystem: Environmental > Terrestrial > Soil > Temperate forest >...
GTGTGCAGGATGCGCAGGGAACCTAGGCTCAAAGGGCGGAAATGCAATGTCAGAGTGGGTGCGAAAATGGCGCTGAAAACGTACAAAACACGCCCGTTCAACAAAGACGTGCAAGCGGCTGTTCGTGCTGTCTTTAAATGAAGGCAGCCGCTCCTATTGAAACCGTTTTGCCGGGAGAAACGGCGCTATAGGGCCTCGGCGGGCCGAGCAACCGCGGGAATAAATGGGTAACTTCTGTACGAAATATATATCCATTTTGTACAGATCGCCGATTGCCAGCACGATCACTTCAACATCCGCGAAGGCGCAGAAGTCATTCCCGGTGACGAAGGAGTTCGCGGTTCTGCAAGACGGTGTGCGCCCAGGCCCATGCCAGCGTGCGAGACCTGGCGAGTGAGGACATCCGCAATGGCCTGCCAGCCCACGCCTTGGGGGGCAGAAATAGTCACCGCGAGGAAACGGGACTGGACAGCATCGGCCTTCGCGGTTTTGAAAACTGAGTTCCAGAAGAGGCGATTTCCTTTGCCAAAATCGTACAGAGTTTGGTCTCGACAGCCCCAAACAAACGGCGCGAAGTTTCCCTGTTGGGAATTGGGAGGGCTCCATGGACCATTACGAAGTCCGCGTCCTGCAGGACGATGGCAGAACGGCGCTCATAGTCGCCGCAGTCTACCTGAACGACAACGCGGCCATTCGATCAGCCCGGAAAATTGCGGTCGCCCGAAAGTTTGAGGTTTGGCGAGGGATGCACTGCATCTATGGAACGATAGGTGCGACAATTATCAAACTACCCATTCTGCGCCGCTCAGAAGCCTGACCTCTATTCGCCAGCGATCCGGGCGCTAATAAATCCGAGAGCCAATGTGGCCGCGAGGGCAACCCATTCGATCTCACTGGCCGCGACCCAGTCTATCGTTTTCTGAATTCCCGCCCACTGCGCTTGCGGGATCTGTACTTGGGCCATTCGGAATATGTCGGCGGCGGTAATCGACGGCCATGCACCATACCGAAGCCATTCATAGAAACGATAAGCGAGCACCGCAGGTATCGATAGAAATGCGAAGCCGGCCGCGGTCAGAGCCCATCCAGCGATAACGCCTCTGGATATTTTGGCGATGGGCAGTTTCGCATTAGCCAGTATCTGCACGGCCTCTCCCCATGAAGGGACGCGGACGAAAAATTTAAGCGCTTCGATTTTTGGTGTCGATGGCAATCTCTGTACGAATTGATCACTCGCCGGCAGCGGTTTGGCTCGTTGGTCACCGGCCTCTTCGGGCAGCCTGAAACGCGAGTTCCTTCGTACGAAAATAGCGCTAAAAGCGAACCAAGAATCGACTCTCACAATCCTTAACGCCGCCCTAGAATTAAATCGCACTGCCGTTGGAAGGGCCTGCGATGACGGACAAGATGCGCGCACGCGAAGATCAAACGCGCTGTGAGACTTGGAAAGGCATAGCCCAAGCGATCCGTAGATTTGAGAGCGGCCGATAAAGTGCGAGCCAGGTCACGCTCATTCGTGAATATGGGCAATCCGGCAGTTTGGGTGACGGGTTCTGTGTTGGTCGCGCCGGCAGCAGGCACGTGCTTGTACGCTGCGTATCGCGTCGTCGCGTTATTTTTGGGCTGATGTATATCACCACAAAATCGGCGAGCAGCCTTTCGTCAGAATCACACAAAAAGGAACGAGTCGGTAGCCGCTGTTTTCCCCCCGAGCGACCCCGGACCCCAACACTCCGCCTCGGGGCATTCCGCTCATCTTGGCCCGCCCCTTTACCCTGAGGGGCGGGCCACACTTTTTGACCAGCGACGGAATTTCCTAGGGTCGGGGGTTCGACGGCGAAGCCGGAGGACTGGTCGTGCGGCCGTCCATTAGGTCTTGAGCGACAGCGACCTGAGTCTGCTTCGGCACGATGTCCGCTTTGCGCCAGAAGCGGTCATTCCGTTTCGGCTCAGTCTCGCGTCTCCTAACATCGACCGGCGCTTAACCTCTGCAATGCGCCGTTGCGGCCATGCTTCTCGCTATGACCGCAGATTCGATATAGCCACCAGAAGGCTAGACTGACAAATCTCCCCTGTGGCTGGTATAGACCGTTATGCCATTGCCATCAGGATCGGCCAACTGGAAATAGTAGTGACCAAAAAATTGGTCTTGAGCAATTGCATCTACCGACATTCCCTTTTCCAATAGGGTCGTCCTATACACTTCCAGATCGCTCCTAGACTTGCCGTCGATCATCAAGTCGAGTTGTTCATTAAAAAAAGCGCCGCGCTGGCCAAGATGGCTATGCGTTGCGGTGACCAGGGACAAGGTGCCCTTATCGAGCAAATTCAATGTCTTGAATAAAGGGGAGAGTGGATAGGAGGCCGCCTAAGACAAGCTCTTAAAATCGTTTAAAGACGCCGTTGAACCTGGGCCTATGACAGTCTCGGCGAAAGAGTGAGCGAGCATAGTTGCGCGCTTATCCTTCCTTGCCGGCGCCACAATGCGCAAGTAACTCGGTCCGGACCTGCGCTAGAGCTTGGGCAAGAGCGCGATTGAGGGCGCCTTGCGTTTCCTCATCCCCGGCTATCCAGTTCGGGGCTTCGTCGGTTCCGCGATACACCTGATCAGTGGCCGGGCCGCCGCGCCGGCTGATGTGAACCTGAAGCACCACATCAGCGGTTTTGGCCGCGGCCATACTCATTACATAGCCTTTCAGTAGCTCTGCCTTAAGCTCGAGATCGGAGGCTTCCCCGGCCTCAACCAGTACAATGCGACCGTCCCGTCCCAAGCTTTCGAGGCCCGACCGCACCCACGCGGCGCTATCGACGGCTCGTATTGCTCTGCCACCAATTGAACCCATCGATTCTGAATCTGAACGCTTGTCGACAACCATACCAAGCTGTACGCGGCAGATCGGCTCCCCACCCTTTGCCACCGGCTTAGTGTAAGCGGTAGGCGGCTCGTACTGTGTAGACAAGGCAACTGGTTCGCGATTGGCGCAAGCTGCCAACGTGAGCGGCAACGCCAGCAAAAATAGCGGGATGACCGACTGCCCAGCCACTGTTCGTCCAGCTTTCAGGGCGCCAGCATGGACGGCGTGACATACGCCAAGGTCCCATCCGCAAAGCGCACGATCGTTCCGTCCGAATCACTGCCAATGGACTGGCCCGAAAGGCCCTCGATCTCAATGGCGGTTCCGGCCTTCGCAGCAGCAGCACCATCCTCTTCGGTGCGCTGGATATCTTCTGCTAGGAGCCGCGCTAGCTTCGCCGCAGCCATGCCGAGCGCAGCGCGAGTGGCAGCTCCATTGTTTGCCGACCAGGCGGCGATGGTACCGTCCCGACCGTTTGGCGCGGGCGGAATGCGAGTTTTGTAGGTAAGGACGTTGCGATAGAGCGCGTTGGCGGGAAGGGCAACAGCCCCCTTGGAATCCTTCTTCACCGGCTTCAGCGCGCGCAAATCGTCATTGTTGGGGAATAGACTTGCATAAAGCTTGACGGTCAGCTCATCGCCGTCATTGGAAAGGTTGTAATCTGCGGCGATAAACAAAACGGCGCCCGCCTGCGAATTCGTCAGGGCCTTTTCCATCGTGTCGGGTGTGACTTCCTTGATGACCCGGAATGTCCCTGCCCCCATCCACGGTACCGCGGACAACGAATGGGTGATCTCGCCCTTGAACACATCGTCGAAATTGTAATCGACCACTGCGTCACGGAGCGGCTTGACTGCTGTTTCCGCCTTGCCAGCGCGGACGCTATCAATGGAGACATCGATGAGCGCCCCAATGAGGCCAAATCCAGCCCCACCTTGAGCGGGCGGAACATAGACGTAGATTTCCGCCTGCCGGATCGGCATCACAACTTCAGTGGTCGACACCTTACCTCGAGCTGCGGGCGAAAACGCCGCGTAAGGTGGCACAGTGCCACAAGCGCACAGCAATCCGCACAATAGAATAACGATATGAGTGGCGCGAAACGGCATGAATCCCCCCAAGGATCATAGGTTCGACGGCGCTGCGGTCAGACCGCTCGCCTTGTTGCTTGAAAACAAATCTTAAGTGACAAGAAGTCAGGGGACGTGGAAACAGCACACACACCCACGCCTGAATCAGCCGTAATAAAATAGCCAGAGTTCCCTCATCCCATCAAGGACTATGAACGGTGCGAAATGCTGGGATTTCCTATTAGTGTTGTTGCAACTGCGTGTTGATGGGCTAGGGGTGAGAACTACCACCGCCTAACCGCCAGATTTCCGGGTACGAATATACAGAGGTTACACCTTCAAAATCGAGGCTACCCTTCTGCAACAGCCCCAGGGTTACTCCGAACTCGATTTCCACCGAAGCACCATTTGGAATGCCGGGCCAATGTCCGCTTTGGGTCAAAAGCGGTCATTCGTCCCCGGTCAGCCCAATGTCTGCTTCTGACCCAAAGCGGACATTGCCCTGCTCACACGGCCAGTAGGAGCGTTGTCCTGGCCGAAAAACAGTGATTTCCGGACCTTCAGCAGACGAAAGTACCCGAAAGTTGCCAACGGCCGCGTCATCTGCCTCTATGAAATCGTCAAGAGTCCGGGGGACGGGTGGCTGAGGCGTCCGAAGGTGAGGATTGTAGCGCACAGGCTTCTATCGCTTCCCACTCGACTGCGCTGCACCGTCAGCTTTCGCCCTTCGGGGTCTGGCTCCTGACCCTCTCCTGCCTGTCTCCTGTTTTTTCTGTCTATGGAGTTGGCGGGGACGTGCTGGTGCATGCCGGTACTGGCACGGTCGTGCTCTTCGTGATGGGTCTGGGCGCGGCCCTGCTTTGGGGTTTTGTTTATGCCGAACTTGGTTCGGCCTTTCCCTATGCCGGTGGTGATTATGTTGGAGTTGGCCGAACTTTAGGGGGATGGGCTGGCGCTGCCACCCTGGCGCTTTGGCTCGCCACTACCGGGCCGGTCATCGCATTTGAATGCCAGATTGCCGCCACTTATGCAGGGGAACTGGCGCACGGTATAACGCCAGCGATTCTGACATTCGGTATGCTCGCGGCCGCCACCCTGGTCGCGCTTTTGGGTGTACGAACCAGTGCGGTTGTGACCGGTATCTTCCTGTTCGTCGAGTTGATCGCAGTTATTACCCTCATCGCTTGCGGATTCTGGCATCCCGTGCGGGGGCCGGAGATTCTGCTGGCGGCGCCACGTGCGCTAAGCGGCGGCGTTATGGTGCCGGTGGCCCTCGGAATCCTGATGTCGGCCCTGGTCAACACCGCCTATGGCACGGTCGGCGGGAACCAAGCGATCTATTTCGGTGAAGAACTGCGTGATCCGCATCGGAAAATGGGACGGGTAATCATCGCTGCCGCCCTGACGGGTGGTTTCGCCACGGCATTACCGGTGATCGCGGTGACGATAGGTGCGCGCGACCTGCCCGCCGTCTTGGCGAGCCCCGCGCCCTTCGCCACATTCGTTTCCCAAGCTATTGGTCCCTGGGCGGCGCAAGCCTTGAGCACAGGTGTGATACTAGCCATCTTCAACGCGATTATCGCCTCTATCATGTTGGGAGCGCGGCTCCTGTTCAGCGTGGCTCGCGATGGACTGTTGCCCGCTGCGGCCAATCGCCTGATTTCGTCAGTGGCGTTCGCATCTGGTGTACCGCGCGCGGCGACACTAGTGACTGCGGTTTTTTCCGCACTCTGCTGCCTCCTGGCATCGCATGTGTTGTTGGCCTTCATGAGCGGTCTGATCGTCTATGGTTGGGGGCTCGTTTGTCTCGCGGTGCTAGTGGGTCGCCGTAAGGGTCTGACCGGCGGGCCGGGGCTTTGGCGCGCGCCCCTCCATCCCTTAGCCCCGCTTCTGGGTTTGCTAATGGCGGTGGGATTTGCCGTAGCGAACTTGGCTGACGCCACTGCCGGCCGCCCCAGTCTAATTATTCTGGGCATGGTAATAGCCGCGGCGACCATCTGGTATCACTTGGTATTGAAAAAACGCGGTTGGCAGCCAAGGACCTCGGATATCGCTCAGGCAAGCTTGCCACCCGACAGCCTGCATAAGGAGTGCCAATAACGGTACCGGGTTTGCACCCGAACCTTATGTCCGCTTATGGCGCAAAGCGGACATCAGCCACGTCGCGGTGCGACAGCAGCTACTTGAAGCGAGCATCACTGACATCTTGAGAGCCCGTTGCAGTGCGACAGTACTGAGCGGAATGCGAACATCAGGGATAGCCTAGCGTCGGACGACGTGCGCGAACTGGCGATGACACGCTCGGGTCTCGCAGCCCCACATTCCAGGCAGCATGCCTCGCAATCCCTACCGACCAACGTCTCGAACCTCGAGCCCTGAATGTAAACTTCGTTTACAATATCGCACGTCCTCAACGCGGCAATGGCTGAGAACGGCGCAAAAAAGGCTGTGGCACAAGAAATGCTTTAACCTTAACTGCCTGAGCATCCGGCTGACATCACGGAGGATTTCACATGGCCTTCCCCAGCAGCTCTACAAATTGCCTCACGCGCAAATTCTTCTCGTTGTTGCTTCTGGTTTCTGGCGCCGTTGTTTTGACGTCGGGCGATGCCGTCGCGGACCAAATAGCCTACGTTACCGGTGGCACCACCATTTGGGCGTGGGATACCACCACGAACACTGTCACAAGCGTAGACAACACCGGAGTGGGACTGGACAGCCTTATGTTCGACGCCCAGGGCAACATTGTCTACGACTCGTACAGTGGCGGCACCGTTGGGCGTTACAATGTGACCACGCAGGTCAATACGTCGGTCACTGGCAGTTTCGCGGGTCCGGCGGACATGGCGCTGGAACCCGGCGGTACTTCAGCACTTATTAGCGACGCAGGAGGTACAACCATCAGTCGAGTCAATCTGACCACCTCTGCTGCATCCGGATCGTTGTCGGTAGGTGCGAGGCCGGACGGAGTTACTTACGACAATGCGGGCCACCTGTTCGCTGTGCTCGGCTTGAACGAAGTTGCACAGATCGATCCGGTAACTGGCGCAATTCTCAAGACGATTTCAACTCCGGACCAACCAGATGGTCTGACCTTCGATCCAACGACCGGCATGCTCTATGTGGCTTCCGACGGTGGCGGCTTCTATACCATTCCGACGGATTTATCGACCGCTACATTTACTTCGGTACCCGGAGAGGTGTTCGATGGCATAGCCAGCAGTGGCAGCGACCTCCTTTTTGTGATCCGTAACACCGGCGGCCTCGAATTTGACCTCAGCACCATGACTACAGTTGAGACGAGCCCCTTCATTTCGGGAGCAGATGACATTGCGCCATTAGCGGGGCTTGGTGCGCCGCCGACGGGAGTGCCAGAACCGCTGACGCTTTCACTGTTCGCTGCCGGTCTTGTTGGTGCTGTCGCCATGCGCCGCCGCAATTCGAAGGCTTGAAATCGATCTCCATTGTTGTGAAAGCGGCGCCTTCGGGCGCCGTTTTTGTTTGTGCCGGGCAGCCTGATATGGTCAGGCCGCTTACAATCTCTACAGCCTCACCAAAGGTTAGAAGGCGATCATCGAACTGGCCCGCGCCATGCGCGACGTAACCGGCAACATGCCGCCCTTTCAAACAACGGCTTTTCCTGGTCAGCAACCGTGTCCGCTTTTGACGCGAAACGGACATTGGCTGAATGACCGCTTATGGCGCAAAGCAGACATTGGAGTGACCGGGGCTGAATGGCCGGTCCTGACCCAAAGCGGACATTGGCCGCCCTATTTGTTCCAGAATTTTGGAGCCGAAGTTCCGTAATGTTGGGTTCAGATCAAGGACCCAACAATTCCCCAATTCGACAGCAAGGATAGCTGTTTGCCGACCGCCGTATCTGAGATGACCAACGATCGGTCTGGGAGGTGTGTTTGTGCCTGAAGATCACGGTTTGAGTCCAGAGAGAATGCCAACACGATCTCGCAGGGTCGCCTCAATGGCCGACAGTCCATCCTGCAACTCCGAAATGTTCTCTAGGATCCATGCGCCGGTCTGACCTTCGACCCGAGACCGCAGTAGTTCCGATTGCCCCACCAGCAGCTCATCCACCTCAATCAGTCGAACCAACGTATCCTCTTCCTGGCGAAACCTGAGGCTCATCAGATCCTGAGCTGGGGCCGGGAGCGCATGCAGCCGCCCTTCTAGGGCGACCACCTTTCGGTTCAAAAATTCAAGGCTCTGTGCTTTAGAAACAAGTGCCTGGTCCGGGTACGGACTGGCACGGGTTGTCGGGGGTAAGGCCGCATGCCTATATTCGACTTCAGCAGTCTGGATGCTGCTCGCGGCCTGGCCGAGCAACGTAGCGGCGTGAGATCGAACCAATTGGTCGTCTGCGCGCAACTGGTTTTCGCGCTTGTAATAATTGTAGCCCCAGCCGAGGAACAGATTGTTTGCGATCTGCCGGAGCTTGCCAGCATCATAGAATGCACTCGTCACTAAGCGCCTCCAGATAAGCCAGTCTCCTGGCCCACCGAATAGAAAGCGCTAGGCTGGCCGCCGATGCTGAATGGCACGCCAGCTGCCGCGTTCGGAGCCGAGACAAGCCCTTTCTCAGCCATCCGCAGCGCTAGGTAGTATCGCACGGCTTCGATCGGTGTCAGACCGATTGCCTGCAGTGAAATCAGTTCACGCATGCGTTCGTCCTTGGGCATGATTAATATTTTGAGATCGTTGAGCATGATACCGAAGGTCTTTAGGAAGTCGCTCAGGTGCCCCTTCACAAGTTCTCTGATTTCGGTGATGTGCTCGTTGATGTTTTCCATCTTAGTTACTTGAACGATCTGGTTTATCGCCTGCTCGATTGCTGGGCCCGCATAATCGGCGACTTCCTGCGTGTTGATCTCCGAACCATTGAACGGCAGGTGCGTAATCAAATCCAGCGCAGCTTCCTTAGTGTCGACGTGGATGTAATAGTCCACCTGATAGGCCATCTCGGCCATCTCTGCGCTGGTAGCGACGCCCTGGCTACGAATCAACAGCTTGGAACGGTTGATGTAGATCACCTCGAAAACCCACGGCGACGAACCACCGAAGAACCCCTGAGAAATCGAGCCAATCAGTGGTTTGTCGGGCGTGGTTAGGGCGTACTGGCCTGTTTCATAAACGTTCAGCACCGCGCCACGCGATTTGAGGACGCAGAAATGGTTGCTTTCGACAGTTAGTAGCGATCCCGAGACGATGCTTTCGTCCGCGAGCTTCACGGCCAAGCTCTTGGTCCCGAGCATATCGGTGCCGTCGCGCAACAGAGAAGTGATTACTTGCCGTGTGATCGCCATTTTGAACGCCCCTTGTTTTGTCGCCGCTGTTTATCGACCGTAGCTTAACCATATTGAAGAGACAATTAGCGCGACGGATTCTCTGCGTCATCGCGACTATGAACCAACTGAAATCCGTTTCTCTCATGATCCCTGACAACCGAAAGTCGATCAGGTGAATCCTTGTCCGGATTGATAATCAGTCAGCGCCTGCATGACGCTGCTGAAAGCGATACTGGAAAATTGGTCCGAGCTTCCTCATGAGTTGCAGGTGAAGGACACTGCGCACCGCGCCGCAAGTGAACGCCGCAAACATATTTGCGCTATGCATTTCCTTCTTGCCGGTATGAAGAAATTTTGGCTATCTAATTACGGCTGGTTTAGGCGTGGGCGTGTGCATGAGTTTCCATGGCCCTGAACAAATAAAATAATATTGGGGAATTTCATGGAAACGGTCCGGAAAGGCGCTTTGCGCCTCACTTCTTCAATTTGCCTTGTCGCATTGGCGGCTTGTTCAAGCGGCGGCGGCAGCAGTTCTCTCAGCACTGCCGCAAACAACAACACGACTTCGAACAGCACCACGTCCAACAACACGACATCAAACAACACAACATCGAATAATACGCCGACCAGCGTCACCATCACCGCGCCGGACAACCCCAGCACCGGGGGCACGGCCTATGCGGGGTACAATTTCAGTACCAATTTGCCGCCAGCGGGTACGAGCTTTGGCTTAACCGGAACGATTGTAAAGGTGACATCCACCTCTATTGGTGGCGCAGGGTTGACTGGCGCCCAGCGGGCAAGCGACACGGCCACTTATCAAGGCGTGGTCACGTCGAATGGCGTTACCTATCCAGTTCTTAATCTCAACATTCCGTCGCTAGGCTTTACAGCCAACAACGTGCGCGGTGATGGCACAACAGCGGCCACCAGCAACGGCGGGACCGTCAATGCCGCCGTCGCCACTCTGAACTACACCGTGCTTGGCGCATGGACTTACACACCGCCGGGCGGTGGCGTCTCCTATCTTGGTCAGAGCGCCAGCGGTTTCCTCACCCCCGATAGCGGTCTTCCTACGAGCGGAAGTGCAACCTACGCCGGCAACAGCAGCAACACCGGCGGCGCGATTGGCGCCTACGCAGTGAATACGAGCAATGGCGTCCAGGCCGGCACGCTAAGTGGTAATGTCAGCGTCACTGCCAATTTTGGACCTAATACCATCAACGGCACCATGAGCAATATGACGGCGACGCCTACTGGCAGCAGCACATCCGCGCCCTGGAACAACGTTACGCTCTCAGGAACCATCAGCAATCCCGGAGGGTCTAAAAATAACGCCATCGGCACTACCACGGCGTCGGCGGCGCCAAACGGCGCAGGTGCGGCTGCCTTTACCTCCGCCGCCCAAGGCCAGTTCGCCGGCTCCTTCTACGGTCCAGCCGCCCAGGAATTTGGTGCCACTTGGACGCTTTACGAATCTACCAACGGTGGCAAGGCAGCCTTCGGCACCATCGGCGCCACAACAACTACCCCCTAACCATCCATGAAAAAGATCATCGCGGCGATCACTGTCGCCGCGATTTTCACATTCCCGGCTTTGGCCCAGGAAAAGGGC
>Ga0206821_10260_pt1 | contig 10800 bp, 7 predicted proteins | sample Alteio_BWOrgCont_85_FD_152860 | JGI IMG/M metagenome (GOLD analysis project Ga0206821, IMG submission 152860) | Enriched cells from forest soil in Barre Woods Harvard Forest LTER site, Petersham, Massachusetts, United States -... | ecosystem: Environmental > Terrestrial > Soil > Temperate forest >...
CCGCCGTCCCCCAGCAACAGCGAGTACCGCTGCACCAGCCACACGGCCCGTCAGCAAGGCAGAATGGGATCTCTAAAGCTTTTCAACACGCCGACTTAGCCAGTTCGACAACACGCGAATGGCCGTTTGGTCAACTGAGCGCCCGTTGTGTCGCAAATCGTCAAGATGTTCCGCTACTACGTCAGTCAGCGCCCGACCTTCGCGTTGCGCGGCCGCGATCACCGGCAGTGCTTTGCGTGATGCGAGCCACACTGTGTATTCATCCTCGGTCATCCCCAGGAATTGGGCCAGCGTGCGCTTCTCGTTTGCATCTGACTCGTGCCAGACATCGATGAAGTCATCGATATCTTCAGCCGCGACATTGCCGGCTGCGTAGAGTTCGAGGAACGGCGGGGATTATGGGCGGACTTCAGACACGGATGCGCCTCCCTTTGCGGGCTGGTTTGATCCGCTCGCCTGTAACCGGGTCAGTAACGCCCATGTGGCGGCCACGCATATTGAATACCTCGACTTCGCCGTGGAGGTTATCCCACGTATAGAGGAGAGGTTGCCTCGTCAGCCACGATCGGACGAGTGTCTCAGCGACGGCGTTGACGAATCGTTAGCGCGATGCCGCCCAGGTTCGCCAAAGGGGATCCTTTGCCGGCTATCGGCCAATCTGTTGGGCGCCCGCCGCGCTACCTGCTAGGTTACCCGCCCAAAGCCACCCGCCTGGAGGAACGCTCATGGACGCACACACGCCCAAACCCGGCGAAATCACCGACCGCAACCTCGCCCTCGAACTCGTGCGCGTCACCGAGGCCGCCGCTATCGCTGCCTCCGCCTGGATCGGCCTCGGTGACGCGCACGAGTTCGAGGGCGAGGTTGCGGCCTCCGCCTGGATCGGCCTCGGCAAGAAGAACGAAGCCGATGGTGCCGCCGTCGAGGCCATGCGCAAGGCCTTCGACCAGGTCGCCATCGCCGGCACCGTCGTCATCGGCGAAGGTGAGATGGACGAAGCCCCCATGCTCTACATCGGCGAACATGTCGGCGCTGGCGGTCCCCCGATGGACATCGCTGTCGATCCGCTGGAGGGCACCACGCTAACCGCCAAGGGAGGCCCCAGCGCGCTCGCCGTCGTGGCGCTGGCAGAGCACGGCAACTTCCTGCACGCGCCCGACATCTACATGGACAAGATCGCCATCGGCGGTGGCCTGCCGGACGGCGTGGTCGATCTCGACGCGCCCGTTGGCAAGAACCTGCGCGAACTCGCCCGCGCGAAGCAATGCGAGGTGCGCGACCTTGTCGCCTGCATCCTTGACCGCGACCGTCACAAGGAACTGATCGCCAAGGTGCGGGAAGCCGGCGCACGCATCAACCTGATCAGCGACGGTGATGTCGCAGGTGTGCTCGCCACCGCTACACCCGACTCGGAGATCGACATCTATCTTGGCTCCGGTGGCGCGCCAGAGGGCGTGCTCGCCGCGGCGGCGTTACGCTGCATAGGCGGCCAGATGCAGGGACGGCTGATGTTCGAGAACGACGAACAGATCGAACGCGTGAAGCAGATGGGCCATCCCGATCCGCGCCGGAAGTTCAACCTCGAGGAAATGGCGAAGGGCGATGTGATGTTCGCCTGCACCGGCGTCACCTCGGGCACCATGCTGCGCGGCGTGAAGCGCTTCGGCCACGGCGCGATTACCCATTCGATGGTGATGCGCAGCAAGTCAGGAACCGTCCGGTTCGTCGAGGCACATCATAACTTCAAGATGAAGACCTGGGTCGGCAATTGACGGGCACGATTCCCCCCGTCGCCGGAAGTGACCCGGCCATGACGATGGGGAGCGACTGCGTTCTCGGTATCAGCCGCAGCCTGAGTGGCCGTCGCTGGGTGTGGCGTTCCGGCGAGGATCGCATCGGCCTTGGCATAGCGCAGCGTATGGAGCTGCCCGAGATTGTCGGCCGCCTGCTCGCCGCGCGCGGCATCGAGGTTGAATCAGCGTGCGACTTCCTGGATCCGACATTGCGCGCACTGTTGCCCGACCCGTCGGTGCTGAAGGATATGGACATCGCCTCCGAACGCCTTGCCTACGCTGTGCAGCACAGTGAGACCGTCGGTGTGTTCGGCGATTACGACGTCGATGGCGCGTGCAGCGCTGCGCTGATGGTGACCCTGCTGCGGCAACTCGGCTGCGAAGTGCTGCATCACGTGCCGGACCGCATGATGGAGGGCTACGGACCGAATGGTCCCGCACTGCATTCGCTGGTGCTGCGCGGCGCGAAGCTGATCGTGTGTGTTGATTGCGGCACCGCCGCAGCGGAGGCACTCGGCTTTATTGCCGGTGATGCCGATATCGTGGTGCTGGATCACCACAAGGGTGAAGGTCCGCCGCCTGCCATCGTCGCTACGGTCAACCCAAACCGATTGGATTGCACCTCTGGGCTGACGTTCCTGTGCGCCGCCGCAGTCGCGTTTCTCGCCGCGGTCGCAACAGTCCGCGCGCTGCGTCGGCAAGGCTTCTTCAATGCGCGCAAGGAACCGGACCTTATCGGCCTGCTTGATCTGGTTGCGCTTGCAACTGTCTGCGACGTGATGCCGCTGACCGGTGTCAACCGTGCCCTGGTCTGCCAAGGCCTGAAGGTGATGGCGCGGCGCGCCCGTCCCGGCGTGGCTGCGCTGCTCGACGTGGCCCAGTCACGCGATCGGCCGACCGCCGGCACCTGCGGCTTCGCGCTTGGCCCGCGCATCAATGCGGCCGGACGCATCGCCGAAGCCGACCTGGGGCTGCGATTGCTGTTGTGCGAGGACCCGGTTGAAGCGGTGTCGCTTGCCGCCACGCTCGATGCGGTGAACCGCCAGCGCCAGGAAGTCGAAGCCGCGATGCTCGACGCGGCGATGCAGGCTGCGGAAGTCCAGGCGGACAAAGGCCATGCCGCACTGCTGGTCAGCGGTCCGGCTTGGCATCCCGATGTCGTCGGCATCGTCGCCGGTCGCATCAAGGAACGCTTCAACCGTCCCGCCTGCGTCGCCGGCATCGCAGACGATATGGCGAAAGGTTCTGGCCGTTCAGTGGCCGGCCACGACCTTGGCGCGGTGGTGATCGCCGCGCGTCAGGCTGGCATTCTCAAGACCGGCGGCGGCCATCCGATGGCGGCGGGATTTTCGCTCGACCCAGCGCGCCTGCCTGACTTTCACGCGTTTCTCGATGAACGGTTGGCCGCCGCGGCATTGTTGCCGAGCGCCGCCGATCTGTCGGTGGAAGGCACACTCGCGGTGCCTGGCGCCACGACGGAGCTGGCCCAGCATCTGGCGCGTCTTGCCCCATTCGGTGCCGGCAACGAGGAACCGATGCTGGTGCTGCAACGCGCCCGCGTAGTGCGTGCCGATCGGGTCGGGCGTGAGGGCACGGCGATCCGCGCTTTCGTGGAAGGTGAGGGCGGGGGACCGCGCCTGAAGGCGCTGTTGTTCCGTGCGCGCGAGGGCGCGCTGGCTGACACTCTGCTAGGCCGTAACGGATTACCGCTGCATCTCGCCGGCCATTTGCGCGCCGAGGAATGGAATGGTTCGGTGAGCCCCGGTTTCATCATCGCGGATGCCGCCGCAGCGTAACGCGGCATACCTTTAGCCTGTCGGAGAATCTTACACCTGCTTGGCGTGATCGGCTCTTGAATGCCGATTTTGCTGGAAATTCAGGACATTATTATTGTGGCGCGCGGTTTGCATAGTACCCGCCCAGCGCCATACTTGCGAATACGCAAATCACGGCGAAACCTGGAGAGCGGAGAATTTGGCTAGCACAGTAGCCGTGAAGTCATCGACCGACATCGAGGATCGCGCACGGCATTCGCGCCTTCTCATCGTCGGCTGGGACGCGGCTGACTGGAAGATCGCCGGGCCGCTGGTGGACCGCGGCGAACTGCCGAACCTGGCGAAATTGATCGAGCGCGGCGTGATGGCCGATCTGGCAACCCTGCAACCGGTGCTGTCACCGATGCTGTGGAACTCGATCGCCACCGGGCACCGTCCCGACCGTCACGGCATTCTTGGCTTCACCGAGGTCGATCCGCACACCGATGAGGTGCGCCCGGTCAGCAGCGTGTCGCGCCGCTGCAAGGCGCTGTGGAATATCGCGACGCAACGCGGTCTGCGGGTGCATGCGGTGAACTGGTTCGGCAGCCATCCCGCGGAACCGATCAACGGCATCTGCGTCTCCGACGCGCTGACCGGTGGTGTCGAGAACCGAGGCGGTCCGCCGCCGCTTCCGCCGGGCGCAGTGCATCCGGCATCGCTGACTGATGAGATTGCCGAACTGCGGTTCGCCAGCGAGGAAGTGGACGGCGAACTCATGTCGCTGTTCGTGCCACGCTTCCGCGAGATCGATCTGACCAAGGACACGCATCCCGGCATGATCGCCAAGATCATCGCCGAGACGATCAGCACGCATGGCGCGGCGATGCGTGCATTGGACGACGATGACTGGGATCTCGCCTGCATTTACTACATCGGCATCGATCATTTCTGTCATGCCTTCGTCAATTACCATCCTCCCCTCATGGATGGCGTGCCGCAGGAACTGTTCGACCTGTACTCGGACGTGGTGAATTCCGCCTACCGGCTGCATGACGTACTGCTCGGTCGGCTGCTGCAGCGCGCGGGGCCGGACACCACGGTGATGTTGCTGTCCGACCATGGTTTCCACAGCGATCACCTCCGCCGGCTGGAGACGCCAAATGTGCCGGCGGGCCCAACCACGCACCACCGCGACTACGGCGTTCTGGTGATGGCTGGGCCTGGCATCCGACACGACGAACGTATCTACGGCGCGGGCCTGCTCGACATCACGCCGACGGCGCTGGCGGTGCTGGGCCTGCCGATTGGTGCCGATATGCCAGGGCGGGTGCTGGCCGAGGCATTCGTCGCGCCGCTGGCGGTGGAGAAGGTTCCTAGCTGGGAGGACGAAGCCGGAGCGGCTGGGCAGCATGACCCGGAGGTTCGCGTCGCGCAGACCGACTCGAACCTGCTGCTCGAGCAGTTTGCCGCCATCGGCTATATCGATCGCGATATGGTCGGCGGAGCTGACGCGGCCCGCTCGACGCGGCGTGAGCTGGACTGGAACCTCGCCCGTGCGCTGCTGGATGCCGGCCAGCCGGAACGCGCCATCCAACTGTTGGAGCCGATCTGCCGGGACTGGCCCGAACGCATCGAGTTCGGCCTGGCGCTGGCCGACGCGCTGTCGCGGCTCGGCGCGCTGGACGAGGCGCGGACACTCGTCGAGGCGATCGCACAGCAGCGGCGGGACACGCCGCACGGGCGTTATCTGCTGGGCCGCATCGCAGCTCGGCAGGGCAATGCCGAGGAGGCGCTGGCGCATCTGCGTGCCGCTTCGGATTCGCCGCTGGCGCAGGAACCTTCGCTGCATACCCAAATCGGCTTTGCCGCGTTATCCGTCGGCGATGCCGCGGACGCCGTCGCGGCCTTCACGCGCGCCACAGTACTCGATGCTTTCTACGCGCCGGCCTGGACCGGGCGCGCCGCTGCCGCGATGCGCCAGGCTCGCTGGGCCGATGCGGAGGCGCACGCGTTGCAAGCCGTGGCGCTGGAGTTCAACGCGCCGATGGCGCACCTGCTGTTGGGTGAGGCGCGGTTGCGCCAGGGCCTGCGTGCCGAGGCAGAACCGGCGCTGCGCCTCGCGGCACAGCTCGCGCCAGACTGGATCCGTCCGCGCGCCCTGCTCGCGGCGCTGCTGCAGGACACCGAGATCGATGCCGACGCGGTCGCCGACGTGAACGAGTTGTATATGCGGCACGATGCGCGCCGCGCGGAGCAGCAGGTGTCCCGTCCGGAGGCCAGCCAGGCCGCGGTGCGCCTGCTCGCGGAGACGTATGCCACACAGGTGCCACAGGCTCCCGTCGAGCCGGAACCCGTGCCGGAGGTCGTGCTGGTGTCCGGCTTGCCGCGCTCCGGCACCTCGCTGCTGATGCAGATGCTCGCGGCAGGCGGTGCATCGATCCTGGCCGACGATGCGCGAGCTGCGGACGTCGACAATCCTGAAGGCTACCTGGAATGGAGTCCGCTGAACCGGCTGCCGCGCGAGCCGGAGCTGCTGCGCGAGGCCTCGGGCAAGGTGCTGAAGCTGTTGACGCCCCTGCTGCAGGTCGCGCTACCGCGTGCCAGCGGCAAGATCGTCTTCATGGACCGCCCGATCCGGGAAGTGCTGCTATCGCAACTGACGATGCGGCGGCGGCTCGCCGGGCTCGAACCGAGCGATCCGGCGCGCCTGCTGGACACGTTGGCGCGGCATCGCGATGGCTCGCTGGAGCTGCTGGCGCGGCAGACGGGCTGGTCGGTGCTGCGTGTGCCATACCGCGCCCTGGTGGCGCGACCGGAGGTCTGGGCGCGCCGTATCGCTGAGTTCCTCGGGCCCGGCGTCGTGCCGGCACCGGAGAACATGGCGGCCGCGGTGCGACCGGAATTGTATCGTAATCAGCATGCCGATGCTGCACTGTCCGCCGGCGAGGAGGGGGAACTATGAAGAACGACACCGCCAATGTTGCCCAACTCGGCAGTTGGTATGCCGTCGCAGCGGTGGCCGCGGCGAGTTTTGGCCTGGCAGGGGGCGCGCAGGAGGCAGACGCGGCGCAGGTCGTGGTTTACCCCGTGGGTGGTCCCGTCATGGCGTCGCTTGGCCCGAGTTGTGGGGGCAGCGCCGGGGCGGTCTATTTCAACCTGCTCGATAAGACAGGCAGCCAGGTCGGTAAGTTTGTCCCCTTCGGCAGCCCGGGGAACTCGGCCGATCTGGTTGTGGAATGGGACCGCAGCTCCAAAGGCACTCACGTCTTCGCCGTGGGGAAATCCTCCTCGAGGCAATTGGTGGGTGTGCTGACAACATCGCCCTATTCTTCTCATATTTACGCCGCAAAGTTGCACCGACACGCGCCAATCAACAGCTCTGCCTTCGAGACTCATGGTGGCTTCTTCAGCGCGCTGCTGGGATCCAGCTACAATGGCAACTACTACGGGAAGTGGAAGCCCGGCCACACCGGCTATCTTGGTTTAGAGGTGGTAAACTTCACCAGCGTCAGCGTCAGCGTCATATTCGGCTGGGCGAAAATTCAGCTTGGCAGTGGCAGCAACGCCTACGATCCGACGTTGCTCGAGTGGGGTTTCAACGACACACCGTTCGGGACCGCATATGCCGGCATTGGCACGCCGGCACCGGAGCCAAGTTCGCTGCTGCTCCTGGCGTCCGGCGCGGCCGGGCTCGCGGCGTACCGCCGCCGGTCGAAGCAACGCCAGGCTGCTTGACCCTGCCCGGGCCCTCCGCTACCCACCCTTTCCCCGGCGGCGCGGTCCCGTTCGTCTAGAGGCCCAGGACACCAGCCTTTCACGTTGGTAACACGGGTTCGAATCCCGTACGGGACGCCATTTCGGAATGGATGGCGGTCGGAGCTTTGAATTCCTTGAAGAAAATGCCTCGACCGCCATTTGCCTGCTAGCAGCCGGTGGCCAAAAATCCAGCGCCGACTATCCCCTTGCGCGCCGGATGGCGTCGCATTTGCCTTACCGTACAAGTCGTTCAATGTTGCCGTCAGGGTGGATCACCGGATGCAAGATCAACGGGTGAAGTAACTTTGCTCTGGGCCAGCCAATCATTCCACGTAACCGTCGGCATGGCTTCCGTTGCGCAGGTAAGATCGACATAGTTTCCTGCGAGATTTCTATTGAATACAATGCCAGCATTATTAACCATACGGGTACCTATTGCGCCGCTGAGATGGTTATCGCCTTCAACCCATGCAGTGTATTGAAGCCATCGAATATATCCGCCTGGGCCTCCCCCAATAAGCTGCTGTGGACCGGTCCACGTCACCATCTTGCCAATTTGTGTCACCGGAGAGAGGACGGGATAGCCCTGCTCCCAAAACTTGACCCATGGCGTGCCATCTGGCTTGCGAAAGAAGATTGCCTGGGTCGCAAAATGCATTCCGTAAATAGGGTGATTTGCTACGCCCCCCAGCACCATCGTCCCGGTGCAGACCCTTTGCAGCATTGTTTCAAGGACAGGCGACTTGACCGGATCGTTCGTTATCGTGAAAGGGCTCTTGGACGCGACGGGCGTGTAACCGGCAGGCGCCGGCTGATCGTGCCGGTGCGCCAGGACGTAGTGCAGCGAAAGGTCTATATCGGCCTTCGGCTCGCCCTCCGGAAACGGCCGTACGGACCCTCCGCGGAATACCGAGTCACCCGCCGTGTCGAGCGACTGCGATCCCGAGCCTTTCACAATATCGACAGTCCAGATCTTGCCGTCAGGGAGGATCACCAGGTGGACTTTGACGGTGCCAGCCTCATCGTTGTTCGCCGCGTGCCTGGGATAGTAGGCGTGTGCGTCCCACCATGCCTGCAATTGCCGCATTACGTCGCGCCGCACCGCGTTCCCCGGCTCCAACTGGTTGGTTATGCTGAAGTCCTGGCACAACGCCGGAGCGTAGCCGGCGGCCACCGGCGCCAGAACAAAAGCTGCGGCAAGGGCAGATGAGGCGACGGACAACCGCATCGAGTCTATTTCCTTTTTTAGATCAATAGCAGCTTTCCGCGACCATCCAAATGATGCCGTCAGGGTGGATCAACAGTTGAAAGAGCAACAGGATCAGTAACCAAGGCTTGTGCGAGCCAGTCATTCCACGTAACCGTAGGCAAGATTTCTGTCGCGCAGGTAAAATCGACGTAGTTTCCGCCCAAATTCTGATTAAACGGGACGCCAGATCGACTCAGTCTACGGCTACCTACGGTGCCACGGAGATGGTTATCGCCGTCAGCCCATACGGTGTACTGAAGATATCGACTGTAAGCCCCAACATGCTCCAGTGGACCGGTCCACGACACCAGCTTGCCTACTTGCGTCACCGGGGCGAGGACGGGATAGCCCCTCCCATAATACTTGACCCATGGCGTGCCATCAGGCTTGCGGAAGAAGATTGCCTGGACCCAGGAAGGCTCCCCGTAAATAGGGTGGTTTGCTACTCCCCCCAGCACCATCGTTCCTGTGCAGGTCCTTTGCAGCATTGTATCAAGGACGGGCGACTTGACCGGATCGTTCGTTATGGTGAAGGGGCCCTTGGACGCCACTTGTGTGTAACCGGCAGGCACCGGCTGATCGTGCCGGTGCGCCAGGACGTAGTGCAGCGAAAGATCTATATCGGCCTGCGGTTCGCCCTGCGGAAACGGCCGCACGAACCCTCCGCGGAACACCGAGGGGCCCGCCGCGTCGAGCGACTGGGATCCCGAGCCTTCCACCACATCGACCATCCAGAACCTGCCGTCAGGGATGACCACCAGGTGAACCTTGACGGTGCCACCTTCATCGTTGTTCGACGCGTGTCTGGGATAGTAGGCGTGCGCGTCCCACCATGCCTGCAATTGCCTCATCAGGTCCTGGTGCGCCGCGTTCCCCTGCTCTTCGTTCGTTATGCTGAAGTCCTGGCACAATGCGGGCGTGTAGCCGATCGCTACAGGTGTCAGAACAAGAGCCGCGGCAAGGGCAGATGAAGCGACCGACAACCGCATCGGTATCCTCCCTTTCTAAATCAACACCAGTCTTCCGTTGCAGCGAGCCGGACCATCCAGATGTTGCCGTCAGGGTGGATCACTGGATGAAAGATCAACAGGTGAAGTGACCTTGCTCTGTACGAGCCACTCATGCCACGTAACCGTAGGTATTACTTCTGTTGCACAGGTAAAATCGATTGTGTTTCCTGCCAGATGCCTGTTGAACGCGACGCCGGATGCATTGACCATGCGGGTACCTATGGCGCCGCTGAGATGGTTATCGCCGTCAGCCCATACGGTGTACTGAAGCCAATAACTAGTATTGGCGGTCGTCGCCCCAAAATACTCTTGTGGACCGGTCCACGTCACCATCTTGCCTACCTGTGTCACCGGAGAGACGACCGGTTGGCCCCTCTCATAAAACTTGACCCATGGTGTGCCATCAGGCTTGCGAAAGAAGATTGCCTGGGCCCAGGAACGCATGCCGTAAATAGGGTAATTTGGTATCCCCCCAATCACCTGCGTTCCGGTGCAGTCCTTTTGCATCATCGTCTCAAGGACAGGCGACTTGACCGGATCGTTCGTTATCGTGAAGGCGCTTTTGGACAACACGGGCGTGTAGCCGACAGGCACCGGCTGATCGTGCCGGTACGCCAGGACGTAGTGCAGCGAGATGTCCATATCGGCCTGCGGCTCGCCCTCCGGAAACGGCCGCACCGACCCTCCGCGGAACACCGAGTCGCCCGCCGCGTCGAGCGAGGGCGATCCCGAGCTTTGCACCATATAGACAATCCAGATCCTGCCGTCGGGGCGGATCGACAGGTGCATTTTAACAGTGCCACCCTCATTGTTGTTCGCCGCGTGTCTGGGATAGTAGGCGTGCGCGTCCCACCACGCCTGCAGTTGCCGCATCAGGTCGCGGCGCGCCGGGCTGGCCGGCTCCTGGTTCGTTATGCTGAAGTCCTGGCACAACGCGGGTGCATAGCCGGCGGCTACAGGCGTCAGAACGAAAGCCGCGGCAAGGGCAGATGAAGCGACGGACAACCGCATCGGTATCCTCCCCTTTTCTAAATCAACACCAGCCTTCCGTTGAAGTGAGGCGACCGGCAGGAGCATTGGCCGACGCCGCGGGCATGTCCAGGATTTGCGATACGATAAACAAAATTCTGCCCGCGCGAAATACCCGGCGTGAATAGCGGATCACCCGCCACTGTCCGCCGGGCGGTAGTGCAGCGTCACCACCACATTAGCCGGCTGCGCGGGCGTGCCTGGCG
>Ga0206821_10027_pt1 | contig 10796 bp, 6 predicted proteins | sample Alteio_BWOrgCont_85_FD_152860 | JGI IMG/M metagenome (GOLD analysis project Ga0206821, IMG submission 152860) | Enriched cells from forest soil in Barre Woods Harvard Forest LTER site, Petersham, Massachusetts, United States -... | ecosystem: Environmental > Terrestrial > Soil > Temperate forest >...
CTGCCAACGTCAACGAGCATCCAAAATTTAATTTGTCCTTGAACTCAAGTTTCAATTTTTCATTTCGCGCCGTTTGCGCCACAATTTCCGCCGGCTTTTTTAACATCCGTAAAATCATTGGGCCCGAAGTTACGCCGATCCGGATATTGTATTCAATAACATGCCATTTGCCCTTGCATCGGATCGCGGTCACCTGCAATGGGCCATTGAACCCCGATTCCCGCAACCATGGCTTCAAAGGATAGAGCAACTGACGCGCCAGTCCATATTTGTCCTTTTCGTCGCGCTCGACGATGCCGCCCAGCGGCGCGCCCGCCACAATGCCCATATTCCCATTGAACGCGCGTTTATACTCCTGATTTGTCACCAGGGAATAAATTTCTCCGCCACTGACCAAAACGATGTGCCCTGCCTCAGCAGGACCAAGATATTCCTGCAAGAAAATACCTTCGGCAGCGTTTACCTCCTGCAGCCAGGCCTTCGTTTCCGCAACACTCTGGCTCAATATTGTATGGATGGGGCTCCCCGGCGAGCAAAGGGGGTTTTTAATGACATACGCACCCGGATTTCTGGTGAGTATTCTTTCAGCTTCGAGCCGATTCGACGCAACGAATGCCTTCGGAAACGGGATTTTGAATTCAGTGCACAATCGCCGCGCAAAATCGCGTTCTCGTTCAATTCGCATTGCCTCGCCAATGGGAGAGAAAATTCCGGCGCCGGATTTCAACAAATCGTTAGCCCATGACGCTTGTGCCCAATCAATGGACTGCGGGATAACAACGTCAATTTTATTTTCGCGGATCAGTCGCGCCGGGTTTGGAAAGGCCTCTCGCGAATAAGTTTTGCCGGCCAGTGTCGGCGGAAAATGGCCGTAATTGCGCGTCAGATAAGTCGAAACGTTTGCGCCAGAATCTGCCAGTACGGTTCCGATGCTGTGCGCAAAAGAGCCGACACCCAGAATCATCACATCCACGCTGGCCTTTTCTATTTGTTTTTTGAAAGCCATATTGGTGGCACAAGTGTTTACGAAATTTGCTCCCAACGCAATGACAGGTGAAGATGTAAATGACGGACGTGAAAACTGCAGTACGGAGAATTCCTGACAAAATACGCGACTGCTGAAACGGCTGGCGGATTAATAAGGCTGGACAAGCCTATTTGCCCTGGCGCCGCTCTTTCTTCCGGAAAAATGGCCCGGCGTTGGCAACGTTAAGTATCGAAAGATCCATTCCCGCCCCTGGTTCGCGCTCTTTCGCCTTGTGAAGCTGGCGCGCGAGATTTTTAATTGCCGCAGCGGCAAAATATTTTACAACGCCCACACCTGCTTGTGATTTAAAAATGGCGACGAGCAAGGAATGTTCATCTACGTTAATAACGAAGATGCTAAAGTGTTCACCCTGTTGGTAAATACTGTTGAAGCTCGTTTCCTTCACAAGCCCGGCGATAGTTTGATTGGCCATAAATGCACCGGACGCAAGCGCTGCAATGGTCGTCAGATCGAAGTCCTCTGTATCGCCCAGGTGCGTGATAAGAAACCCGCCTTTGTCAATGAGCAGCGCCGCCGCCGTATCGGTGCTGGTGACAAATTCATGAAGCGTTTCGTTTAGCTTCCGAATGTCTTCTTCAATGAGTTGTGGCAGGGTGGCCATATTTAAATTGGCAAAAATGATTAATGACAAATCACGTAGGGGAAATCATGTCGCAAATTCCCACTGCTGTTTATTGGCCGTGGGTAGCTTTTCATGCGTATTGCGGTTGCGCGGTGTTTTGGTTGATGAATTTGTGGAGCAGGAGGCGCGTAATCATGTTGAGCGTCTCGAAAACGCCTTCACACTTATGGGCCGTAGCTGAAAACGAAGGCACCTGATTCTCGCGGTTATTTAGCAAAAATTCCATATATTCAACCGGTGCGACGTTCGGCAAATCACGTTTGTTATATTGCAACACGTAGGGAATTTCTTCCAGGTTGAGCTTGAGAGAAGCGAGGTTGTCTATCAGGTTCTGAAAGCTTTCTACATTTTCAGGCATTTTTTCATATTGCGAGTCGGCCACAAAAACAACCCCATCCACCCCACGCAAAACGAGCTGGCGAGTGGTATTGTAAATGACCTGGCCGGGCACGGTGTAAAGTTGGAATTTGGTTTTAAATCCACGAATTGTCATCGCCTCGATTGGCAAAAAGTCGAAGAACAGTGTTCGGTCGGAACTGGTTGCCAGCGAAACAAGCTTGCCTTTATTGCCGGCGGCGGTTTGTACGTGGTCGTGGACTTGCACCAGGTTGGTTGTCTTACCGCCCATGGCCGGGCCATAGTAGACAATTTTGACCTGCAACTCTTTTGTCGCTTGATTGATGATTGCCATAATTATTTCTTCCTGTCTAATTCGCCGGCCAACACGGCTAGCTGTGCCGTCGGTAACGGTTCGCCCGCGCGTCCGAATGCCGCGAAATAAACTGCGTTCACCCTGAAAATTTTCCAGGGAACATTGCCAATCGTAAAATTCAAGTTGTTAAGTTCGCCCATTCGCAGCTCCTTGGAGCATTGGCTTACTCGGCTGAACAGTTGCGGCAGAAATGCGGCGACCGTGTCAGGATTCAAATCCGGTGGCAGATGGTAGGCCACCTTCAAACCGTCGGGTAACGCTACAACGGCACCCACGACGTTTGGCAGTTTCACGGCACGTTCGATGATTTCTTTTGGTGTAGCGCGGCGGCTCGAAAAATCGGTAGCAGGCATGGGTGCGCGCTTATACTCCGTCTCCACCGAGCGCGGTGCATCCGCACCGTCGCCCCATACGTAGTAATCAGTCTCGGCTAATTTTGCGTCCAGAGGTTTGACGAGGGGAACGACATCGGGCGCGTTGAGGGGCGGAGCCATTTCCTCCGGTTGTGGTTGAGGAAAACCAAAAAAAAGATTTGGAATCGATGATGGCGGCAGGGCAGGCTGCGTTTTCGGTTTGACCTCTCTTTTTTGCCGCGGCAAAAACAGAGGAGCCAAGACTTTTAAAGGCAATTCCAGTTCTATTCCGTCGTGATTTGAAACGCCGGGAGGCTTAGGTCGTATCCATGAACGCAGTTGCTGCCAGGGAAAGATTACGCGTCCGCGTTTGAGTGCCGGCTCGATTAAATTCGCTGGCAGAGCCACCTGTGCGATCTGCAAATTTAACTGAACAATTTCCAATCGTAACGTTTCCGGCCAATTTTCTGACAGGGCTGCAAGCGGTGTGAGGATCGTCTGGCCTTCGGGCGGAACCGGAGTGGCGCGAACGGCCGGAGTAACTGGAGCTATTGGAGCGGCTGGAATAGCCGGGATGGTTGAAATGGGTGTCGCGATGGGGCGAGTCACCGGCTTTATATATGGAACCGGCGACGGGACGGTGGGTGCCGCCGGAAAAGATTGGGCCGGCTTGTTCAGCCGCGGGGACATTGGCAACGTCGGAGCGGAGGGTGCGGGAGTAATTGTGCGCTGCCCAAATGATGGTGGCGGTGGTGTAACCGGTACCGGCGACGGCATTTTAATGGGTTCAGGCTGTGCCGGTGGCTTTTTGATAAAATGAGTCGTTGGAGGAGTTGATTTTAGCAACGTATTTGCAAACGTGACACCCTGCGCCCCAGAGCCAAAAGGCCCGGCGATTTCCGGCGGCGCGGTAATTGTTTTTTGTCCCGGGTTGCGGGCGAGTAGCATTGGGTTTAATCGCGCAAGTATGTCATTTAATGGCAAAACAATCGGCAGCGAGTCATATTCTTCTCCCATGCGAAACAGGCCGGGTGCAGCCGTGCGCAATTCCCCAAAAGTGATTTTAACCGTCCCCAACGCCAATTGCGGCAAAATTTTTTCAACAGAAATACAGACGTTAGCCTCTCCCAGATTTGTTCCCCCTACCATCCATTTCGAACGCAAGTCCGGGGGTAATTTTTCTAAAATTGGCAGTAATGGCATTTCCACTTCAGAAATATCGGTGACCTGTGCTGTCATCGATGCATGTGTCACGGGAGCGGTCGCAGGTTGTGGTGTTGCGGTAACTGCCGGGACGTGTGTGGCTGGTTGAAGTGGGGTGACAAGGGCTGAAGGCAACGTTTGCACTCCGCCGTCTCCGCTGTTATCCACGTGGCGGAGAAGCCCTCGAAGTAAACCAGCGAATTTCATTTTGAAGTTGTTGGCCAATACGCTCATGATTTCGTAATACCTATATGGCTGATTGAGCAGGAAGCGAGCCAATGTTAAAGCCTTTCGAGAAATTCGAGTATCAATATTTTATTGCAGATTGCGGGTTTACAATGGATTAACAACCGAAGAGGCTGCCTGCGCTGTCCCATTATTAGGCGGTTATTGCAACCTACCGGTCTGGCTATTCCATCTTTTAAACAGTCGTCAGGATGCAGGGAAAATAGTGGGACAATATCTCTACGGCATCCAAAATGCCGGGTCAAAACAAATTGACGAGTTGGAGTTAAATTTGTAAAGTGCATGTCCGTTTTAGTTCCAGAGTAGCTCAACGGTAGAGCAGCCGGCTGTTAACCGGCTGGTTGCAGGTTCGAATCCTGCCTCTGGAGCCAATTCAAGGATGCCTTGATTTCACAAATGCATTTCTCTCCAAGGGCAAGACATCGTGGCGAGCCAGTGCCAGCGTTTTTGTCGGCAAAAGCGGATTTCATTGGCTCAGTCGTCACAATTCATTAATACAATACAATTTGTGCCCACTAGTCGGTAACGAGATTCGCCAAACCCAAGCTAATATTGATTCCACTTAAAATTATGAAAATGCGTACAGATCATTCAAACGTGGAAATGGATATTATTATATCGAAAACAACGAAATGGACATCCCTAGAGCCAACGATGACGGCCTCATTGGCCAGCCGAGAGACCGTATTCAAATCCACTTTCTCATCGGGTAGTATTGTGGGGGCTCGAACCGGATGAGCTATGAGAGAACGACACCTCGTTTTTCACCCCGAGAATAGGATTTTCTATTCGATTACCAGTCCGCCAAATAGCGGCATAACCTCATCATTCTTTCTACTTTTAAGCCTACAATGACTTTAAGAAAGCGATGAGTGCAGTTCGATTCGTTGCGGACATGTTAAGAAAAGCTTCCTGGGATGCCGCTGCCTCGCCACCATGCCAAAGGATCGCTTCTTCCAGGCTGCGCGCCCGGCCATCATGAAGATATGCTTCACCACCACTAACTCCGGCCGTGAGACCAATACTCCAGAGAGGTGGCGTGCGCCATTCAGAACCAGTGGCATTCCCTTCACCCATATTATCAGCCAGCCCCGGTCCCATATCGTGTAGGAGCAAGTCGGTATAGGGATGAATGGTCTGGTTGCGAAGTTCAGCAAACGGATGATAGGGGCTGGTCACAATGTTTGGTGTATGGCATTGCACGCAATTGGCGCTGGCAAATAATTGTTCACCCAGGAGGCACTGCTGGTTGGTCAGACAGCGGCGGGCATTGACACCGAGGCAGGAAATATAACGCACCCAATTCGTGAGATCGCTATCGGCCAGTTCGACCGGTCCGCTATTGGTGTCACCGTTGCGGATGGGAAAAATCGAGGTGGTAACGCCCATGTCCGTGTTAAGTGCACCGGCGATTTGGTGGAGAATTCGGGCTTTCCCAGCTTTATAACCAAAGCGTCCGAGGCGCAACTGGCCGGTCTGCGGATCCGTCACGGTCTGGAGATGTCCGGCAATGCCATTGGTGCCGGAATTGTCCTCGTCGGCCAGCGTCTGGACGGTGTTTTCGCTGATGGCTTCAAGCAATCCCATGCCGACAAGTTGCGGTGCGAGGCGCACGGAGTAAAAAGCCGGGGTATAGGGCGAGAACGTATAATTCGGCTTTTGCAATTGATAAGGCGTACCGTCCGCGTAAGTCCCGTTGATAGTGGTATAGCTGGAAATCACGACACTGTCTGCGGGCGGCCCATTCTGGCTTTGAGGCGACAATACGGAATCAAGAACTGGATCCGGGGTGCCGCTGGCATCGCTACCGACTCTCACAAGGGATTGCAACATCGGGGCGCCGATAGACGGCGGCAGTGCCCGGCCATTATTGACGTGGCACGCAACACAACTGACGTTGCTGTACTTGAGACCGAGTTTGCCGACCTGTTCGGTATAAACTGGATTACCCGGTTCGGCATGAGTGCCGTCCAGAAAATCAGTTTCATGCAGGCGGCGTCCCAACACGAATGATTCTCCGGTTGGAGGCGAGGCATCGGGTGACATCTGGTTAAACATATGGTTTGTCTCTCCGGAATATTGATAAGGCATGGTATCTGAACCGGCGAGCCATCCGTTGGTAGGCATCGGGACGGAATCAATGGCCGCGTTCACCGATCCCGGGTCATTGGTCGCACCTTCCTGCCAGGGGACAATGCCCTGCCCTACAATGTAAAGAATGGCACCGCCATAGTAGTTGAGCTGTCCGTTAGAGACCGTCAGCATGAAGGGGCTAAATTCAAGCTCTATGCGATCTCCCAACTGGATGGGCCGGTTAAAGGTAGTGTTCTGGGTGATGGTGGTTGACCAATTCGTCAAAGTGGAATCCACCTGGCCGGCATAAAGGTTATCGCTGTATTGCGCGACTGTGGTTTGGCCCTGGAAGAAAAAGCGGATGTTCGGCGTATCAAGGACGTTGAGTGTCGTCGTGTTGAACGTAACATTCGATCCGCCTTTGCCGAACGTATCAATGATCTGGATATCCGTCATGCGTTGTTCCCAGTAAAAGGGCAGGTAGGTGTCGTAGAGCATGAATTGGCTTTCCCGCGCATGCCGCGCACGGGGACGGTCGGCAATCCAGGTTATGAGGGCCGTGGGTGTGTTGGAAAAAGTATCCGGTTCCAAGGTAGTGGCCGCATCATACAATGGCACGATGCCGCCGGTATACGGCTGGGCTGCCACAACGTTGCTGGCGGAAGGACTCTGGCCGCTGGCTGTCAGCGTGATGATGGCTAAATAATAAGTCTGGCCGGGAGTCAGGTCTGGAATGATAACGGAATCCACATCCCCGACTTCTACGGAATTGGTCAGGTCGTTGCTGTCCGGACCATAAAGGATTTCATAACCGATCACTCCCGGCGTGGAACTGCCATCCCAGGCTAAACCAATGGCATTAGTCATTCCCGAGGCAACTTGTTGCACATCGGTGGGAGGCATAACGACGACCGGCGGAACGAATACCCGGAAGAACGTTGAATTATTAGTCAAAGGAAACTGAAGCGAACTTGTGCCGCCGTCACCGGTGACTGCGGGAAAATTAGTGTTCCAGGTTTGCAGATTGGTTGTTGATTCCGGTTGATATTGGACTCCGCTAGTAGTGGGCCAGGTGACATCGGCTATCGGAACGGTTCCAATTTTCAGGACGTTGGTCACGCCCGGGTTGCCGGGGTTTGAAACACCATTTTCTAATGCTATGTCATCAATATCAATTGTGGCTGATTGGCTTGGAGATGCCGCGCCAGCAAAGTGAAAATACAAGGTCCCGGAAGTTGCGCCGGCAGGAACACTGATGGAATTACTGACCACGGCATAAACATTGTTGCCGGGCGAATAACTCTGGTAGCCAGTATCACCGCCTGCGTTCCACAAAATCCGCCACTGGGCATTGTATCCCTGGCTGCCGGCAAGGGCATTAGCATAGAAGGTAAAGGGAATGGTCGTGCCACCCGTGGCCGGAATTCCGGCCTGGTTGAATTGTACCACGGGACCGGCGCCGGTACTGGCCAGTTGAACTTCAAAATTATACGAACCGCTGTGCGGGTTGTCGTTGGTTCGGACGGCATACACGGGACCGCCAGCAGCCGTGTCTACAGTCCAATCGTCGGCGCTGGTTCCAGTGCCGGTTTCAAATCCTCCATTCGTTGGGCTGGCAGAAGATGGAGCGGTTGCCGGGACTATTTGCAGGACCTGATATTGGCGCGAGCCGCTTGCGGCCATATCATTATATGTGTTCGTGATCCCGTTGCCGGGCAATAACGCGCCGAGATTATTCCATGCCGAGCCGGAGCCGGACGACCATTGAACCTGGTAGTTATCGTTGGAACTCGTTGTCCAACTTAATTGGACGCCGGTCTGGATGTTGAGATGTACCTGGGCACGACCGATATCCATACCCATGATGGCCGGGAAAATAATGACCGCTGAATAAAACAGAATTATTTTTTTCATTGAGTGCTTCTGGCGGCGCGTTGATTCGGCTATTTATTACGGTTTCTCCCCGGTTTTTAGGGTCTCATTTACTTCTAAAGTCATACCGCCACGGCGGCGGATTTTATCTTGAGATTTGCTATATACTAGCAATAGCTACTGACCTCGTATAGCCCCCTGAATGGGTAGTATTTTATTCGCCGTGGACTGAATTGATTGCCGATGTGGTCGCGACCGCGGATGGTTTTGCGTCCACGTAAAAGGGAATATTAGCATAAGCGCCTTTGCCATGGTTATCAAGCGCATAAACGAACAGGCGATACGCGCCGGGTTTCGTCGGAGCGTTGATTTGCGCTCCGCCGGTGTGGTTTGGTGAAACCAAGTCGGGCATATCTGCGGGCTGGGATTCAAAATCGCCGCCGATCGTCTGAGCCTGGCTTTCCTCCATGATGTTCCAAACGTAGGTTACCGGGGCGTTGTCGGGTGATTGCACCTGCACTTTGGCCGTGTAATTGCCGCCGGCATTCAGATGGACATTCTGAAAACTGCTTTTACCGTCCAGCCAAAATCCTTTTAGCTGGGGACTGCGAAATTCCGGCCAGTGGCCCGTCCAAATGTCCTGCATCACGTCAACGGCTTCAGTTTCCTGTCCGAAGGGAAGAAACATGCCATACCACGTTGGCGTGCGTTCCTGCTTCTGTCCCCAAAGAAAAACATAAGAGCCAAGGCAATTGGTCGAATCGGCGGCAATGGCTGCCTCATAACGCTTGCGATAAAGAGATGCCTTGACGGAGCTATCGTCTTCGATGGGAGCGCCCCAACTGGTCTTGCCACATTCCCAATGGCCGGTGGCGCCCCACTCGGTGACAAGGTAGGGCCCGTTCCAGCCGCTGTCGTGAAGTTCGCCCGGTAGATTTACAATATCGGAATAGGATTGGACGCTGAGAAAATCGAGGTCCGGCGCCCGGCTTTTGATCTCGTCCACCAATTCCTTGTTGACGCCTGCCACCGAAGTGGTGGTGGGATGATTGGGGTCGACCTGATGGATCATTTTAGAAATCTCGTTGACCGCGTCCCAGACTTTCGGGTTCTGCGAATTCAAATTCAGTTCATTCCCGATGTCCCACATCAGCAAGGCAGGATGATCTTTATATTGAAGCACCTGGGATTTGATTTCGGCCAGTTGTTTGGCCACGGCATTTGAATCGGAATAATCAAAGCCCTGACGTTCGCCTGCTACGTCCAACCCCATCGCCACATACAGCCCGTTTTTTTGCGCACGATCCAAAACCTGCCGGCCGGTTTCCTGGCCATTGTCGGTGCGCCAGGTACGAAAGGAATTTCCACCGGCCGCGGCCAGTTTTTCCTGGTCACCGAATTCCAACCCGGCGCCCTTGACGAAAAATGGTTGATGGTTGACGTAGAGCTGCCACCGCCCGTCCGCCTGCCGGAGTTCGACTTTTGCCGGTCCATTTGGGGACGTATTTTCCTGAGCCAGACAATTGGCCGCAATGATCATCCCCGCCAGAAGGGCCAGTTGACGTTTCCACGATAAAAATGAGCCTGATATATTCACAACTAAATTCCAATTATACACTGGTGGTTTTAGATTCTAGCATCAGTCCCTGGAGTGCCTAGCCCCCCAATTGGGTGGTATTTTGGCGTAGTCGCTGAGCGGAACATATTCTTTGGGGCGTTGCCCAAGGTTCAAATGTTTTTGGTATGCATTGGCCGGCTTTTGATTTGCTTTTGGGTTAATTTGGCGCACGCGCGCGTGGAGAGGGTTAATTTGCCTGTCCGTCGCTTCCCATCTCTTTGGAAAAAATAAACAATCTTTTTTTTCCTGAAAAAGGCTAAATTTACCTAAAATTGGCTATATTTACCTAAATTCCACCTAAATTTAGCTTAATGGCTGAAGCCACAGATACACACAGATGGAACACAGATTCGCACTCCCGAGCCACGTCAGAACAACACACGAAACGGCACTCGCTCCGCTCATTAGGCCCCCCGGGGGGTAGGGAGGTCTTGCACAGGCTTGCACAGCCTTGCTGAGGCTTAACTTTTTGAGCATCCGTTCCCGGATTTTAACCACCACGTGGAACCACGTAGAACGTGGTAAACGTGGCGAGCCAAGACTCCAAGGCACCAAGAGGGGACCAAAGCAAAAAGGGAATCACCCGGACATTTCTGTCCGTTCGGTCAAAACGTTATGTCAAAGAACAACCCCGAAAGCATTCGGAGCAAGTGAACACGTTAGCCCACCGTGTGAAGATTTTAGCATAAGGGTGCGAAGTTGATAGTTCGTCACTACCCCTAAATTTGGATGCACGTGTTTGACTCGCTCGCGCCCGCTCGCTCGGCCTTACGGCCTATGTTCCGGCGGGGCGGAACATATTCCTCTCGCCGTTTCCCAAACGGCTCGAGTGTTCGTCACTACCTATAAATAATTGATGGAGAAACGCAGGAAATTTTGGAGGTGCTGGCGAACTAAAGGAATTGGATTGCCCTTACAGGGCAAAGATTATTTCCAGGACGATTACCGTGGGCGCCACGCGCGCGTGCTGCCCACGGCTACTATGGCTCAGGCCTACGGCCTGACGGTATTCGTCCGCTACGCGGAACAATTTCTTTTCGCCGCTTCCC
>Ga0206821_10110_pt1 | contig 10763 bp, 13 predicted proteins | sample Alteio_BWOrgCont_85_FD_152860 | JGI IMG/M metagenome (GOLD analysis project Ga0206821, IMG submission 152860) | Enriched cells from forest soil in Barre Woods Harvard Forest LTER site, Petersham, Massachusetts, United States -... | ecosystem: Environmental > Terrestrial > Soil > Temperate forest >...
TAGTTTTGGCTACTGTTCATATAAGAGATGCAATTGCTGCAATGAGAAATTTTGAAAAACAGGGACTTTTCGCAAGGGCGAGCGATAACGTCCCTGCTATGCCAAAAGATATACGTAAAAAAATTTAAATAAGGAATTGTTTAAAAAGTATCAAAATGTCGTAATAATAATATTTAATATAGTCATATTTTTCTTCAATTTCCAAAAAAAATGCGTTCGAAGTGTGTGAATGTGGGGAATAATCTTAGCTTTTATATTAAAGAAGTAAATTAAATCCTTTCAGCATTCCGATGTGCTCCTTCAAGGTCAAGATAATTGTTCCAAAGCAGTTCTGTACCTGGAATTTGTCCAAATATTCTATTTGATAACTCAACTATTTCCATGTCTCTGAAAATTTTTCTGTATTCAGGATCATATGCAAAATATTTCCATCTTTCATTTGTCTTCATTTGTGAACCTCTGCCCTGATAATTCATTCCATCACGGGTACTTCCATGTCCTTCCGGAGAAACGTCGTCGAGTCCAAGATCAAAATTTTCATCTACTCCAAAATAATCCTTCAATAGTGTATCTCTGGTTGATTTGTGCAATTTCCAATCACAGTAGTTAATAATAACAGGATCTCTAAAAATACTTGAGTGTCCATCTCTAATACGTATAAATTCTTTTGCATAATCTTTCCATCGGTGCATAGCAACAACTAGTGGGACTCTCGAAACTGCATCATTTTCACCATACTTTCTTTTAGATTCAAGTCTGCTTGCAGCCATATTAAATGGATCTCTTATCACAATGACATCTCTTATTCTCGCATCGCACAACACGGCATCGTCTTGTCTAATTGATACATAAGGGATATGCGGTATCGGCACATCTTCATAACTAACAATAAGCATACTACTTTCACCGTTTGGTGCTTCTACCTGCATCTCTTGAGGCGGAATTATGCGTGGCACTTGATAATCTGGTGCCCATACATCGTTATGAAGTTTATCTATAGTGAGATCATTATAGGGAAGATTTTTGCGTAGCCAGCCACTTATTGTATGATTTCCAGATCTTCGTAATCCATAAAAGCGTAATAATAAGTTTTGATTAGATTGCTTAGTCATATTCTCATTAAATTATAATTTCTTGTTTTATTTAATCTAATCTCAACATTATAAACATTTATATTAATATTTCAAGTTAAATTATTCTATTTTTATTGGGGTTTTTTAGATACATTTTGTTTTTTCGTAAATATAGAAATAGACGAATCAACGATTTTCTAATAGAAATACTTTTAACTGAAAGTCGAAGAACAGAAATCCCCAAAATTAAAAGAATTATGGATCATAATGTTTCTCCAATGCCTATATGTGACACAGATGTCGAGTTAGTTATTTTTTAACATTTCTATCCGTTCATTATGAATTTTTTGGCGAGCAGGATACAGTGCTAAATTAAAAAGAGTATTTTAGAGTACTGTTTTAGACCTATTAAATGGAGGGAAATACTTGCCTCAATCTTGTTTGACACTATATAGGATCCGAACCTGATATAATAATTTGCACTCTTTATGAAAAAAATTATAGTTAATGGTGATGATTTTGCTTATAGTGAAGGAGTAAATAGAGGAATTATTCAAGCCTATCAAGAAGGTATTCTAACGAGTACTACTGTAATGGCTAATTTATTAACAGGTAGAGAACCTTATTTGCAAAATTTAAAGTCGTCTAAGGTTACGAAACCTTCTCTTGGTATTGGTGTACATTTGAATTTAACTTCTGGAGAACCGCTTTCAACGAGTTGGACAGAGGGGAAATTGAATCGTCCATTGAGGGGGAAAAACGATCCAAAAGAATGGCAAGGGAGTATATGGCGGAAATACATTTCAAGTTTTACCATTGTACAAATTAAAGAAGAATATGAAGCACAAGTACAGAAAACTAAAGAAGTATTTGGTAGTATTGATCATGTAGATAGTCATCATTCAAGTGCAAGCTATTTTCCCGCAATGGAAGCATATTTTGAGTTAGCAAAAAAATATAATCTAGCTGTTAGGCCATTAGCACAACTATCTGAAAACTCACAGTATGGAGGTGAAATGATAATTGAAAAAGATTTTTATCAAAAAGCAAAACAGAAAGGAGTACGAACAGTTGATTCTGCTGAATTGAGATATCTCAAGAAAGAGGACTTTTATAAAGTACTTGAATCAATTAAAGATGGCGAATTAGTTGAGTTTATGTTTCACCCAGCGATTGATTCCTCCAGAGGGGAATGGCGTGTAGCTGATTATGACTTACTTACCAGTTCGGAAACTTTGAAAAGAATTAAGGATTTAAAATTAACGCTTACAACTTATGCAGAATCTTCGAGCTAAGTTTTATATAACTATCTTTCTCTATAAGTATGTGAACAAAAAGTAGCAAGTTTGTGTAAATCAATAAACTAAATCTGACATTGAGGAATATGTAAACACCTCTGGAATGTGTCATTACATTCAATAGAGGTTCTAACATCGACTAGGATGCAGAGCATTATAATAATTTTGATTTTATTTTGAAGACTCTGAGAATTTTTTAAAGTTTTCAAATTCTTTTAAAAATTGTTTCTTTAACATCGGTGCCATCAAAAACATCAAAACTTTCATAAATCCTTTTGGTGCGATATTATATTCAGCGAATACGGTTGTACTATTAGCTGAATTAACCTTCATTGTAACGTTGGCATTTATATCCATAGGTTTTCCGCGAACTTGAAAGCTCAATGAATTTGGACGATTATATTCACTAAGTGTAACAGTAAATTCATTTCCTCTATTCATTTCTTTAAAAACAGAACCCTTACTAATGGGTTCTTCACTGACAAGCTTTACCATACTCATTTGTGTATTCCATTTAGCCTCATTTCTCGTGTCAGCAATTTGATCAAATACGATTTGTGCAGGTTGCTTAACTGTTATTTGTATCAATATCTTCATAAAGTAATTATAGTTTAAATTAATTTAATAACAATCTTCTAATTATTTATTTGTATTCATTTTCTATTCTAAAAAACACGTTTGAGGTATGAGAACGTGAGGGAGCTTTTGGAGTTAACTTAGATCAAATTTTTATGAAACTCAATTTTTGGAAACTCTGAGTAAGTTTCAAACTGATAATCCTTATTTGTTATGATAAAAGTATGGTTAAGAAAATTGTTGTGTGCCTTGGGTCAAGTACAACCGCTGCTAAAGGAACATATAATTGGATAAAAGAATTAGAAAAACAACCAAAGAATAAACTATACTCGTTTATTAACCTCGGCGTTGGCGGAGATTTAACATATAACGCTCTTGTGCGTATACCAAAAGTTATTGAATGTAAGCCAGATATAATTTTTATTCTGATTGGGGCCAATGATATCCTGGCTACTGTATTTTCTAATGTAAAAAGTTTCTTTACAAGATGGAAGCACTTACCTCATGATCCTTCTCGTAAATTGTTCCGACAAAATATGGAAACGATTGTTAGGGAATTAAAAAGAAAAACGTCTGCAGAAATCATTTTGATATCTCTTCCTCAAGTAGGAGAAGATCCAACTTCAACTAATAAAATTCAAGCAAAGCTTAATGAACTGTATGAAGATTACAATACTATTTTAAAAGACATAGCCAAGAAAGAGAAAGTATACTACTTGCCTTTATATGAAGAGCTAAATAAACGTATCATTGTTTCTCCAGGTCGTGCATTTACACGATTCAGTTTTCTCTCGTTTTACAAAGACTATCTAATTCACGAAATTATACTTCGACGAAGTTTTGACGAAATTTCTGATATGAATGGTTGGAAGTTTCATATTGACGGGGTTCATCTCAATACTAATGGTGGAAAAATTCTTGTTGACCTTGTTCAAAAGGTTCTAGATAAATAATAAAAAAACAGTAAAATGGTAAAATAATCTAACAATAGATAACTTTTCTATAAGTATCTGTATTACTGTTGATACTATTAAACAAGTCATGAATGATCTGAATAAAAAAGCGTTTGGCGGACTTATATTTTTTATACTAGCAGTTGCAGCTTTATTATTCATTCCAGTGTGGACGCTTAATTATTGGAGAGCATGGGTTTTCCTAGTAGTACTCTCAATATCCGTATTTACGATTACTCTTTACCTTGCGAAAAATGATCCCAAACTTTTAGAACGACGTGTTAGCGCAGGATCAATGGCCGAGAAGGAGAAAAGTCAAAAGATTATACAATTTGTAGCACAAATAGCCTTTATTCTTATTTTTGTTATTTCAGCAATTGATCATCGCTTTGCATGGTCATTAGTACCAGCATATCTTTCTGTTTTTGGAGATTTTTTAGTTGTCATAGGACTTCTGATTGTATTTTTCGTATTTAAGGAAAATTCTTTCACGTCGGCAATTATCGAAGTTAATTCCAAGCAGAAAGTAATATCAACCGGGCCTTATGCAAGCGTGCGTCATCCAATGTATATCGGTGCAATTATTATGTTATTAGGTGTACCATTAGCTCTTGGTTCTTTATGGGGAGAACTCGCTGTTATCTTTATTACTCTAGTAATTATATGGAGATTATTAGATGAAGAAAGATATCTTGAAAAGAATCTATCAGGTTATAAAGAATATAAAATTAAAGTGAGATATCGTTTAGTACCTTTTATTTGGTAGAAATTCTCATTGTAATCTTTAAGAAAAGAGCAAATATTGAACAAAAGGCTAATAACTATCATCAATTTTTAAATAATGCATTCGAACTGATGATATAATTCTTATGTCCTAATGAAAGTTTTTAAAAATAAAATAATTATTGCTGGTATCATATTTATACTATTACTAATTTTTATATACGGATTAAATCAAATTACATATTTACAAAAAGTTCACAGTACCTTCGAGAATTATTACGCATTTAGAGACTGCGCAACTTTAATCAAAAAAACTAATCAGTATGGAGTTTGCAGAACGGAAAGTGGTCAAACTATTAAGATTGTTAAGTTCCGGGGAAAGTGGTACTTAGATGGAGATCTTCCTTGTGGTTTTCTTTGTTTCTAGTTAGTACTTATTGGAATAAATAACCTAAAACTACGCTAGTAGAGATTCATCTGGAATATAAATATAGCCTTGGTGGTTGTATATAATGGTTCTAAAGTCATATTCGATGTGGAGCATTGATAGTTAGACACAAATTATCATTTATGGTAGTTTCAATTTCTAAATGACCTAGCCCTAGCCTTATATTTGATATTAGTTTTAAACTGAGTATAAAATCTTATTTTGAATTATATATTTCTGTACTCTTCCTCTTCGAATCTAGCACTGATTTAGGAAATTCAAAACGATATTCTGTCCCAAATTTTCTAAGACGTCTAAATTGGTTACTTCTATCAACTGCATCCTTGGGTTTGCGTACTCCTTTAGCCTCAAAAAGTATTCCTGGAGCATGAGCTGCTGATGCCAGTGAAGGAATAGTGCTAAATACCCCTATAATATCTACCCCGTGAGGGGCAAATTTTAGAGTTAAAGCAGAGCCTATAAATCCGCCTACTCCTAAAACTGCTTCTAAAATACCTATTCTTCGTAATCGACGTGCTTCAGGATTCGCATGCTGCAATGCTTCTTGTGTAAGAACTTCTCTAAATGAATATTGAGGTTTTGGCAAAATTTCGCTTATATCTCTTGGCTTCTCCATAAATCTAGCAGATTATAGGTAACTGGTTATCATTTTGTCAATGTTTTTGTTGTTTATTTGTACTATAGAATAATAAAATATTGTATGTCATTTATTTATATTGTCTTTATAAGCAAATCTATACGTAGAATAATTTATTTTAATTTTACTTGCATAAATTTAGTTACGAAAGAATATTCACTTTGTTTAACATATTTATAATAAAAAGTTAGACTTGAATAATTAATCAAATTGTAAATAATTTATTTAGAATCGAACTTTGTTACACTATAAAAATGAGTCTTATCTTTCAATTTTCAAGCATTATTATTCTTGGTCTCATTGGAGGAGCAGTACCTGGTGCTATATTAACGTCTGCATTTACTGAAAGTGTGCGTAAAGGATTTATTTCTAGTTTGCAAGTTATTATTTTTGCATTCATTTCAGAAATTATTGTTGCAACTTCTATTCTGTTGCTATTTTTTTCTATACATATACCTGAAAGTGTTTTTTATGGAATATCATTTATTGGTGCAATTGTCCTTGTTTGGATAGCAAAACAAATATGGTCGATTAAAAAATTACATGATAACGGTAATCTTTTTGATTTTAAGAAAATATTTCTTCTAACCGTTTTTAACGGCCCATTATGGATTTTCTGGAGTACTATTTGTATTCCCCAGGCATATTTGTTAAGTCAGAAAATAAAAGGAGGTCAAGTTATATTTTTACTATTATTTGAGTTAGGCTGGTTATCATCTACAGTACTTTTAACATTTCTTTTTTCCCGTTTTAGACCAGTACTAGTAAAAGAAGGTATAGTATCTAAAGTCTTTAAGATATTTGCTTTGATACTAACATTTTTTGCAATAAGGTTATTAGCAACCAGTATCATTTACTTCATTAAATAGAATATATATAAAAAAGAAAATAAAAATTTCATGAATACAGTTTCAAAATATTATCTTTAATACATTTTTGCAGGCTAGACTCAAATGTAATTTCCTCAAAAGAAATCGAACTAGTGTATACTATTCAGATGCCTAAGTACAAAGCATTGATGCTTGATTTGGACGGAACTACAATACCAAACAGACAGGATGGTTTGCCTTCACAAAAAGTAATTGAAGCAGTTAAGAAAGCTCAAAAAATAATCTCAGTGTGTGTTGCCACAGGAAGACCAATGGATCAAGCAAAACAAATTTTGGAAGTATTGCAGATTGATAAACCAGTAATTCTTTTAGGCGGATCGCAAATTATTGATGGAAAGTCAAAAGAATTTATTTATGAAAGACCTCTTGAAACAGACGATGTTAAAACTGTTTTGACAGCTCTTAAACCTTTTAATGTAAAAATTGTTATGGATGAAAAAATTAGTAAAGTTGATTTTACTGATTCATATCAACCTAAAGAAGTATTTAATGTATTTATTAAACCATTATCTGCAAATAAAGCTGATGAAATAGCCAATAAAATTTCGTACATTAATACTATTGCTGTTCATAAAATAATAAGCTGGGAACCGGGGAAAATATCAATAAATATTTCACATAGTATTGCTACAAAACAACATGCAATATATGAAGTCGCAAAAATCTTACGTATTGAAACTTCTGAGATTATTGGTATAGGGGATGGGTATAATGATTTTCCACTTCTTATGGCATGCGGATTAAAAGTGGCAATGGGAAATGCAGTTAAAGAAATAAAAGCGATTGCAGATTATATTGCACCTTCAGTTAATGAAGATGGTGTTGCTGAAGTAATTGAGAAATTTATATTGAAGTAAAATAAATAAAGAATAAGACCAAGAGAGCTATGTTTAACAAAGATTATCATGTAGAAACATAAAAGACCTCTGCTTAAAAATATCTTATAGTTTACTAATTCAATTATTTTGACTATAATTCTCACTATGAGTGCGGAACAGAATGAAGCCAAACCAAAAAAGAATAAGAAGATAGTAATTCCGGGAAGAGAAATAAAAGCACAATATGATTTACTTATGAGCAAACCACGTAATTGTGAAGGAATAGGAGGAGATACTCTTGACGCTTTTTTCTCTGATAATCCTACTGTTCAGGAAAGAGTAATTGCAAATTTTTGTTCGAGTTGTGCTCCTGAAACAAAAGCGTTATGTTTAGAATATGCTATCTTATCAGATGAACCGGGAATTTTGGGCGGAACAACAAAAAAACAACGCGCATCAATGAGAAGAAATAGATTAAGACTAATTAGACGAGAGCAAAATAGAAGTTTAAATGAAACTCAGGAAGCTACTGTAATTCCACCATCAAATTAGTTTTTTACCAATTAATCAGATTCTTACTTTTTTAGATATTCTAATAACCGTTTGAACATATTAAAAAGATTCTACTTGAAGTAAAAATGTATAAATAACACAGTAATTTACGTTAAAAGTAATATATTTCTAGCTTGGGAATAGAGTCTTTCTATTATTTGTAGAACTGTAACATTGTTGTTGGTCAACTACTGGAAGTGTATTGCACATATCCATTCCTTTACTATACGAATCATAATTGGTTAAATAATAACTTACTAAACCATCAATGCAGTAGACTTTTTCATCATTTGTTTGGGTGTTGTTACAGTAACTCGCAACTACGTTTGGGTTGTTAATGTTTTGTTTCATTATTGCACTTCCCATACCTTTTATACAGGTTAATTGATACCCATTTTCAAGTGTTCTGCACCAGCTAAAGCCTTGTAAATATTTATCAGGATATAGTGCCAAATAATACCGTGCCGAATAAAAATAACAACTTTCCTTATATTTCGCATCTAGCTGATTACACGGGTATGATGGATTTTGAGCATTTAAATATGAAGTTGGATGGACGTCATGATCACCCTCAAAATTTTCCATAAAAACTCCGTCATAGCAATTATTAACTTTATATGGAGTTACTAAATCGTCACAATCACTAAGTGCCCGTGGCAAGTTGTCTGAAGAATACCACATAAATCCATGACCAACTCCGTGATAACACATACCTGTATTTTGTGGCGCACAAATACTTGGTAATATGCTGTAAATTTCCGAATCACTTTTTATAGCAGCAAATCGTTGTTCTATAATACCGTGGATATACCCTGAGCCACACATCTCATCATAATATACCAATGCTTTGCTGACACTTTCATATTTTAAATAGGCATCATTACCAATTTTATGTGTAATTGCATGACAATTATTCGCGATTGTATTATTGGTAAGCAGTAACTTTAACTGATTCATTGCTACTTTTGGATTTTGTTGGTTTTCTATTTTGATAAGTTTATTAGTCACAGTTTCTAAATAACCAGCCATGTTTTCTGCTGTTGCAGTTTGAGGTAATGCATTTTTATGTAAAACAGTTTTTTTATCTAAGAAAGAGGGGATACTTACACAAACTAATAACACAGTGAGTACCAAAAAAAAATAAATAAAGCTATTACTTTTAGTAGTTTTTTTACTTTTTAACTTTCTTCTTATAGTTCTTTTCGGCATTAAGTAAAGTATCAAGTATTTACTAAAATGTTGTCAATACGATTCTAAACATATTTAAGTTTTTTTACTAAGTTCACAAACATCAGCTAACTAAAGCTATTAAATGTAACCTTAAGCGAACAGTTATACAATTAGCCATTCTAAAAAACCCATACGTTTAATTACTTTGGTGATATAATTTTGGCACAAAATATGGAAAGATTTAATGCAAGTGCAGGAGAATTACCGGGTATGTCAGCTGCAGCAAATGAAAATTCCAGATGGTTAGAATTCGATTCTGCTAGATTGCCTCGTGTAGCACTGATACAGTCTCATAATACACCAGCCCAACAACTCTGGGTTGGTATAGACCATTTTAGTGACCCCAAAAACCCACAATATGTATTATTACAGGGATTATGGAGATATTTTCGTTTACACGGAGGTACTCACGCTATCCATGAAGGCTGGAAACGGGATGTATTTAAAAGTGAAGAAACAGCACTAAAAAGTGATAATGAACCGGCATGGCTTACCTATGTTGCAACTCGTGATGGAATTCCTCTTGGTTCAGGAGAGGTGCCAATGTTTGAGTTAGCAGTAAATCTCATTTCATATACTGAAAATGTTTTATTACTACCACCATTCAGAGCTCGTGATCTCGTAGCTCTCCATATTAGCGGCAGACTTAAGGGGCAGCTCTTACGGGTACATCAAGAAGGAAAACTTGATGTTCCACCAGATATATATGTTCACAATAAATTAAAAAGATCAGGTTTTCTAGTTAACAGTATGAATTTGGGTTTAGATTTTAGAGACGAACATCTGGAAGCAGTTCATTCTTCAGAATGCCCGGATATTCCCTTCGATCCAATGCAACCTCGTGTAGATGGGTCTATCTGTACCTCGAACGAATATATATCCCATTTTTTCCCGCCGCATGATAATCCGGAGTATACTCTAACTCCACTGCAACGATTAGGCAGGTATGACCGTCATACATTGTGTAACGATAATTTAGTAAGTCTTTCATCTCATCAATGGAATAAGGGAAGAAACGTTTTTTTCTTATATGGAGGAGGTTACATCAGCAGTCATGTTGACCGTATAGTACCTCGGTTGCCGGATGCGTTTGGCGCTGATCCAAATGACTACAGAATAACCTGGCACATAGGTACATCTGCAGTAGAAAAACTAGTTTCATAGAAATGATATATACTATGATATTTTTTGCAATAAATGTAGAATACAAATAATGAAAAATCAAAACTCATTTGCAATTACAATAGCAAGAGACCATATTGAAGCATGGAGCCATCATAACTGGAACAAAACTAGAGAAATGCTTGCCTCAGATATACACGCTGTTGTAACTGGTACAAATCGGGACACCGTCGAATTTTCCGGCATCGATACATATATGGAACGTAAAATAAAGGGAGCTCAACTTGTAGAACCTGGAAGCGTTAAGATAATTTCTGCAGTTGGAGATGAACGGAATGCATTACTTCTTGCGACAATGAGAATAGCACTTGGTAAAAATGGAACATTAATGACTATGGCAAGAGCTTTCCTTTATTTGACGTTCCATATATGTATCGATGCCG
>Ga0206821_10261_pt1 | contig 10660 bp, 8 predicted proteins | sample Alteio_BWOrgCont_85_FD_152860 | JGI IMG/M metagenome (GOLD analysis project Ga0206821, IMG submission 152860) | Enriched cells from forest soil in Barre Woods Harvard Forest LTER site, Petersham, Massachusetts, United States -... | ecosystem: Environmental > Terrestrial > Soil > Temperate forest >...
TTATCGAGCGCCAAGCGTGCATCTCGAACTGATATGTGTTCCGCAGTTGCAGGGCTGAACTGACCAATCGTGAAGGTGTTTTCTTTGCCGGCGATTTTGTAACGGTAAAGCCAAGTCTTCACGCCCGAAGGGCGCACCTCGAGATAAAGGCTGTTGCCATCATTCAATCGATATGACGCTTCGGCGGCTTTTGCGTTTTGAACGGTGACAGCAGTCAGTGGCATTCGGCTCTCTTCTCTGGCGAGACACCGAATTACTAGAAAAGTTCTGCTCTCAAGCAAGAGCAAGAAATTTCAAAACATTCTCAATATCAACAGCTTAGGACGTGTATGGACATCAGTGGACGTCGGCAACCGATGAAAAAAATTTGGTGCCTTTGGCAAGGCGCTGTGGCTGACCGCGCGCGAGGCAAGGTAGGGCTGCCCAGATCGCTATTTTATGATGACGACCTCAAAATAGATTCTCGCGTTTCTCCCCTGGACCCCTCTTCTGCGGTTCGCCCACGTGGCGAAATGGGACCTTTCCCGTGGCCCTTGCCGAGGGGTTTGCGCACCCCCCCCCCCGAGCCCCACGCATTGCTGTGTCTGCGGAGATTGGCCCATTTAATCTCCGCAGGTAGTGCGGAGATTGTTCTTGCCTTTGCGGGGAACATAGATCATATTCACCGCATAAAGTGCGGAGATTATGGGAACCTACATTCACGAATTGGACGCTTGGCCGAACTTCCGCTGGGACCAAAACCGGCTCGCGGAGAAGCTCGCGTTCGTCCGCCATAGGCAGGGGCGGCTCATCGGTAGGATGGAAACCCTCGGCTTCAAATTGCGCGCCGAAGCCGCCCTGGAGACCCTCACGGAAGAAGTCATCAAGTCCAGCGAGATCGAAGGGGAGGTCTTGGACAAGGACCAGGTCCGGTCCTCCATCGCTCGCCGCTTAGGTATGGATATCGGCGCCCTAACCCCAGCCGACCGTAACGTGGAGGGGGTGGTCGAAATGATGCTCGACGCTACCCAGGGCTGGGCCAACCTTGTTTCCCCAGAACGCCTGTTCGGGTGGCATGCAGCACTCTTCCCGACCGGCCATAGCGGCATGTCGAAGATCACCGTCGCCTCATGGCGGACGACCGAGTCCGGCCCCATGCAGATCGTGTCGGGGCCTATAGGCCGTGAGCGGGTGCATTACGAGGCCCCCGCCGCTGACCGACTACCATCCGAGACGGCTCGCTTCCTGGAGTGGTTCAACGGGGCCGAGCCAGCCGATCTGGTCCTGAAGGCGGCTATTGCCCACCTCTGGTTCGTGACCATCCACCCCTTCGAAGACGGCAACGGGCGCATCGCGCGCGCTATCGCTGACCTCATGCTGGCGCGCTCGGAAAGCAGCGCCCAACGCTTTTACAGCATGTCAGCTCAGATCCGCCACGAGCGGAAGGCCTATTACGATATCCTCGAACGGACCCAGAAGGGCGACCTCGATATTACGCCCTGGCTCGACTGGTTCCTGGACTGCTTGGACCGTGCGTTCGACCGCGCGGACACCATCCTTTCCACCGTTCTCAAGAAGGCCAACTTCTGGGAACAGCATCGCCGCCAGTCGTTCAATGACCGCCAGCGTCTCGTCATCAATAAGCTTCTGGACGGCTTCGAAGGCAAGTTGACCAGCTCGAAATGGGCGACCCTTGCCAAGACCTCCGCCGATACCGCATTGCGGGATATTACCAACCTCGTCGAACGCGGCGTGTTGAGCCGCGACGCCAGCGGCGGGCGAAGCACCAGCTACTCTCTCGCTTCGCCGGCTGTCGGAGCTTTGCGCGAGCTATCAGATTATGTCAGGCGCCATTCTGGCATGTTCGCGCAGGACGGCCCCCGCTCGATGACGCCCGATGAAGTCGCCGAGCAAAAGCATCGTATCGAGAATGTTGCCGACCGTATTGATGCACTTGCAGAGCGGGCAACGGACGGCGCGAGCTTCGGCGATTTTGAACCCTTACTAAGGGAATTGCATCACTACGGCTTTTACCCGGAAAACGAGTTGGTCTCGGCCATCGCTTTCGCGATGAGGACCTGATGGCGAAGCTCGGTATCATCGACATGATGTTGGTCAATGACCTTTTCCAGTGGGAGGCGGGCTACATTCTCGATTTTTCCAACAATCGGATGGCGGAATTCTTTGCCAGCGAATTAGGCGTGGACATTTACGCCGAGGCCTATGCGAAGAACGGCAGCTCGAAGGCCAACCGTGTCCGCTGCTACCTGCAAACGGTGGACGGCAAGGTCGCCGCTACCGCTCTAAAGGCCCTGTGGGCGTACCGGCAAGTTATTAGCGAACGGATGGGGCGGACTGAAAATGTCGTGGATGCCAAGTCCAAATTATCAGACTTGGTGCGGCGGCTAGAGGGCGGTACCGGTCCAGCAAGTTCCCCTCCCGTCGCGCCGAAATTCGACAAGACGGTCTTGGCGCAACTGAGCAGCGACCTTCTCGTGGTCTCCAAATTGGCCCCGCAGCCGCGCGGGTTCGCCTTCGAGAAATTTCTCAAAGACATGTTCGATGCCTACGGCATGGTGGCGCGTGGCAGCTTCCGCCTGACCGGCGAACAGATTGACGGTAGCTTTGTCCTGTCAGACGAGCCCTACATTCTCGAAGCGCGCTGGCAGAATGCCTACACGGACGCGGCGGACCTACACGCCTTCCACGGCAAATGTGAGGAGAAAGCATCCTGGACGCGCGGCCTGTTCCTGAGCCAGAGCGGCTTCAGTGAACAGGGGCTTGTCGCTTTCGGGAAAGGAAAGCGGCTCATCTGCATGGACGGATTGGATTTGTTCGACACGTTACGGCGCGGCCTGCATTTGCAGGATGTGCTACTCGCTAAGGTTCGCCGTGCCGGCGAACATGGCACGCCGTTCGTGCGCGTCCGCGATCTATTTCCAGAATAGAATCGTGCGGCGCAGCCATGAATGACGACGTAATCATTGAAGCCACAATCACGGTCGTTGACCGAACACTGCGGCGCGAATTCTGCGAGGATTTTTACAAGCGTTGTGCCTATGCAGCGATGGCTACCTGCAATCTTCTCGCTGACAAAGGCATTCAAAGCGAAATGCTTGGCGGCAATTTTGCCGCCTTCGTCGTCAGTCCCGATGGCCGTAGGGCCGGAATGTCAGGATATGGCTTCAGTCGTGAGCAGTCCGCCCACTTCTGGGTGGAAGCAGCAGGCCGCTATATCGATATTGGCCCGCACTACCTGCCACTACGGCCGGGCCAGGTATCACAAGCAATGCCGCCAGCGGTTTGGCCGGTTATCCAGCCGCTCCCGCGATATCTGCGCTACCAGGTGCTTGAACGATTTTTACCTGATGCAAGGTTCAACCCGGACCCGGAAATCGAAACGCGGGCTGCTACCTTTCTCGCTAAATGCCGTGAGAGGCAAGCGAAGCAATTCGGAAATCCAAAATTCCCGAGATGGCTACTGACAGGGCCGCAGGCACTACTAGCAGCGGCATCCAAACGTGACGATTGGGCCATGAGCGCAGTCCGGTTCGAAGGCGGAGAGGGATTTACCGAACTCCCATTCTAGTTTCCTGCGACCACATAGTCGAATGCCGGCCCTTCTCGATTCGGCCAACCACCGCGGAAATCCGCTGGACAGTGACGACGGATCAGCGAGCAGCTAGACTGAAGCGAGCAAGACCGACGTTTTCAAGATCCTTGCGGGCTTTTCTAACGATGAAGAAACTTGCGGAACCGACCATCAACGACCTCGCCACGTCCTCCACTGGCGAGCTGCTAAAGCTGTACACAGAGGTCCTTGATGAATTACGACGCCGCGAGGTCGTTCGCAGTAGTAATAACCCGGTAGCGGATTACAGTGAGTTGCTCTTCTGTCTTGCTTTCGACTGGGCGCGCGAGGGCAACTCGAAAGCTGGTCACGATGCGACGGATGGCAATATCCGCTATCAGATCAAGGGTCGCCGACAGACGGTCCATAACCCCTCGCGGCAGTTGAGCGCGATACGGAAGATGGAGGGCAGCCCCTTCGATTTCTTTGCCGGCGTCGTCTTCGCTGACGACTTCACGGTGTACCGCGCCGCATTGGTCCCCATTGCCATCGTTCGAGACCGTGCCCGCTGGTCGAAGCACGTGAACGGCTGGCTGTTCAATTTGGATGATACGGTCTGGAGGTTGCCGGGTGTCGTCGATGTGACCACGCAACTACAAGCCGCGCGAACACATAAGAATCACGGCTAAACCTTAAATTGACCTTGTCGGATGGGAGCTGCCAGAGCAGCGTGGGGCCATGAACATTTTGGATTTAAAACATGAGTTGTTGGATGCAGGACTCGATGATGTCGAGGCGCCGACGGATTTTGCCGCCTGCCTAAATGCTTTGGGCCTCTATAATTCCATGCAGTTCGTGCTGCGCCTCAGTCCTCGCATTCATGCGCTAATGGATTCAATACCCAACGGTCAATATGATAGGGCGAGCATTAGTGGGGAAGCAATCCAAGCTTATTCGACCTATCTTCACGAGACCATCCACTGGTGGCAGCACATAGGTTCCACTTCCGGCTTGGTGCTCAGCCTGTGTTATCCCGGTCAGACGCACGTTAGTATGCAGCAGCTCATAAACGTAATAGCCGCCATCGGTCCCAAGAAGTCATTGTTCAAATGGGCTGAGACACAATTGCTGGCAGGGGTTCCTACGCTCGACCCCGTCCTTAGCCAAGCTAATACGGCAGTGAACAACGCGCTGGATGTCGAATTCTATAAGACCTTCACGATGATGCCTGAAAGGGCGGAGGTCTTATTTGCCCACCAGTATTTCGAGTCAGTCGGGCACTGCTATCACATCGCCTACGCTTGCACCCTCAACCTGCTTGCTGATTTCGACCCCAACTTTGAACGGATGCCAAACCAGGAGCGGTGGGAGGTCGAGTTCGGAAAGCTTGGGGCTGCAAAGCATATTGGCTTTTATTGCGGCTCTCCGATTGTACGCCCGCCGGTCGGTCTGCGCGCGCTGTACGAAGGCCAGGCGCGCTTCATTCAACTCCAATTCCTGACATTCACCACCGATATCACGTGCGACGAGTTGAAGAAGAGTGGCTATTTCAAGGATATCTACGGTGTAGCGTTTGACAAATTCCTTGAGCTTACGAAAGCTGAATGGCCCGCTAAGATCGACTCTCCCGAAGTTGCCTTGTTCTTGCTCATTTGTGACCTTTCCATCAATCCAACGCGTGGTTTCCCCTTCGATATCGGATCGTTCAAAGATTTCATCCTCGATGTTGATCCGGGAACGCGGTTCGCGGTCCTGTGCAAGGCGGTTAATGAGAAGCGCCGCGACCTCTTAAACGCCATCAAGCACTATAGCTTCCAGGAATATGTGGAGGTCTCCAATGCCCTTTGTGAGGCCACCGGGTATGACCACCCGATGGCGGCTCTTGAGGAGATCAGTGAGTGGCCCGACCACCTGCCCAAGGTCGCAGAGATTATGAAGGAGCGCGAGACGTTCAACTATCTGCGACTCAATCTGCCTTTGCGGCTGATTTATTCTCACTTCATCGGCTTCTGTCGCGACAAATATGAGCACCCGGAATTCTTCTGCTGGACCGGCGCCTGGATGACAGGGGTACGAGCTTCCAAGCAGACCGAAGATTTATTTCTGCGGCACCTCTCGCTCTATTCGGATCGTGGAGATGACGACGGGATATTCGCGCGCCGCTTTCCCGATAAGGACCCCGAGGGGATCATGCGCACCTACAACTCGTTCTATGCTGGCCTTATGACGTATGACCTGACGAGGCAATGGGTGCTTCAAGACGGTCCGTTCAAATACGACTATAGTTGGCTTACGCAACGGCGCTCGAATGAGGATATGGCTGGGGGCGTCAAAAAAATATTCGAACACCTTTTTGGTAGTAACCCAGATTCATTCGAGATTCTCTAATGAGCGGCGATGCAACTGCAATAAGGGTAGAAGACGCGTAGGACGTAGCGAATCGCTTGCCGGGAAGATTGCGAAGAGGTAGTCCAATTGGAGGGGTGCCCTCCGGGGCGGCGGCGAAAGCCGTAGGAAGCGAGAGTCTGTTGCGTCGCGAGGCCAGTTCGATTCGAGCGCGACCACGTTAAACATCTCGGGGGCTATCGATGCATTTGCAGAGCCTTAAGCTGAAGAACTACCGCAGCTTCGATGAGGCCGAAGTTCGCTTTTGCCCCGACCTGACGATTTTCGTCGGCGAAAATAATGGCGGCAAAAGCAATGCAATTGACGCAATCAGGTTAGTGATCCCGCCGTTGGCCGGTCGTAGGGAAATCATCTGCGAACCCTCCGATATTCGTTTTGGCAGCGGAGAGAAGAGCTTCTCAATTTCCGCGACCTTCGGTGGCCTGAGCGTGGACCAGCAGGGCCGTTTCATATCAGCCGCTACTGACGCAACCCTTGAATCAGCGAGATTTAATCTCGATTACCGAAGCGGCGCGTATCGTCCAGCCATCACGGGAGGCCAATTCGGCTCGACCCTGGAGCCCGGTTGTCAGGAGATGGTGAGGCACGTCTATTTGCCGCCACTGCGAGACGCCAAAAAAGCCTTGGCGTCGGGTAATCCCACGAGGATACTGGCACTACTAAATCACTTCCTTGACGGCACCGATGGAGACCAACTCGCCGCGTCTCTCGCAAGAACGCCAACTCACCCGATCCTAAGCAAGATCGATGGCGCGGTAGATGCGAGTCTTCGCGCACTGACAATCGGGGGAAGGCGCCAAGCGGCCGGGATTGGCTTTTCCTCTGAAGAGAAATTAATCGATATCGCAAGGGATTTGCGATTCAAGCTCGCGGACCATGGTGTTCGTCTGGAAGACTTGCGTTACTCCGGTCACGGATACGCCAATCTTCTGTATATGGCCGCGATTGCTGTTGAACTTGAAAAAGTCAGCAGTTCTGACTTGAGCATTTTTCTAGTGGAGGAGCCGGAAGCTCATCTCCATCCCCAACTTCAGGCCGCTGTACTTTGCTTTCTGGAAGAGCAGGCGGAAAAGTCCCGTACACACAAGAAGGATCTGGGACCGTCTGGCGAGCTTCAAATTGTCGTCGCGACACATTCTCCTAATCTGTCTGCGTGGGTAGAGAGCCGCAAACTGGTCGTCTTTAAATCAGGGTTGATATCTGTTCCGGCGCCTGTGCCACCTCCTGAAGCCGTGGTTGAGGAGGCGCCGGCCGATACAATCGCTGGCGAGCCCGCGACGCCCGCTGAAGGCGCTGGCGCATCTCCGACTAGCTACAGAAAGACTAACTGTATTTCCCTTAGCGCGTTGGAGCTGCCGGAAAGGCAGCGCCGCAAAATCGACCGCTATTTGGACGTTACCAAGTCCGCTGTGCTTTTCGGAGGGCGTGTTTTCCTCGTGGAGGGAATTGCAGAGGCACTTCTCATCCCTATCTTTGCCAAGAAAATCGTACTGGCCGCCGACCAAGAAAAGTATCGCATTTTTCGCTCGGCCGTCTTTGTTCCCATCCATGGCGTCGATTTCGAACCTTACGTGCAACTTCTTCTCTCTCCGAAAGACGGTTCGCGCATATCCGACCAGCTTGTGGTCGTTACCGATGGAGACAAGAAGGAACGAGCGGCTGGTAAGAATCTAGCTGGTGTGGTGCGCAAAACACGTTTGGAGCGCCTCGTGAAAAAGCTCGGCTCCACCGAAGCGTTCACATGCTCTGTAAATACATATTCGTTGGAGGCGGAACTTTTTAGCGCGGGAAATGCAGCGGTGATGAAGAGAGTCTACCTTAAGCTTCATACGCGCTCCGCAGCGAAGTGGGACGCTGCTGCCGCGCTGACAGGTGATGCGCAATTGTATGCCATTCAAGGATTGTTCGACGAAGCTCGGAAGGGTGACTTCGCGCAACTTCTCGCGGATGAAATTGCCTCAGGGGCGGCGTTTATTGTCCCACCTTACTTGGAACTTGCAATAAATGCGGTCGTGCGGTGAGCGAGCCATACAGTCCCACCTTGGAGCAACAGGCGGTCATCGGCTGTAGTCACCATGCCTTTGTGTCCGCTTGCCCTGGAGCTGGGAAAACGCGAACGTTGGTTGAACGCGCGCGGGCACTCATCAGGAATGTCCCGAACCGACAGGGAATTGCGTTTCTATCCTTCACAAATACCGCAGTGACAGAGCTACAGGAAGGTTTGCAGCGCGAAGGGCTGTTACCAACGCCTGCGTTGCCGCATTTCATCGGCACCTTTGACAGTTTCATTTGGCATTTCTTTGTGGCGCCACTCGGCATTCCTGGCCTGACGGCGGCTCCGCGACTGGTGCAGGATAAAAATGACTGGGCAATCAGGCCGTATTCTGGAGCACAACCTCTTACCCTCAAATGTTTTGATCGTAATACCGGTGCTATCGATGCTAAGCTCGCAGCACGCCAGGGGTTCCTTATCGCCCAGAAGGCCGCCAATGTCGTACAATCCTATAGTGCGGCTGCGAAAACAACGGTGACTCGCGCGCTGGAAAGAGGCGAGGTCGATTTCTCGGACGCGCGTCTGATTGCTAAACAATGGCTCGCCGACACGGCCGTTGTGGTTAGGTTAAAAGGTATATTGGCAGCGCGCTTCTACGAGGTAGTCGTAGATGAGGCTCAGGACTGCAATGCCGCAGACTTAGCTATCGTGGATTGGTTCCGCCAGATCGGCATCGTCACTAAGGTCATTTGTGACCCCGACCAGGCGATCTATGGATTTCGGGGCGGGGTCGGGGAGGAGCTGAAGCAGTTCGCGCAATCGTTTGGGGCTGAGCAGCGCCTACCCATGAAGGGAAACTTCCGCTCGACGGAAAATATCTGCAAAGCTATTGCGACGTTCAGAGAACCGGCAGCGCAATCCGTTGTCGATGAAGCGCTTGGCAAGTACAAGAACGATCAAACGCCGGTCCACGTCATCTCCTATCCTGGAACCGCTGTGCCGGCATCGATTGGCACAAAATTCACAGAGATCGTCTCTGCGCTTGGATTGCAACTGCCCGAGTGCCCAGTATTGGCAAAGACCTGGGACAGCGCCGGCAAGGCAATCGGGCAGCCTGTTATTGGGGAAACGTCACATTTGACCCTCAACCTCGCCGCCGCGGTTACGAACTTTCATTTTGCTTTTGATAACGGAAATCAGAAGAAGGCGTTGGAGGACGCACATATCGCCATACTCAATGTTGAGGGCCACATAGACGATAAAGGGTATCGGCACTATCTGCACACAACCGGCCTCCAACCTATGGATTGGAGGCCTCGCATCTTGAACGCGATGCGTGAGCTTCGTTTTGATCCAACCGTCTTCCCAGATGCCGCCACTTGGCTTGCACGCGCCAGAGCATTGCTTGCCCCCACACTAGTTGTCCAGGGTTCAACCATAAATCAGCGACTGAAGAATGATACAAATTTGGTCGCAGCTCTTGCCACGCCAAGTGCTACCAGCGCTCCTCCATTATCCATTCACTCGGTTAAGGGCAAACAGTTTCCCGGTGTCTGCGTTGTCATGACCACCTCCTCAACCAAGGGCATCTTGGATTATCTGGACGGCGGTGAAGCCAATGATAGCGCTGAAGATGCGCGAGAGGTCTATGTCGCCGCTTCTCGCGCGGAGCGACTACTTGCATTCGCGCTACCCAAAAGCCGCGCTGCTAGATTAGTCACGCGCCTAACCGAAAAGTCTGTCGTCGTTGTGCAACATCAATTGTAAAGGCTACTGCTCTCACGTCTAGGGTGTGAAAATCGGAATGTCGTCAGGCGAGATTCCGTAGACCATCGTGAAATGTCGGTCGGCGAACGATTTGAATTCATCTCGCGTGGCATCAGGTTTAAGCCACTCGTATTCATACTTGAACGGGCCGGGTGTTTTAATCAGCTGGTCCGTCATCTCATAAGTGACCACAGCAGAGTAGAAGTTGTCTAGCAGGTCTTGTACTTGCTGTCCGGAGTAGCCCATTCGAGTGCGTGGAAATATGCCATCATTGTCCTCACGGTCAACAAAGAGCGCCCCGTGGCGATCAAAAACGACGGCGGCATCCTCGCGAATGTTTCTTCCCGCCATATGGCGACCTGGCCAACAGAAGAACTCCGGCCTATCTAGCTTGTCCTGCATGAACGCGATGAAGTGCGAGAGAAGAACTTTGCCTACGTAGTTCATAGGGCCAAAATCATAAGTGCGATACTCGGCCATTAAGTCGCGCAGCGGTCCGGTCGCCCACTCAGCGCACTTTGTCGCTATATCAATGTGCGACCGATCGAGCATAAGTGCAGCCATCCTGGCCGCGACCGCGTTGTATTCCTCTTTGCTGTAGTTTTTGATTGAGCCCAGCAGCTCGGGCGCCTTGATCCGTAAAACTGTTGAGTACGAGGTGAATCGAACGCCGGGAATTGTGTCGCTTATGAAATGCTCAAAGTAGGGCTCCGGGGAAAAAGGAAACCCTGAACTGGGATTTAGCGCCAGGTCGCAGATTAACATGAACAACGCCACCGTGGGATGATCTATTGTAGAAGGCCAATCAAGTTCGGTGCAGCGTAAGAACTCTTTGAATGCTTCTTCGTAGATAGTGTGGAGAATGCCAAGATCGCGGAAGTCTTGCCAGCCGAGCGCTCCACCCGACCCAAAATGCAGATACTGCATTTGGCAAAAGGAAGCTT
>Ga0206821_10262_pt1 | contig 10620 bp, 4 predicted proteins | sample Alteio_BWOrgCont_85_FD_152860 | JGI IMG/M metagenome (GOLD analysis project Ga0206821, IMG submission 152860) | Enriched cells from forest soil in Barre Woods Harvard Forest LTER site, Petersham, Massachusetts, United States -... | ecosystem: Environmental > Terrestrial > Soil > Temperate forest >...
TCAGCGACGATCTGCCGTTCGTCCGCGCTGTGGATATGCGCGCCGCTGCACCAGGGGACGAACGAGGGGTAGTCCTTCACATCAGCGACGACATCGAAAAGCTCATCGGCGCTGTAGGCGAGCGTTGCCTGCTCTTCGTGACGCGGCATGGCGGATCTCCCCGTATGGCAGCCCGGCGTTGACCATCGAGTATAACTGGGGAGTTCTGCCGGAGCTTGGATGGATCCGCCAGATGGTGGACGCGCCGCAGCTCCACCGTTGAGGTTGGCGCGCCCTGGTGGATTCGAACCACCGACCCACAGCTTAGAAGGCTGTTGCTCTATCCAACTGAGCTAAGGGCGCTCAAAGACTTACGACGCTTTCTTGTATGGGACGGCTCCGGGGTGACCAAATGGTGACCAAGAAAGCCCGGCCTCCTTCCATTTGCCCACTCCCAACCCCCGTCGGCCGACGAATGCTAGCAGAAGGTTCCCTTTCACACACCCTTGCGTTGACCGGGACCGGCAGCCGCAGGGGAAAACAAACTAGAGCACTCGTGCGACGGTAAGTGGCTTTGCGGGACGCTACGCCGCCTTTCAGGCGCAGGTTCAAATCCCGGGCACACAACCGACGATCCCATAATTCGACGGTTCCGATCTGATCGGAATCCGAACCGGACGTAGGGACCCGCCGGAGGCAGCGAAACGCAGTTGGGCAGCCATGGAGGTCGGCTGCTCCCTTCGAGCTGCTCTCCCCCCATCGCGAAGCACGACCCGAGTGGGTTGGTCCACCCGAGGACCGCTCAGCGTCCGAGGGCGGCCATGCGTGGGCCATCTGGCATCCAGATGGCCTTCGGTGGGCAAGCTGCCGTTGGCGCGGTCGCCGGCGAATGACCGCTTTGCGCCAGAATCGCCGGTCGGGGTTCGATGTCGACAAGGTCAAAAGCGGCACTCCCGGGCTTTGGACCCATTCCAGTTTGCGGACTCTCCTAGAACTAGCCACGCTGGCGGCGAACGACTCCGCGAGCTTCCGATGCTCCGCGCCCGAGGAACATAGCCACCAGTGACCACGGTCTGGTGCAACCCACTCGGCGCGGTGTAGGACGCACCCGAGGGTTGCAGCAACGAGCGGAAGATTGTGTGAACGGGGCTTGGCTGATCCGCGGCGCAAAACTCGAGACCCCGGCGCGCAGCGGCGGGGTCTGGGCGGAGACGGGCTTTGAGCTGCAGCGCGCATATGCCGTATTGAAGGCTGTCGAACTAGCTACCTGCGAAGACGGTATAGTAGCCTTACGATACGAGGGCGCGCAGGACATCGACCTAGGTTACGCCGATGGGCGGCAGGTCCATGTGCAGTTGAAAAGCCGCGCGAGCGGCCGGCTGGATTGGACCTTCCTCAAGCCCGTGCTTCTGGGCTTCCTAAACGATTGGCTCGACGCGGCCGAGCAACTAGGCGAGGCGCCGCCGCTTAGCTTTAGGTTGGTCACCACCGCACCACCCGTCGGGTCCCGCGTCGCTCGGCTGATGTCAGGCTCCGGTTATCGCTTGGCCAAGACCCTCGCGACGAGCGCACCGGTTCGGTTGAAGAAGCGCCACGGTGCGATGGCGCTGGAAACAGGTGCGCGGGCCGTTCTGGAAGCCACCAGCGTGGAGTTAATGGGCGCTAGCGCCCTCTCGAATCTGACCTTGATGCTGCACGGCCGCCTCGCCCGCTTCGGCGTGCCAGGCACGGACTTCAAGCGCACTCACGGCGAGCTGCTGGCTCAGCTCAGGGCCCGCGCTAACCTGAGGCCAGCCAACGTGATCGAGGTCTTGGCCGGTCATGGTCTCACCCCCTATCACCCCGCGGTGGCCGGGAGCTCATTGAAGCTGGTGCGTGTGGGCGGTGCTGTAGGCGAGGCCACCGAGACAATCTTCCGGGAAGGGCGCTCGACCTGGGAGGCGATCGAAGCTCACTGCGACATCCCTAGAACCCAGTCGGCCACCTTGGAGGCGGATCTATTGGGCGTTCGACGTGCGGAATTGCGTGTGCTGACGGGTCCGGGCGGGTCTGGAAAATCGACGCTAGCCCGGCGGATCGCCCATGACCTTCAAGCGCGCGGGAAGGTCATGGCAACGGAATTGGCGTCGGAAACCACCACCCCCGAGAATTGGAATGCCCTCCTCCAACTGGCGGCGGCGCTCGAACGTCCGGCGTTGGTGATCTTGGACGATGTCTCACCCTCGGCCGCCGCTCCAGATCAAGTCGCCGCCTTTGGTGATCAGCACACGATCATCCTTCTTGCGACGACTCGGCCAGATTCGGACACCCACACCGCTTTGAGGGCCGCCGGCGTCGCCTCTCGGGATGTCGAGATGGCGGAAATTAGCGACGAGGAAGCGGCCGCACTTGCCGCGCGCATGGGCAGGCCGCTGCCATCGGATTTGGAGCTCCGACAGCTCAAGCAGAGCCGGCAGATCTTCCTCCTGGCCATGGTCATGCAAGAAGGTGCTAGCGAAGCTTTCGCGCGAAAGCTTGGCGAACCACTGAAGCGCGAGGCTCCCGAACTTGCGGAGGCATACTTCGACCTCTGCGTTTGCGCCCGAAATGATCAGGCGGTTCCGGAATCGCTGCTGTTGCGGAGGCACCCCGCGGCGCTCGACCTGGACAAGCGGCCCAAGACCCGCGGTCTGATCAGTCGCCAGGGGCGCGAAGGAGACCTTCTGCGCGGAAGTCATGCGCTCCTGGCGGAGGGCGTGGTGAAGGCCTTCAACATCAATCCTGCTGTGCGGGGAGTCGATCTGCTCCGCTCCGCAGATCCGCAATCCGAGCGCGAGCGTCGCTTCGCAGTTCGTTTGGCTCAAACCCTTGTGACCGAGCCTGACCTAAATGCGGCTCGCGCCATCGCCGCCGAATTCGAGGCCGCGTTGCTAACTATTGTCGGTCACGCAGAATATTCTGATCTGCGTCGGATCGCCGACATTCTGCTTGCGCTAGGGCGACCTGCTGTCGCCGACCAAGTGAGCGCCCGCGCCGACGCCACGCCCCTGGTGACGGGTGTCGACGCTATGATGTTTATGCAAGCTGCTGAAAGCAACGGCGATTTCCAGGCGGGCGTAGACCGCCTCCTCACGTTCTATGGCGAGAACGACACGTCCTACGGTCGAAGAAACTTCATCGCGCGGGCCACCCACAACACACGTGCCGACCAGATCGAGCGCCTGGTGTCTCAGACCCTCACTTGGCTTCGCCGCCACCACTTCCCCACTGACGTAGCTAAATCCTTGCTCAACGTCGTCACGATCCGTTCCGAAGCTGACGCGCCCGGACAGCGCACGGCGCTAATCGAACTGCTTGCGCGGTCTGCGCCGGACACTCGCTTGCTTCTGGCCGCTTCGACCCTGGCGTTCGACCGCTTTCCGGACAGCTCTTTCGCCGCAGCGCTCCGACAATATGCTGAGGCTTTTTTGACGCCGCATATCGTCGCCATACATCCGCAAGTCGGCACCACCTACGCGCGCGCCTTGAGCAAAGCGCAAGTCGCCGAAGGTTTGGATTGGGCCGTCACACTACTGCTGGAGACCGCCGCCCGATCTGACGTGCCGTCGTATGAACAGGGACAGCTTTTGAAAACCGCTGTGATGGCGGCCCCAGCGGTGACAATCGATGAGGTGCGACGGCGTGCGATCGCCCTGGTCCAGGCCGAAGAGACGAAGACGGCGCTACGTTTCATCCGTCAAGATTTCGCGCTGGCCCTGACGGGGTCGGTTAGCGAACCTGAGCAGCGCCATGATGCTACGGCGGCGAACAACGGAACAACGCGTTAGCCAATAAAAAAGGAGATTGGGTAGGCGCCTCAACTATCGGGCATCTCGTCCATGATAGTTAGGATGTCAGGGCGGCCACCTGCTCCCGAAAGCAAATCTATCAATGCATGCGCACTATCGAATTTTGATTGCCCGGCGGGAATCCGCTGTCGGCGGCGTCCGATATCAGTCCCAACTTCTGTGAGCACCTCAACCAACGCCCTTGCCGGAGTGGACCGATCCGCCACCAATGCCCAGGGATCGTGCTCGCGGACGCGCAAGAGGCCGCCAACAGATAGGAGGGCGTATTTCATAGCCACGCCGTAGGTGCCAGCTTGGCGCAAATCATGAAACACGTTGGTTAGGCGCTGGGCGATGGTGTCGACATCAAAGCCCGCAAGAACCCGAGGTGTGTCCGCAGGCCGCGAAAGCAGGGAGGAGAATGCGCCCAGGCAATCAACCTGATACAGACGCCCACACAGCGTGCCTATCAGTGCGTGAAGTGACTTCAGTTCAATTGTCACCCGCCCCAGGCCATGCACTATTACACGTCTTGCTGCCCTCGGCACGAGTAGAGGATGCGACTTGCCTACATCCGAACAGCCCATGGCTGTAATCAGATGAGCTTTCACGGTCTCGGGGCACAGCCCATTGATCCAGGTGAGGCAGCGCAGAATCTGATTGTCCTCTTGTGGCTTCCCGCGCGCTACATCGCCCAACAGGTGGGTAGTCAAACGCTCAATGGCATTGAAGAAGAGATGGCGCGTCTGCGGGTCGAGCGTAACGGGAAGGTCACCATCGGTGCCGACTGCGAATACCGTTCGGCCAGAAAGAAGTCGCGCGCTGCCGCTAAGCGCAGCGGCCAAAGCTCTTAGGCTCCTTTGATCATTAATGTTCAAGGCTTGCAGCGCGGATATCAGGCCGGGTGGGCGCAATGATCCGTCCCACATTCCGATATCCGCCGGGTGGTGCACGCGACGCGGCACAACTGGGCGCGGCCCCTCCAGCATGGCAAGGATTTCGTTAGCGCTGCGCGCATCGATTTCCATCGCGGTCCAGTCAAGCCGAATTGGCGTGCGACGGAGTTCGTCCCAATCAACGGCCGTTACGAACAGCTTCGCCCATCCTTGGGCAGGCTTTTGCCGCAACCGAACCTCCAGAAGTTGGTCGCATTCCGGAGGCGGCGTCTCCGGTGTGACCCAGCACCGAATTTCCCGCTCGCCCTTGCGGACAAAGAACTGAGCGGTCTTCATGCCCGCGCGCCAAACCATGCTCGTGATGGGCGGGGAGAAATACTCCTGGTTGCCACACACAGTCTCGCCGGCGGGGATCAGGTCTTCGAACACCGGACCGCCCTGACGTAGCACCGCCAAGGAAATCTGATCCAGCCGGTCGAGATAGTGCGGTATGCCACGTTCGATGCGCCGGGCCGCACGCAGCGCGCCACGCGCCGCTGCCGCGGGGTGCGTCAACCGCAGCGTTTGGCCTAATTCTGACAGCCGTTCCCCAAGCCAACCTTGGTGCCGCCGCGCCAGCGGCGACATCACAAGAACCATATCGGCCACAGCGACGTGCAGCACATCCCGCTGGGGCAGCGTTGGTAAGTGGAATTCGGCCGGCGCCGTCACCAAAGTCCAATTACCGTTGTCCCGACGCACCACCTCCTCGATCGGCGGCTCCGGATCCCGAAACAGCAAATCGAGCGGCATTCGCGGCGTCTCAGCCGGCCGTGTGCCAAGCGCCGGATTTGCGTTCGCCGTTGCTTGGCGCGCGTGCTCCAACAGCTGCGCAAGACCCAGTTCGGGGAACAGTAATTCGCCCCTGACACTTCGCTCCGGAGCAAGATATCCCGGATGGTCATCCAGACGTCGCAGAACAAGATGCTGCACCTCTACACCTTCCTGTGCGTGGATGGCACACACGATGCGCATGCCGTCTGCAGCGCCGGGCAGCTCACCACTGTCCAGCAGGTCCAGTAGCAGTGCCACAGGCCGCCAGAGCAGCGTCACCGTAGGGCGCCGAGGGCCTTGCAATGCCGTGAGAAGTGTATGCTGGCGCGCCTCGTCCATCGCAGCCCTGTCAGGCATGCAAAGCACTGTTTCGCCGGCATGCATCGATAGTGCGTCCGCTGCTGCCCGCATATCGCCGCCGAAATGGCCGTCCGCAGTGCCTGCCAGAAATGATCGCCACAGCCCAGCGAGATCGCGCCGCCTGTCGCGTGCACCGACTTCACCCCATCCGTTGCCGCGACCGATCGGCGAGAGTGTGGCCTGCGGTCCTCCGATGGAAATGCCATCAGTCTCAACGATGACCGCGCCGAATCCACCGTCTATCAGCTCGGGGGCGTCAGTTCTCTCGTCAGGATCGTCGAGGTGCCAATCCCTGCATGCAAAGTCATGCCAGCCATTAAGGTCCAGCCCAACAGGCCTCCGCATCAGACGGTGCCCTCGAGAACATTGTCACGCAAGAACCGGCCCAACTGTTCTATCCCGTCCTTCAGCGCTGGACCCGATGTGCCGACCGTGAAGCAGGCCGCATCAGGACGGCAATGCTGATCGACCCCTCGGCCTTCAGATGTCGGACGCAGTGTGATGCCGCCCTTGACAGACTCCCGCCGTCCATAAGGAAGCAACTTCGCCAATTCGTCGGCCTCGCCGTCGGCCAAGCCACCGTTCGCATCCCACACCGGCCAGATCGCCCAGCGGGAAAGGAACTCGTCGCTTTCGATCCGACCCAGCCGTAGCCAAATCGGCGCGCCGAAGGGCGCCAGGACTTGGCCACCGCGCATTCGGTAGCTGACCTCCACCGTCACCCCACTCCCGGGCAAATAGAATACCGCCAGAGGATTGACATGGTTGATCCAACACCCCTGGCGCTGCTCTTCCAGGAAAACCAACGGCGAGACCGCCACCATGCGCGCATCTTCCCGAGATTGGAGCGCAACGACCACGAGCAGCGCGCAGAATTCCTCCCAAGATCTTGCTTGCCATCGCCACAGCTCGTCCAGAATGCGCCGGCGTTTCAACAACTCGTCCCAAGAGTCCCAGACGAGGCGGTAATGCGCATTGTTCTGAAGCACGAAGTTCGGCGTCACATCTGTGCTCGCCTCGGATACGCCACGGGCGCGTAGGTCTCGTTCCAACACCCCGCAACGGCGGCCAAATTCGCCAACCCTTCGCACCCGGGCTGAACGGACGACACCCCTGTGCCGGTCACGGTAGTCGCGCGCAACATGGTGCGCCATCTGAGCGTAACTAAGGAGGACTCGGTTCTCCAACGTGTTGAAGTTCTCCTCGCGAACCACAGCCTGAATTCTCTGCCGGTCGCCGCCGCGCTCCGCAATGGTCTCGCCTGGCTGCCGGATGAGCCAAGCCATCGATTGGCGGTCTACTTCCTGCACTCGCGACAGCGGCACCATACGTCTGGTGCGACGAAGGATGCGGCGCGGTGCACGATCAAGCACGTCCAGTGTGGGTCCCATCCGGCGCGCCTGGTGAACTATGATGTCCATTTCCGGATCGCGCTGCACTTCCTCGCCGAGCCAGAGCTCTGTCAGCCGCAGCCAGATACGCTCAGGATCGGCCAGCGCCGCTTCGACGTCACGCAGCCGCGCCCAGACTGACTTGACCCGGTCGAGCACCACCTTGGCAAGCTGCTGCTCTGGATTCTCTGGTTCAAGGTTGTCTTGCGGTCGCTCCGGCAGGGAAGAAAGGTCCAGACAAAGTCTGCGGTCACCAGCACTTGCTGTCAGCAGGCGCGTGTTTCGCAAAGGGACAGGAATGGCATATGTCCATTCGTCTTTGCCAACGACGAACTCGCGGCAGCAGACATTCCGGCGTCCATCGACTATGGGACCCTCGATCGCATCGGTATACAGCCAGCCGGCGCATCCACCGGTTCGCATTGGGTGCTCGGCCGCTGGAGCTGCACGGCGGCGTTCTGTCGTGCCGCCGTCGATCAAACCCCATGGCCTATCGAAGAATGCGAGCCGCACCGAGTCTAACCCTGACTACGATCGAGACCGCGCCAGTTGAACTGGCCGGACCTGTTCCGCTGCCAGCCGATCACATGCTCCAATCTCTCGGCGAAGGTGTCATCGCGGAGGTCCTCGCGAATCATGCGGATCAGGTGCTCGAAGTCGCCTTGGTGCTCCTCTATTGTCACCCCGCGTAGCTTGGGCAATATGCGGAATTCGATCTGATCCGCCAACGGATCATCAACCAGCTCATTATGCTGGCGCGGGTAGTTCGTGACATACGTCAGGATCGCCTCGTTCAGCCGATGGCCAAAGGGGCGGCCAAAACTCTCCATGATCAACACGAGTTTACCGATAACAGACTGAGCCTTGTCCCGCTCTCCGGCGACCAACGACTCGACCGGTCGTATCCACTTTCGCCACTCGCCGAAACTGCGGTGGTGTGAATTGATGGGGGCGTTACTGCCTTCGGTTGGTTTCACGAACTCTGCGGGGGCGGCGAACTGCATCACGTTGCCGCGGTCTAACACCTTGTCGGACAGCGCCTGAGTGCTCTCGTCATCATTCATCGTCCCAGCGAATAGAATATTGTGCGATGGGAAGAGCTCCACCGCCCTCTGCTTGCGTCCCCGTATATCGACCGGCATGCAGGCGTCGCGACGCCGCGCCTCGTTCATCACGTCGGTGAACCGTGGACGCACCTCCAGGCGACTGAGGAATTCCGAAAAATAGTATTCCACTCGCGCAAGATTCATCTCATCGAGCAGAACGAGCAGCATGTGATCACCAAGAGGTTCTTGGGCGAGACCTGAGGTCCGAAACGGATCGAGGTGGACGAGAGCACGCGCTAGCTCAGTGCCGCGGTAGCGCTTCTCGACATAGTTGTAGAAGCCAAGCAGGTCTTGCGGGCTGTCCCATCGAGGTTCGACGGCGATTTGCAGGAAGTGCAACCCCATAGCCTCTGCGTAGCGGCGTGGTAGTAGGCTCTTGCCAGTGCCTGACACGCCGGCAAGCACCGTCACCTGGGAGATATCATTGATTTTGAGCGAAGTGTGGAATGCCCGGATGGTCCGGTCGTTGTATTTTAGATTGAGGTCTTTCAGGTGCTGGATGACATCACCCAGCGCGTCCCGCTCTTGCTGGGTCGGCCGCGCGGATCCCGCCACCGCCGGGAGGCACAACGGTCGGCGGCGCAAATCGTCAAGCTCGTCTTCACCAGACGTGCCGTCAGGGGCCTCACCACGCAGCCGCTCGATCTCCACCTCCAGCGCCGCTTTACGTGCCGCCATGTCCGAGAGCTCGTCCCGCGCAGTCGTCACCTCACGCCGAAGCGCAGGAAGCTCTTCCCGAATTCCGAATTTCACCGCCTGTAGCTGCTCGATCTCCTGCTTCAATTCCAGGTGGGACGTGGGAAGTTGTTCCAGTTCGCGTTGCAGGGCTTCGAGTTCTTGCTGAACTTGGGCGCTGCGCGACATAAGCGTTGCCATGTCCTCACGCGCTGCGAGCAGGAGCCCACGCTCTGCACGCAGCGTCAAAAGCTCGTCCTCCAACTTCGATTTTTCTTGCTGCAACTGTGCGATCTCGTCCTTCAATTCCTCCCGTGCTTTAGGTAGGCTTTCCGCGTCGCGTCGAAGCCTTTCAATTTGCTGTTCCAGCTCGATCTTATGGCGCTCCAGTTCGGCCAGTTCCGCTTGCACCTGTTCTAAACGCCCAGTTTCCCGCGAATAAGCCTCGGCCGCTTCGGCTGCTTTGACCTTCATTTCCTCGACCTGGCGCGCGCCCTCCGCGAGACTCTCGATCTCCATACGTAGTGTATCGAGCAGATCCTTGAGAGCCGCTACCTCAGCAGCAACGCGGTCGCGTTCGTGTATCCGCTGCATGATCTCTTGCAATTCGGCGTTCTTGTCGGCGATTTGGCCACCGAGCGAGACGAGCCTCTGGCTGAGGTCTTCCCAGGCTGTCGCCTGCGGCAGCCGCGAGCGGCGCAGATCGAAGTTCCAAGTGACGACGCCCATAAGGAGGATGAGCAGCGACATGAGCACGATGCTCAGCACCATAAGAAGCGGCTGGTTGGCCACGGCTGCGCTGAGTCCGGTCATTTGCTATTGCCCTCGGCAGCGACAGGAGCGGTGATAGGGACGGGCGCAGTCGGCGCAGCCGCCGCGCCCTCAGCACGGCATTTGCCGAGCGCATCGGTCATACGGGACAGGTCCCCTCGTGCACGATCGAGTTGTTGCACAGTGTCTTGCAGCTTCGTCTGATCGGTCGCCAGTGCTGACACCACCGCATTGTGTTGGTTATCAAGTTCCTGATTCTGCGCCCGCAGCCCACTGATCCGGTCCGCCAACTCGGCGCCCTGTCGGTCCTGCTCGGAACGCGTTGCGCGGGCCACTTCGGCAATCTGCTGAAGCCGTTGAGCCTCGGACTGCGCATCTGTCGTTGCGCGCCGCGCGGTCTCTAAGTCCGCCTTGGCCTGTGCGAGCTGTGCACGATTATCATCAAGCGCCTTGGCCGCACTTTGCTGTTGCGCTGTGAGGTCCTGAAGTTTGTCTTTCTCCGCCTTGGCGACCGCCAATTGGCCTTGGATCGTCAGAAGGTTCTGCTGGGCAGTGGCCCTCGCCTTCTCGGCATCGTCATATGCTCCCTGTGCACGAGTCAAACGCTTTTCCGCATCGGCCGCCTTTGCCACCGCGGCGTCGGAGTTACCTTGCAGCGAAGTCTGTGCACTTCGCAGCTGCATGAGGTCATCCCGAAGCTTTCGTAGTCTTGCATCCTCGCCATCCGCATCCGAGGCAGCCTGTTTCCGCCGATCCTCAAGCTGCTGGATCGATCGCGCTAAGTCAGTGCGGCGGGCGTCAAGAGTGGCCACTTCGCCGCGCG
>Ga0206821_10265_pt1 | contig 10528 bp, 10 predicted proteins | sample Alteio_BWOrgCont_85_FD_152860 | JGI IMG/M metagenome (GOLD analysis project Ga0206821, IMG submission 152860) | Enriched cells from forest soil in Barre Woods Harvard Forest LTER site, Petersham, Massachusetts, United States -... | ecosystem: Environmental > Terrestrial > Soil > Temperate forest >...
TGACGAAGTGAACTGCTCGTTTCTCTTCATTTGCTTGGAATTGGTGGCAATCCAAAACAACACGGCGGCGAAAACAATCAGGATGATGATCAGGCAGCACAACAGGGCCATCAGGGCAAATCCCCTTTTAAACGCTTTCGATGTGGCGGATGTTTTCATGTGTCGGATCAATCCGTGTCCCGGCGCGTCACGACCGTGTTCAACTGGTAATAATCATACGCATTGAACTTATTGGTGCCGACCATGGCGATGGGATATTCGTATTGCGAAAAGTCCAGGGTCAGGTGGATGAGGTAATTGTTTTCGTTGTTGGTAAGAACGGTGCCTTCAAAATTCTCGGCATCAAAAACGTTCTGATTGGTGATGTAGCTGGCGACGATATTACTGACGGCCATTGTGCTATTCGTGTAAACCAGGAGAATGAGAGAATTGGTGTTGATGAGATTGCCGTTGCTGTCCTGCGTTGCAAAATTAGTCGTGGTGCCATTGCCCGCCTGGAGATAAATCAGGGAAAAAGCATTGGTGGCCGTGGTGGGATAAATCAATAGCGCGTTGCCCTGCTGACTGCCTCCATTGGCCACGCTGCTGAAATCCACCGACGGGTAATCGCCGAGGGGCGAATAATTGCCCACATAAACGATCCGAGCTTCCCGAACCTGATCACGGATGTCGTTCATGGTAACCCGCGAGTCTGCCGTTGCGATCATTTTGGTGGCCGCCATGGTATAGACCCGCAACGCATAAATCTGCATGGCCACCGTGGCCAGGATCACAATCGTAAAAACCGTGGTAGCGACAACCATTTCCACCAGCGTGAACCCGCGGGCCGGCATTCGTGCCCGGCGAACCAGGCTGTGGGAGGAAGGTTTCATTGGTCGGGTCCACGGAAGGTAACAACGGTGTTGGTGAATTTTATCCCGGTAAAAGGAAAAGTCCACACGCAATCGGACCAGATCTGCAGGATAGGCGGTTCGGTTTCCTGGTTCGTATTCGGATACCAGGTCACATAAACATAATTCGTGGCATAAAAGGCGGGATTATTTTGGGGAGTTCCCCGCATGGGGACGTCTAAAAGATTTGTTTGGATCAAGGAAGGCTGGCCGGTGGTTTCGGGAGGCAATTCCATCTGCGAACCTCCCGGATCCGGCCCGGTATTGGTCCAGTTCACCCACGGATTAAATTTGGCCGCGCGCGCCGCCTCCATCCCGCGTATCGCAAATGCCTGCGCCGCCTGCGACATAGAATCCCATTCTGCAATCCGGTTTGCCTGGGCATATCCGTAACATACCCCGGCGATGACCATAGCAAGGATGACGAGCGAAATCATGACTTCGGCCAGGGTAAAGGCAAGGACACCACCCGCGTGCCTAACACGCGTTCCATCTTGGCCAAATTGAATCTGCATATCCGCTAATTAAGTGAAAACCTTCCGTCCACCAGTGCTAAATTTCAGCACGGTTTGTGCCATGAATATAAGCGAAATTGCGCTTATTTCCAATGATATTAAAGCCAATCGTTACGCCGTTAGTCGAGCAGCCCCACGGCGTAAATGAAGCCAGGAGCAGTTCAATTAACGCCCCAGCTCCCGCGAATGACACCCTGGGATTTCGGCGTCAGTGGCGGCAAATCCGAGCCGATGTCAAAGTTTGTATTGAAAGCCCAACTGCGGTTGGGCGCCGTATAATAACCGCCGGTTTGCTGCCAGCAGTTCGTCGCATATTGGCTGTCAAACATGACGATAATCGAGCCATTATAATAGAGAGTTTGTTTCCCCGAACCCGGGTTCCAATTTTCCAGCATTCTGAGAAAATTTTCGACGCCGCCGCTGTAACCCTCAGCATCGCTCGCGGCATTATTCGTATTCGATTCCACAATGCCTTCCAGACACGCGGCATTGATGGTCGTGGATTTCGCGGTCGGACCGCCGGTGAACCTGTTTGCAGTGTTGGTATCAGTCCAGGCATCAGACAGAATGGTGACGGAGTCAGCCATTAACCCGGCCGGCTCGGTGTAAACATCGCTGTTTTGGCTGAGGGACGAGCCCAGGGTGTTGGAGGCATTGTAGTCCCCCCAAACGTAAAGCGGCTGGGCGGTGGCTAATGTAAAGCCGTAGCCACCATCCGCCGGCGGCATCATTCCTCCATTCATAATGCGCACTGCGGGAAGCGTGGTCGTAGTCATCGGAACTCCATTGAAAACGTAAATGGAACCTATGGGATGCGTCTTATGGGTACTTAACGCGCACGTGGCATTTAGATTACTGCCACTATTCGGGTCATTATGGATAGTATTAGTCAGCCAAAGATTAAATTTTTGAAGGTCAATCTGGACCCCCTGGACCGGTTTGGCGGGGCCGGACCCGCCATGCCAGCCTTCACGCGCGTCGGCAAAAAGAACATTCGTGAGAAATGAATAGCCAGCAAAGAAGAGCTGGTTAGTTCCAGTAGGATTATTGGTCCATTTGAAGCTGGATAAATTGTTCGTAATAGGTAAGGAGAAAGCGATCGGGAGGGCGTTTGTCTGCAAAGGGGTGTAAACGGAACCCAAGTGATTGCTGAACATATAAAAATCATTGGTCACCCAGGTCATGTAGTTGGGAGAATTGGCGCTATCCTGATAATAAAGGGCCATGCTGTTGCCCATAGCCATGAGGCTGCCAAAATTCGTTCCGGTTGCGCTATTCGTAAGGAAAAGATCGGCCTCATTGGCCAGGTAGAGCTGGCCGTTCGTGGTAAAAGCGGCCGCCGTGCCCATCTGGTAAGTGGTTGGCGGGATATTAACGATGGCCTCGACGGAAGCAGGGGTATTGTTCGATCCCACCGGCATGGTGATGGTATCGTTGCCGCCGGTCGGCTGGCCGGCGACCGAGTAGGTTGACTGCCCGCTGCCGCTGTATCCCGCGCAGAAGGGGTCATAGGTGGTATTGGTGGCTATGCCCACCGCCGACACTGTGGAGGAAAACGTGATGGTGGTGGATCCCGACCAGATGCCGCCATTGGAATAGACCGGCCCCACGACGTTCAATGTTTGCGCCGCGGCGATTTCCAGATTCATATTATAAAAGATGGCGAACTGGAAGAGGGGGATTAAAGCAAACTGGATGGTTTCGGTAACAGTGGCCGGCACGGCCGGCCCGGTGGCCGGCGTCGCCGTGGTGGTAAGCGTGCAATTCTGTTCCAAACCGTAGAGTCCACTGTATTGTGAGTTGAGCGGTTCGGTATTGGTGCTCCAGTTGCCCATGCTGACGGCGATTTGATTGGTTTGGGTGCTGTTGGTTCCGCTAAACGAATATTTAATGGGCCAATCGGCCTCATCCGCGGCCTGGATTGGAGTAAAGGTTGAGGCGTAATAGTTGCCATTGTTGGAAAGACTCTCGAATTCAAAATCATGCGTCATCTGGGAAAGGATTTTTTCCGAAGCGGCCTCGGCCGCGGCCTCGCTGGCGTTATACTGGTTGTTCCGCTTGGTGATGTTGGAGTTGCTCAGCGTGTTAAACATCATGGCGCCAAACAGCACCAGCATGATGCCCATGAAAGTCAGGACAATCAACAAGGCGTAGGCCCGGTTGTTTTGCGAAAAAGATGTGGATGGGATTTTCATATTCTTCCTATTAGTTCCAGGCGCGGCGGAAAACTTTGGTTCGCAGTTGATAAAAATCAAAGGCGTTGAAGGTGGTTCCTCCGATGAACGCAATGGGATACTCCCATTGTGAGAACTGCAAGGTCACATGGATCACTTCCCGGTTGTCCAAGCTCGTGTAGTTTGTCGCGATGTTGCCGTGAAAATCTTCCGCGTCAAAAATGATTGAGTTGGTAATGTAGTTTGCCAACTGGTTGGTATAGTTTACCGCTCCATTGGTCACGGTAAACTCCATCAGTTTGTTGGTGCCCGTGCTGGTATCCAAATAAAAAACAAGATAACCGGTCGTGTTCGTGGTCGGATAAACGATCAACGCGTCTCCCTGCTGGGTGTTGGTGACCCCAATCAGGGTGAACGCGGCGGTGCCTTCGGTGGAGCAATTTCCCACATAAACCGATTTTGCTTCCCGAATCTCATCTCGCATCTCATCGAGCGCGTCGCGGGCACCCGCCGTGGCCACCAGTTTCGTGGCCTCCAGCGTGTAAACGCGCAGGCCAAAAAGCTGGACCGAGACCATGACCCCGACGAAAATGAACAGGAAAATTCCGACAGTCACAATCATCTCCACCAGCGTATAGGCGGAAGCCCGGCATGAACGGTCGTTTATGTTTTTAAAAATTTTCATTGGTCAGGCGCGCGGAAGGTAACAATGGTGTTGGTAAAAAATTTGCCGGTGAGCGGAAACCGCCACACCACCTGTGATTTGATTTCTCTCAAGTACGGACCGTTCGTTAAACTGTCTATCCAGGCCACCGAGATATAATTTGTCAGCAACAACGGAGCGCCGCTCTGCGGGACGTCATTCGTGTCAATTTGGGTAAGGTTGGTTGGCTGGGTATAGCTGATGGGAGGGAGAAAATCGGCAAGCACTTCGCCGTTGGCTTCGGTGTCCCACTTGGCCGCCAGCGCCTGCTCGATTCCCTGCGAAGCGTAGGACTGCGCTCCCAGCGACATCGAACTCCATTCCGCGATCCGGTTCGCCTGCACGTAGCCGTATAGAATGCCGGCCGTGACCAGCCCAAAAATGAGAAACGCAATCATCACCTCTATCAAAGAAAAGGCGTCGCGCAAACGTCCGTTTCCAGACATTCCTTTTTGGCAAGCTCGAGTTAACATATCCAGTGGTTCAACTTCATTCTTCTGCCTGTTATTATATGGAAATTCAGCACAGCCTGTGCCATGAATGAAAATAGAATTGACTTTAATTCCCTTGATTTTATGAGGCCATCGGCATTTTCCGCCTCCCAGGTATGTCCTAAAATGTGACAGCGGGCTGCCAGCATGGGGGCCGGAGTTTCGCCTATTTTTGTGCAAATTTACCAACCTGGGAGTGCTGCTCCGCAATAAAAATTCAGCGGACCGCTATTTAACTGCCTTTACAAAATTCGTTTCGCGCAGATAAATCGGTTCCAATTTTTCCCCGGCCAAAAAATTGCCGTGGCCCGCAGCCAAAACGGCCACGGCAGACGCGTGCGGAAAAACCGTCCGCCCGTTTGGAAAAAATCTCACCGCCTCCGGCCCGATTAAAATTTCGCCTGCTTTCGCGCGCGATTGAACTTCAGCCATTGGCAAAATTTTCAACGGCGCGATTTCCGTCAGCGATGTTTCGGCGAGGTTATAGGTCGCGAAATAAAATTCCCCCCGTTGCGCGTCCACGACGATGTTCACTCGGCCAAAAAGTTTTTCCGTCCGCGCCTGCTCCGCGATCACCGCGACGCTGCTTACGCCTATTGTCTTTGTCCCCCGCGCCAATTGCCAGCCCTGCGCCAGCGCAATGGCCGCGCGCACGCCGGTGTAGGAACCGGGACCAAGCCCCACGACAATCGTTTCGATTTCTTCGCGCTCGATTTTTGCCAAGGCCAAAACTTTTTCGATCATGGCAAACGCGGCCATACTTCGCCCGCCGCTTTCCCTCGCTTCGCCCAAAATAATTCCTCCACGGGCCACGGCGACACTCCGCTGTTCCGAAGAAAATTCAAGCGCCAAAATCGTCATAAATAATTTCCCGATCCGTGTCGTTGAGAGTTTCAATCCGGACTTTTTTCCAATCCGTATCCGGCCAAACTTCTGCCATTCTTTCCGCCCATTCAATCACGGCTACGCCATCCGGCTGCAAATACTCCTCGACTCCCGCGGACAGGATTTGCTGCCGCGTTTCCAGGCGATACAAATCCAAATGAAACAGCTTGAGCCGTCCGCCATCGTATTCGGCCACGAGCGTGAATGTGGGCGAATGCACACGCGCGGAAACGCCCAGCCCGCGCACCAGGCCTTTGACAAATTGCGTCTTGCCCGCGCCCAGTTCGCCGGACAGGGCGATGACCCATCCCGGCCGGACCGCCCGGCCAAATTTTTCGCCCAGCGCTTCGGTTTCCTCCGGGCTATGCGAAATGAGTGTAGCCATGCGCGTTTAATTTTTGCGATCCGTGCTGGTCGCGAAGTATGATTCCTTCCCCGGCGACAATTTCCCCAACGCAGCTTAATTTCAGTTTTGGAAATTTTTTCTTCCATCCGTCCAGCAACCTGACCGCGTCCCGGCTCGCAACCGTCAAAAGCAATTCAAAATCCTCGCCATCCGTCAGCGCCGCGGCCAACGCCGGCCTGGCTGACGAACTGTTCCGCGCCTGCAACTTCGCCGCGCGTGAAACCGGAATCGCCGCCTTCAAAAGCTCGGCGCCCATGCCGCTGGCCGACAATATATGCCGCAAATCTCCCGCCAGGCCGTCACTCAAATCGGCCATGGCATGGATCGCGAAGTTTTCCGCCAGCCATTGTGCCTCGGCGATACGCGGCTCAAAGTCCAGATGCCGGCCCAAAAGCGAGCCGCCCAATTCTCCGGTCACAAAAACCGCATCCCCCGCTTTCGCCCCGCTCCGTAAAATTTGTTTCCCGCGTCCGACCGTCCCCAACAGCGCAACGGAGATAAAAATGCCTCCCGGGTTTGTGGTCGTCTCGCCACCAACCACGGCGACGCCATATCTTTTCGCCAGCGCATTCAGGCCGATGTAGATTTTCGCCACGAATTCCGCATCAAAAAATTTCGGCAGGCCGATGGTCACCAGAGCGGCGGCGGGCATGCCCGCCATGGCGGCCACGTCGCTCAGGCAGCGGGCCAGCGCTTTGCGGCCGATTTTTTCCGGTAGCGTTTCTCCCGTGAAATGAATTCCTTTCACCACAGCATCGGTTTTGAACAAAAACAATTTTTCCGGCAGGCCAAAATCCAGCACGGCGCAATCGTCCCCCGCGCCGGTGACCACAGTTTCGTTCGTGGGAAGGGACTTTGTCAGCCTAGTGATGAGTTCAAATTCATTCATTGCTGGAAACAATCAATCAGGATTAGGCCCGCCGCATTGAACAGGGCATGCGCGAAAATCGGAGCCAGCAGGGTATCCGTCTTTTCGTAAAGCCATGTCAGCGCCATGGCCAGCACGAAGAGGGGGATAAAAATTGACGGGGTAGCATGGACAAGGGCAAAGAGCAAACTGACGCCGAGCCAGGCCGTTTTCGGAAAACCCAGTTGTTTGATAAACGGGAACAGCATCCCGCGAAAAATAAATTCCTCGGCCACCGGGGCCAGCACGATGGCGAAAAAGCCGAGATAAACCGCCGAGGCCCGGGACGTGGCACTAGTCACTAAAGTCACTGCTGCCTCATCTTTGGGAGTCCAGCCGATTTTTTCCATGAGCGCAACGGAAACCTCCTGGAGGCAATAGGCGACCGGCAGGATAACGACGATCACAAGAAACGCCAGCGCCAGCGAGCGCAGCAAGCTTTTGTTCCGCAATCCCAGGCCCTCGCTCCAGCGCATACCGTGCAGCCGAAAAAAAATCGCCATTAAAAACCACGTCGCTCCCTGGAAAGTGATTGTGCCAAGCAAAATAGTCCCAAAATCATTGTCCCCTTTGAAACCGGCCACCCCGAGCTTTTGCAATAAGCCCATGGCCACCGCTCCCAGAAAAAAAAAGGCGGTCTGTGCCGCGATAAAAAAAAGCACCGCCTCGGCGCGCCAGGGTTTGACGGATAACATAAATGCAGGTTAAAGAGTTAAACAAGAAACGTGAAGCAGGAAAACGGTCCCGGCTTCATCCCCCGAACGCGCCGTATTTCTTGATACCCCGCGCCCAGGCAAACCGCGCGAGCACAAAGGCGATCATGACCCAGCCAAACTGTACCATGAGTCCTGCCTGTAATTGCGTTCCAGAAATTTTGCCCATGTAAATGCCCACGGGGAAATAAAGCTGATAGGGAAAAGGGGTAAAAAACAAGACGTGCTGCAGGGCCTGCGGGAGCATGGAAAGCGGAAATAAATGGCCGCTCGCGAGGTATTCAAAGGCGAACAGGATGAAAATGAGTGTGGAAATCTCCAGCAGCCAGAACGCCAGAATAGCCATCGTATAGGAAATAAAAAACTGGAGCAACGCCGCCAATACCAGGGAAAGCAGGAACGCGATGAATGTCAGCGTATCAGGCGGCAGCATAAAATTTTTCCGGAAGCAAAAAATGAACAGCGCCAGCGGAATGGAGGCCATGGTTGTAAAGGCGACCCGCCCGGCAAAAAACAAGGAGAGGCGATACCACAAATAGTCCATTGGCTTGAGCAGAAACCAGTTGATGTTGCCCTCGCGGATGTCGGCGGCGATTTGCCAGTCGTCTTCGTTGACTGCGGTAAGCACGTCCACGACCGCCACCATGAGATAATAAAAAATCATTTCCGGTTGTGTGAAGCCGGAAAGCGAACTGCCCTGCCCTTTGCTGGCATAGACGGTTCGCCAGAGTGAGAGCATGGCAAAAAGGGGAATGAAACTGAACAGCGTCCGCGTCAAATAATTGAAGCGGTAGGTCAGGTTATTTTGGATTCCTATGCCAATGACGTGCCAGTATTTTCTCACAGTGCTTTTGACGCCTCTCGGCACCTCTATTAGTAATTTCAGCCTTGAATGAAAACAAGGCCTTTTAATGAGAACCTGTTCAAAACCCAATGATTTCGCATGAATTATGATGCCAAATTCGTAGAAAAGTGCATATTTTTCATTAAAAATTGCTGGAAAATCCATGAATGTTCGCGCATTCTATTCCGTCTCTATGGGACTTAAGAAGCCAACACTAACAATCGGAATTATAATGGCACTGTTCGCGGCGGGCGCCCTCGACGCTCACGCAGCGGAAGCCGGGGAAGCCGGGGAAGCCAACATTCATCTGCCGCCGCTGCAGGATGTCAACTTCTTTGGGGGCAGTTTGAGCAGTTATGCAATCTTATACTTCGGCCTGGCGGTCTGTGTGGTCGGAGCTCTCTTTGGTTTCCTTCAGTACAAACAAACCCGCGCTTTGCCCGTGCACAAGGCCATGGCCGACGTTTCAAACATAATTTGGGAAACCTGCAAAACCTATTTGCTGCAACAGGGAAAGTTTCTCGTGGGACTTTGGATCCTTATCGCACTATGCATGCTCTATTATTTCATCGGGCTGGAAGGCGACTCCGTTGGCAACGTGGTAGTGATTTTGGGCTGCTCGGTGCTCGGCATCCTGGGCAGCGGCGGCGTGGCCTGCTTCGGCATCCGCATCAATACCACGGCCAACTCGCGCTGCGCCTTCGCCGCGCTCCGTGGCGATCCTCTTAAGACGCTCTTCATTCCCTTGCGTTCGGGCATGAGCATCGGGCTGCTGCTGGTTTGCGTCGAACTGTTTTGCATGATTTGTATCCTGGCGTTTGTGCCGTCGCAACTGGCCGGGCCTTGCTTCATCGGTTTTGCCATTGGCGAATCACTCGGCGCGGCGGCGTTGCGTATTTGCGGCGGTATCTTTACGAAGATTGCGGACATCGGCGCCGATCTCATGAAAATCGTTTTTAACCTGCCCGAAGATGATCCGAAAAATCCGGGCGTCATTGCAGACTGCACCGGTGACAACGCCGGTGATTCCATTGGGCCAACGGCCGATGGCTTTGAAACCTACGGCGTCACGAGCGTCGCGCTCATCGCTTTCCTCGCGCTGGCGTTGGCCGCGTCGCCGGTTCTGTGCGGCAAATTGATCATTTGGCTCTTTGCCATCCAGACCCTGATGGTTTTGGCTTCGCTGCTCTCCTATTACATCAATATGTTTATCAGTACGGCGCGTTATGGGGGACAAAAGGATTTTAACGCTGAAAAGCCGCTGTCCGAGTTGGTTTGGACAACTTCGATTGTCTCCGTCATCGTTGTTTTCGTCGCGAGCTATTTCCTGCTGCGCGATTTTTCGATACCGGCGATGGTCAACGGCGTTTTAGGCTCGTCCCCGCTCTCGAACCTCTGGTGGGTCCTGGCCGCGATCATTACCTGCGGTATTCTGGCGGCGTCACTCATCATGGAATTCACGAAGATTTTTGTAAGCACCTCGTCGCGCCACGTCCGCGAAGTCACTGCGGCTTCGGAACAAGGCGGTGCGTCGCTCAATATTTTGTCGGGCTTTGTCACGGGAAACTTTTCCGCGTTCTGGATGGGCCTGGTCATCCTCGGGCTGATGTTCGTCTCCTATTTGCTCTCCCAACAGGCCGATATCATGGCCCTGATGCCCGCAAAATTCTCCTTCGCCGCGCCCATTTTTGCCTTCGGCCTCGTGGCCTTTGGCTTTCTGGCCATGGCGCCAGTGATCATCGCCGTGGACAGCTTCGGCCCCGTGACCGACAACGCGCAGTCGGTTTATGAATTGAGCCGGATTGAGTCACTGCCGAATGTCAGCGCCCAAATCGAAAAGGATTTTCAATTCAAACCCGACTTCGCCAACGCCAAACATGAATTGGAAAAGAATGACGGCGCGGGAAACACTTTTAAGGCCACGGCCAAACCGGTTTTGATTGGCACCGCTGTCGTCGGTGCCACGACCATGATTTTTGGAATCATCATGTTGCTGCAAC
>Ga0206821_10266_pt1 | contig 10522 bp, 9 predicted proteins | sample Alteio_BWOrgCont_85_FD_152860 | JGI IMG/M metagenome (GOLD analysis project Ga0206821, IMG submission 152860) | Enriched cells from forest soil in Barre Woods Harvard Forest LTER site, Petersham, Massachusetts, United States -... | ecosystem: Environmental > Terrestrial > Soil > Temperate forest >...
AGGCGCCGGTATACTGGAGAAAGATCGGCGACAGCACGAGCCCAAGCAGGCCGGCATAGACCATGAACAGAACGAGCGCCGTGCTCGCCTGCAGGCGGTTGATGCGGAAGCTGAGGAAGAAAACCATTCCCAGCGTGCCGAGCCCGAGGATGAGCAGCAGCGGACCGCTGAAGATGGCTTGGCCGAAGGATGTGAGGCCGCTGATCTGGTTGCCGACCACCTGAATGCTGTCGCCACCAGCCGCCTGAAAGGTCAGCCAGGCAACGGCGCCGGTCAGTGCCACGCCGGCCGTCATGTAATTGTAGACGCGGATCATGTAAGCGCGCAGACCCGCATCGATCGCGGCCTGGTCCGCGGCATAGCCGGACCGGGCAGTGAGATTCCGATCGAAGTCGGACATGGGAAATCCCTCTGGTTTGGCCCGGCCTGGCCGGGCTTTGGGCGTCCGGCGGATCTAACGCCAATGACGCGGACGTGAATCTAATGCGAAAGGCCTGTCCGCGCCAGATGGGCCGCCGGGCGAATTTGCGATTGTTACGAACACTTCATGCCGGCTTTGAGGCAGCCCTGGTAGCGCCCGCGGCTAAAGATTCCTTAACACCGCCGAGGGCTTGCGGCCGAGCGCCGTGAAGGTGCCAGCCAGGCCCAAGATAAGTGTGACGAAAAGCGCAATGAGCGCCGCCGCGATAGCCGGTTCGGGCAGGAACGCGAACGGAAATTCCATCACCTGCGTCACCACCAGGCTGGCGGCAAGCGAGCCCAAGGTGACGCCGAACAGCACGGTCGCAAGTCCGATGATGGCGTATTCCAGAGCGTAGACGGTCAATAGCTGCGCCCGTGTTGCACCCAGGGTCTTGAGCACGACGGCGTCGTAGATGCGGTAACGCTGGCTCGCGGCGAACCCCCCGCCGAGCACCAAAGCCGCGGCGAAGAGCGTCAACGAACTCGCTCCGCGCAGCGCCAGAACGATATTGCCGACGAAAGTATCGAGCGTGTCGAGCGCTTCTTTGAGGCTGATGGCGGAGACGGTCGGGAAGGCGCCGGCCATCGCTTTGACCAGCGCCGCTTCCTCGGCCGCACTGCCGCCGTCGGCAAAGGTCAGCGTGGCGATATCGCTATGCGGGGCGCCGGCGAACGTGCCCGGCGAAAACACCAGCACGAAATTGATGCCGAGATTTTCCCAGTCGACGGCGCGCAGATTGGCGATCCGCGCGGTCACATTGCGGCCGAGCACGTTGACCGTGATGGTCTCGCCGATCTTCAGCCCGAGATCGTGTGCCGATTTGCTCTCGACCGACACCAACGGCTCGCCCGCATAATCCCCGCTCCACCAGCGGCCGTCGACCACGCGCGAGCCTGCCGGCACGGTGCTCGCATAGGTGATGCCGCGGTCGCCGCGCAGCACCCAGCGTGAGCCGGCGGCAGGCTTGAGATCGTCGGCCTTGATGCCGTTCGCCTCGACGATGCGGCCGCGCAGCATCGGCACGCGCTCAAGCCGCGAACCCGGCGCCTGCGCTTGCACGAAGGCGTCGAAGCGCGCTGCGTCCGCCGCCGGAATATCGATGAAGAAGAATGACGGCGCCTTTGCCGGCAGCGCGGCGGTGAATTCGCGGTGCAGGTTGCCGTCGATTTCGATCACGGCCGTGAGCAGCGCGAGCCCAAGCCCGAGCGAGACCATCACGGTCGGCGTCAGCGCGCCGGGCCGATGAATGTTGGCCACGGCAAGCCGCAGCGTGGCCGATCGCCAGCGCGGCAGGTGTTTTGCAGCCCGCATCGAAAGCATCGCGGCAAGCCGCAGCGTGAGGAAAATGCCGGCGGCCGCGGCGAGGAAGATCGCCGCAATGCGCTGTTCAAAGGTGGTGACGATGGCAAGCGCCACGAACGCAGCGACCACGAGGATGATCGCCGCAACGTAGCGCGGGCGCGGCCAGCGCCGCTCGGCAGCAATCTCGTCGCGAAACAGCATCGCCACCGAAATGTCGTGCGCGCGCCCGAGCGGCCACAGCGCAAAGACCAAAGCGATCAGCATGCCGTAACCGATCGACAGCGCCATCGCCGCCGGATGCAATGACGGCGCGACCGGGACCGAAATGACGCCGCCGAGCCAATGCTCGACCGCGAATGGCAGAGCGGCGCCGAGGCCGGCGCCGATCGCGCTGGCAAAAAGCGCCACCAGCACGACCTCCGTGCAATAGACGGCAAAAATCTCGCCGCCGGTGGCGCCAAGCACCTTCATCGTGGCGATCGCGTCGCGTTTCCGAGCGAGGTGGGCCGCAACCGCATTGGCCACGCCGACACCGCCGACGAGCAGAGTGGTCAGGGCGACCAGCGTAAGAAATTCGGTGAAACGTTCGACGCTGCGCTCGAGCCGCGGCGAGGCCTTATCGCGGGTGCTGATTTGCCAGCCGGCATCAGGCAAGGCGGATTGCGCCTCTTTGACGACTGCCGCCACAGCCGCGTCGCTCGCATCGCCTGCCGGCAGACGCAATCGGTATTGCCAGACCGCGAGGCTGCCGGGCTGGACGAGGCCGGTGGCGGGCAGCGCCTGCGCGCTGACCAGCACGCGCGGTCCAAAGCTGATGCCGCCGGAGAGCCTGTCCGGCTCATTGATCAGCGCCGCGCGAATGACGAAGACGGCGTTGCCGATGCTGATCCGGTCGCCGACTTTCAGATTGAGCCGCGTCGCCAGCGCCGGATCGACCGCGGCGCCGAACGCGCCATCGCGCTCAGCCAACACGTCCGGCAGCGGCAAATTCGGATCGGTCACCAGCGTTCCAAACATCGGATAAGCGTCGTCGACCGCCTTGAGCTCGACCAGCGTCAGTTCTCCGTCGCTGCTGCGTGCCATACCGCGTGCCATGGCGCGTAGCGTCGTAGCGACCGAGACCGTGCCGTGCGCGTCAAGGAACGCGCGCTCGGTATCGCTCGCCTGCCGCTGAATGAGCGAGAAGGAGACGTCGCCGCCGAGGATTGCCTGGCCGGCTGTGGCGATGCCGTCGGCAAGGCTCGCTGCTACCGAGCCGACGCCGGAAATCGCCATCACGCCGAGCACGATGCAGGCGATGAAAACGCCGAAACCGTGCAGGCCGCCGCGCAGATCGCGCCAGGCAAAGCGGAGCGCCAGTCGCATCATGCTCAAATTCGCCTCACGACTGCGCTGGCGTCGCCGCGCTGGCTGCGCGGACGGAAGCTTCTTCGAGGCGTCCCGAATGCATGTGCAGGATGCGATCGCAGCGCGCGGCGAGTTCGGTGTCGTGGGTGACGAGCACGAGCGTCGTGCCGCGCTCGCGCCGGCCCTGGAAGAGAAGGTCGATGATCTCGTGCCCGGTCGCCTCGTCGAGGTTTCCAGTCGGCTCATCGGCAAAGACGATCGCGGGCTTCGGCGCCAGCGCGCGTGCGAGCGCGACGCGTTGTTGCTCGCCGCCGGACAGTTCGGCTGGATAATGATGGAGCCGCTGGGCTAGCCCGACTGCGATAAGCTCTCGTTCCGCCCGCGCCAGTGCATCGCGCGCGCCGGCGAGTTCGAGCGGTGTGGCGACGTTTTCCAGCGCCGTCATGGTCGGGATCAGATGAAAGGCCTGAAACACGATGCCCACATGGGTGCCGCGAAAGCGCGCCAAGGTGTCTTCGTCGAGCTTGGCCAAGTCCGCGCCGGCGACGACGACCGCGCCGGCGTCTGGACGCTCCAGCCCGGTCATGATCATGAGCAGGGTCGACTTGCCCGAGCCGGAAGGACCGAGCAGCGCCACCGCCTCGCCTCTTGCTATATGCAGGCCGATGTCGCGCAGGACATGGACCCGGGCGGCACCGCGGCCGAGCGACAGATTGACGCCGCTGAGCGCAATGGCGTCACCGGCGCTGGCGCCGGCCGAGGAAAATCCCGAAATGTCGTTCATGGTGCTAAATCGCCAGCGGCCCTCATGCGCCAATCGCGCCCGCTCATATGGGACGCGGCGCGCGTTCATCCAAATGGCGATTGCGGCGGTTTGTGGCGCGCCGCTCGTCGGCGCGGCGATGCGACGCGCTGACGCTGACCCGGCAGTCAAGATTGTCGCGCTCGGCGATTCGCTGACGGCCGGATATGGGCTGCCCGACAAGGACGGCTTCGTGCCCCGGCTGCAGGCAGCGCTCAATGCGAAAGGGATCGCCGCAGAGGTCGCCAATGCCGGAGTGTCCGGCGACACCGCCTCCGACGGACTTGCCCGCCTGGATTGGTCGGTGCCGCAAGGCACCGACGCCGTGATCGTCGAGCTTGGCGCCAACGACATGCTGCGCGGCATCAAGCCCGAGGTGACGCGAGATGCCCTTGACGCCATCCTGCAGCGGCTGACGGCGCGCCACATCGCGGTTCTGCTCTGCGGCATGCGCGCTGCCCCTAATCTCGGCGCTGCCTATGGTGAGGACTTCGAGCGCATCTACCCCGAGCTTGCCGCCAAATACGGCGTGGCGCTCTATCCGTTCTTCCTCGACGGCGTTGCCGCCGATCTCCGCCTCACGCAGGCTGATGGCATGCACCCCAACGCGCAAGGCGTCGACGTCATTGTCGGGCGGATTTTGCCGAAAGTGGAAGACCTTATCGCGCGCGCCCGCGGGATGCGGCCATCTTGAGGGTTGCGCGTCGGGCGCAGGGCCCCCATGCTGCACTGCGGCGATTCGCCGAACGCGAGCCACAGCTGGGCAGTTAGATCCTCATGCCTCGTCTGTTCACCGCACTTGAGATCCCCGCCCCCGTCGGCCAGTCGCTGGGCATGATGCGCGGCGGTCTGCCGGGTGCGCGCTGGATCGATCCCGAGAACTATCATCTCACGCTCCGCTTCATCGGCGACATCGACGACGCGCTCGCGCGCGAGATTGCCGGCATGTTGGGCCGCGTGCAGCGTCGTTCGTTCGAGCTCTGTCTCGATGGGTTGTCGGCGTTCGGCGGGCGCAAGCCGCGCGCGCTGGTCGCCGCGGCAACGCAGGTGGCGCCGCTGATGGAATTGCAGGCGGAGCACGAGCGGCTGCTGCAGCGGCTCGGGCTCGAGCCCGACGGCCGCAAATTCACGCCGCATGTGACGCTGGCGCGGTTGCGCGACTCCTCGAGCCAGCAGGTGGCCGACTATCTCGCCGCACGCGGATACTTTCGCTCCGCCCCGTTCCAGGTTTCCCGTTTCGTGCTGTTCTCCTCGCGCGCCTCAGTCGGCGGTGGCCCCTACGTCGTGGAGGCCGATTATCCGCTGGAAGAGCGAGTGCTGAGACGCGCGTAGGTTTTAGCGGCGCGGGCTTTTGCCCGCGTCGCGGTGTGACCGATCACGTCCGCAACATCCTCGATTGCAGCTCAAGCACCGCCGCGGCGAAGCCGTGGCTATCGGTGACCAGTTCGCGCATCAGCGACAGCGGCGTCGGGCGCGAGGACTCCACTTCGCCGACGACGCTGCCGAAATCGACCGACAGTTCGGCGGCAAACTTGCGCGCCAGTTGCTGCATGCGCTCGTTGTCGGCGAGGCAGGTCATGTGCAGGTGGCGAAAGCCGCGGTTGCGTGCCGCGAGCAATGTGCGAGCGAGCAGGCCGGAGCCGACGCCATGGCTCTGCCAGGGCTTTTCCACGCTCAGCGCCGCTTCGGCCTCGCGGGGAGACTGCAAGCCGAGCGGCCGCAGTTCGCCCACGCCGCGCAGCGTCCCGCCGACGAAGCAGCCATGCATGATGATGTCGAGCGAGGTGGACCGATCGGCGAAATTGCCAACGTACGCATCAGACACGGCGCCGCCGAACCGGTTGCGCCGGCTCTGCGGATCGAGACGCAAGAGATGGTCGCGGTATTGTTCTGTTTCGCCGATCCACAATTTGCGGATCACGGCGCCTTCGGGAAGGACTTCCTGCATTCCATGGTCTCCTGACGTTGCCGCCGATGAAGACCCTCCTTGTCGCCTTCCTCCCAGAGAAAGCGCGCGCCTGAAATTTAGGCGCGCCGAATCGAAACATCATGTTGTGTGCCCGCAAAGTATGGCAAGCCGATGTATTGAGCAGCATGAGCCCATTCTCTATATGCATGGCTCACCAAACATTCTGGATCGCCGGGCCATGATATGGGCCGTGAAAACTTGCGATACGGCCGGCATCACCGCTATGCGTCGGCGGCTTCCGCCATCTTTCATCCGCAACACTTAATCGACACACCGATAGCCGCAACCATTAGCCGCAACTTTTAGCCACACATGGCGAACTCCATCGCAGCTCAATACGCGGCCGCAATTGCCGCAAATTTGATCGAGAGCGATCCTGCGCAATTGGTCGTCGTCGACAAGCTGGCGCGGCTTGAGTCGCAAATTGCGCAGCAGCGCCTGTCGCGAAAATCCTCCTCGCTCGGTTGGCTGTTCGCGAAAAGTGCAAGCTCATCGCCGCGCATCAAGGGTCTCTACATCTACGGCGACGTCGGGCGCGGCAAGACCATGCTGATGGACTTGTTCTTCGACGCCAGTCCGGTTGTGCGCAAGCGCCGCGCGCATTTCCACGAATTCATGCTCGACGTCCACGAGCGCATTTACGCGCTCCGCCAGAAGATCAAACTCGGCGAGCACGCCGGCGATGACCCCATCCGGCTCACCGCGGCCGAGCTGGCGCAGGAGGCGTGGCTTCTTTGTTTCGATGAGTTTCACGTCACCGACATCGCCGACGCGATGATTCTCGGCCGGCTGTTCACGCAATTGTTCGAGCGCGGCGTCGTCATGGTCGCAACGTCGAACGTGCCGCCGAGCGAACTTTACAAGGATGGGCTCAACCGCGCGCTGTTCGTGCCGTTCATCCACATGCTGGAAGAGCGCATGGATGTGGTGAGGCTCGATGCGCGCGTCGATTTTCGCCTGGAGAAACTCGCCGGCATGCCGGTGTGGTACGTGCCGGCTGACGCACGCGCAGACGCCGCGCTGGATGAATCCTGGCGGCGCCTCACCGGCGGACAGAAGGGTGAGCCGGTGGACCTTGCGCTCAAGGGCCGCGCGGTTCACGTGCTGCGCGCGGCTATGGGCGTTGCGCGCTTTTCCTTCGCCGAACTGTGCGAGCAACCGCTTGGCGCAGCGGATTACCTGCGCATCGCGCACGAATTCCACACCGTCATGATCGACCACATACCGGTAATGAATTTCGACACACGCAACGCCGCCAAGCGTTTCATCATCCTGATCGACACGCTTTACGACAACAATGTGAAACTCATCGCCTCGGCTGCTGCCGAACCCGATGCGCTCTACAACGCCGAGCAGGGGTTCGAGGCGGCCGAGTTCAAGCGCACCGCCTCGCGGCTGATCGAAATGCGCTCGCAGGCCTACCTGGCGCGGCCGCACGGCGCGGCACATGCACAAACTTCAGGCTCGTCCGCCGGCATCGTCGAGACGTAAGACCTTGCGACGGCGCTCGGCCGGCGGCTGGATCGGCCGCGTTCGGATCGATCCCGGCCACCGGCTTGAACGCATTGCCCGAAAGGTCTAAGGACCGCGCGGGCTTATCTGTTGTGTCTATCGGGGAAAATTATCGCATGGCGCGGAACAAGATTGCGTTGATCGGCGCGGGTCAAATCGGCGGCACGCTGGCGCTTCTGATTGGCCTGAAGGAGCTGGGCGATGTCGTGCTGTTCGACATCATGGAGGGCGTCCCGCAGGGCAAGGCGCTCGATCTTGTTCAGGCATCCCCGGTCGAGGGATTTGACGCCCGCCTCACCGGCATCAACTCCTACGAAGGGCTCGAAGGCGCTTCGGTGTGCATCGTCACCGCCGGCGTTCCGCGCAAGCCCGGCATGAGCCGCGATGACCTTCTGAGCATCAATCTCAAGGTCATGGAGCAAGTCGGCGCCGGCATCAAGAAATATGCGCCGAACGCTTTCGTCATCTGCATCACCAATCCGCTCGACGCCATGGTCTGGGCGCTGCAGAAGTGCTGCGGGCTGCCGAAGAACATGGTGGTCGGCATGGCCGGTGTGCTCGACTCGGCCCGCTTCCGCTATTTCCTCGCTGACGAGTTCAACGTCTCGGTCGAAGACGTCACCGCCTTCGTGCTCGGCGGCCACGGCGACAGCATGGTGCCGCTGGTCCGCTATTCCGCCGTCGCCGGCATTCCGCTGCCCGATCTGGTCAAGATGGGCTGGACCAGCGCCGCGCGCATCGACGAGATCGTCGACCGCACCCGCAATGGCGGCGGCGAGATCGTGGGCCTGCTCAAGACCGGCTCGGCGTTCTACGCGCCGGCTTCGTCCGCCATCGCCATGGCGGAAAGCTATCTGCGCGACAAGAAGCGCGTGCTGCCGGCCGCCGCCTGGCTTAACGGCGAATACGGCATCAAGGATCTCTATGTCGGCGTGCCGATCGTCATCGGCGCCAAGGGCGTCGAGCGCATCGTCGAGATCGAGCTCAACGGCGCCGAGCGTACCATGTTCGAGAAATCCGCCGGGGCGGTGCAGAGTTTGGTCGACGCCTGCAAGAAGATCGCGCCGGATCTTGGGAAGTAAGCTCTCGCTCGGCTGTCATGCTCCGCGAAGGCGGAGCATCCAGTAATCACCACAGGTCGTGATGCTGTCGCACCGTCGCGTAATTCTGAATTGGCTTCCGAATACTGGATTGCCCGCCTGCGCGGGCAATGACAAGCAGCAGGCTTCGCCATGAACATCCACGAATACCAGGCCAAAGCGGTACTGCGCGAATTCGGCGTGCCGGTGCCGCGCGGCATTCCGGCATTCAGCGTCGACGAGGCTGAAAAAGCCGCCAAGGAACTCGGCGGCCCTGTTTGGGTGGTGAAGGCGCAGATACACGCCGGCGGCCGCGGCAAGGCGGGCGGCGTGAAGGTCGTCAAATCAATCGACGACGTGAAGCGCGAAGCCGCGCGGCTACTCGGCTCGACGCTGGTGACGCATCAGACCGGCCCGCACGGCAAGGAAGTGCGCCGGCTCTATATCGAGGACGGCTCGGCGATCGACCGCGAATACTATCTGTCGGCGCTGGTCGATCGCGCCACCTCGCGCGTCGCTTTTGTCGCCTCCACCGAAGGCGGCATGGAGATCGAGGAAGTCGCCCACACGCATCCGGAAAAGATCTTGAGTTTTTCCATCGATCCGGCGACCGGCTTCATGCCGTATTACGCGCGGCGCGTCGCCGGCGCGCTCGGCTTGAGCCGCGAAGTCGGCAAACAGGCCGAAAGCGTGCTGCCCAAGCTCTACGCGGCGTTCCTCGCCAAAGACATGAGCATGCTCGAGATCAATCCGCTGGTCGTCACCAAGAACGGACAGCTCATCTGCCTCGACGCCAAGATCGGCTTCGACGACAACGCGCTCTACCGCCATCCCGACATTGCGGCGCTGCGCGATCTGACCGAAGAAGACGAAAAAGAAACCGAGGCGTCAAAATACGATCTCAATTACGTCGCGCTCGATGGCACGATCGGCTGCATGGTCAATGGCGCCGGCCTTGCCATGGCGACCATGGACATCATCAAGCTCTACGGCATGGCGCCGGCCAACTTCCTCGACGTCGGCGGCAGCGCCACCAAGGAGAAGGTCGCCGCCGCGTTCAAGATCATCACCTCGGATCACAACGTGAAGGGTATTCTGGTCAACATCTTCGGCGGCATCATGAAATGCGATGTCATCGCCGAGGGCGTGGTCGCCGCGGTGCGCGACGTCGGGCTGCGCGTGCCGCTGGTCGTTCGCCTCGAAGGCACCAATGTCGAACTCGGCAAGGAGATCATCGCCAAATCGAATCTCAACGTCACCTCCGGCGACGATCTGGACGATGCCGCGCAGAAAATCGTCAAGGCGGTCCGGGCGGCTTAAATGCAAAAGCTGGCCTATTTTTACTTCGCGCTGTCGTCGTGGCTTCCGCTGGCGCCGATCGTCATCGTGATCGTCGCGGTCAATGTCGCGGGCCGCATGTCGAAGTACAAATCGCTGGCGCACACCGTGACGTATGCCGCACTGCTGTTCACTTATCCGATCTACATCAGGATCGGCGGCATCATCGACCCGACCACGATTGAATATCCGGGACCGGGCGACGGTTTCGGCGCGCTGCTCTATCTGTTTTTCCTGGTGCCGTCGGTGCTGCTTTACTCCGCATACGCGTGGGTCTCGCGCCGCCGCAAATCGCAAACTGTTGGATCCGCCCCCTAAGGTCACCGCATGTCCATCCTGATCGACAAGAACACCAAGGTCATCTGCCAGGGCTTCACCGGCAAGAATGGCACCTTCCATTCCGAGCAGGCGATCGCCTACGGCACCAAGATGGTCGGCGGCACCTCGCCGGGCAAAGGCGGCTCGACCCATCTCGGCCTGCCGGTGTTCGAAACGGTCGCCGAGGCGAAAGCGAAAACCGGCTGCGACGCCAGCGTCATTTATGTGCCGCCGCCGGGCGCCGCCGATGCCATCTGCGAGGCGATCGACGCCGAGATTCCGCTGATCGTCTGCATCACCGAAGGCATCCCGGTGCTCGACATGGTCAAGGTCAAGCGTTCGCTCTCGGGCTCGAAATCGCGCCTCATTGGACCAAACTGTCCGGGCGTGAT
>Ga0206821_10212_pt1 | contig 10501 bp, 12 predicted proteins | sample Alteio_BWOrgCont_85_FD_152860 | JGI IMG/M metagenome (GOLD analysis project Ga0206821, IMG submission 152860) | Enriched cells from forest soil in Barre Woods Harvard Forest LTER site, Petersham, Massachusetts, United States -... | ecosystem: Environmental > Terrestrial > Soil > Temperate forest >...
CCGCGCGCTGGCCATCGGCGCAATGGGCCTGACTGCCGCACTCACTGGACTCCTCACCGCCCTCATCCCGGTGCTGTTCTCGTTTGTACGCAATGGCCTGCCAGCGCCCGTCAATCTCGCCGGATTGTCCATCGGTTGCATTGCAATCTGGTTCATCACGCAGCAAGCCCCGGCCTCACACGCGCGTCACTCTGCCGGCACAAGCAGCAAAGCTCTCTGGCTCGGCACGCTCTCAGGCGTTGGCTTCGGATGCCAGTTGGTTCTGCTCAAACTAGCCTCGAATGGCGGAGTCATGTGGTCGCTCACCTGGACGCGGATCGCAGGCGTGGCGGCCCTGTTGCTGACCATCGCCATTTTGCGGTCCAAGGCCCCCATCAAGGCCTTTCTGGCCATCGGCATCGTCGCCGGAATCCTCGATACCCTCGGCAACCTGTTTTATGTTCTAGCCGCTCAGGCCGGCAGGCTCGACATCGCCGCCATGGTCTCTTCGCTCTATCCCGCAGGCACCATCCTGCTGGCGGCCATCCTGCTGCGCGAACGCCCTTCACGCCATCAACTGGCTGGAATCGGCCTGGCGCTCGCCGCCGTGGCGCTGCTCAGCGTCTGAGAATGCCTTGCAGAAAATGGGGAGTGCAGGGCTCCGTATGGAGCGGAAGTCGCTGGCTTCGTGTCTAGCTTGGGCTGCCGCCTTCCTATCTGCCTGAATTCACCAGCCTCGTATTCGGACATCACCCAATAAGAGCTTCCCAAATCCCTCAGGCGTTAGCCCCTTGAGGCATTCGGTGACCCCAGGCGCAAAAAGGCCCGTGCTCAACGCACAGGCCTTTGTCATCTCTCAATTTCTCGGGGGTATTCTCCCCTGGCGTCCTAACGAAACCCAAACGCAAGCGGCAAACGGCCGCGGCTTACTTAGGCTCGATCGGGGCCGAGCTCACCGGAGTGGTCGACGTATTCTGCTGCACGTTCGGAGCCGGCGGGTCCTGGGGGCCCTTCAGCCCGTCCTTGAAGCCCTTCAGTCCCTCACCAAGACCTTTACCTAGTTCCGGCAGCCTCTTGGCGCCAAAAAGAATCAGCAGCAGAATGCCAATAATAAACAGATGTGTCGGTTGAAGTAGATCGCCCATCGTAATTCCCTCCACGCCACTGACAGCAGCAGCGCACACTTCACTACCGAATCATTGTCGCACAGAACGCCCACCCGATGAGTGATCGAGCTCACTTTGGAACTGACGGGCCGCGTCCAGATCAGTCCGCCCCGCCTTCGATCACCGTCTTCGCTCGCCGCCGGAATTTCCCCTTCGGCGCAAAACCCTAATTCACCCGCGCCGGCTTCCCCAGCCGCTCCGTGATCTTCGAGAAAAATGTTCGCAGGTCCTCTTCGTCGCCCTCGGTCAACCGCCGGTAAACCTTCATCAGCGGAAACAGGCGCGAACCGCGAACATTCACCGCCGGCACCGCCGTATTGCCTCCGGGATAGACATACATCTCCCAGGTGCCGGCGTAGCGGTCGCGCACCACCTCACCCAGATAGCTGCCCCAAAGTCGAACCTCAAATTCCAGATCGAACTCCGGGCCTTCTCCAACCATGATTAAAACTTCGTCCAGCGCGTCAACAGATTCGGCAGACAGGTCCAGCTTTTGCCGAAACTCCGAGGCCGCCACGTCGGCCGCCGCCTTGGCGTACCCCTCCATCATCGCGCCCAGGTCGGGGAACGAGGTGGATTCAAGTCGTTGACGCAAATCAGCGGGGTGGGGCATCAAATTTATAAGTTGCCATCAACATTCGCGCAGCCTGCATTCTATTTGCGAACGCCGACATCTCACTCTACATTACCCGGTTTGCCCAGCGCCTGTAAGGCTTTGAATATGCGACTTTGCAGCCGCCTTATGGCAGACTTAAAACAGTTGTGGAGGTCCACAAGCTATGAAGTCCCTCAAGTTCCTCGCACTCGCGCTGCTGCTCTGCCTCATCGCGGGCCCGGCGCACTCCGCCGACCGCATCATCTATCCCGAACCGCCGCAGGCCAATGCCGATCTGGCTGCCGCGCTCAAGACCGCTGCCGCCCAGCACAAACGTATCCTTCTCGACTTCGGCGGCAACTGGTGCGGTGACTGCCAGGTGCTCGATATCTACTTCCACGACCCCAGTAACCTGCCCATTCTCGACGCAAACTTTGTGCTGGTCCACATCAACATCGGCCACATGGATGAGAATGTCGACATTGCGCGGCGCTATGGAGTTCCCCTCGACAGAGGCGTGCCGGCGCTCGCCGTTCTAAGCGAACACGGCAAACTGCTCTACAGCCAGAAGCAGGGCGAGTTTGAAGCCATGCGGCGCATGGAGTCGTCGTCGGTAACCAACTTCCTGGTGCAGTGGCGGCCCCAGCGCAGCGGCTGTTCAGCAGTTGTCGTCAATTGCTAAAGGACCCAATGAAGTTCGATCTTGAGAAAACCTCAAACAGCGAAACCTATAAACTGCTCATCGGCCTCATTGTCCCGCGCCCCATCGCGCTCATCACCAGCATGGATGAAGCAGGCCATCTCAACGCCGCGCCCTTCAGCGCCTACAACTACCTCTGCACCGACCCGCCAATTGTCGCCATTGGCGTCACCAATCGCCCCGATCAACAATTTGTCCCCAAGGACACGGCCCGCAATATTCGCCGCACCGGCGAATTTGTAGTCAACGTCGTCACTGAAGATATTGCCGAAAAAATGAACATCTGCGCTACTGATTTTCCGCCGGAGATGAGCGAGGTCGAGCTCGCCGGATTCACAACCGTGCCGTCAGACAAGGTAAAAGTGCCGCGCCTGGCCGAGGCTCACGCAGCGCTCGAGTGCCGCGAATACACCACCATGGAGATCGGCCGCTCGCGGATCATTCTGGGCCGCGTAGTGGCGATTCACGTAGATGACGAATTCGTCGATCCAGCCGGTCCATACATCCGCTCCGACAAGATGCACAACATAGGCCGCATGAATGGCCTCGGCAACTACGTCCGCACCCGCGACGCCTTCATGACCATCCCGCGGATCCCGTATTCGGAGTGGAAGAAGAAGCAGCAGTAGCGGCGCGCAGCTAGCCCATCGGCGCCAAATGCTTGGTGTTCTGGTAGGTGTACTGGATGCGGTGCACCACCGTAATCGTCGAAAGCACGGCCAGCACCCACAGCACCGGAGCCATTGCGCCCCAGTGGTTAAACAACGCTCCCAGCAAAATCAGCACAATGCGCTCGGGGCGCTCCATGAAACCCACCTTGCACTGGCCAATAAGCGCCTCAGCGCGGGCGCGCGTATAGCTCACCATCAGCGAAGTAACCATCACAAACGCCACCAGCACCACGTAGCGAAAGCGGTTGATGCGGCCGTAGTAAACCAGCAGGCCAAAGAAAAGCACGACATCGGAGTAGCGATCGATTACCGAATCAAAGAACGAGCCGAACACCGTCACCTGGTTGGTGCGGCGCGCCACCCGGCCATCCACCATATCAAATATTCCGGCGCCGAAAATCACCATCCCGGCATAGAAAAACATGCGGTCGGCATTGGACTCATTCGCGTGACCAAACAAAAACGCCGCGGCAATATTGATCACCAGCCCAAAGAAAGTAAGAAAATTTGGATTGATGCGGGTCAGCGCCAGGCCATGCACGATTCGATCAAGCAACCAGCCGCAGGCGCGGCCGAATGCACTTGTCCAGGTCATTGAAGAATCCTGCCTCTTGCTTCCAGCTTCTAGCTACCAGCCCCTCGCTAGAACCTACTCTGTTGCCTTGCCTCATAAAGAGCTGAAAGCCACTGGTTAAGTGCTGGCAGCCAGTTCTTTCTGCTACTGCGCCGCGCCAGTCTCGGCAGCTTTGCCCGCTTCACCCTCGTTGCCCGCTTCGTCGTGAATCGTGGTCAACTTCAAAATCTCAAGCTCGCGTTTGCCGTTCGGCGTAACAATAACCGCCACGTCGCCCACTTTTTTGCCCACAATGCCGCGGCCAATCGGTGAAGTAGTCGAAATCAGACCCTTGGTAACATCGGCCTCTTCGCTCATCACCAGCCGGTAAACGATCTCCGCTTCCTTGGTGGAGTCATAAACCACCACCGTAGAACCGAATCCCGCCTTGTCTTTGGGAATGTTTGCCAAGTTGACCAGCGATAGCTCGCCCATCCGCTTCTTCAACTGGCCCAGGCGCGCGTTCACAAACTCCTGACGCTGCTTGGCCATGTGGTACTCGGCGTTTTCCGACAAGTCTCCCAACGCCCTGGCCTTCTTGATCTCGGCAGGCAGTTCGTTGGTAAGCTCGTACTCGAGAGCTTTGATCTCATCGAGGAGTTTTTTATTGATGAGTTCGGGCATCCGTGGTCCGCTGCAGGCTGGCAAGAGCTCAGTCCGCGAGATTTAGTCACACTAGAAACTCAATTATACGGCAATTGGAGCGCGCAAACCCCGCCCCAGGGCCGCTTCGTGCTCAGTCAGTTTGAAGCGTACGCGCTTCACAGGCTGCGGAAAAACTCGGCTAACGGGCAAGAAGTGTCAGGGCACGACTTCAGTCGTGCCGATAAGGCTCCTAAACCGGAGGGGTTTTAACCCCTGCGAGTCGGATTTCCGGGGTTTTCACTCCACAGGTTGAGTTTTTCCGCAGCCTCTTCAGCCCGTTTATATTTCCCTCAAAATACAACGGCGCTTTAGCCCCCGGGGAAGGGTTTTTTCAAACCGGCCTGCTGCCAGCCTCGCGCTTCTCATCAAGAAACGATTGCAGAATCAGTGTGGCCGCCACCTGGTCAACCACCTTGCGGTGATCCTGACGCTTATGACCCGCCTCATAAAGCAACGCGTGCGCCTCGTGAGAGGTCAGCCGCTCGTCCCACAAGTGAATCGGCAGCCCAGACAGCGCGCCCAACTCCGCGGCAAAAGCCCGTGTCTTTTCCGCCTGCGGCCCCAATTCCCCTGACATGTTCAGCGGATCACCCACCACTATTCCACTCACGGCATACTTGCGCGCCAGCCGCGCCAGCGATCGCAGATCGTCCCGCGGGTTCCTCTTGCGCTCGAGAGTCATCACCGGCTGCGCCGTCAATCCCAGCCCGTCTGAGACAGCTACCCCAATGCGGCGGTTACCCACATCGAGGGCAAGATAGCGGGGATGGGGAGAAGTTGCCAGCTTTCAGCTCTCAGCTTTCAACTATTAGCTTAATGCCCGCTCCGCGCCTCGTGGTCATTTCTTGCTGGTGTGGTCTTAGAAACCTTGCGGGTTCCGCGCATCATACCCGATACAATGAAAGATAGAGAGTCCCCAGGGCCCCAATCTGCGTCCTAAATGATTGAAGAATCGAATTGACGGACCAATCCAGGCAGCCAGATTCAATCAACGCAAAAAAGGGATTCTGACCGGTATCATGGCGAGGCGAAGAGCGAAGAACAAGAGAAAAGCAGGGCGGGCCGGGATAAAACTCCTTACCGCGCTGTTTGTAGTCGCGCTTGCTGCCGCCGGCGGCGCAGCATGGCTGCTTCTTACGCCTTTTGGGCCGACTACGGAGACGTTTGTGGAACTAAAACCCGGCTCTTCAACCCCCACCATCGGCAAAGCTCTCGAAAATGCCGGGGTAATCCAGAGCCAGTACGCCTTCGATTTGCTGCGCGTGTTTAAACGCAACACCCTGCGTGCCGGGGAGTACCGTTTCGACCATCCAGCCACCGCCGTTCAGGTCTATTCCCGCATCGCCCGCGGTGACGTCTACACTCGCGCTTTAACCATCCCCGAGGGTTCAAACATCTTCGACATCGCGACGCGGGTTGAAGAAAACGGATTCGGCACCCGGCAAAGTTTTCTCAACGCTGTGGTCAGCCAGGCGAGTCTTGTATCCGATATCGACCCAGGCGCCAGGAGCCTTGAAGGATACCTCTTCCCCGACACCTATCGATTTGCGCGCAATGTAAAGCCCGAGCAGATTGTCGCCGCCATGGTCAAGCGATTTCGCGCCGTTGCCACCCAGCTGGGCCTGAACAGCAACTTCCACCGGGTAGTGACCATCGCGTCGCTGGTAGAGCGCGAAACCGCAGTTGACGCGGAGCGCCCGCTGGTCGCCAGCGTCTTCCAAAACCGGCTCCGCAAAAATATGCCCCTCATGACCGATCCTTCCCTCATTTATGGCCTCGAGCTAGAGGGCAAGTGGAGAGGCACAATCTACCAGAGCGATCTAAAGCGCGACACTGCCTACAATTCGTACCTGCACGCGGGCCTGCCTCCGAGCCCCATTGCCAACCCGGGCATTCCGTCGCTGCGGGCCGCCATCAACCCGGCAAATACTGATTACCTTTACTTCGTAGCTGCCGGAGCCAACGCGCAAGGCCACTCAGTCTTTTCTGCCACGCTCGACGAGCACAATCGCGAAGTTGCCGGCTACCGCCGCGCCCTCAAAAAAGCTGGTGGCAGATGAACCTCCGCCGCGCCATCTCAACCTCGTTGATCGGGCTCCCCATAGTGTTGGGCGGCTGTTCGCTGTTGCCCTCCACACGCCATTTGCCCGTGCCCAAGGCGCCAGCGACCGTGCAGACCCTGACGCCCGAAGAACTGGTGGCAAAGCTCAACAAAAACTGGGATGCCCTGAACACTATCACCGCCAAAGTAAACATTCTGGCCAGCATCACCAAACCCAAAGAAGGTTCAGTCACCACCGAGCCATCTTTCACGGCCAACATTCTTCTCAGTAAACCCGAAATGCTTCGCGTGTATGCCCGCGTGCCCGTGCTCGGAACCGAAATGTTCGACATGGCCACCGATGGCAACAACTTTACCCTCTACGTGCCCTCAAAAAAGGAAGCCGTAAAAGGGCCAAACGCCCTCACCAAAAAGTCCGCCAACGAATTCGAGAACATGCGTCCGTCTTTCTTTTATGACGCCATGGTGGTCCCCGGGCTAAAGTCCGACGAGTTGTATTCCGTCACAGCCGACTCTGAGACCATTGAAGATCCCCAGAAAAAGCATCTGCTCACAAAGTCTGAGTACGTGTTGAGCATCATGCACACTCTGCCGGGCAGCCGGCAATTGAAGCCGGTTCGCGTAGTCACCTTCGATCGCTCTGACCTGAAGCCCTATCAGCAAGACGTTTACGATGCCGACGGCAACCTTGAAACCCAGGTCTTTTACGGCAATTACAGCAACTACAACAACGTGGATTATCCGGCCACCATCACCATCAAGCGCCCGCTTGAGTCGTACCAGATCGTTCTGACGGTGCTCACCGTGACTGAGAATCAGACTCTCGACCAGAATGAATTCGTGGTCGACGTCCCTGCTGGAACCACAGTCAAAAATCTCGACTAAGGCTGTGGCGCCGCCGGCACTGCTTGAGACGGCGGCGGAACACGCGGCACAGCCACAGCCCCCGGAGGCAGCGGCGCGCCCATGCTATTTACCGTGGTCGCGGTAAACTGCCCGTCCTTTACGCCACCCTCCGCGCGCACAATGTCTCCCACCTGGATATCGGCAAGCGTAATGGGATCGCGCCGCTGCCTGAACGTCGTATTCTCATCCGCAACAAAGCTGTGCGGCGCATTATCCAGCGTTCCCATCACCGTCACCTTGACTCCGTCAATGGCCGTCACCTTGCCCATCAACCACGTCTTGCCAAAGTTGGCATTCATTTCCCGCATCTGCGCCACCCTGTCGGGATCAAGCTCCACAATAAAAATCGCGGGCACTGACTTTGCGGTTTCATCCACCTGGCCGCGAATCTGAATCACGTCGCCAACCTTAATGTCAGTCGACTTCAGCAGCTGCGGAGGAGCGCCGCCTGAGCCACGGCCCTGCCAGCCACCTTGCCCCGCGCCTTGCCCCGCGCCTTGCCCGGCGCCCTGCCCCGCGCCCTGACCACCGCCGCCACCACCCGGACCGCCCTCGCGGTGCGCAAACGCCGGCATCTTGAATATCCGCGTATCGGTAGTGAAGTGCACGGTGTACGTCTCCCCCGCATCGGTCTTGATGGTGTATTGATCGGCCGCCGCTATAGTAACCGTGCCCCACAGGCCGGCGCTCATCATGCCGCCAAAGCGTTCGCTGCCGGGCCGGCGCTGCCCGTTTTGTCCGCCGCCGCTTTGTCCACTCTGCTGAGCAGCAGTTGAATCCTGAGCTGAGGCGGTGGTGGCAATTGCCGCCGCAACCAACATTGCTGAAATGAGCGGGAAACAGGTCTTTGTCTTCGTCATGTTCAGATAGACGCGATTGTCCATCCATTAGACGACCAACCTGCAGGCGCCGCGGTCCATAGCCAACTGCCATTCGGGGCAGATTTCCTCAGCGAGCCTGCTCGGGCTTGTTATTTGTCTGCGAGGCCAGCAACTGCTTGAAGTCGGGGTTTTCGCGCAGGCTGGCAAAGGCCACGTCCAAGGCAATCTTCTTGCTGTTGGTAAAGCCCTCGTCCAATGCCATTCTCAGATATTGCAGTGCGCAATCGGTCTGCCCAATCCGCACGCAGCCCAACGCCATGTAGTAATTCATCGCCCCGCGTTCGGCAATCGATGCGGGATTCTGCACCTGCGGCGTGCCATGGTCTGAAAAAATCTGCGGATCGAGTGTCAGCGCATGCTGATACGCGTCCCAACCCCGGTCATATTTGTGCTGGGCCAGCAGATTGGTTCCCAGGTTCTTATAAACCAGTGCCGATTCCGGATCGATCTTGAGCGCCTTGCGGTACATACGCTCGGCTGCCGAGAACTGCTTCTGCGAATCATAAATCGTAGCCAGGTTGTTGATAACCTGTGAGTTATGCGAGTCCATCTTAAGTGACTGGCGATAGCATTGCGTGGCCTCGCGAATATTAAACATCATTTGATAGGCGATGCCCATCTTATTCCATACAGATGCTGAACGCGGCGCTTTCTGGTAGGCAGCGATTGCCGCCTGGTAGCGCTGATGAATGGTAAGCGAATCGCCAATATCTTCTTCTGTAGGCTCGGGAAGCGGTGGCTTCCCGGTTTGCGTTGCCGCCGCACTCGAAGGCGATAATGCAGGCGTAGATGCCGGCGTTGGCGCCTGAATCTGAACGTTGGGAGAGGTTTGTACCTGAATGGAATCGGCCGCCGTCACATGCACCGGCGCCTGGGCGGTAGACGGTAGTTCCGTCGCCCGCAAGGCCGGAATCAGCCCCGCCGCCAGCAAAGCGAAGAAAACTGAGGACCTCATCAAAATCCCTCCTGGCTTTGCCAATCCGCAAAGCAGGCGGAACGCACCCAAAGCGCCGATACCGCTCGAACGCAATGCAGATGCCCGTCGGATGCAATTAAAACACTATTCATATCCAATGAAAAGCCAATACTCATATTCAATGAATGGGCAAAACCACAGTCAATAGCCAGTTCTTCACTTTGAGGCATACCGGTTTGATTCGATAAGCCAAACTTTGAATTCGGGCGCAACAACAAGGCGATACACTTTGTTGAACACAACAGGTGCGAGGAACCATATGGAGCACGAAGCAAACAAGTCGTCGGTCGCCGTAGCAGTTGGGGAGCAGAGCCTGCTCGACAGGTTTCGCACGGTGCGGCAGCGCACCCTGTCACTGGCGGCCCCGCTCACGCCTGAAGACATGATGGTGCAATCCTGCCCCGAGGCCTCGCCGGCAAAGTGGCACATCGCCCACACCGCCTGGTTCTTTGAGTCCTTCATCCTTGGCCAGTTCGCGCCGGGTTACCGGGTCTTCAACCCCGATTTTCCGTGGCTCTTCAACAGTTACTACGAAGGCTTTTCAGCGTTTCCCGATAAAAAGCTGCGCTCGTCCTTTTCCCGTCCCGGCCTCAATGAGGTTTTGCGCTACCGCGAGCACGTGGATGAGGCTCTGTGTCGACTGATGGAAAACGGTGCCCCTCCCGAAGCGCTTGAGCGTATCGAGCTTGGGGTCAATCACGAGGAGCAGCACCAGGAACTGCTGTTGACCGACATTCTGCACGCTTTTTATACCAACCCGCTGCGCCAGGCCTACATGCCTCAGCATGTATTTGCGGCCAACTCCCAGCCCGGCCCAATTTCCTTTGAGCCGTACGAAGGCGGATTGCGCGAGATCGGTTTTTCCGGCGACGGGTTTTGCTTCGACAATGAGCTGGAGCGCCACCAGGTTTATCTGCGGCCTTACCAGCTTGCTCACCGGCTCGTCACCTGCGGCGAGTATCTTCAGTTCATCAACGATGGCGGATATACGCGGCCGGAGTTGTGGCTCTCAGCCGGCTGGGCCACCGCCAAAGCACTTGGCTTCAAAGCTCCGCTCTACTGGGAGCACGCTAACGGCGAGTGGAGCGTCTTTACCCTGCGCGGCGCAGTTCCCCTCACCCAGCGACTTGACGCGCCGGTAAGCCACGTAAGTTTTTATGAGGCCGACGCCTTTGCGCGCTGGGCCGGCCACCGGCTGCCAACTGAAGCCGAGTGGGAAGTTGCCGCCGAAGGCACGCCGATCTCGCGCAATCCGCCTTCGTACGGCTCAAAGGAAATTGGGCCGGGCTGGGAGTTGGCCGCAAATA
>Ga0206821_10233_pt1 | contig 10431 bp, 12 predicted proteins | sample Alteio_BWOrgCont_85_FD_152860 | JGI IMG/M metagenome (GOLD analysis project Ga0206821, IMG submission 152860) | Enriched cells from forest soil in Barre Woods Harvard Forest LTER site, Petersham, Massachusetts, United States -... | ecosystem: Environmental > Terrestrial > Soil > Temperate forest >...
ATGTTTTTACACTTGTAGTTTTTGTTGCCGGAGTTTTTGCAGCTGCTTTAACAACAGTTGTTTTCGGTGCTGTTTTTACTGGAGCCTTTTTTGTTGTTGCTTTTGATACGGTAGTTTTTTTAGTTGTTGTTGTCTTGGCGGTCTTTTTTGTAGCCATGAACGTATTATAAACTGATGTGGATTGATTTTGCAAGTACCATTTTGTTATTTATTGTTGTGGAGCCGCGACTAGCTTTGCCTGGATATCTTGTGTTTTGTTATTTCGATATATAGTTATCGTAATAGTCTGGCCTATTCCTTTTTTTGCAATGACATCTGAAAGAGAATTTGAATCATCAATTTGTTGCCCATCGATTTTTACAATTACGTCTCCTTGCTGTAAACCTGCTGTATCTGCAGGTGAACCCTGCTGTACATCTTCAACATACGCACCTTGCGGCAGATTATTTACTATCGCTAAATTCTTCGATAACTCAGTATATGATACACCTAAGAATGGCCTTTTAATTGATCCGTTTTGTTCATAATTTTGTAGTGCATCTTTAATAACATTAATCGGTATCGCAAATCCGATATTTTGTCCGTTTTGTGAAACTGCAGTATTAACTCCAATGACCTGTCCTGAAGAATTAAATAATGGTCCCCCGCTGTTACCAGGATTAATTGCAGCATCTGTTTGAATGACATTATTTAACTGTTCTACTGAGCCCTCATAAGGACTGCCTGCTGTAATTCCCCTTCCTAACCCTGATACTACTCCTGTCGTCACTGTGTTTCTTAATTCTCCAAGTGCAGTACCAATTGCAATAACATACTGCCCTACCTGCAGGTTAGATGAATCACCTAAAGTTAATGGTACTAGCTTTTCACTGCTATTCTGACTAGGATCAATTTTTAATAACGCTACATCATTGAGAGGGTCACGATATATATTCTTAACATCATATTTCTTACCATCGCTGGTTATAACTTGATAGGTCATTGTAGAATCCGCGACTACATGTTTATTAGTAACTATCATTCCATTACTCGATACAATAAATCCGGAACCAATTGACTCAGGCTGGTTCTGCTGATCAGGAGTTTGAGAAATACTTGGAGGCTCAGGACTAATATTAAAAAAAGGTGAAAAACCGAATCCAAAAGGAATATTTTGCTGTTGTTGCTGCTGCTCTTGTTCCTGCTGTGACTCTGTACCTGTAACAGTAACTACTGAGGGACCGAATTTTTTAACTATATTTATTGTTACCGATTCTTCAGTAACAACTTTAACCGGTTGTGTTTGCTGGGAAGCAAAATCTAAAGTACCGTTTTGAAATATTGAAGGCAAATACGTTTGTCCTGCACTGATGAGTATTAGCAGACCCAATAGTATAGCTATTAAAATAAGTAACTTTTTCATAATACGAACATTCACTAATGATTAATCCAAATAAATCCAAATTAAAACATTATTTATATCCGCATCCATTCGTACTAATCACTCTATTTTTTAAATTTCTATTTGACGAGTAATTCTACTGCTTTTTCAAGCTGTGTGTCATGAGTAGGATCTTTCGGATTAAGATTTACCGTATAATCCGGTGTTAAACCTTTTCCGTCTTTACCGTTACCAACCCACGTCCCTCCGGGTGTTAACCACTTTGCAACTGTAACATGTAATCCTGCACCATCACCCATATCAAATGCTTCCTGTACTGTCCCTTTGCCAAACGAATTTTCTCCAACAAGTACTGCCCTATGATTATCCCTAAGTCCTCCCGAAACTATTTCACTTGCCGATGCAGATCCTCTATCTATTAAAACCACAACTGGTATAGTTGTTAGTAATCCCTTACCGCTTACAGGGTATGGTGTTTTTGTACCTGTGCTGTCTTGTGTCTGTACTGCTGTACCGCTTTTGACAAATTCTGATATTACGTAAATTGCATCAGTCAAATAACCTCCCGGATTTTCTCTAAGATCTAAAACTAGTCCTTTGATACTTGGATCGGCTTTTATTTCTTTATTTAACGTTACAGCAAGTTTCTGCCATTCAGAATTGGTTGTATCGCCAAATTCTGATAATCGTACATAAATTATTTTATCATTTGCCGCTTGTGCCAATCCATCAGCACTATGGTTGATCAAAGGAATATCTTTTACTTCTTTTGTCCAAGATGCCAGACTATGAACAACAATGGTATTTCTAACTATCGGGATATCTACATTTGTATTGCTGCCTTTATGTTGAACTGTTAACGTTACTGTTGTTCCTTTAGGTCCTTTTATTTCAGAAACGATTGTATTCAGATCAACTCCTGCAATAGATTTCCCGTCCACATCTATAATAATATCTCCCGACTTAATTCCTGCTTTACTTGCCGGACTGCCATCAAGTGGTGCTATTACAATCACCTCTTTACCTTTCATGCCAAGTTCAGCACCAATGCCGTCAAATTCTCCCGCAAGGCCTTGTTTAAAACTGGTATTTTGTACCGGAGGCAAATATAATGTATACGGGTCACCAAGCGATGCAACCATACCTACAATTGCAGCATCAAGCATTTTATTGGCATTTATTGCCGATTTATCATAGTAGAGAGTTTCAACTTTATCTAAAACAGCCCACATTCTAGTAGTATCGACAAATTGGACTGAGGGAGGAGGTTCTTTACTGGAAACTTGAATATCCGGCTGATAATTATTCCAATCAAAAGCAATATTTGTTACTCCCGCAAAGTACCCTACTAAAAAAGCAATAATAATTATAACGATAATGCGTAACTTATTTGATCCCATGTGTAATTAATCAGTTATGACCGTAAGACAATTGCTTTATTTGCAATATCTATAATCACGTTTTTATTCTCCCATGCTTGCAATTTTATTACAAGCTCATCGGCAATTTCCAGAACAGGTAATTTTACTCCGCTTTTTTCTAAATAGTCAACTTCCTGATTTCCAATCGAAACTCCTAAAAATCCGGTTACTCCAATGCTTTCACCTTTAATAACAAGATCACGGGTAATTGTGTGAACGAGTACTATCTTCCCTTCAAGTCTCCTATCAAGATAATATAACACATTATCAGAACCGTTTTCGTCAAAAGATTCTTTCAATATATGTAATGTTCCCTCTCCTGTTGATCCTAGAGCAATTCCTTTTGAAACATAAGCATCGTTTGTTTCTATTTGAATTTCTCTATTATTACACAAACTTACAACACCAGCAACCGGAGAAATTAATTCAAGTGAAGAAGGGGTAATATCAGTTCTAACATATAAATTACCTGTATCTCTTTCATATCGCAGAATAATTCCGGATATTTGACTTGTTATCTTCCCTTTCACCTTTCCAAAAAAACTTTTATTAAGAGCAATTACATCCCCCGGACCAATTCTTTCTCCGGGCCCTTTTTTTAATATTCTTTTTGCTTCCTTCCTCGAAACGTTAAGTGCTTGCATGATATTAATTACTTCATCTTGTGGAGTATCTTTTTTTGCAAGAATTTGGCCAACGGAAACTGAATCTCCATTTGATATTGTTGGGATAAAACCTTCGGGAAGATCAATAGGCAGCGAGGTCATAATAATTTGTTGCTAATTTTTCAAATTTAGTGCGATTTTATGGTAAAGATTAAAACTTTTTTGAAACTCTATACAAAAAAGTCCTTTCGCGCAAAAATTAGTCTCTTGAGACAAAAGGCATTAGAGCAAGATGTCTGGCATGTTTCACAGCAATAGTCAAACGTCTTTGATGTTTTGCACAAAGTCCTGTACGTGTTCTAACAATAATTTTACCGCGGTCACTGACAAATTTTTGCAAACTTGCTACATCAGCATACCCTGGATCATTTTTTTGAACACAAAAAAAACATTCTTTCGGTACTGTTATTTTTCTTTTTGGTATTCTTCTCTTTTCTGCCATAGTTTATTAAAAAGGAATATCGTCCGGTGCAACTTCTTCATCGTTATTTTCCGGCTCTTCTTTTTCTACCTCTTTGCTTTTTTGAACCTGTTTTTCTGATTTTTTAGTTTTTGGTGCAGGTTCTTCAGTAAATTCAGGCTCAGGTTCAGTATGTGTTTCAGTATGAGCAGCCTGTTGATTTGACCCTGATTGTTTACTATCAAGTAAAATCATGTCATCTATAACTATTTCAGTAGTTGTTTTCTGAACACCATCTTGCCCGGTCCAATTTCTGGTAGACAGTCTCCCTTCAACATAGATCTTTCTGCCTTTGACAAGAAATTGACTGCATAATTCAGCTAGTTTATTCCATGCAACTATCCGGTGGAAATCAACTTCTTCTCTTTTTTCACCTGAATCAGTTGTCCACGTTCTGTTAGTTGCAATACCAAATGTACAAACTGCATTCCCGTTTGGTGTGTATCTTAGTTCCGGGTCTCTTGTTAGATTTCCGATTAACTGAACTTTATTTAAACTTCTTGCCATATCGTATTTACTTATTTAAAAATAAGATCTCAAATTCATACCTTATTTTGTCCTTAATAACAAATGTCGTAAAACATTATTATTCTGAATTAATCTTGTTTCAAAATTTGCAGGTACAACAGCTTCGTCAGTATCAGTTTCAATAAGCAATTGATAATAGTGCCCTGCATCTTCTTTCTTTATAGGGTATGCTAGTGCTTTCTGTCCCCAATCATCAGTTTTGGTGATTTTCATTTTACCCAACCATTCTTTAACTTGTTCTAGCAGTTTCTTTCTGTCTGCTTCTTTGACAGAAGGTTTGATTACAAAGACTAATTCATAATTTCTCATAAGCTACATTTTAGCACAGGCTTAAACTATATCTCAAGTAGGAAAACCTATAAAATACAGTGGGTTCTAATGAATCGAATCATTTTTATATATTTAACTTCCTATTTTAAATTCAATTACGTCCCCGTCCTGAACAATATATTCTTTCCCTTCTAAGCGAGCTTTGCCTAGTTCCCTTGCCTTTTTTCTCCCGCGCACAGCCACATATTCATCATACGTTACTACTTCTGCTTTAATAAATTTTTTAATAAAATCAGTGTGAATTGCACCTGCAGCATGTTGCGCATTGATACCATTTGGGATTGTCCATGCTTTCACTTCTATAACCCCTGCGGTCAAAAAAGAAATTAAACCTAATTCTTCATACGCTTTTTGGATTAATCTTTGTAAACCTGATGATTCAAACCCTAATTCATGTAAATAGTCTTTCTGCTCATCATCAGACAGTGATGCAAGATCAGATTCAATTTTGGCACATATAACTACAAATTTGTCTTTTGATTGACCGAGAAGTTCGCTGTACTCTGTTGCTGTTTTTGCAATTTTTTCCGGAGAATAATTATTTTCATCTACATTCAGTACAATAATTTCAGGTTTATTTGATAATAAAAAAAGATCAGCAATTGAAGTTCTTTCTTCATCAGTTAGATATATATTAAAGGCTGACATACCGGCATTTAATCCTTTATATAATTTATCTACTGCTGATTTTTTAGTAGGGTCTGTTTTAACAGCTTTACTTTCACGCTGTTTTTCAACAGTTTGCAGATCTGCAATAATAAGCTCGGTTCGAATGACTTCATAATCAGACTTTGGATCAACAGCTCCTTCTTTAATTACATCGGGGTCCTCAAAAACTCTGACTACATGTGCAATAATTTTAACTTCTCGAATATGTGATAAAAATTTATTACCTAAGCCTGCGCCTTCTGATGCACCTTTTACCAGTCCTGCGATATCAACAAACTCAATTAAAGCATGTTTAATAGGAGGCAAAACAATATGTCCATTTTTTGCTTGTACGTCTTCCTCTTCTGCAACAATCTTTGCAAGTTCTTCTAAGCGTACATCAGGAACCGGTACAACCCCAACATTTGGTTCAATTGTTGCAAATGGATAATTTGCAGCCAACGCCTGCTGTTTTTTCAATAACGCATTAAAGAGTGTACTTTTCCCGACATTTGGCAGTCCGATTATTCCGACGCTTATATTCATCTTGGATATTTTGTGCCTGTGTATGTAACGGAATACATCCGTTTACCAGTGCAGTTCTCCTTTCTTTGACATAAATGGATTTTACCAGATTTCTCATATAATTTCGCTTCTTTTCTTCAGTAATGTCTTGTAAGTCCTCCATTATCTCCTTACATACTGCTTCCACGTCATCAATGTTGATTAAATACTCTTGTTCCATCACTAAAACGTCTTTTGCCTCAGCCTCAATAACAGCCTTTTTTGATTTCACTTCCTTCATGAGAGCTTCATACCGCTCAAATGTAATCAGTTCAGAGCCATATGCCTTGGTATATCTATTTTCTTCTTCTTTAAGCGCTTCCAGAGCCTTTTGCAAACCAACAAGTCCCTTTCCTGATACTTCATTAACTCTCTTTTGTTTATTATTATATCTGGTAATCTGTCCCTTTATTACCTCGGGATTACTCAGAAGCTTTAATAGTTTTGTCCATACCATTTCATCAAGGACCTCCGCATTTACGCCCTCAAATTTACATTTAGTAGCTACTGGAAATTTATATATTCTTTGGGAGCAGCGATAGTAATAATGCCCATTTACCCCATCCCCTACCCTTTTTGATCCGCACCCACAATATACTTTCCCAGACAAAAAGTAGCTATAGGTTTTATTTCTCTTCCCATAGAGAAAGTTATCACGCAGTTGTTTATGTGCCTTTTCAAAAAGCTCTTCACTAATAATTGCTGGTACGGGAATTGCTATCCATTCATCTTTCGGTTTGGCTCTCCTACTGCTCTTTTTTATTTTCTTATACCCACCTATATTTTGAGGATGTGTTGGGACAACTGCGGTTGCTTTATTGTAATGCGCGATCCCAATATAATCTTTTCGATTTAAAAGCCTTTCTATCACGCTTTTTCGCCAATACTCATTCTTATTCTTTGCAGGAGGTATTCCTAATGCGTAAAGTTCTTGAACTACTCTATACATGGAATATCCCTTATCAGCTACCAAATGAAAAATTAATCTCACAATTTCTGCTTCCGCTTCGTTAATTACATAATATCCATCCTGATCCCCACTCTTTAAAACGTATGTGTATCCATATGGAGCTTCATTCCCTACAATCTTTCCGCTTTTTGCTTTATGAATTCTGCCTCTACGCATTCTCTCAGTAATCTTTGCTCGCTCATATTCCGCAAAAACACCTTTTATTTGTTGCATTATTCTTCCTTCAGGATTTTCTGCTAAAGGCTCATTGAGAAAAATTACCTCGATATTTTTATCCCGCAATTCATCAATGATAAGTTCCTGAAGAGAAAGCTTGCGGGCAAGTCTATCTCTATCAAGAAAGACAACCCCCTCCCATAACTCCTTTCTCACGTCATCACGCAGCCTATCAAGCTCTGGACGTGCAAGTAGTTCTCCTGACCATCCATCATCCATATACCACTCTACAATTTGAGCATTATTTTTTTCAGCCCACTCTCTTATAAAACCCTTTTGTACTCCAATTGTTTCTTCCTCTTTTTGGCGGTCTGTCGAAACCCGACAATATGCGGCAAGTCTTTTCATAATTTTCTACATTGATAAGGATATTGGCATGCGCAAATTTCTGTATTCCAATACTTTTTCAAATACAAAAGCCGTAGTTGGCAAGAAAGTATAATATCTTTTTTCTTCCCGCTTTTTTAGTATGCGAGCAAAAATGTCTTCAAAGACTCCAGCAAGCATTCCTTCTGACTCGACACTATCCATGTACTGATACTGCAAATGTATTATTTTCCTATACTTCATCAAAATTACCTCCATCTTTCCCTAATCCATCACCAATATATCCCTCTAGGAGCTCCTTAATTGTCATGGACTGCTTTGCAGCATGGATTTTGAGTAAACGCCAATATCCAGTATCAATAATCACTTGTTTTGTCCTTTTTTGATCGATTAATCGATTATCATTCATTTTCCGTAATGTAAATGGTTTTTCTCAAAAAGTAAAGACCGCAACACGTAGTGTTTCATATTATTTTTAACACTAAATATATGATGTGCATTACCAAACCTTCTGGATCCTATGAACTCCGATAGGAATATCACAAATTCTTACTTTTATGCTTACAAAAATAACAAATCAAAAGTTCTTATGTTTTTCTTACCTTTTTAAGGCTGTTTGAATAGAAAACGGGGGCTTTACTAGAATGAAACTTGTCAGAGCACCAAAAAATTTTAGGCCCTAGGCTTATGCACAAGCTTTTTCCCAAAAGCTCCCATTGCCGCAGCGTCAATAAGATCACCGTATATTTTTGTTAAAGATTTATTTGTTTCAGTAGGATAACCAATTGATACCAAATAATTTTTGAACTCCATAGCCTCTCTCACATAACCACCATTAGGAAGTCTGTTTTTAAATAAAGAGGCATAATCAACAAGTAACTTTTCAGCAGCAGCATTTCCATCCTTCACTGCAATTGCCTCTAGAATTTCAATTTCTTCAGCGCTTAATACGATAAACGGAAGTATATTTGAATTTTCATAAAAAACACCATTTACCAGAGCAATTTCTTCATAAAGCCGTCTATTATATGCATCCATTGGCATCGCTTCTCCAACAACTAGAATAGGTACCACTTTTTTCCCAGACATATTTTCTGGTAGACTCCAGATTTTCTTTTCTAGTTCTTTTAGACTTCTCATAATCTGTCCCAACCCTTTTTTCTTAGAGAACAATTGATTTAATGTCGGCATCATATCTTCTTTTTTACCAGTAGTTTTTGCTTTTAAAGACCAATGTGCGTATTTCATTTCAATAGGAAAAACTGTTTCAGCACCGTTAATAAAACCGTCAAATTTTTCTTGATCATTGAAAATAATTTTTTTTCTATAGTCCGATCCTAAACCATTTTGTAATCGATTATGCATATATTCTTCAAATGCATCTCCCCAAACTGTAGGCAAAGTACTCCAGTCTTTTGATTTCTTCTCACGTAAATCATTTTCTAGTATCCAATAAATCCCATCTGTTGCTTTATTAAGTAAAAATTTGGGAGATGGACAAACAATGCAATCGTCATGAACAATTAGTGGATGTTTTTGCATAGGTAAAAAATTGAAAGGGTAAATATCGTTCCCTTTCAAAATTGTATCAACAGCATTTTTATAATCCTTCTCATAATTGGCAACATTTAAAGTAAGCAATTTTAGCGACTCAGTAACATCTGTCTCTGTCAATTTTGTTTCCTTAAAATATTGCTTTATCCCTATTACCCAATCATGTGCAATATCAATCTCTCTTGCGGTTAAGCTTATCCAGTGAGCAGTAATATAAAAGCAGAAAGAGATGTACTTATCCAGAATAATCCCATTTGTGGCCTCGGCAAATCTTTTATCAATATCAAATTCTGGATGTAATTTGCGTAAGTAGAAAAAAATCTGATGGAAACGAGCCACTCTATAAAGTAAACGTTCTTCTGCAGTAACAAAGTAACCGCGAGCAACAGCTTTTCTTAATTCCTCTCTCTGGGTTTCCAAAGGTAAAGCAATTGGGGTATCAAGGGGTGATTTTCCACAGACATCCGTTAAAATAAGTAGCCATGTACCAATCTGTTTTAAATCCTCAGCCTTTACTTCTTTTCCTTCTGTTTTTTGTGCGTATCCTAAAGCTATTTTTACTAAAAGCATTAGAGGCTGTTCCGTAAAAATCGCCCATTTACTGATATTCTTTTCTCTAAATCCTTTCTCTATAATAAAGCGTATCTTTTTTCTTAAGACTAAATCATCATTAAATACATCTTTAACAAGATGAATTTGAGTATCTTTATTTCCTTGCCCATGAGAAAAAAGACGTATTGAAATTTTACAAAGAGTTTCAAGAATGCTGTACAAATTATATGAAGAGATTTCTTTTGCAATACGAGCAACATCTCCCCCCTCAAAGCCATAAATTTCCTTGTATCCATAGGTAACCGCCATGAAATTTTGAGTCGTCATATTAAGAAGTTTATTTGTTTATCCTCTGATCCAATCTAGTGCCAACTGAACATTTTCTTTAGCAAATGTATTGACTCTATTTGCCAACCACTCCCCCGTATCATGAACATCGATGGTGAGCTTATCAGAATTACAAACCAATGTTTCCTCTCAGAAATAAAATGATTTTTTCCCGCCTTTATTGTAAAAATTACTTGCTGAAGAGAACTTGAGGAAAGACTTCCATAAGTACCAACGGGGCTTTTTGGCATAACCATATGTGTAAGGTTATTTCTGAAGGCAATCCATACGTTTCGAGCTGTCTTTCCATCATCAGCAGGCAATCCAAAATCAACTTTTCTCTGTATTGCGTTGACTAGGAATACAAAACTATCGATTTCATTAACATCACCGACTCTAGGAGGCTTCCATCCTGTTTTACTATCTTTCAACAATTTATATAACTCTTGATCTCTCTGTAAACTTTTTATTGCGGCCTTTACTTTGTC
>Ga0206821_10236_pt1 | contig 10398 bp, 8 predicted proteins | sample Alteio_BWOrgCont_85_FD_152860 | JGI IMG/M metagenome (GOLD analysis project Ga0206821, IMG submission 152860) | Enriched cells from forest soil in Barre Woods Harvard Forest LTER site, Petersham, Massachusetts, United States -... | ecosystem: Environmental > Terrestrial > Soil > Temperate forest >...
CCAGTTCTGTTCAATGATGCTGGTGTCGCCACTCTGAAGCCATGAAGTCCACGGGATGATGATGCCGGCGTCGCTCCAGCCGGCGGCGTGGCCCATATTCTGGCGCGAAGTTCCCGGCGAGTAGATGCCAAAGTAAGGCGTTTCGAACTGCGTGCCGCGCATGTCGCCGGCGAACTTGCGGGAAAACGCGGCGAGATCCATATTGAGGCTGGCGGCGCGCCAGAAGACCTCAGCATCGCCCATCCATCCGAGACGCTCGTCGCGCTGCGGGCAATCGGTAGGCAGGCCGACAAAGTTGGAGCGCTGGCCCCACAGAATGTTGCTCCACAGCTGGTTGATCATGGGGCTGCCGGTTTTGAGTTTTGCCGTGAAAGGTGCGTCGGTGTGGATGACATTCGCCTTGACGGAATCGATGTCGGGCTTTCCGGGGAAGCCGGTTAGCTCAGCGTAGCGGAAACCATGGAAGGTGAACTGCGGCGTGAACCGCTCCGCGCCGTGGCCGCTGAGAATGAAATTATCGGTAGCTTTGGCGGTGCGCAGGTTCTCGGTGTAGAGGGTGCCGTCGGGGTTGAGCACTTCAGCGAAGCGAAGGTGGATTTCAGTTCCTGCCGGGCCGGAGAGACTGACTTGTTCAACAGCGGAGGAGTTCTGGCCGAAATCGTAGACCCATACGCCGGGCTTGGGTTCGGTGAGCGTTTTCGCGGTCATGGTGCGCTCGACGCGGATTGGTTGGAAGTCCTGGGCTTCGATACGCACGGGCGCGGGATTGATTGTGACCGCATGGGGCCAATTGTCGGCGATGGCGCTGTTGACGAACGATCCCAGCGTTCGAAGAATCTCACGGCCGTCCTGAGTTTCGCCGTCGTAGAGTTCAGAGCGCAAGATGTACGACGGAGTCGCCTGCCAGTTTGTGTCTGTCGCAACCCATTGAACGTTGCCATCGGTGTACTCGATGCGCAACTGCACCTTGAGAGCCGGAGGAGTTGCACCGTAGTTGTTGGGCCGCTGCTCCCACTCGAGGGGTGTCTCGAACCAGCCGGGAGCAAGCAGAGCGCCAATCGCATTCTCTCCCTGGCCGAGGTATGTGGTTACGTCGTAGGTTTGGTAGTAGACGCGCTCGCGATAATCGGTCCATCCCGGAGACAGTACCTGATCGCCAACTCGCTTGCCGTTCAGATACATCTCATAGTCGCCGAGGGCGGTTGCATAGAGCCGCGCCGATTTCACTGCCTTGCTCAGGTTGAACGAGCTGCGCAGAGCCTTCACTGAATCCGGAATCCACGGATGACCGTTTTCCTCAGCGCCATCGGGTACAACCGCGGCTGGCTTCCAGCCGCTATCGTCGAATTGTGTTGCGGTCCAGCCCGCAGCCGCATGGATTGCGGTCTTCCAGGTTGCGTCAGTGCCGAAGCTGGTCCAGGAGCCGTCTGCGTACTGCACCACCAGCGTCGCGATCATTGGCGGCGCCGTCGACTCAGGCGTGCCGTCGGGATTGTCGAGATAAAACAGGGTCTCGATGGCCAGAGTGTTCGCGCCGGCGCTTAGTTTTGACGTCACATCGGCGCGCGCAAACTTCTTCCATGGCAGGTCCATGTACGGCGGCAGCGGCGCTTCCTCGATTACCTGCGCGCCGTTTACCCATGCCGCGGCGGTCTCCTGTCCGGTCGCGTAAAGCACGGCAGACTTCACAGGCCTGGTGAGGTTAACAATAGTGCGGTACGCGAATCGTTGCTGCTTTCCGCGGTCTGCAGCGAGAACCGCCGCGTCGGGATTCGCGACCCAATCGGCTGTCGCGTTGCGAACGGCGGCCTCTTCAGGAGTCTCATAGCCGATCCACCCGGCAGTCCAGGCTGATTGCGACAGCAGGCCGGTTTCCCACCAGGAGGCTGCGCTGGGAGCATAGGCCTTGCCGGCCGCGCCCCATACCGTGACGCGCCAAAAGTATCGCGTGCTCGGCTTGAGTGCCGGCCCAGAGTACTTCATGTTCAACGATTGTGGACCGTCGATTTTTCCGCTGGTCCACACGTCGGCTTTGCCAGCGTTGAGCATGGCGGCAGTTGAGGCAACGTCCACTTCGTACGCGGTCTGTTTGGCCCCGCGAGCCGGATCGCGTAGTTGCCAACTGAATTTGGGAGCCGGGTCGTCGAGGCCCAGAGGGGTGGGGAGATTGTCGGCGCGCAGCTCGGCTGGGCCGAGGACAGCGGCGGGTTTCTGCGCCGGTAAATGCGCGGAAGCGGGGATGAGGAGCAAAACTAATCCGAAGATAATAAAAAGCCGGAATGTCGCAGTTTCTTTCACTTGCGTCCTCACCAGGAGTTCGACGGGAAGTTTAGGTTTCATTATTGAAAAAAGTTCGGGACCGAACTAACTTAATCAGGCGAAGGTAGGGTTGTCAAAGTATTAGTTGCGACGCCTGAAGCGATATATTGAGTACCAATAACATCACTCAGAATCCGCGAGTAATCTACCGCGATGTCCCTGGTTTCCAATAGACTTCTCAACAACCGTTGCTCGTCGCGACAATCGTAATTTGGAAGAAGCGCCCAGCAGGCGGCTTTACACTCAACCCATGGATTTTCGGCTTTATGCAGCCACAACCAATCTGGGCAAGCTGCGCGACTTTCGCGCGGCAGCGCACACCCATTCGCTTGAGATAGAGCCGCTCGAAAAGCTCGACGAAATTGACGCACCCGAAGAAACCGGCGAGACATTCGAGGCAAATGCGACGCTGAAGGCTCTCTACTACTCCCGCTTTGCCCATGGCGCGCTGATTCTCGCCGACGATTCAGGCCTGGAAGTGGACGCAATCGGCGGCGCGCCTGGAGTGCGCTCGGCGCGGTTTGCCGCGGATTGTGGGCTGGTGGATTCGCCCGACGCCAATGACAACACCGATGTGTGGAACAACATGGTGCTGCTGCAGCGGCTGGCCGATGTTCCTTTTTCTCAACGCACGGCTCGGTATCGCTGCGTGCTGGCCTGCGCCCGCGACGGCCAGTTGCTGCATACGGCCGAGGGATCGGTTGAAGGCGTAATTCTTGAGGCTCCGCGCGGTACCGGAGGTTTCGGCTACGATCCGCTCTTTCTGCTGCCTTCGCTCAACCGGACCATGGCTGAAATCGACCTCGAAACCAAGGCATCGCTGAGTCATCGGGGACATGCGTTGAGTGCTTTGCTTGAGAAGTTGCTGTGAAGGGCAGGGGCTAAGAAGTGTGAGTGCGAGTGTGTGCGAGTGATTACCGTGTGAGCGTCAACGTCCACACTCACACTTCCACACTCACACTTGTTTTCCCACGCACAGGTGTATATCATACCTGCATGGATGTTCTGGCCTGTTGTCGCTGCTGTACGCATTTATGCGCGCGCAGCTTGACTTGGGTCTGAGAGTCCGAACCTGACCAACCAAGCATTTCAACCGCCCGCGCATGCATTCGCTGCAGCGGGTTTTCTGTTTTCTGCGCAAAAATCAGGAAGGACTTAAATGAGCGACGCCGTACAACCCAAAGAAACAAAAGCCCAGCGCATGGAGCGCTTGAAGCGCGAAAAGAATCCCTGGGAGGCCTTTGACGAAGTTCGCGCATTTGCCCGCGAAGGCCGCGCGAGCGTGTTGCCCGAGTGGGCCAACGTGTACTTCAAGTGGTGGGGAATTTACACCCAGGGTGACGGTGTGGGCGCGACCGGCGGCAAGGGCGGCGAAGGTCTGGCCTCGGATTACTTCATGATGCGGATTGGCATCCCCAACGGCATTGTCAGCTCGCATCAGTTGCGGACAATCGGTGGGCTGGCTCGCAAATACGGCCGCAACCTGGCCGACATCACGGTGCGGCAGAACATCCAGCTTCACTGGCTGACGATTGAGAGTCTGCCTGAGGTGGTGGATGCGCTTGACGCCATCGGTCTCTCGCCTAAAGGCGCGTGCGGCGACGTGGTGCGCAACGTGACTGGCTGCCCGCTGGCCGGCGTTGCTGCGGACGAGCTGATTGACGCCTCGGCGATTGCACAAAGTGTCGCGCGAGATTTGACGGCAAATTCCGCTTACTACAACCTGCCGCGCAAGTTCAAGATTTCCGCCACGGGCTGCCCCTCGTGGTGCACTTATCCCGAGATCAACGACATTGGCCTTACGCCGGTGCGCCGCGGCAAAGAGATTGGCTATTCGTTGCGCGTGGGTGGAGGGCTTTCAAACGAGCCGCATCTGGCGGTGCGTCTCGACGCATTCGTGCGGCCCGAACAAGCGGTTGAAGTGGTTCGCGGTGTGACTGAGATTTTCCGCGATCAGATTGGACTGCGGCAGAGCCGCGATCGCGCCAGGCTTAAGTATCTGTTTATGCGCGAGGGCTGGACTGCGGAGAGTTTTCTCGACGACCTGAAGTGGCGGCTTGGTTTCAAGCTCGATGCGGCAGAGCCTGAAGAAGTGCCTGACGACGTCTTGCGCGATCATACGGGGATACATCCGCAGCGCCAGGATGGGCTGAATTATGTTGGCGCCTCAGTGCTGCGCGGACGCATGACCGGAGAGCAGCTTGAGGCTACGGCGGAACTAGCCGAGCGATATGGTTCTGGCTCGCTGCGCGCGACCGTTTCGCAGAACCTGGTGATTGTGAATGTAGCTCGCGCCAAATCTGGCGAGCTTGCCCGCGAACTGGGCCAGATTGGATTGCACGTCGATGGATCGCCGTTCTGGCGGGGCGCGGTCGCTTGCACAGGCACTGAATTTTGCAAGTTGGCCATCACCGAGACCAAGGGGTTTACGCGCTGGCTGGTTGACGAACTCGAAGAGCGGTTGCCGCAGTTCGATCAGCAGTTGAAGCTGCACGTAACCGGTTGCCCCAACAGTTGCGGCCAGCACTGGATTTCTGACATCGGTCTCGAAGGCAAGAAGATCAAACACAACGGCGAGCTGACTGACGCTTTTTATTTCTGTTTAGGTGGCGCCGTTGGCCAGAACGCGGGCGTTGCGCGCCCGGTGGGATATCGCTGCCCTGCGCCGCTGGTGCCCGAGGCCGTGGAACGATTGCTGCGCCAGTACCTGGCAGGCCGAGTTGAGAACGAGAATCTGCGTGCGTGGTTTGCGCGGCACTCGAATGACGAACTGCGCGCCCATCTCTCAGGCGAGGTGCTTGCGCCGGTTGAACGCGATTTGCCAGTCGGACGCGTTCCGCACGGAGTGGAATAAAGCAGGGGGCGAGGGAGCGAGAAAACAGGGACCAAGAGACGTGGGACTAAGGCACTGAGAACCGACAACTGAGAATTGCTCTTATGACATTGCTGCCGATTTTCTTAAAACTTGAGTCGCGGGCCGGGCTGTTGGTGGGGGCGGGTAATGTCGCGCTCGACAAGCTTGGCACGCTGTTGCCAACCGGGCTGCGGCTTCGTGTGGTTGCGCCTGAGGCGCGGCCGGAGTTTGTTGAGCTTGCTTCCCAGGGGAAGATCGAACTTGAGCTTCGTTCGTTTGAGCCTGCAGACCTCGACGCGCAGTTCATTGTGATTGCGGCGACCGATGTGCCGGAAGTAAACGCTGAGGTTTACCGGCTGGCTCGCGAGCGAGGCATCCTTACTAACTCGGTCGACGACATTCCTAACTGCGATTTCTTTTTTGGCTCTGTGGTGAGTCGTGGCGCCCTGCAGGTGGCAATCTCAACTGCCGGCGAAAGTCCGGCGTTTGCCCAGCGTCTTCGCCGCGAGATTGATTCCCAGTTACCTTCTGAGATCGGTGCCTGGCTAGACGACCTTGGGCGGCTGCGTCGCCAGATTCTGGCCACTCTGCCGGCCGGAGAGTCGCGTAAGGCGCTGCTGCACAGGCTTGCGAATCAGCCGGTTGTTCCTTCGCGGAAGACGGTGCTAGGTGCAGAGCGCGAAGTGGAAACCGAGGCTGGACGAAGTGAGCGGTATCCCGAGTCTCAAAATCCAGATTTGGAGCACCAGGTTAGCCGCGCAGCAGTACCGCCGGCGACGGGCCGGGTTGCGCTGGTCGGTGCGGGCCCTGGAAATCCAGATTTGCTCACGGTAAAGGCATATCGCCTGATTCAATCGGCTGAAGTCATACTTCATGACGACCTGGTGTCTTCGGCAATACTCAACCTGGCTCTGCCGCATGCAACGGTTGTGAACGTGGGCAAGCGCTGCGGCTTCAAGACCATTACGCAGGACGAAATCAACGCCCTCATGGTTGCCTATGCGCGCGATGGACGGTCGGTTGTACGGCTAAAGAGCGGCGATCCGCTGCTGTTTGGCCGCGCCGCTGAAGAGATCTCAGCTCTTGTCGAAGCCGGCATTACGCATGAGATTGTTCCTGGCGTTTCGGCGGCTTTCGCTGCCGCTGCGGCCATCGGCTGCTCACTTACCGATCGCGAATGGGCGTCAAATGTGATCTTCTCAGCGGGGCAACATGCCCAGTCGCACAACAAAGCAGCTCTGCCGGCGATTGAAGACGCAACGCGCGTAATCTACATGCCTGGCCGCGACCTTGCGCTGCTGGCTGAGCAGTGGCTCTCAGAAGGACTACCACCGGATCTGCCCTGCGTGATCATTTCGCGCGCTGCACAGGCGGACCAGGAGATACGCTGCACCACTCTCGCCGCTCTAGGCGAGACAGAATCGGTGGCTGCTCCCAGCATTCTGATTGCGGGTTGGGCCGTCCGCGAGGTTGTCGCAAGAGCTGGTTCGGCAGTGGGTTCGCACTCCTCGCAGCAGGTGTGAGAAAAGCGGCACTTGCATCTTTGATTTGCCATTCGATCGGCGCTGGGCGATTAGCTCAGCCACGCATCAGTCGGCTCTCATGCCTAATGGGTAGTGTCGTGCATATGGGGTGCGGGCGTCTGGTCAGGCCGCACCCCACGCAGGGGTAGATTACTTCGGCACCACGATCAGGCCGTACTGGTAGTATGGCTTAACGTTATCCGGTATGGTGTACGGCGAGCCCGGCGCAGCCGTGATGGTGGTTCCCGAAACCGTGTAGACATACAGGTCGCCGGTATCATAATCCAGCGCATACAGATGGTTGTTCTTGTCCCACGCCAGTTGATTGAAATTGCGCGACGAATCCGGCAGCGAAGCAGCCTCTGTCATCGGCGCAGCTCCATTGAAATTGAAAATCTGAACTCCCGCTCCCGCTACCGCAAGTTTTGTCCCTGTCCATGACATGGCGATCGTGTTCGGATAAAACGCCGTCGACGGCATATTCTCCCACGTATTGTTTGACGTAATCGAACCATTGGAGTTGATCGTGTAGCAGGCCAGTTGCGGTGAAGGCGGGTTGCCATTAAAGAACTCGTACATCACCGCCGCCAGGTGATTGGCAGGGTCCGCGGCCACCAGCAGGGGGTAGTAGGAATCGTCATTACTGGCTGGGTCATCTGGATCGTTGGCGCCCGCCGGATTCGGAGTGGGGTCAACCTCGCTGAAGTTCTTATTTGTCATCAGAGCCCCACCCGATTCACGCGCATATGAGTCGAACTCGTTTGTGTAAATGTCTCCCCACACGCCATACGCAAAGTTGTCGTTGCCACTGATCGTGTTGATCCCTTCGGCAAGGTCCAAACCGTGATAGCCATTGTCGACTACCGCTTCACCCAGAAACACCAGGCTGCCATTGGACTCAATCTGGTACGACTGCAATGCGCTGCATGGGTTGTTCGAATTGGAATCGCCCGTCGAAAGCAGTACATACAAATATTTTCCAGTGTGGTCAAAGAGTGCTCCTCCCAAATTTGTTCCGCACCCGGAGCCGTCGTTTTGCACCGTGTCCGCTTCAGACACCTGCTTGCCTACGGCGCCATTCGCCTCTATTGGGTAGGCGCGGATCATGGAGGTCCCCACGCTTACCAGGTAGGAATCGTTGATCGCTCCCATCTGCCCTGAATCGGCGAAGAGCGAGCCTTTGACCTGAGTGAGCTGGCCGGTTGAGGATGCAGAGAATGCATCGATGCCTTCTTTGGTTTGCACGTAAATATACGCCACGGAAGAGGTCGTGGTTGCCGTTGTCTGCGAAGACTCTTGTGAGGTTGCGATCTGAGTGAGGGCGGGCCCCGACAGCAGGATCAGGGCAATTGCGAGCTTGCAAGAGGTGGAGGAGCGAGCCATCGCAGCACCGGCGCGCAGCGCGGTCGGAAGACTTGCCGGGAATCGACGTGTCATTGAGAAATCTCCTGATTAATCTATGGGTAAGTCGAATTTGGGTGAACGCTTTATATAGGTAGCAGCCAGGGCGCAAGCCCAAAGCATGCCATTTTAGATGCAGGCGGAAATGCAGCGCCGACCGCCGGTGGGAGTGAATCAGCGACTTGTGTGCAGGGGGTGGACAGGAGTTTTGATTGCGCAATTCTAGCGGGTAAGCGACGGTGAATGGGAATCAAAGCGAAGCTGGTAACCTATAGGAATGAAATTCGGCGTCATTATCTTTCCGGGCTCGAACTGCGACCACGATGCTTATAACGTGATCGCCGAGGTGGCTCAACAGCCAGTCACTTTTCTTTGGCATGACTCCCCTGATCTGAAAGGCGTGGATGCGGTGCTCGTCCCGGGCGGTTTTGCCTACGGCGATTACCTGCGAACCGGGGCAATCGCGCGTTTTTCTCCGGTGATGCAGTCGGTGAAGGAATTCGCGGCCCGCGGCGGACTGGTTTTGGGAATCTGCAATGGCTTTCAGATTCTTACTGAGAGCGGTTTGCTGCCCGGCGCGCTGATGCGCAACGCAGGTCTCAAATATATTTGCAAACAGGTTCATCTGCGCACCGAAACTGCCGATAGTTCATTTACAAATCGGCTGCAGAAGGGCCAGGTCTTGCAGATTCCGATCGGACATATGGAAGGAAATTACTTTTGCGACGCAGAGACGCTGGCCGAACTCGAGGCGGAAGACCGCATCGCGTTCAGGTACGCGACTCCAACCGGGGATATAACACCTGAGGCAAACCCGAATGGATCGCTCGGCAACATTGCCGGAATCTTGAACCACGGGCGCAATGTGTTGGGTATGATGCCGCATCCTGATCGTTCGAGTGAGGCAATGCTCGGGTCCGCTGACGGCTGGAAGATTTTTGCCTCGATGATTTATGCTTTGGCAGCGCATTGATGCCGGCAATTTACCATGGCAGTTGCGCCGGCGAACGTCAATAACGGGCTCAGAAAATGAAACGGTGAGCCTGGCATTACAATTTGTAAAGCGTCTGGCTTGCCTCGCAGAGTCGTTTAAAGGCTGACATTATGATCGATATTCATCAGCACCTGATATACGGGGTGGATGACGGGGCACCGGATCTGGAAACCTCCATGGCAATGGCTGATGAAGCCGTGGCAGAAGGCATCACCCATGTAGTTTGCACTCCCCATGCAAGCGATCAATACGCATATAACGAAGAAATCATTTTGCCGCGATTTGAGGAACTGCGCGAACGTTTAAGCGGCAGGCTCGAACTCAGCCTGGCGTGCGATTTTCATCTCTCAGCCGACAATGTATTTGCTGCTCTGGCAAGCCCGCTGCGCTATTCGATCGATGGCAAGGGCTACCTGCTGGTTGAATTTCCTAACCACGTAATCGGCGCGCATTTTGACGACGTGCTATTCAAACTTCAGACGGCTGGATACACCATCATTGTCACGCATCCGGAACGCTATCCGGCAGTACAAGCCAAGCCCGAGATCCTGTCGGATTTGCTTTGCCGCGGAATGTTGATCCAGGTTACTTCAAGCTCGCTTTACGGCAGGTTTGGCGGCGCTGCTGAGGCACTTTCAAATGAGCTACTGGAGCGCAACTGGATTCATTTTCTGGCCTCTGACGGACATCGCATCAAATGGCGTCCGCCGCATTTGAAAAAGGGCTACGAATACGTAGAGCAGAAGATGGGCGCCGAAGCAGCGCAGCGGCTTTACATCACAAACCCGCAGGCCGCGGTATCGGGCGAGCCATTGCCAGAGCAGCCGGAACCGATCGGGCTTCAGGATGATGTTCCACTGAAGTTCAACGCTTCGACTTTTCGCAAAAAATCAGAGAAAAAAGCGTCCTCAAACGGCGTCGAATCCGATGACCGGCCTTCGCAGCGCCGGGGCGGACTTCGTGGTCTTTGGAACTCGCTTATGGGCAGAAGCTGAGAAATCGGACTGCGCAATGCGGCGATCCGCGTGAATCAAACCAGACCCAAACCGCCGTCGACGGCCAAAATTTGCCCGGTGACAAACCTGGGGCCGGTCGCGAAAAACAAGACTGCCTGTGCTACATCTTCCTGTGTTCCGTTTCTTTGCATTGGAGTGCGAGCGGCAAATCGCTCCGCTGCCGAATCGCGTTCGTCGTTGTCATCGATAAATCCTGGCGCGACGCAGTTTACTGAAACCTGCGGCGCGAATGCTTTGGCCATTGCCTGGGTGAGAGTGTGAAGCGCGGCTTTTGAGCTGGAATAATGTCCG
>Ga0206821_10250_pt3 | contig 10344 bp, 7 predicted proteins | sample Alteio_BWOrgCont_85_FD_152860 | JGI IMG/M metagenome (GOLD analysis project Ga0206821, IMG submission 152860) | Enriched cells from forest soil in Barre Woods Harvard Forest LTER site, Petersham, Massachusetts, United States -... | ecosystem: Environmental > Terrestrial > Soil > Temperate forest >...
AACAAGAACTAATAAAAAATCAAGCTAGCAAAAGTCTAAAAATTTTACAAAATATACCATTTTTTGATATATAGTTAACCTTCATCAATTGTATTAAGAAAAACTGATAATATAAAACCGTTTCCTAAAATAGTTATATTTCGAATTCTTTATTAATTTTTATCCACGACAATTTAGTGGTCCCAAATCTGAAAAGACAAAAGTTGATGGTAGTTTAATAATATAATGAGGCAAAATTGCTCAGCTGCGGGCACTAGACGACATTAGAACCTCTTTAGCTTTAAATAACAACCTGATATACTCATCCTGATGAATAAAAAGTATCTCTTAGGAATCGGAATTATCATAATCGGTATTCTCATTGGATTTACTGTTTGGAGATTATATGATAAGCAACAAACGTCAACGAGTAAATCATCAATCCGTAATGATGCAACACTTCCCAAAGAAGTAATCATAACACTTACCAAAAACGGTTTTTTTCCAAATCAAGTCACTATTAAGGTTGGCTCTGCGGTTCGCTGGGATAATAAAAGCGGCTCTCAAGAAACAGTCAATTCAGATAACTACCCAACGAATCAATTATATAGACAATTAAACTTTGGTATCTTTGCCAATGGTTCTTCTGTTACCTATACCTTCAAAACTCCGGGAGTCTATGGGTACCATAATCAATTCCACCATGAGCAAGAAGGGAAAATTATTGTTGTTCAATAAAAAAGAAATAGTTGTGTTAAATTGGTAATCGTTATTGTTGGGAGATTTGAATACCACTAACCATTGCATTATCTACAACGGTGTTGAATTGAATTTTGATTAATCCGTTACTGTCTGTTGTTGTATTAAATGTTTCACTGACTGCTTTGTTCTCTCCTCCTGCTGTTTGATAGACATCAAAGTTATTAAGTACCTGTGCCCCATTGATCGAGACATTAAATTCTCTCTGTCCTGCTGAGTTCCAATAGGGCTCTGAGAAATCAAGTCGTACCGTATAGTTGGTGTTTGGACTGTATGTTGGTATCGTATAGCTGAAGTTGCCATAGCGTACATTTTGATAGACTGCTTGGGGTGCTGGATCGGTTACATTACTCGTATCAATGGTTGCACTCGTGTTGTATGTTGTCCCTCCTGTATAGTCTGTGTCGGCTACATAACTTCCTGATCCTTGTCCTCCTGCACTGATGGCAAGTGATGATACCGGTGTTGGAGTCGGTGTGGGTGATGGTGATGGAAGTGTCCCGGTGTAGACTGCTATCCCATTGACCATGGCGTTATCAACAACACTCGTGAAGGTGACGGTAATATTGCCATTACTGTCTGCTGTTGCAGGGAGCTGTTCCATGACTGCTTTATTTGCTCCCCCTGCTGCTTGATAGACATCAAAGTCTGAAAGTGCTTGGGTCCCATTGACTGATACATTAAAGATACGTGATCCTACACCACCACCACCAGCTTGTGATGTCCCCCAATATGGTTCACTGAAATGCAGTTGCAGGGTGTATGTTCCATTTGCGGTAAGATTTGGAATGGTGTAGGTAAAGTTCCCATATCTGACTGATTGGTACACTGCTGTTGGTGCCGGATTGGTAACGCCTGATGTATCAACGCTTGCTGATGTTGCGTAGGTTGATCCTCCATTGTAATCAGTATCAGCTGTGAAGTTTCCTTCTGTATCGCCCCCTGCATTGATGGCGACTACTGGAGTTGGAGCTGCTTGTGCAATGCCAAAGTTCTCAGTGGTATTTGCTTCAAGTGGAAAAGTGACAGGATTGGTGGTTGTTGCAGTATACCCGTCTGGGACTGTCAATGTTTCAGTATATGTCCCTGATTCGACATTTGCAAAAGTATAATTGCCATTACTGTCTGTTGTGGTACTTTGTCCGGTATTAAGGGTTACTATTGCTCCTGCATATCCTTGCTCCCCATTATCCTGTACACCATCTTGATTGGCGTCGTTATATACGGTTCCTGTTAAACTATATGCTTCGGTTATGGTGAATGTTTTTGTATTTGTTGCCTCTGTTACTCCACTATTATCAACTGACCAATAGGTTATTGTATGGTTCCCTGCTCCGGTAACAGTAAAAGGTGCTGAGTAAGTTTGTTGAGAGCCTCCGTCTATGGTGTAATATGTATCCGAAACACTGTATCCTGCTGCCGCACTTGCGGAAAGTGTCACTGTTGTTGGGTCTGCATACGTTCCATCCGCATACGGTGTTGGGGAAAGTGTTGCTATGGTAACTGGTGTTGCGTGGTTGTATTGCAGAGAAACCAATTCAGTTTGGTCTCCTGTTACTGAAATATTATTTAAGGTAAACGTTGAGTAAATACTTCCGCTTGAAGGTGTTGCTGTAAATTTATAGGTATTTGAATCATTATTTGCAAATAACCAAAGAGTAACATTTCCGGATGCGTCTGTTGATGGAGGAGTGTTACTCATTGTCCCATACTCAGATGTACCCGTAGCATTTGTTACACCATTTGCAATAGTAAGTCCTTGAAGATTATCAGGACTTCCTGTCCCAAAAGGACTTACTGCTTGAATTTGAATATCGCTTACTGGATTTGATGTAGCATCCTGCACATGAATACTCACCTTCTGAACAGGAATGGTAATATCGAGAGTCGTATTCTGCGTTAACAAGTAGTTATTTGCTGTAATGTCGTAATATTGAGGAACGTTTAATGTTGGATTATTGTTGTCCCCAGTTACCTCAAGAGTGTAGGTACCAGCAGATACATTGAGGGTGTAACTTCCGGATGCATCAGTAGTTGTTGTTGCGCCGTTTGACTTTAGAATAACACTTTGGTTTGGGATTGGATTCCCTGATCGATCATATACATGTCCTGTTAATGTGACTGGTTGTTTTAATGTCATTGCTAGATTTGTATCAACTGTTATAGGTGTATTGGCAAGCGTAGTTGTTTGGTATGGGCTTCCAGTTGGTGGAGTACCGGTAATCTTATACGTATTAGCTCCATTGTCTGCAAATACCCAAAGTGTAACGTTCCCAGATGCGTCTGTTGATGGAGGAGTGTTACTCATTGTCCCATACTCAGATGTACCCGTAGCATTTGTTACACCATTTGCAATAGTAAGTCCTTGAAGATTATCAGGAGTACCTGTTCCGGAAGGATGTACTACTTGAATTTGAACGCTGCTTACCGGACTTGAAGCAGCATTTTGCACATGAAGACTCACTTTCTGAACAGGAATGGTAATATCAAGAGTGGTATTTTGAGTAAGGGTATAATTGTTTGCTGTAATATCGTAATATTGTGGAACATTAAGAGACGAGCTATTATTGTTTCCTGTTACTTCAAGGGTATAGGTACCAGGTGCAACAGTAAGAGAATAATTACCTGACGCATCAGTAGTTGCTGTTGCACCGCCAGTCTTCAGAATAACCTTTTGGTTAGGGACTGGATTCCCAAATCGGTCATATACATGTCCACTCAACGTTACTGGATTTTGTAACGTTATAGACAAATTTTCATCTGTATTTACCGTTTGATTAGAAAGTGTCGTAGTTAGGAATCCACTTCCATTAGGTGGTGTTGCTGTAAATTTATAGGTATTTGAATCATTATTTGCAAATAACCAAAGAGTAACATTTCCGGATGCGTCTGTTGATGGAGGAGTGTTACTCATTGTCCCATACTCAGATGTACCCGTAGCATTTGTTACACCATTTGCAATAGTAAGTCCTTGAAGATTATCAGGACTTCCTGTCCCAAAAGGACTTACTGCTCCAACTTCAACGTTACCTATAGAATTAGATTGATTATCTTGAATATGTAGACTAACTTTTTTGGCAGGTATGGTTATATCTAATATTTCACTTTGAGTAAGGGAAAAATTGTTTGCTGTGATATCGTAATATTGTGGAACATTAAGAGACGAGCTATTATGATTGCTTGTAACCTCAAGAGTATAGGTGCCTGACGAGACAGTAAGAGAATAATTACCTGATGCGTCAGTGGTTGTTGTTGCACCGCCAGTCTTCAGAATAACCTTTTGGTTAGGGACAGGGTTTCCTTGTGAATCATATACATGACCGCTTAATATCTCCGTCCCAGCAGGAGTTAAAACAAAATTTAGAGTAGTATCTGAAGAAATATTTTGACTTAATGCAATAGCTGACGTAAATCCGCTTCCGCTAGGAGGCGTTACTTGAATATTGTAAGTCCCTTGTGGAATTGAAAGACTATAATTTCCTGAGCTATTAGTAATTGTACTGTCATTATTTGCATCATTTACGCTTACTGTAGCCCCTACAATAGCATTATTCGAATTATCTGATACTTCTCCTGAAAGAGTAATGTTGGCAGCAAGTGCAGATTTTGGGAAAAAGAGAATAAGAAAGAAGGAAAGAAAAAGAAGTGTGATGAAGTGAATTTTTATTCTCATTTAATTCCCCAAAATTAGTTTATAGAATTCTTTTTATTCAGTCAACAAGGAAAATCTTTTAGTCAGGAGTTTTAGATGTATCTTATTTTAGTGACTGATTGTTCATAATAATATCGTAAACAGAAGTAACCTCTGGGCTTTGATCATATTTGTATACCTTAGTTATTGATTCTCTTGCTGAAGCTATATCTTTGACTTCATACGCTAGTATCGCTGAATACAACAAAAGCTCAGGATCATTAGGATATTTCATAAGAATATTATCAATTTTCGTTTGTGCTTCATGAGGGGGGGTATAATGGAAATATATGCTGGCAAGATTTATATAACCATTATAATAATTAGGATTGTTATTTACCGCTTGAGAAAGAGCTTCTATTGATTTGTTTATCTGTCCTTTTCCTTCATAATATACTCCTAAATTGTTCCAATTTTCCCAATATTTTGGAGCCAATTGAATTGATCGTATGATATGAGGCCTTGCTTGATCATATTCAGATGCAAGCAAGTATTGATTTGCTAGTTGATCTTCTATATCATAGCTCACTGTTGATACTTGTTCATCATGAGTAAAAAGGGTCAAATTATTATTCCAATTAGGTAATCTAACCATTGTCCTGAATGAAAATAGTATCAATATTATTACAAAAAAACATATACCATATTGTTTAAAGAGTGTATTATTTACCTTTATATTTGTTATCAAACTACCCAACACCCCGAGTAATCCAATCATTGGAAGGTAAAACCACCTATCAGCAACAGTCATCTCCAAAGGGATTATTTGCAAAACCATTCCCCAGGAGAATAAGAACCATAAGAGAAAAAAGATATACATATCCCTTGATTTCGTTTTCCAAAGATATATTCCTATTAGTAATAAACCAATAAAGAAAAGTACGTCTGCAAATAGAGGAATATAAAATTCTTCTATACTTATATTTCTTACCAACCATTGCTGTGATACTGCCAGATGAGCAGGATATATAAATGTAAGTAGATAATAAAAAAGTATTTTAGGAAGTGTTAAAAATTTTATATATAATGATGCATTTGCAATTGGGACTGGGGAAATAAGTTGTATTCCTTTAGGTATATTCCCATAGAAAAAAGTTAAATATACATAGAAAAAAACAGATAGTACGATGGAGATCGAGACAAACATATATTCTCTCTTTTCATAATGAAGTTTTTTACTAAAGGCCATCAGCAAAGGAGTAAGTATGCAAAAAAGTATCCCCGTTTCTTTTGAAAGCATAGAAAGAAGTAAAAGAAGCGATAAAAGAAAATAAATAGAAAGAGATCGTTGCTTTTTATAAGAAACAATCAACAGTGCCGATAATCCCATTAACAAAGACAAAACAGCTTGAAGTGAAGATATATATGCAACAGATTCTACATTCATTGGATGAATCAAAAAAATACAGGCAAGGATAAAAGAATAAGCCTGTTTAAAAAATTTTTTAAATAAAACAAAAATGAATACGGCATTTACTATATGAAGAAGTAATTGTCCAAGATGATACCAAAATGCAGTTGTACCAAATAGCATATACATTCCCGCTAATATAACTGTTGCGAACGGACGATAATATGTATTAGAGTGATCGCTAAAAAATTGGGGAATATTGAGGAGAGAATGACTGGGGATATTATTAATTAATTGAGAGAAGTCGTCCCAAACAAAACCATTAAATAAACTATTAACATATACTATCAACCCAATAATGACAATCCAATGAATTGCTTTTGTTGTAGTAAAAGGGACAAAATAGTTTTTTAAAAAAAATTCTTCTTTTTTCTGCACGGGTTCTTGCATGTAACTATATTATAATAGTATAAGAAGCAGTTCAATTAGGAAACAGGAACGTCATAGATTTTGAATTGTACGACTTGAGCTCAAGAACCCCTCATGTATTCGAACCGATGTAGCTCTGAGATTTTAAAAAATTGTAGAAATTTTGTGTTTGTATAGCCTTGTTGCTGCGGGCACTAGACGACATTAGAACTTCTTTAGCTTCAAATAATAACATGCTATACTCATCCTGATGAATAAAAAATCTCTTCTTATTGGTATCCTCATTATCGTTGTAATCATTATTGGAGTTATTGTTTGGAAAGATATAAAGAGTGCTCACACCACGGCAACTAGTGGGTCATCTCATAGAGAACCGCTTCCCAAAGAAGTTATCATAACTCTTACTAAAAACGGCTTCTCACCATCTCAAGTAACAATTAAGGTTGGTACTGCTGTCAGATGGAAAAATGAAAGCGGTTCACAACAGACAGTAAATTCTGATAATTATCCAATGAATCAATTACATAGAGAACTAAATTTTGGCGCCTTTAACAATGACTCATCGGTTGTATATATTTTTACAAAACCCGGAACATATGGTTTCCATAATCAGTTCCATCATGAGCAAGAGGGGAAAATTACTGTTGTGAAATAAGTACACTCTCAATATTGTAAGTTTGCGTAATTATGTGTCTTAATTGTCAGTAATTATAAGTTTGGGACTGAATGAGCTTTCTTTTGATCCAAATTGCACATCTCCGTCTTGATCCTCATTATCTTTTTTGACAATCCATCCATAATTGGCTGTACCATTTAGAAAGGATTGTACATCTGAAGTTACATTATAGGAAACGATCCCGGACTGGTTATTTGAAATAGTCCCTGTTGCTGTGGGAGTTCCATCAAACGGCCATGAGCCTGGATCAATCATATCCCAAACGGTTGATCCGCTACAGTTGGTTGAATCGTTTGCAATATTTGAGTCTGTTGCACAATCCCAAGTGACTCCTGACCCTGTCCCTCTGTTGTTATTATAATTGACCGAACCATTTCCCTCAGTCCATGCTTGTTCCATTCGATCTACATCTATTTTGCCTCCACCTGACACGAACTTATTATTATTTGAAACAATAGTCAGTTGTAACGTTGCAGTATAGTTCGAATCATCTCCTATTGCAGCTTGTATCTGTGATTCGTCAAACTGTATCAATGCCCGCTCCTTACCCTCAACTGATAGCTCCAAAAAGGGAGAAGCTCCTTCATTTTGATTTTGTCCATTGTGTTGGATAAATGAATCATGAGAGGGTGTAAGAGTTGTCGTTGCAGGTGCTATCCCAAAATTCTGTGTAGTATTGGCAGTTAAGTCAACTGTAGCTGGATTTGAAGTTGTGGCTATATCTCCTGAGGGAACAGTGACAACTACAGAATAGATGCCTGATTCAATTGAAGGAAAGGAGTAAGCACCATTATTATCAGTAGTAGTTGAAGCAACAGTTTGATTATTTTGGCTGACTGTTACCGTAGCATTAGGATAGCCTTGTTCGCTGTTGTCTTGAACTCCATCGTGATTAGTGTCAGTAAAAACAGTTCCGGAAAGACTGTAGGCCTCAGAAATAAAAAATGTTTGGGTATTTGGTGATTCTTGATTTCCGGAACTATCAACTGACCAATAGGTTATTGTATGACTTCCGCTTCCAGTAACAGTAAAGGGGGAAGAGTACGTTTGTTGAGAACCGCCATCAATAGTATAGTAAGTATCTGCAACTGTGTTGCCGTATGTAGCGCTAGCGGATAGGGTAACAGTAACTGGATCTGGATAGGAACCATCTGGGTAAGGACTCGGTGAAAGAGTGTCTGTTGTAGTTGGGGTAATAGGCACACCAGGAGTTAGAGTTAAGCCAGGAGTCACGGGAGCTGTAGGTGTGGGCGTCGGGGGGCCAGCATAATAGTAATAGCCATATTCAAAAGTAGTGGTGGGTTGATCTGCTATTTGGACAACTAAGTTTCCAGGTTGAAGTGTTCCCGAAAAAATATCTTCACCACCTATCGGAAGATTTGTACAAACCACCTCGCCACTTTGAGGTTGATTACAGTCACCAGAATTAAAATTAATATAATATAACTGTATATTAAAACCTGAATCGGGGGAACCAGGTAAAGCGATGGTAATTGTATTGAATGTATCATTGAAGAAATAATTGTCAACGCCCGAAATATCGAAGCTTACAACGTCGTTATTTTGTTGATCGTAGTCGATTGACAAAGAATTAACAGTAAGTGTATCTGCATGCGCAGGTGCCGTTAAGAAAAGGGCGAATATAGCTATAAGTGGTAGACACGTAAGTAACCTTGTAAGCCAATTCATATTATTGAAAAAGTTAATCTTAAATTATAGTCTCATACATTTTTTTGGTTTGTCAATGATTGATGCTAAGGAGTTTTGCGGTATGAGTTATTGATGCCTTTGAAGTACCTTGTCATGTATTTTTATAATGATTTATAAAAAGATTTAGTCTTTCTGAAATTTATTGATCTTCGTGAAAGCTAAAAACATATGTTTGATTAAAAGCAGAAAAAGTAAATGGTTGTTTGTCCATTATATGAGAAGAAATATAGTATGTTTGAGCACTTGGGCTCAATGAGTACATTTTATTTGCAGCATAGATGGCCTGATTTAGTTGTCCCTCTTTATAATTTTCAATCGCATCATATGCCCATAGCTCCATAGATGTAGGATAGTCTGTTAATCCCTGCTTAATAACTTGCTCTGCCAGGTTAGTATTATCAGTCAATACGAGTAACTTGGCATAATTTTCATAGAGAAGTGTTCCTTTGGCATATTGTTATTTATATTAAATTTGGGGGAATATTTTTGTAAGAAAGAATTGTTGTCAGTAAGGTTTTTGTTATAATACCACTATGATAAAAGCTCTTATTTCTGATTCGGATGGGACACTTGTCAATACATTATATCTTATACGTCATGGCCAATATGAAGCAGGTGTTGAATATCTCCGAGAGCTTGGTATTCCAACGTCAGACATTCCACAATATAGCGTATATGAAAGTTATATTAATAAATCCGTTGGAGGTCCAACACGTGATACCGTGGAAAAAACGCTTAAGCTTCTTTTTGGTAAAACCCACCAACTTCATCTAAAAAAAGTTGATTTTGATGAATTAAATGCTCGTCTAGAACCAATTCAAGATCACATTTCTCCGTTATATGTGCACCCATTTCATGGCTTGACTGAATTATTTACGTGGTTAGGAAATAATGATATCGGACTAGGTATTTTTACCAGTGGCGATCGACGTATGATCATTCGTCATTATGGAGTGAGTTTGCCTGTTTTGGGATATACAGAACTATATAAGGCAGATGATATTCCTGTTAACGAACGTTTTGCGGCATTTATCTCACGCGCAAAAGCTGTCTATGGAATATCCCGTTTTGAGATTGTAACAAGTGACGTTGTTACAAAATTCAAACCCGACCCTGAGGGAATACTAAAACTTATGGATTTTTTAAAGGTAAGAGCTGATGAAGTTATCGCGTTCGGTGATCATCCTGTTGATATGATTGCTGCCAAACGGGCCGGAATTCACGCGATAGGGACGGCACATGGCTTTGGGACACCAGCTGAATTAACAGAGGCGGGAGCAATTCGTGTCGTTAATGATCTGCAGTCGATCCCTGAATTGATTGAAGCACATAATAGAGGTGGCAGTCCGTTGTTTTAGCAATATCACCTATCACCTCAGCTTGTTTTTACTATTTTCATAGAGCATTTTGGTTTGTTCATAATTGATGACCCAGCCGTTGTGGAGAACACCTCGATATAATCTTGTATGCAGAAGATTTCCTTTGTTATCGTACAATTCAGGATACCCGCCGTATGTTTCAATGTTTTGTTTGTATGCAGCTAAATGCTTCTTTGCATCAGCATATTGTTCTAAATAAATAAGTGTCTTTATATATTCCATACCCCAATGACTCCAGATACTTGTTCCCATGTATGATGGGGCAAAATGTCTGACGGGACGATATAACTTTTCTGGTAGATCAATAGTGCTGTAATGTAGTGGTAAAGGGATATCAAGTTTGTGTTTTTTGACGTAACGCACCATTTGT
>Ga0206821_10268_pt1 | contig 10324 bp, 10 predicted proteins | sample Alteio_BWOrgCont_85_FD_152860 | JGI IMG/M metagenome (GOLD analysis project Ga0206821, IMG submission 152860) | Enriched cells from forest soil in Barre Woods Harvard Forest LTER site, Petersham, Massachusetts, United States -... | ecosystem: Environmental > Terrestrial > Soil > Temperate forest >...
GATCTGTCGCCCGGCGTGAACCCTTGTTTCCCCTTACACCTCAGGTCGAAAGGCTAGCGCGGATGTGACAAACGCGCAACATTTCCTAGCGTGGGCAATAGCGAAATAGTGCGAAACGTTGCGTTGGATGTTCTCGTTGTTCGCAACTATGTTGCTGTTCAGCTTGTGGTAATTCGTAGGCGGACCAAGTTAACGGTAACAGCTACGTTGCAACGCTTGAGGTCTTAATCCGCGGCCCTTTCCGGTCCGTTCAACACCTTTGCGTTTGTGCGGCAATGTCGCGATCGCCGACGGCAGAAGCGATGTACTGGGCATGGAGAGCGGCACATCGAAGACCAAGCCGATCCGGATGGAGTTTTTACCCAAGCTGACCGGGCGCGGGCTGCGCGGCATCAACTCTGTTATCTCCGACGCGCACGCCAACACCCCCCTCGCAAGCGCTATTCTGCTCGAAGGAAATGACCGATGGACCGATCAATGATGCGATACATGACACTGGAAACGATCGCTCCTTTGAGCGATAATTCGGCGGTCTGGCTGTCGAATATGGCCGCCTGACATTCTGGTCGACGTTGCCTGAGATCACGAGAGCCACGCGCTTCTACGCCACTCCACGGAATACGATTCCATGATTACACGTGTTGCAAAGGCCTCGCCGAGCGACGCGGTTCTGCGTCAGGCCATTGCAAATCATCAGGCTGGCCACCTCGCGGAAGCAGAAAAACTCTATCGTCAAGTCCTCGCATTCCGGCCGCAATTCGCCGAGGTACATGTCAATCTAGCCGCCGTGCTCATGTTACAGGGCAAGCTTGTCGAGGGGGAGGCGGCAAGCCGCCAGGGCATCGCGTTCAAACCGGATTATGCCCAAGCCCATTATCGTCTCGGCGACATCCTCGCATTTCAAGGCAGGCTCGACGAGGCCGCACGATCATACCGGCAGGCACTTGCTCTCAAGCGCGATTATGCCGAGGCCCATAACAATCTCGGTAACGTGCTCTTACAGCAGGGCATGGTGGAGGATGCCGAGGCAGCCTATCGCCGCGCGATCGCTGCGAGGCCCGGCTTTGCCGAAGCATACAACAATCTCGGCAACCTGTTTATGCAGCAAAGCCTCCCGGACGAGGCGATTGTCTCCTATCGCCGCGCGCTCGAAATCAGGCCCGACTTTTCCGAGGCACACAACAATATCGGCTACATCTTGCTGCAAACGGAAAAACTCGACGAAGCCGTGCTTTCGTTCCGGCGCGCGCTGACAACCAAGCCGGAATATGCCGAGGCGCTTAGCAATCTCGGCGCCGCGCTCGGAAAGCAAGACAAGCTCGTCGAAGCGGAAGCGTTCTGCCTTCGCGCGATCGCAGCGAGACCGAACTATGCCGAGGCGCACAACAATCTCGGAAACGTGCTCAAGATGCAGGGCAAGCTCGTCGAGGCAGAGGCAAGTTATCGAAAAGCCATCGCCGTCAAACCCAATTACGCCGAAGCGTACAAGCAGTTGGGATGTGTCCTCTGCGAGGAGAACCGCATTGAGGAAGGATTCTTGGCCCTCACACATCATGCCGAGCTTTGTTACGGACCCGGTAAACCGCTCCGCGCCGGGCCAGTAGTTCCCCACAAGATTCAGCATGACCGCGAACAGTACGCCTATCTCTCCGGCACTGAGGCCTCAGAAGGAGAAATAATCCTTGAAAGCCTTCGCCTAGTCGACGGAAGTCGGGTCACGGGGCCGGCCGTCAATCTGAAGAACACCATCGTCGAGATTGAGGACAAGTGGCGGCACAAACGTCCACAAATCGTCGTGATTGACAATCTTCTCACCGATGAAGCGCTCGGCAAGCTCCGACGCTTTTGTTGGGGTTCGACGATCTGGCGAATGATTTATGAGGGTGGCTATCTCGGCGCGACGCCTGAACACGGCTTTGCCTGTCCGCTACTAGCCCAAATCGCGGAGGAACTGCGAACGACCTACCCGGCCATTTTCGGCGGCCACCCGCTGCTTCACTCATGGGCGTTCAAATATGACAGCCGCCTTTCCGGGATCAAGCTTCATGCAGACTTCGCCGCGGTCAATGTCAATTTCTGGATCACCCCGGATGAGGCCAATCTGGATCCCCAAAGCGGCGGTTTGGTGGTTTGGGACGCTGCGGCCCCGCTCGACTGGGACTTCATGAAATACAACACCGCAGAGAAGGAGATCCGAGATTTCCTCGCTCGCGAGGGCGCAACGCCCGTCACCATTCCCTACCGGGCCAACCGGGCGGTGATTTTCGACTCCGACCTGTTTCACGAAACCGACAAGATCGCATTCAAGGAGGGCTATCTCAATCGCCGCATCAACGTCACGCTGCTTTATGGCAGCCGCGAGAGGGATGGGAACGCCGCCCGAATTGCCGATTGAAGCGAATGTCTTTCATGACCCTCACGGTTTGGTTGCACAGCTTCGTCAATCGGTGTTTGGACGCGTGGCCGAATATGAAGATGTCAATGATGCCGATATGGCCCGACGACGTTTTGTACCAGCTGGATAGGGACACTCCAGCGCTGTTATTTCACTCGAATGCGACAAGCCCTCGCCGACCAGAAGGGTCATTTTGTCTTGGACGCAAGCGCTTGTCGCCTGCTCAGGGCCCACGATCTGGTCGCCGCCCGGCCTTCGTCCTGATCAAGCTGACGTGATGAGAAATGGTGATCAGATATCGAATAGCAAGCTGGCTCTCCTATACGACAAGGCGGTTCATTGCTACCAACAGGAGCGGTTTGGTGAGGCACTGGCGCTATTTGAAACCATCCTTGCGGAGTGTACGATATTTCCTGCCGTTCATGTGAGTCGAGGCTCTGTTCTACTAGCTCTCGATAGACCCGCCGAAGCTCTTGAATGTTTCGACGAAGCCCTAAGGCTTGATCAGAATAGTACCAGCGCCGCCTATAGCAAAGGCGTCGCATTGCAACGATTGGGCCAAATGAACGACGCGCTTGAGAACTACACACGCGCAATCTTATTAGATCCCAATCAACCAGCAGCACACAGCAACAGAGCTCTCGTTCTCAGAGAGTTGGGACTAACACACGAATCACTTGATAGCTATGACAGCGCAATTGCCCTGGCCCCACATTGTGCGGATATTCAATATGGGAAGGCGCTCAGTCTGCTGTTGCTTGGCCAGTTTGAGGAAGGTTGGGCCAAATACGAATGGCGGAAGAAAATGAGCCGATGGCAGCTATGGGGGCCTCATTTAAAGAGCCCGCTATGGACAGGTATCCAGCCCCTTGAAGGTAAGACAATACTGATTCAAGCAGAGCAAGGGCTAGGCGACACAATTCAGTTTTGCAGATATGTGCCACTTGTTGAGAAACTGGGCGCAAAAGTCGTTCTGTTGGCCCAAGGTAACCTCGTGCGGCTCTTGAGAGGACTAGGTCCACAAATACGCGTAGTAGCACCTGACAACGACACTCCAGCCCACGATTACCAGGTTCCACTACTTAGCTTGCCGTTGATATTTAAAACTGATAGCCGCGATATACCGTGCGCAGTTCCTTACCTTCGCGCTGAACCAGATAGGATGAATTATTGGAGACAGAGACTCGACGATCGTTTGGTGAATATTGGCGTTTGTTGGCAGGGTGACAAGCGGTCTGCAAGTGACACGGGGCGATCATTTCCCATTCGATATTTGGAACGGATCGCTCAGATGAGTGGAATACGCTTGATAAGCCTTCAGAAGAATGAGGGACTTGAGCAGCTGCGAAATTTGCCCCCTGGGATGCATGTTGAAATTCTCGAGGATGGCTTCGACGAAGGTTATGATGCCTTCATCGATACGGCGGCGATCATGGAATGTGTACATCTGATTATCGCCTCTGATACGGCTATTGCACACTTAGCTGGCGCTCTCGGTCGGCCAACTTGGCTAGCGCTTAGGCATATTCCGAACTGGCGATGGCTCCTGAACCAGATGCGTAGTCCGTGGTACCCTACAATGCATCTCTTTAGGCAAAACTCTCCGGGCGATTGGCAGACTGTGTTCGCTGCAATGGAGAATGAATTGAAGAAGCTGTACTGCGTATAGGCAACCGATACTTAATTTCACCGACGTTGGAGTGCGCCCAAATCCCAACCCTTTCTCGCCCGCTGCTCGGCCCCGGCGGGCCAGCTCAATTTTGAATAGACAATGTCTGCCGTATGCGCAAAATGTGTCCTTGCGGGCCCGGCGGGACTCCACGTCGCGGCTCGGCATATTCCTGCTCCTCGCCTGATAGCTGAAGTTGGCTCGGAAACGTCGGAGGCCAATAATTCTGCACTTGCCTCCAAAATCACAAATGAGGAAACGGCGAAGCTGAGAGAGTGGGCCCGGTGCCGGGCAGCTTGTTGTGGCTTTCGAGGACAATGATGAAGTCAACGCCGGTCCGCGTCCTGAGGCGGCTGCACGTGGAATCGATGCGCAACAGCTTATCTTTGCTGCGCGGTCGACGCTGATAGACCATCTCGCTCGTCCTTTTCTTGCGGCCCATTTTCTCAAGACATTTCCTTGGAATGCCCATTCCACTACAAACGATGTTTTATGGGCGGGAGTTTCGCCTGTCACACAAACCTTTGCGCCATCTGGCAATCTTACTAATCGCGGTCGAGTTGCCAGAACTGGCGACGTCTAGTCTAGAGGCGCAAAAACTCTGGCGCTCGAGTTCGCGCTCAATTCGTCATTTTTTGCAGTCGTTCTGGAACAAATCATTCAAAACTTTTGAACCAGTCCGCAATTCGACACCGACCGTTTCCGTTTGAGCATTAAAGCGACCCACATATGCAGGTGGGAGATCGTTGAGCGCGGCGAGACCCCTGTAGAATTTGATCTTGAGCCCCAGAGGGACTCCTGAGCTGGAGACCAACATAACCGATATATGGCAGCCCTGCGAAGAGGACCTTTCTTCTCCCAATCGAGCCATCCACCCACGCGCAATCTGTCCTCGTTTCTTTGGTAAATATGATAGACGATGCCCAGGTTCTAAGCAAAAAATGCTAAGACTGCCAAGAATGCTACGGTCCAACAATGGAAACCACTGACACGGATACCGAAAATTGCGGAGGCGACAGCGCTGCGATGTTGGCCGAAGGTCAGCGTCTAATGGCGAAATCCGCCACAGCCGAGCGCGGTACCAGGCTGATTTTGGAGGCGGCACACGCCGGTAACGGCGAAGCCGCCCATCTCATATCGCTGATTGTCGCAGCCGACCACACGGTGGCTGAGCGTTGGACTTATGCGCTGGCTTATCTTGGCCGAGCGGCCAAGGCCGGTCACTTGCGATCGCGCAAGGTTTTGGCATTCCTTGCCGGCGAAGATGCTATGGTGGAAGATCTGGTGGGGGGCGCGAAATTTGATGATCAGACCTGCCACCGCCTACATGATAGAATCAATCTTGACGCATGGTTGAATGCTCCATCGAAGATGGTCGTCTCGACAGCGCCATACATTGCGCTAGCCAAAGGACTTATCGATACGCGAACCTGCAATTGGATCATCGAGCAGGCGCGCCCGCGTCTTCAACGTGCCTTAGTCTATGATGCTAAGGACGGCAGTGGCGTTGCGCTTCAACTGCGCACCAATAGCGAAATGCGTTTCGAATTTGTCGAACTCGATCTAGTGCTCATGTTCGCAATCGAACGCATCGCGACATTTTCCGGCTTTTTCTTCAAAGGCTGGGAGCCGAGTTCGGTACTGCACTACTCAGTTGGTCAGGAATTTTGTCCCCATCATGATTACCTTGATCCCAACGTGCCATGTTACGCAGCGGAGATCGCCAAAACAGGCCAACGTCTAGCGACAATTTTGATTTATCTCAGTGAAGATTTCGAGGGTGGCGAGACTGAATTTCCCATTTTGCGCTATCGCTTCAAAGGAAAAACAGGCGACGCGCTGCTATTTCACAATGTAACGGAGACGGGTGCACCCGATCCTCGAACTCTGCATGCCGGTCTTGCGCCAACACGCGGCGAGAAGTGGCTGTTCTCACAATGGATTAGGGCGCGAGCCAGAGTGGCGTAAGTGGCCGGAGTGAAAGTTTGAGGTCCGGACCACCCAAGAATGGCGACGAGGATCGGTTCAACATTATCCAACTATTGATGGAGAAGCCGACATTCGGGCCGCTCGCCAGGTTCGATAGGACGGATGATCGAACTCGGTTTAACCACAAAATTGCGGCCGGCTTGAATCCGCCCCATCCGCTCAAGGTGACGAGCACGTTCGGTTTATGCGGATTGCCTTTCCCAATTAACCGACAATCCCCAGACGACCTGGGTTGGAGCGGGCAATAGAGCCTTTGCATTCATGCCACACCAGAACAAACTAAAGTGCACATGCTTAGACTTGACAAGTGAAGTCCACTTACCAAAATCTGAAAGGCCAAGTGAGCGGAAATGCTCGACCGGTTAGGCGCGCCCCGCGAGCCAACCAGCGCAACCACGTTGGAGCACCCCATGTCACAGGATCCGGTGAGCAACTCAGCAAGATCGGCAGACTTATGCCGCGGCATGCCTGAGCCTGATTCACCTAACAGTCTTCCAGATTTTCGCCGCATGCTCTCTGCCCTCGGAGTGGAGAATTTTTTTGCCGACTATTGGCAGCGCCAAAGTGTAGCAACGCGGCTGGCAGAGGCGGATCTTGCACAGATTCTGGAAGAAATCGGAGCCCTGGACATTGCGCGCTTCGCAGGAACAGCTAGACAGGGCACGCGTGCCTGGGTCGCCAATGAGTATGTCGCGCACAGTGTAATTCCGGTCGATGACCAGAATGCGAAAAAGCTATTTGATATCGGCGCAACGATCTATTTCGTCGACGTTCCTCTGGAGCGACTTACAAATGGCTTGGCTGATTTTTTAGGGGCGCCACGGCAGAAAATTATCGCTAGCATCTTTCTGACACCATTCAGTGGGGGTGCATCCCCCCATTTTGACAGAAACGAGAATTTTACAGTTCAACTTACTGGCAGGAAGCAATGGACAGTAAGCAATATTCCCATGGTCGCTGCTCCGCCGGACGGCTATGTACTGGGCCAACCAATTCCTCCTTCTTTGAAGACACTGCTCGATCCAGCAATGGAGCCACCCTGCCGAATAATTGATATGCAAGCAGGGACAATGCTTTATGTGCCGCGCGGCACGGTTCATCATACGTCCGCAGGTGAAACAAGTTGGTCTCTTAATCTCTCCTACACTCCATCGATGTGGATTGACCTAATCCGCGCTGGTCTGCAACGTCGTTTGATGTCTTCATCACGTTGGCGAGGTACGATATCGGGTGTTGCGGATACTTGCGATGTTGCGGCACGCCAATCGAATATCCTTAATGAGCTCATCGCTGAGATGCAGGCGATGTTAAGCGATCCAGCGGAGGTTCATCAGCTTTGCAAGGATTTTTTTAATCAACCAGATGGCTAAAGAAATTCGAGCCATCAAGCATTTGGATACTGTTGATGAGACTTCTTATGAAGATACCCATGCCTACAGCTGCAGAAAATCCTGCGGTGAATACGCCGGATTTTGAAAAAGAACTTCGAGACCTTTTTTCGAGCTTGGGTGCAGAAGGAAGGTACTCGAAAACGCTGGACGGCAGGCGCCTCGAATATGTGCTAGTAAATCTCAAGGATATTTCACAACTTACGGCTGTTGCCGAACCGGTCTTCCGATTGCTCAAGGTAAAGCCAGAATTTCTTCCTGAGGTTGTCCCTGCCCCCTACTATGGTCGTGTTGGCTATTAACAATATCAGTTCTCGTTGCAAACTCGCGGCACGTGACTGGAGAGTGTCTGCCACGGGCATCGGCTTTGACCGTAGTCGTGCTCCGGGTCGAACTATTGACATGGGACCGACGAATATTGGTTATGGAGCATATGCGACGACAATTGCGCTATTAATTTGTTCGCATCCTGAGGGGCAATTGCGAAGTTTGGACACTGGTCAGCGAGCCGTTGACCATCCTGGATCTCGATACAATAGCGCCTTTTGACATTGAGTTTTGCCATATCATTGGCAACCGCAGGTTCTCCGTATCGAACCAGACGAGCGTTGCACATTCGTGCCGGAAAATGTGAGCCATTTTTGCGTGGCCCAGTCGAATCCATAGATGTCGCTTTCTCGATCATCAGAGGGAACCAAACGGACGGGCTTGCCGAGGAGTTCGGTGAGCTATTTGAGGTTACTGTGCCAACGGGCGATTTTCTTTTCATAGCTTAGCAGCCGTCGTGCAATGCTTGACGTCGGCAAAATCTCGTTTAAAGCTTAAATACCAATCCTCAAGGAAACAGAATTGAGCAAGTGGCTTTCCCGACCACGCTCGTGCTTTCTCGGGCAAACAGGTAACGATTTTGCTTTCTGACCTTCATCGCAGAGGCATCGAACTACACAAGCTCGGTCGCTTTTCTGAAGCACTCGCGCTTTATGAAGAAGCGCTGATCACTCGCCGCAGCACGGAGCTACATTGCGATCGGGCCCTCGCTTTATGGGAGTTGGGACGCAGTGAGGAGGCGATAGAAGCCTATGATACCGCCATCGCTATATCGCCAGCGAGTGTAACGGCGCATTATAATCGCGCCGTCATGCTGTATCGCCTGCATCGTCTCCCCGATGCACTGGCTGGGTATGATAGAGCAGTGAGCTTGCGCGCCGATCTGCCATTCCTGTGGAACAACCGTGCCGGAGTTTTGCAGGCAATGGGGCGCTACATCGAATCCCTGCAAAGCCTCGACCAAGCTCTAAAGTTGGACGCGAACAATGCGCGAGCCCATTACAATCGGGGTGCTTTGCTCCTTCTGATGGAGAGATACGACGAGGCGATTGCTGCTGTGGAAGACGCATTGCGTCTCAATCCCAACCATCCTGAGGCGCTGGGGGTACTGGCAAGCGCAGCGCTTAAATCTTGCAATTGGAGCCTCGTAGCCGAGCTGGCTCCCTTGATAAAGACGGAAACGATGGCAGGCCGCGTAGTACTGTCGCCGCTCATGGTACTGAATTGCAGCGACGATCCCGCTCTGCAACGCAAGAGCGCAGAGCTAAATCTCGCTATTGACCTAGCTACGGCACACGCACCTACACACCCCAAACCACTTTGGCACGGGGAAGCTTATTACCACAAGCGCATTCGCGTTGCCTACATGTCGTCAGATTTGCGCGAACATCCCGTCGGCGCCAATGCCCTAAGCCTTTTTAAAAATCACGATCGTAGACGCTTTGAGACCGTCGGTCTGTTTACAGGTCAGGATGACGGTAGTGTGTTGCATCAGCGTATTGCGAAAGCGTTTGACCATTTCCATTATGTCGCCGATTCAAGCGACGAGGCAATTGCTCGTCAAATCCGCGAGATGGAAGTGGACGTCCTAATCGACCTTAACGGTCAGACCCATGGCTGGCGCCCCGCAGTCTATGCATATCGGCCGGCCCCAGTAATCGCCACCTGGCTGGGCTTTTCCGGTACTATGGGAGCGGAATTTATTGACTACGTAATAGCCGACGCTGTCGTCGCGCCCCTGGACCATCAGAAATTTTTCTCCGAACGCATCTTGCACTTGCCAAACAGTTACTGGCCTGCCTTTACGCCTCCGTCACTGCGCGCGATCGATCGTGACCAGGTTGGATTGCCAGCTAGCGGCTTTGTGTTCGCCTGCTTCAATAATCCGTGGAAGATTGGCGCCTCTCAGTTTGACGCATGGATGCGGTTGCTTCATGTGGTCCCGCATAGCGTCCTCTGGTTGCGCAACGACAACGAGGCGCTGACGCGCAAATTGCGGCGAGAGGCGAATTCACGTGGCATCGACCCCCTTCGACTCGTTTTTGCACCTCGCACAGGTACTCTGGAGGACCACCTTGCGCGTCACCAGGCTGCCGACCTATTCCTAGACACATTTCCGTATAATGGACACACCACAACTGCTGATGCCCTGGCCGCGGGTCGGCCAGTAGTGACCATGAAGGGCATAGGTTTCGCGTCGCGAGTGGCAGCAAGCTTACTTAGAAGTGCAGGTTTGGCGGATCTCATAACAGAAACCCTTAGGGATTATGAAGAACTCGCGTCAACCTTAGCTCGGGATTTGGATCGCCTGACTATGTTGCGTAAGCAACTTATTGCTCCACATCAGAATGCTCCGCTATTTGCCCCCTCGAAATTCGCACGCGACATCGAAGCTGCCTATATCGGGATGCTAGAAAAAGTAGGCCAACTGGGATAGTCACGGATTGTTCATGCTGGGGCACGAAGCTGCAATCATAGCTTGGCTCGAGGTAGAAGCCGAATTTTCGCCGCCATTTTGGCCTACCTCCCGAAACTTGCATCATCTAAAGGCTGGAA
>Ga0206821_10269_pt1 | contig 10296 bp, 11 predicted proteins | sample Alteio_BWOrgCont_85_FD_152860 | JGI IMG/M metagenome (GOLD analysis project Ga0206821, IMG submission 152860) | Enriched cells from forest soil in Barre Woods Harvard Forest LTER site, Petersham, Massachusetts, United States -... | ecosystem: Environmental > Terrestrial > Soil > Temperate forest >...
CGGTCTCCACCGCCATGTCCATCAGCCCGCACCGCCCGATCAGCGCCCCATCCGCCTTCCGCACCACCGCCAGGTACCCCAGCGCCAGCGCCTCATAGCTCGCCAGCGTGTAGCGCAGCCAAGCCTCCGTCTGCTCGGCGGTCTTCGGCCGCCCCTCCGCCCAAAGCCCCCGCGCCACCTCCGCCATCCCATGCAGCCGCACATAGAACGGCAGATCGTCCAGCGAGACCCGCCGCAGCACCAGCCGCTCCGTCTCCAGCCGCTCCGTCCCCCGCGCCAGCGTCATGCCCTCACGCCCCCGCCTGCCGTTCACCTGCATAACATTCTTCCTTGCCACGGCGTACGGCGGCGTCACCAGTCACCCGAAACCTCCCGCGGCGCTCGCTACGGGACGCGCGTCATTCGACCACCCCGGGCCGCAGGCCCCATTAAAATCCTTCTTCGCAAACTTCGCGTTCTTGGTGACCTCTGCGTTGCACACCCAACCCACGCACCCCAGAGACCCAGCGAGATCGGTTATTTCCCCTCCCATCACTTGAAAGTCACACTAACTCTTCCCACCTACCGCCTCATGTCAGAGGCCAGCGCCACAGAAGACCCGCCCGATCCCTTCCAGCTTCTCCCAAAAGCTGTCTACCGAACCCTCATGGCCGACCTCTATGCCCTCGTCCCGTGCCCGACACTCACCGACCCTGAGCTCATCGCCGAGCGTGTCCATGCCGCCATCGCCGAGATCGCCTCCATGGTCCCCGCCAACGCCGAGGAGTGTGCCATTTCACTCCGCGTCGTCACCGCCGACGCCCAGGCCAAGGAAAACATCCGCCAGGCCCGCCAGCTCTTCAACGACCCCATCCCGGCCATGAAGTGCCAGGCCCAGGCCAGCCTCATGATGCGCACCGCAAACGCCGCACGCTCCATGCTCCTGCGTGTCCAGTCTGCTCGCCACAAGCGCGAGGCAATTCCCGCCGCCTGCAACCAGGACGCCTGGACCATCCACGCCACCCAGGCCTTCCTCCTCGCCGCCGACGGCCAGCAAGTCCCCGAACCAGAGCCCCTGTTCGTGCCGCCCGAACCTGAGCCCGTGCCAACGCCGCACGACGACGACCCGATCACCCGCTACGACGAAGCCGAGCACTACGCGTTGACCTATCCCAACCGAGCCGCCGAGATCCGTGCCCATGGCGGTGTCCCGTCCACCGCCCGCTACGGCCACCCAGAAGCAAAGCTGGTGCAAGAGATCATCGCCAGCACCAGCCCGATCCTCCGGCAGCTCGACGAGGAATACGACCCCAACACCCGCACCTGACGGCCAAGCCAAGCAAGCAAGAATAACACAGATTACCCAGAGTAAGTCACAGATTACCCAGAGAAGAAAAGCATTCGACGCTTCGCGCAAGTACCCACGAGCGCGCCGCGCGAAGCGCATAATTCCTTGTCTGTGCAATCTGTGACTTACTCTGGGTAATCTGTGTTATTCTGGCTTGCTTGCTTGCTTACTTTACTTACTCTCCACCCCAGCCAGCCCCCGACTCCCAAATCCCACCCAACGGGCAATGAGACAGCCGTGAGACTCCCCACCCATTCCCCCCAGGTAACAGTTCCGTGCCGCACGGGCAGGTGATTCGATCGCAACAAACCCGTCCGGCAATGATGCAGCCGCGACTTGATACCCCGTAACTTTGACGCGCTCCTGCTCCTCAGGTGCGCGTCATTTTTTTGCACTCACCCCCTCAGCACAAACTCCGCCAACCCCTCCAGCCCGCGCGTATGCCGCAGCGGCTCCGGTGCGCCCGGCGGCTTCTCCATTCCGATCCTGTCGTGCCACCAGATCGCCAGCCCAACCTGCGACGCGCCGATCAGGTCATACGCGGAACCGGCCACGAACAGGCAGCGTTCAGCGGCCACCCCCAGTTCCGCCAGCGCCAACCGATACGGATGCGGATCAGGCTTGTAGAACCCCGCACGCTCCGAGGTGACCACCACGTCCAACGGCACCCCGACACGCGCCGCCGCAACCCGCCCAAGCGCGTCCGAGCAGTTGGTAGCGACCCCCAGTGGCACGCCCGCCGCCACCAACGGCGCCAACGCCTCCGCCACGCCAGACCACGGACACAACTCGCCATAACGGGCCGCCAGCGCGTCCGCCACATGCGGGTCCAGCCCAACCTCCGTCGCCGCCTCTGCCACCAGCGTTTCGTACGGCCGATAAGCCCCGGTGCCATACGTGAGCCGTAGATAGGCCGCTCTCCAGCGGCGTCCCTCCGCTTCTCCCCCGGCGACCGCATCCCACAAGGTCCAACTGTTCAGCAATGCGGTCAAAAGATCGAACAGCACAGCATCGTATCTACGCAACATGCTCTCAGCTTCCCGTTCATTGAACGCACGCGTCGCGATCCCAATGTCGCGCGGCAGCCATCACCGCGACGGAGGAATCATGCGGCCTCACGTACCACCATTGTCCAACAGCAGCACCCCAACGTAGTAGCCACGCGGCACTAGAGACACAGTACACCTCGCCCGCTCTGCGGGAGAGGTCGCCCACGCGAAGCGTGGCGGGAGAGGGTGCCGCGACAGGCACACTGCAATTCATCCAGCGAGCATCTATGACGTTCCAATACAGTGCCAGTCCAGTGAACCCAGCCCCTACGTCGCTACGCCGCGCCCACCACCACGCGCAACCGCGCCGTCAACAACTGGAACACCACCAGCAACGGCAGCGGCACAAGGAACATCGCCGCCCCAAACACCACCGACGCTCCACTGCCGCCGACATCATGGATCCACCCGCCAACCGCCGGCCCACTGGCCTGCAGCAGGAAGTGGCACGTGTAGAACACCCCGAACCCTGCCGCGCGCTGCTCCGGCGCCAACACACGCGCAGGCAATGACGTGATCACACCAGGCGGTGGCCCGATCGCCAGGCCAAACACGATGCACGCTATAAACGGTGGCGCCCCGCCGACGACGAGCGCCAGCGCCGCGGACGCCAGCGTACAGAACACCACCACCGTTACGATCGGCTGCCCGATCCGCTGCACCACGAACCCGCCAAACGGAATGGACAGCATGCCGATCCACAATGCGAGGCTGGTCAGCGCTCCCGCGTCAGCCATCGTCATCCCGCGAGCGTCCGCCAGGAACGACGGCACAAAGCTGAAATACGTAACGACCCCGGCGTTGAACGACCCCCACATCAACCCGGTGGCGATCACCGGAGCAAGCACACGCCATGGCGGCAACCCGAACCCCTGCGGCGCCCCTTGCACCACTTCGCTATCCTGTGCCGGCGCCCGATAGAACAGCGTCACCATCAACAGCGACAGCAGGCAGAACCCCGCCGCCAGCAGCATCACCGAGTGCCAGCCAAACGCCGCGGCGATGCGAGGTTCGCTGAACAGCCCCAACGCAATGCCAAACGGCCACGTCGACAGGATCACCGCCATCGCCAACACAATCTCGCGCCGAGCAAACCAGTCCGCGGTCATCTTGGTGATCACCAGGTTGAACAGCGTGGCTCCCATGCCGCTGCACAGCCGCCCGGCGAACGCAACGGCGAAGCTATCCGAATACGCCATGACCAGTCCGCCGCCCGCCATGAGCGAAAGCCCAAGAGCGCATAACCGCTTGTCGCCCAGCCGGCGGATGATCAGCCCGCCTGGCAACGAAAGCACCACCCCCGAGATGTGGTACAGCCCGATCAGCGTGCCGATCTCCGCGAAGCCGACATGCAGATCGCGCAGCAGCAGCGGTGCCGACGAGGCCACCGACTGGTACTGGAACCCCATCGCGGTGCGCGCGACGAACAGCACCGCGAGGATGACCCATCGGCGATGCATCAGGCTGGCGCGAACACGTCCTCATGCGCCGCGCTCACGCGCCGTTCAGGCACGCCGGCGAACAGCGCATCCCGTTGCAGCACCGGCACCACGCGATCGGCGAACAGCCGCATGTTCAGCTCGCCCTGCTCGTGCGGCATCCCGCCATAAGAGAAGTCAGCGATTACATGGTCCGTCCCGGTCAGCGATCGCAGTTCGGCGATCTGCTGGATGCAGTCATCTGGCGTACCGACGATCTGGATCTTCACATAGAACTCCGTCGCCTTCTGCCGCGCGGCATCCTCCTTCATCTTCGCATACGTCTTGGTCATCTTGCCGTACGCCTCGTAGCCCTTCACGGTCGCCAGATGCCCATCGGAAAAATGGTAGTGGTTGTCGATGGAATCCCACTTCCGCCCCAGATACGTCATCGCCCGATCATGCGCCTCATCGCGGCTTTCCGCGCAGGACACGTTGGTCAGTATGATCGGCGGCGGCGGCACATGCCCGACCGCGGCGGCAATCGTGCGGAACCGATCGATATCCTCGGCCGCCTTCGGCCATTCATTCTGCATGATAACCATCATGCCAAAGCCAAGCTTCGCCATGATCTCCGCCGACTCCGGCGTGACCGACGACACAAAGAACCGCCGCGCCGGATTGGATATCGGCTGCGGCCGGATCGAGGTGCGCGGTATCTGGTAGTACTCCCCCTGCCACTCGAACTCCTTCTGGCTCAACGCCAGGCGAATAAGCTGCGCCGCTTCAACGAACCGCGGCCGCGCTTCCTCCATCGGAATCCGAAACCCGGCATATTCCACGCTCGCCGCGCCCCGTCCGAACCCAAACAAACACCGTCCGCCACACAGCACATCGAGCAGCGCGATGCTCTCGGCAACCCGGATCGGATCGTGCCAGGGCAGCACGATCACCGCTGTTCCCAACGCCAGGCGCTTGGTCCGCCCCGCAAAGTAGCTCAGCAACTGCACTGGTGCCGGCGACATCGAATATCCGGTGAAATGGTGCTCCAGCGCAAAGATGGAATCGAACCCAAGCGGCTCAGCCAAATCGCCCAGTTCCAGATGTTCCTTGTAAACGGCAACATCCGATCGCTCCGCCTGCGCCAGAATGCTGAGCGATACACCGACTTTCATGGTCGCCTCCTGCGCATTTCAGCAAAGTCTGTCAGGATGCCCCCTTGAACGCAATCGACACGCTCCCAGATCTGTTGCGCGACGCATTGCAGATCGTGTTCGTCGGCATCAATCCGTCGCTTTACTCTGTCGAACGCGGCCACTACTTCGCCCGACGCAGCAATCGCTTCTGGCCCTGCCTCTCACGCTCCATCCTGAGCGCCGCCGCACGTCAAGCATTGGGCGTCGAGCGTTTGGAACCGGAGCATGATCGCGCACTGCCCGCCTACGGCTTCGGCTTCACCGATCTCTGCAAACGCCCCACCGCACGCGCCAGCGACCTGTCGCCACACGAATTAGGCGCCGGTGTCGTCGCACTCGCCGCCAAACTCGAACGTCACAAGCCACGCATCGCCTGCTTCCACGGCATGACCGGCTATCGTCATGTCCTGCGCGAACTGGCGCCGGCCGCACCAGAACCGTCGCTAGGGCCACAACCCCTGCACATCGGAGCGACGCGCTGCTATGTCGTGCCCAATCCAAGCGGCGCGAATGCCCACTTCACGCCGTCCGACCAGACCCACTGGCACGATCGGCTCGCGCAAGAACTGCAACGGGAGGGATAACATGGACCATCATTTCGGCGTTCTGATTCCATCCACCAACACAACCGTGGAGATCGAGTACAGCCACCTGCTCCCATCATCGCTGCAATTCCATGTCGGCCGCCTGCTGACCAGTGGCACCGGCCCCTTCTCGCCGAGCAAGGACGACGACATCGACTACCAGGCACGCCTGCTCGGCACCGCGAAGGTCGAAGTCATCAGCCTGGCGCAAACTTCCGCCAGCCTGTTCGCCGACGACTACGACGCAAACGTCATTCGCCGCATGAGCGCCGCCGCCGGCGTGCCAGCCATCACCTCGGCCCAGGCCGTCGGCCAGGCCGTGCGCGCACTGGGCGCCAAGCGGATCGCGCTGATATCGCCATATTCGCAGCCAGTCATCGAACGCGCGAAGCACTACTACGAAAGCAGGTTCGCGCTTTCCGTCGTCGCGCTCGAAGGCTTCGCCGCAACCGACTCCTACATGATCGGCAAACTCGGCCCCGAGAACGCCCGCGACGCCTTCGCGCGCATCGACCGCCCCGAGATCGAGTGCTTCGTAGTCCCCGGCGGCAACTTCCCGACCATGTCGTTCGTCCCAGCCTGGGAGCGCGAATTCAACAAGCCCGTAATCACCACCAACGCCGCCGCACTCTGGGCAATGATGGCGATCATGGGCGCACGCGATCCGCTCCCCGATCTCGGCCGCCTCCTGAAAGAGATGCCACCCCCCTGACACCCCCACCCACTGTCATTGCGAGGAGCGCAGCGACGAAGCAACCCCCAGAAGGCCACGCACCCCCGCAGGGACAGCCCCGTCGCCTCGTCTTCCCTTACGCCTTGATCCACCGATGGAAGAACGCCGCCGCCGGTTCAAACGACCCGGCGCCCTGCCGCTTCGCATAATCGATGTACAGCAGATCGATCTCGCCCCCAGCCTTCCGATAGTCGGAAACAAACCGCTGCGGCTCGTTCGCCTCGATCGGCGAATCCGGATCGCGATAGTCGTGCACGATGTCCGGCTGTCCCTGGATCCAGATCGCCGGCGGCATAACCACCTTTTCACCCTTCTCCAGCATCAGCACCGGATTACCTTCAGCCATCGCCGCCTCGGTCTTCCAATACAGATCGTGCCGCGAGGGAATGTTGCCCACCCAAGCCGGCGGGTTCGCCGAATCCCGCGCGCGCAGTGCATGCCGATAGCGCGACAGCGGATTGATCACCGGCCACAGCATCGCCACCGCGCGCACCGTCGCATCCACCGCGGGCGCCGATGATGGCAACTGGATCGCCGCATACCGAGGATCGTTCGGCCGCATCGCCGCCAGCATCCCCAGATGTCCGCCACTTGATTGTCCCGCGATCCCCACCAGATCAGCTCGCGTATTCAACTCCGATGCGTTCGCCTTCACCCAGCGGATCGCATAGTTGATGTCGGCCAGCGACGTCGGATACGCGTCGCCCGCATGCCGGAAATCGATCGCCGCAACCGCCAGTCCAGCGCGAGCAAACCCCTCCGAGTAGATCTGGCACTCATTCAGATCGCCATTGCACCAGGCGCCGCCATGCACCTCGACAATCGCCGGAAACGGCCCCTTACCCTGCGGCTTGAACAGCCGCGCCATGAACTTCCGGTCGCCGTGGCGAAGGTATTCAACGTCCTGCGTGGTATATTCATATGTCGCCATTGGACTCTTCCTCCCAATGCTGGTTCGTCATGGCCGGCCTTGTGCCGGCCACCCGTTGCGGCACCGTGCTGGTTCAGCATCCATTCACAACGTTAGGGCTTAGCCTGCGGCAGATCGAGCCGTACCGCAACAGCAGCGCTGGCAATCACCGCGACATCGCTGGAAGTTTCATCTGGAACATCCAGCCCGCCCTTCACCACCTTCACCGTAACCTCGCCGTGCGGCAGCGAGGCCTTCACCGCCGCCGCATCGACCTTGTCCGGCTGCTGGACACCGATGGTGACCTCGACCTGCATCTTGCGCGAGTCCAGTCCAAACGTCCGGATCAGACTCAGTGAACTGTGGTGAAGGGCATCCTGCACCGCGCGCAACGCCGCCTTGGTGTAGTCGCCGCCATGCAGATCGTTGCCGCTACCCAATTCCAGAATGACGCGCTTTGCCATCGCCCTCTCCTCAGACATCCAGCCGCACAACGGCGGCGGCATTGGCGATGACCGTCGAATTCGTGCCGGCATCATTGGGAATTTCCAGCCCGCCCTCCACCACATTCACCGTCCCCGTGCCATGTGGTAGCACCGCCAGCACCTGCGCTTTGTCCACCAGCTCCGGCTTCGGCACGCCGATGGTCACCTCGACACGCATGGAATCCACATGCAGCCCCACCGCATCGGCGACGCTCAACGAGTTGTGCCACAGTGCGTCGCGCAGCGCCCTTACCGCGGCCTTGGTATAGTCCGCGCCGCGAATATCGGTGCCCATGCCAATCTCCAGCACCATGCGTTTCCAGGCCATGTTCGCTCCTTCATACAGACGTTGGCGGCACACCGGCGCGCGCCGTCAAAGCCTCGCGGGCCGCATCGGCAAACGCCACATCACGCGGCAACACCACCGCCGCCGAACGCACATGATGCGTCGCCGGGTCGATGCCCGGCGGTGGCTCGCCCTTCTCCAGCGCCCGCACCGCGCGCATCAGCCGCTGCCGCGCCATGATGATGCCGTTGTCCTGCGAAACCAGGTGCTCGCGCGATCGATCCATGATCGGCCCCATGCTCTCCTGCAACGACGCATCCTGCATCGCGATGCCGGAAACGCCGCTATACGTGTGGCCTGCCTTCTGCCCCGCACGATCCATCAGGTAATCGTTGTCGCGGTTGGCCATCGGTATATACGTCCCGGGAATCGTCCGTGTGTGGATGCCCTTGCCGTCCCGCATCGCCTGCACCTCCGCCGAGGTCAACGCACGCGTCGGATGATAGTCGAAGCTCCACGCCCAACAATTCTCATCGTCAATCGGAATCCAGAAGTGCCCATGCACCGGATGATTGCCCCGTGGCGCGATCATGGTGAACGACGGCATGCACCACGGCGTGATCCGCCAGTAGTAGCCATCCTCCGCATTACGCCGCGCGCCAATAAACAGCCCAGCCGGCTGATCGACCACTTGAAACACCGGCGCCGCATCACCCATGTTGTACTGGTTGCCGCGCGAGCCGACCATCAACGGGTCGGAATTGAACGCATCGCGATGCAGCCACGAGACATGCGAAGAATCGATGCCGCCTTCCATCGCCTGCAACCAGTTGCAGTATTGCAGCCGCTTCGAGACATACGATTGCTCCGCCGGCACCATGGCGAACTCAAACTCTGGCAGACCGGGCTGAAATTCCGCCGGCCCCATATAGGTCCACAGCACGCCACCACGCTCGACCATCGGATACGATCGCAGCTTGATCATCGCGCGAAATCCGCTTTTCTCAGGCTCAGACGGCATCTCCACGCACTGCCCCGTGACGTCGTATTTCCACCCATGATACGGACAGCGCAGCCCACATTCCTCATTCCGGCCGAACCACAGCGACACGCCACGATGCGCGCAAAACTCATCCATCAACCCATAGCGGCCCTCGGTGTCGCGAAACGCGATCAGCTTCTCCGACAGCAGCCGCACACGCACCGGCGGGCAATCGTTCTCCGGCAATTCCTCCGCCAGCAGCGCCGGGATCCAATAGCGACGGAACATCTCACCCATCGGCGTTCCCGCGCCCGTGAGCGTGAGCAGATCGTTCTGTTCCTTGCGAAGCATCGCTGTTTCCTCCGCGATAGCCGACAGAGGCTAGCCCCACTCGCGCCAACCGCCTAGCATCGTCCCATGCTTCACTCCGGCGGCTGTCACTGCGGCAACATCACCGTGCAACTCCGGCTTTCGCAGTCGCCAGAGACAATGCCCCTGCGCTCCTGTTCCTGCTCGTTCTGCCGCGCGCATGGCACGCGCACGCTATCGGATCGCGACGGCCTCGCCGAGATCATCGCCGCCGACCCGTCGCTGGTCGAGCGCTATCGCTTCGGCTCACGCACCGCCGACTACCTGCTGTGCCGCCGCTGCGGCGTCTATGTCGGCGCGGTGTGCGAGACCAGCAGCGGCATGCGCGCCGTGATCAACGTCAACTGCCTGGACGACCGCGCGGCTTTCACACAGGCGCCGGCCGCGCCCAACTACGATGGCGAAGCCACCGACGCGCGCCTCGATCGGCGAGCCACCAACTGGATGCCGGTCACCGTGCTTCCATCGCAATCCGCGCCACAGTCAGCGTCATCCGCCACGCCGCCCTAACACTCCCGCTGACCGACCCCGCGACCTTCGAGCTCCCACCCGTTCGGCAGCGATACGGCACGGGCAACTCCAGGATCCGCAATCCCGCACGTGCCGCCTTCATCTGCATCTCGATATTCCACCCATAGGTCGTCTCGCGCATATCAAGCCGAGCCAACGCCTCACGGCTGATGGCACGAAACGCGCACATGTCGGTATAGCGAACGCGATACAATGCTGACATCAGCCAGCCAGCAAGCCGACCGGCCAGCACCTGGTGCCAGCTCATCGATCCTGGCTCGCGTTCCCCGCGCACCCGCGACCCTATGACAAAGTCATGTGTCCCCGCGCGTATCGGTGCCACCAGCATATCGGCGAGGTCAGCGCGATCCGCGCCATCGCCGTCGAGCAACAGGATGATCCCGCATCCCTCACCCGCCGCCGCAATGCCCGCTGCACACGCGCGCC
>Ga0206821_10270_pt1 | contig 10294 bp, 10 predicted proteins | sample Alteio_BWOrgCont_85_FD_152860 | JGI IMG/M metagenome (GOLD analysis project Ga0206821, IMG submission 152860) | Enriched cells from forest soil in Barre Woods Harvard Forest LTER site, Petersham, Massachusetts, United States -... | ecosystem: Environmental > Terrestrial > Soil > Temperate forest >...
GGCTACGGCCGGCTTCTCACATTTGTGGTCGGCGGCAATGCCACGCTCAACGCGCCCGCCTTTGGCCATAAAAATCCTCCGCCCGCGCCTTCGGTCGCAACAAGCACGTCACCACAAGTCATCCATCAGGGTGAACTGCTTTTTGCCGAAAACTGCGCGGGCTGCCACGGCGAGAAAGCGGTCGCCGGTCCGCTGCCCGACCTGCGTTATGCCAGCAAGGAGACGCTGAAGGGCATCGAAGCCATTGTGCTTGGGGGAAAACGCGCGGCCATGGGCATGCCGTCCTTTCAGAAGATTCTGAACGCCGGGCAGGTGCAGGCCATCCAGGCATACGTTGTATCGCGTGCGCGCGAGAGCGCCGAACCTACGGGCAGGAAAAGCCAGTGAAATGGATGATTTTTGGATCATCATCTTCAAGCGGAAAAAGGGCAGGCGGGATCAGCGAAGGAAACCCATATGAAAAGGCTCGAGACAGTCGCCGTCCTGGCCGCATTGACCGTGATGACGGCGCAGGCCCATGCGCAAGTTGCGTTCAAGCATATAAATGCCGGCCAGGCCGCTCAGATGGTATCCGGATCCGAAACCCCGACTATCGCGAGCGATGAAAAGTTCAGCATGTCGCTTCACAAGCGCTTGGTCTCCGGCCATGTCGAAAAGCACATGGGTTGGAACGAGGAATTGGTGATTCAGAAGGGCGATGTGCTGCTGAACTATGGCGACACGGCCAGCAACCCACGGGAACTGTCGCCGGGGGAATTCAACGGCGACGCGATCACCGGCGGCAAGAGCGTGATGCTGCATGCCGGCGATATTGTGATTCTGCCCGCCGGCCTATGGCATCAGCAGATCCTCAAGGGTCCCATCATGCGTTACATCTTGTTCAAGACGAGAAGCGCGGGGCCATAAGGCTGGCGTATCGCAGAAACGGTCGCCGTTGCTCAGCCTTCGCCTGATAATCCCAGGTAACATCCATGGGCGTGCGCGCGCGTTGGATATTCCGCTATGTCCTTGGAAAGAATGGCTCCCCGGGCATCCGCAATACCTTTCTTCTAAGGCGTTGAATTATCTTGAGGCGGCGCGCTACCGGCCGGCCGGGGTGACACCCTGGCCACACCCGAAGCGATGGGCTGGGCGCGCAATGGGGCCCCAAGTGACGGGCACCATGCCACCATCCGGGCAGAGACCCCCCGGGGCTGGGGGATTTTGATGGTACCTAACGGGGGGTACTCTAGGTGGTCACGTCCCTACCTGTACATCCGGCTCCAGCCCCAAAAAGCGCCTGATGGTACCTAGAGCGGCTCGTTACCCCTTCAAGGCGCATACCGCGCAATCCGAATTGAAGTTCCAAATCGTTGCCGCTCGATGAAACGTGGCGCGTCGTCAGCTGGTCGGCGTTGTTGGCAAAGTCCCAAACTGCTACAAAGGCGAGTAGACCGTCGCTCAGACGGCAATGGGGTGAGCCATGGAGCTTGTACCTCGAATGGTTGGGGTTGCGCTTGTTGCCTTGGCATTTGCCGGAGGCAGCGGCCCCGCGTTGGCTGACGGCTCAATGCCGGGCTACGGGGGTTTCGCCGCCCTGCCGCCCGTTCTTCCCCCCTCCGCTCAAGACTCGCTATTGCCGACCGACGACAGTTTCAGCTCGGGGGCGCCTGCGCAAAAGTTCGACCTTCAAAGCGGCCACTTCGATTTTTTCTCTGTGCGACCGGAAGGCAGAAGCGGTGACTTTACGTCGCTGTTGGGCGGCGGGACGGGCGGTGGCGGGGGCCTTAAATTCCAGTTGAACTGGTAGCCGCCTCGCCATCGGGTCTGCATCTATGTGCTGGGCTGTTTGCCACTCTTGAACTGCAATCGTGTAGCCCCCGCGGGAGGGTCGAAAAAGGAGGACCCAAATGCGCCTACCTCCCGCTCCGGGCGATTTCCCACGAAAACGAGATTGGGTGCTCTCTGCCATCTGCCATGATTTAGCAGGTCAGCCTCCACAGAGGTTCATGGCACGCTTCTGGGGGATCGGCTCGGCGCCGAAAGTAACTTCATAGTGTTCATCAACCCGGTCGGTGTTCATGTGATCCGGAATTGGCGGTAAAGGCTGAGCCAGGCTCATGCCCTGGGAAGCAGCATCGTCAAGGGCCTGGTTGCCGGATGACCTGCTCACCTCCAGCACGTCCAGCAGACCGGTGCGGCTCACCACAAAGTGCAAAATCACTACGCCGGTCGTGTGCGAGCGACGCGCCGCCGAGGGATAATTTACGAAGGGCATCACGCGCTTTGTTAAGGCATGGAGCCATGCCGGATCGAGGCAACTAGCCGGCTTACTGCCGTTGCCATTGGTGCCGTTTGCCGAAGCCGACTGTCCTGCCGTGCCGCTGCCGCTGGGCGCACCACCCGTAATCGGCGAAGTCTTGGCGGCGGACGCCGGAAGCAGCGCCGGCGCGGCCGGTGCCGCGGAGGCGACGGTGAAAGCCTGTGGTGCGATGGTTTCGGAATGCGGCTTGATCAAATGCACTGGCAATGGCGGCGGAAGTGGCGCGATCTTCTTATGCAGCGTGTCGGGCAATAGACGCCAAGCGACAGCGACAGCGACAGGCTGAGGTCTCGGCGGCGATCGAGCAGGCGGTGACGGACCCGGTTTACGCGGCGAGGGCTGGGCAGGGCGTGTCACCCACCCGGGCGCTGATCCGGGCGGTCCTGGCTACGCCGCTTGCGGCCAATGTCTCTAAGAATTAACGCTGAGCGGAGCGGCAGCGGCGGTCCCGGTTTATCTGGTGTGCTCGCTGCGCAGCGTCCTTTCGACCATTTGTTGTGTGCCCCTTTTGGGTCCGCACCGACGTTTTGTGACGCGCGCGGGGGCGGGTCTATTCCCCGTTGAGGGAGGCCTGTGGGACCGCCCAGGCCCATTTGGCTCCCCTCGCTTGTCCGGGAGGGCTCGTGCAATTCGCCGTATGGCGCCTCCCTAAGCGGCCAAGCGGCGGAACAAAAACCAATGAAATAGCGGCCTTTTGCCCACTTCAGGCCCCATTTACCTTGCTTATATAAAAGGGGAACGTCCCACCTGAGTCCAGCGTTGACGGGCCTGGGTGTGGGCGGCAGGAGCTTTTATGTCCTTGCGCGCAGCGTTACAGCACTTATACCATCCGGCGACCTCTACAACCGCTGGGAGGGAGTCGCGTGCTCAAAAGAGGGAAGCCGACATTAGCGGGTCCGGCGGCGCGGCAGGGGAAAATTCAATTATGAAGGAATACGAGGAGTTCGTCTCGAACGAATACGCGACTCAGCGCGAATCGGGAAAACCGGGTGAAGTTTTCCAAAATCGCAATGAGGACCACGCCAAAGTCGTTATCCCTTATCTGTTTAAGGGAGCGGAGCAGTGGGTTCATCTCGTCACCAACGCGGCTAATACTGTCGTCTACGGTTCACCTGGTGTGATTGACGCGGCTCTCACGTTTCTTCGCGAGAAGAAGGATGGTCAAGTTTCAATTCTTTCGGAGACGAAGCTCGACAGGGCTGAGCATCCTTTCTTTAAGGCAACAGATGCGGAGCCCGAGCTACGCGAGCGTGTTCACCTTGGGTTTATCTCAGAATCAGCCCAGCAGGACTACGGCTGTAATTTTGGTGTGAACGACCGCGGTGATTGGCGCTTCGAGGCAACTCGAAACACCCCGGAAGCGCTGGTCCAATTTGGCGGCAAAGACTTCGCCGTTGAGCTGGATCATATATTCCAAGACCTAAGCGCATCGACAAATTAGGCAGCCTGAGCATCGGTTGATCGCTCGCTGGGGGACGCCGTGTCTGATGACGCGAAGCTAACTGCGCTACTTCACATATCGACGATAGTAACCGTCGTTATGCTCGCCTTTCTTGGCGTCGACAGCGCTCACCTTGATACTCCGAATTACACAGACGGAATGCGTCCAGCTCGCGACAAAGCGAAAAATATTTTGTTACGTCTGGGGCTTAGCGGACGGGTCCCGGTCAAGATCGTTGGGGCCGGATGGTGGTTTCGATTGAAGACCACCTTCTTCGCCGCTGTTATCTGTGTCGTAGCAGACGACCCAATCCACTTACAGTGGGTCCTTCACTGTTTTCACTTCTGTCATCGACAGCGGCACATTCCTCTTTTCAAATACTTTAAGCGTTCAGACCACCAGCTAAATGTTGCAATGGCTGCGGGCTTCTCGATGCTTGTGATGTTCTCGTCAGCCGGAGCGATAGTCTGGCACAACAATTGGTTCGACATTAGCAATGGATGGTTTGAAGCCTTTTCACAGGACTGGCTTATAAAATCGTTGCTTGTCATCGAAGAAATTTTGTTGGTTTGGTTGATCGGCACCGGGGCTTGCATGCACTGGTTAAGGAAAGATCGCCTAGTTGCCACCTGTGAAATGCTCGGTAAAAAAATCACTCACGAGTTTAACATCATAAAGCAGAAGCAGCAGCAGGAACTGGCACTCACCCGTACTAGGCTTGAGGCGCGCAAGGACTTTTTGAAACGGACCTCCGAAGCCACGCGCCTGGCAGCAGAGGAAGCGCAGCGGCAAATCGACGAGCTCGACAGCAAAAATAAGGATGACGGCGGGTAGGCCTATTGTCCGCGGCGACGGTCATCACCAGCGAGGGAAAAGCCGCTCCTTCAGCTCTTCGCACGCACCGTCGAGCCCGGGGAACATGGACCCGGCGGATATGCCCATGCGCGCGAGATCCCTAATTACTGCATCGCGCTCACTGGCCAGAATATCGATGACTGTCAGGAAAGTTTTGCCGCGCTTCGTTTCACAGTTGCGGATGTACGTTTCCACATCGTCAATGTTAGTCAGCAGTGAAAGGGCTTGCTGGGGGCCTGATCGATCATTGTCGAACGCGATGGATTCCAGGATCGATAGATGTAGCGTGGTGGTCGCAAGCAGCAGGATCTGTTGGTAGTCGCGCTGCCAAGCAGAATGATCGAACATAAAGATGCGAACTTTTTCGTTTGGCTCTGGATCGGACCGCACCCTCCGGAACGCGCAGAATGCCGCTACATAGGGCGAAAAGCTCCAATCAAGCAGGGGTGTCGGATAGCCATGATGCTGCGCCAAGTGTAAAAAGGCGGCGTTTTCCTCGGGGATACGGAGGTCATATGAATGACGTGTCCGGGCAGCCAAGGCCGCATGCAAAGCCCGCATGTCTTGCCCGGTATACCTATCCAAATCTGCGCGGCTATTGCGGTGGAATGTCGTCCTCAGGCGCCAATCGCGCTCTTGTCCGCGGAAGATCGTTTTCCTGTAGGGTTGGAGTTCAGCGAACGCCTTGAATTTTGGCCAAGTCATTACCTTTGCCTTATAATCCGACGGTTCTCCGGCTTTACTTCTAGCAAGGCTGGCGCTTCCAGATGAGCCGACAGGCGTTGTCCAGGAGAACGACAGATCACTGTTCTGGATTGCGTAATCGATCGTTGCTTCTGTCGGGAATGTTAGCGCGGGGTATTTAGTGGCCAGATCGGCCGGTGCAATCCTGGCACCGGTTGCGGGGTCCAGATGGAAAGGGTTGGTAGCTTTGAACCGTCCGGATGGTTTCTTGCTCGCCGTGGCGATGGGAACAACTAGAATCGGCTGCTTTGCGCTCGTGCAATGAAGGATGGCGTTCCCAGCAAAATGGTCGTCCATTTCGTCAAGGTTCAGGGTGATGGTTCCTTTGTTCGTGCCGCTATAAGTGCCGAGCCATTGGCCTTTCATACGATCCACCACTTTCTTGCCCGACGCTATCAAGTCGTCCGCGCACGCCGCAACCCCGCAGTCTTAAGAAGATCATGCAGCATCCCGATCTCCTGGCTGCGGATGACGCATAGCTCCAGCAAGCGCGCATCGGCGCCGGCGGGGATGCTGGTTGAGTCTTTCTCCCAGGCCGCCAGCGCCGCAGACATCCAGCCCGTTCTCAACACGTCTGGATCAGCAGGCGCCAATGCAATAGTCTCTCTATCCCGCTGGTACAAAATATCCGTCAGGCCAGCTCGTCTATTTGGAGGGCGCAGATGTCTTACTTTGTCGCGGGCGGCGGCGTGGCGGCCTGTTGTCATCCGGGCATCGCCCAAACCGATCTTTTCACGGTCAACCAAAAGGGGGCGTTGTGCGCCCTCACCGTGCAGGGCAACGCCTTTTGGGGGTCACCCTTTCCCTTGACCCCGACCGGACTCGCCAAGCCCGGCGCGTTCCTTGCTGCGTCCCCCGACTTCGGCGCGCCTCTGCCTGGCGTGGCCGTCTTCCTTGTGGACGCCCTCGGGACACTGCAGCTCTTCACCCAGACGGCGCCCCGCTTCAGTTGGCGCAATCAAATCCTGGGCGCTCCCGGTCAATTCGTGGCGGGGTCCGGCACATTCGCGGTCTTGCCCGGCACGCTGAGAGACACGGACATTGTCAACCAGCTGAACGTACTGCTCGTCGATCACGCAGGAACGCTGCACTGGCATCACCGTGACGCCGATCAGGTTTGGCAGCTTGATACGTCGATAAATCTAGGCGCGGCCGCGTCGAACGCGAATATTGCCGGGCTGGCCCGATATGCGAACTCGCAAGTCGCGCAGGAGCTCAGGCTGTTCTTTGTCGATTCCAACGGCGTTTTGAATTGCCTGACCAATTCCTTCGCCAATGGGTGGTCGAGCAGCGTCATTCCGACGGGCGCTATCCAGCTTAATCCCGGGACACGCCTGGCGGCGTCCGTGCGTTTTGGCACCTCTCCGACGAGCGATTTCGACGACCCCAATGTCTTCGCCGTGGACAGCGACGGCAACCTCGTCTGCTTCTCCCTAGGCGCTTCAGGCGTGTGGCAAGCGACCACGCTGACCCACGCGCTACGCAGCCGAAAGGGCGTCAAGCGCTTCGCCGCCGCCGGGTCGCCGGTCGCCGCCAGTCGGCAATACCTCGACCACGCGGGCAGCCCGTTTCAGACGGACGTGTTCGTGGTCGGTCTGGATGGATCCCTCAACGTCTTCAGCTCGCAAGACGGCGCGGCCTGGAGCGCGAACCCCACCGTGATCGCGCCGAACGTGGCGGGTCCAAACACCATCCTCGCCGTCGCTCCGCAGGCCGGGTTGGCCCCCCCCGACAATCCGATCCAGACCAATCTTTTTCTGTGCGACATCCATCAGAAGCTGACCGTTTGCCGCGTCATTGATACAGGCGCTTGGGCGAGCGTGGCGCTTCCTGACGGGTTCGATCCCAACGTCGATATGCTGCAGGGCAGCGCGGGACTCGAACTCACCACGGGCGATACGCCGCTGAAGGATCTTCAGGTCGACATCCTCATCACGGAAGACCTCATTCCGGCGCTGCAGATCGACACGCTGGGCAATCCCGTCGGAGGCCTCTCATTTCAGCTCAATTGCAACGGGGCGCCGAACGTCCAGACACCTTGGGAACAGTTTTGCATATCCCTCGATCCCTACAGCTTCTTCGGAACCCCGGGCGCGCCCAAGCTGAGCGCCGAAGTTCAGTTCTGGTCGACCGTGACCGACACCATCATCACCGAAACCGGCGACCACGCCCTCTTGCACCTGCCCGTGATGGACGTGCCCGGGATTCCGGCCGGCTATCGTCTGCGCATCGCGCTAAAGGCGTCGAAGAAGACCGTGAACGAGGCACAGTTCTGGGTTTTCGACCCGGAAGGGAAGCAGAAAGCCCATTGGGACATCAAAATGTCGAGTATGACGCTCGGCGCCACGGGCAAGAAGGTCTCCGACGCCGATCTGTCGGAAATCATTCATTTTCAACTTGTCATCGTTGGCCGCCAAGCCGCCCAGTTGACGGAGCTGTTAAGTGGCGCGGGCACAATAACCTACACGAGCACGGACCAGTTGATACCTTCTCTCGTCCAGAACAGCGGTACAGGAGAGAGTTCGAACTGCATATATTCTACCGTCGCACCGATCGAGAACACGACCTTCCTGCAGAACTTTCAGGTGCTTCCTTAGATCTGCTCTCAACCGCATTTTTGGTAAATTCTCTGGCTGCGCAGCCCGAGTGGTTCGACCTGATGCAGCGCTATGAGGGACGGATCCGGGCGCTTCGATAGCCCATGTCACTGCGCATGCCTGAGCCCATTCGATGACAACTCGCAGCCGCTAGGGTTGCGCGATACCTATCCCCGACATCAGAAAGTTGCAGCACCTGTACTGCCTAAGCGAACAGCGCCGCGGCGAGCAAACCAAATCCAAACGCTGGTAAAAGAAACCAGCCCGATAAAAACCGCGGATCGCGCAGCTCATCGCTGAACTCCCGTTCGCTGATCGCATCGAGGCTATGGCGGTTGGCAGCCCGGGCAGGGCGCGCCACCGGGACGAAAAAAACCTGGTCGTAATAAGCAGCGCGCATTCAGGCCTCCACGGCCCCCCAGAAAATCTTCAACGCACGAGATAGATTTCGGTTGAGCAGCTGATCTTTTGCGAATGTTGGCGGTTGCTGCCCCAGGTGCTGCCCAGAACGAAAAAGCCTCGGTCAAAAACCGAGGCTAAGCAACATAAGTATTTGAAAATAATGGCTCGCCGGGGCCTATGATTCTGCGAACTCTATAGTTTCGGACTATGCCAGCGTTATAGCCCTGCCCGAGGGCGGTTGGAAAGCTCGCAAAATAACGAAAAAGCCGCCGACAACGCGACCATCGCGGACATTGTTGAGGGACAAAGCGGTTGAGCTTGCCCGGAAACTGGGTGTGGGGCGAACGAGGGACTTCGCCCAGATCGGGATTTCACGCCACTATCTCTGTAAATTAACAGCGGAGGGCACTTTGGCTCGCGCCGGCTACGGTCTGTATTCCATTCCAAAGGAGACCGCGTGATCCATAGTCGGCCAGGGTCGGTAGCTACCGCGAAATCGTGGCTCTGCGAACGTCCGCTTCTGAGCCAAAGCGGAGATTCAGTAGGGGCGTCAGACAGGAAGTTCTGGAGTGCAACTTCGCAAATACGCTCTGCGTGATGTTCACGATCCCTGCAAATCAATTTATTTTGGCACTCCCCTCAGATCGAATGCTGGCAGTATTGGCGGCTTCGCATTGGGCCACGTGGCTTGGCGAAACTGGCGCACCGTCGATTAACCCTGGGCGAGTCGCCAACCGGCGGATGTTCGAATATAGCCTTCAACTGGGCACGAACTGTTTCTGCAGGCCGAGGTTATGGCCTTCTGAAAAAGCGCTTTTTGTGCGCCGCACAATTCGGAACGCAGAGCGCTTGCCCCCAGAAGTACAGATATTTACCCAATTCTTACACGCAATGGCATAGCGGTTTGCTACGCTATTGCGACCTCGATTGTCCTGAAACGGGCGCGGGACCGAGTGGTACAATGAAAGGCAGCCTAGGATGATGGCAGATGCCGTCCAATCGCCCAGGCTCCGCTATTTGCACTTTTGGATACGAGCATGCTCGAGGCCGTAACTGATGCCGAAAGTCCTTTTGATAGACGACGATGCGGCCCTCACAAGGATGCTGACGACGTTCCTGCAGGGTGAGGGATTCGAGACAACCGCCGCCTTCAATGGCACCGAAGGTGCGATGGCCGCTTTGGACCCCAGCTTGGATGCGGTCATTCTGGACATCATGATGCCGGATATCAGCGGCATTGAAACATTGCAGCGGATCAGATCGACGAGTTCTGTTCCGGTGATAATGCTGAGCGCGCGCGGATCGGAAGACGATCGCGCCGCCGGTCTCGAGATTGGCGCCGATGACTACATCGCAAAGCCGTACTATGCCCGCGAGCTTCTGGCACGCCTCAATGCAGTCCTGCGTCGCCAATGGGCCACGTCATCTGCGCAACCCCAGCATCTGATTGCCGGAAGACTTCGCGTGATACCGGCAAAAAGAGAGGTCACGTTCGATGCCAAACCTGTTGAGGTCACGGCGACGCAATTTGATCTTCTGGAAACCCTAATGCGCAACGCCGGAACGGTGACGACTCGTGATGATTTGTCGTTGAGCGTGCTTGGCCGAAGACGCGAGCCTTATGATCGCAGCGTCGACGTCCATGTCAGTAACCTGCGAAAGAAACTCCATGTCGTCTCAAAAAAGACAATCGAGATCGAAACGATTCGATCTGTGGGCTATCGGCTGAGGGCAAGACCATGAGATGGCCATTGTTCGTCAAGATTTTTATCTCTGTATGTCTATGCTTTATTATCGTTACACAAATGGTATGGGTCGTAGACTCCATGCTGGCGACAAATCCAAGCCGCAGCGCGGAGAGGACTGCCCGGCTCGCACTGTCGAGTCTCAACATGGCGCTGCGGCTCGGCGGGGAGGATGCGCTTCGCGCCGAACTCGCGACCTGGCCGGCGC
>Ga0206821_10159_pt2:5000-10264 | contig 10264 bp, 5 predicted proteins | sample Alteio_BWOrgCont_85_FD_152860 | JGI IMG/M metagenome (GOLD analysis project Ga0206821, IMG submission 152860) | Enriched cells from forest soil in Barre Woods Harvard Forest LTER site, Petersham, Massachusetts, United States -... | ecosystem: Environmental > Terrestrial > Soil >...
CCCAAACCCATAGCATTTCGGTGCTGTGGGGGTTGTAGGGTCCGCAACAGTAGAGTTACCAATCTGGTCGTTAGCCGAATCCTCTGGAAAGGGGATCCACAGAGCGTGACAGACGCGTAGGCGAAAACGATCCAGACTCGAAGCGGATACCTGAGTAAGGCGGAGCACGTGAAACTCTGTCTGAACCCGCGGGGACCATCCCGCAAGGCTAAATACTCGATTCTGACCGATAGTGAACCAGTACCGTGAGGGAAAGGCGAAAAGCACCCCTGTGAGGGGAGTGAAAAGTACCTGAAACCGTGTGCCTACAAGCAGTGGGAGGGCTATGTCCGCAAGGAAATGCCTGACCGCGTGCCTATTGCATAATGAGCCGGCTAGTTATTCTTGTCAGCAAGGTTAAGCGTAAGCGAGCCGTAGCGAAAGCGAGTCTGAATAGGGCGATTCAGTTGGCAGGAATAGACGCGAAGCGGGATGATCTACCCTTGGCCAGGTTGAAGGTGGGGTAACACCCACTGGAGGACCGAACCGGTGTTTGTTGAAAAAAGCTCGGATGAGCTGAGGGTAGGGGTGAAAGGCTAATCAAATTCCGTGATAGCTCGTTCTCTCCGAAATAGCTTTAGGGCTAGCGTCGAGTGATTTGCACTGGTGGTAGAGATCTGGATGGACTAGGGGGCTTTCCGGCTTACTGAATCCAACCAAACTTCGAATGCCAGTGACATCCAGCTCGGCAGTCAGACTGTGGGGGCTAAGCTTCACAGTCGAGAGGGAAACAGCCCAGACCGCCTGCTAAGGTCCCCAAATTACAGTTAAGTGGGAAAGGAAGTCGGAACGCCCAGACAGCCAGGAGGTTGGCTTAGAAGCAGCCATCCTTTAAAGAAAGCGTAATAGCTCACTGGTCAAGCGGTCCGGTGCCGACAATATAACGGGGCTAAAACTGTATACCGAAGCAGCGGATGCACACCCTTTGGGTGTGCGTGGTAGGAGAGCATTCTCAACAGCAGTGAAGTCCGACTGAGAAGACGGATGGAGCGTTGCGAAGAGACCCTGCCGGCATAAGTAGCGATAACGGAGGTGAGAACCCTCCGCGCCGAAAGTCTAAGGTTTCCTGAGGAAGGTTAATCCGCTCAGGGTCAGGCGGTCCCTAAGGTGAGGCCGAAAGGCGTAGCTGATGGACATCCGGTTAATATTCCGGACCTCCCAACTCTCGTTTGACGATGGGGAGACGCAGAAGGATAAGCAGGACCTCCTATGGCTATGGGGTTCGATGCGCGTAAGCTGGTTCCGGCAGGCAAATCCGCCGGGGCTTAACAGTGAGGCGCAAAGCAGTAAGCCGTATGGCTGAAAGCTGCTGATTCCACGCTGCCAGGAAAATCCTCTAAGGAGAGTAGTTGGGAACCGTACCTCAAACCGACACAGGTAGACGAGGAGAATATCCAAAGGCGCTCGAGTGAAAGCTTGTTAAGGAACTCGGCAAATTAGACCCGTAACTTCGGGAGAAGGGTCGCCCATCTTCGGATGGGTCGCAGTGAAGCGCGTACGGCGACTGTTTAACAAAAACACAGGTCTCTGCAAAGTCGAAAACGACGTATAGGGGCTGACGCCTGCCCGGTGCCGGAAGGTTAAAGGGAGAGGTTAGCCGCAAGGCGAAGCTTTGAACTGAAGCCCCGGTGAACGGCGGCCGTAACTATAACGGTCCTAAGGTAGCGAAATTCCTTGTCGGGTAAGTTCCGACCTGCACGAATGGCGTAACGATCGTACGACTGTCTTAACGAGTTGCTCGGCGAACTTGTAGTACCGGTGAAGATGCCGGTTACCCGCAGCTAGACGGAAAGACCCCGTGCACCTTTACTACACCTTTACTATGATTTATGGCTCTTGCTGCGCAGGATAGGTGGGAGGCTTTGAGACTGGATTCTCGGATTCAGTGGAGCCACCGGTGAGATACCACCCTGCGAGTGCTGTGAATCTAACCTCCTCCCGTCATCCGGGAGAGGGACATAGTAAGGCGGGTAGTTTGACTGGGGCGGTCGCCTCCTAAATTGTAACGGAGGCGCGCGAAGCTACTCTCAGACTGTTTGGAAATCAGTCGTCGAGTGCAAAGGCATAAGAGTGGTTAACTGTGAGACCTACAAGTCGAGCAGATGCGAAAGCAGGCCTTAGTGATCCGGTGGTTCTGTATGGAAGGGCCATCGCTCAACGGATAAAAGGTACGCCGGGGATAACAGGCTGATCGGAGCCAAGAGTTCATATCGACGCTCCGGTTTGGCACCTCGATGTCGGCTCATCGCATCCTGGAGCTGTAGAAGGTTCCAAGGGTTAGGCTGTTCGCCTATTAAAGCGGTACGTGAGCTGGGTTCAGAACGTCGCGAGACAGTTCGGTCCCTATCTGCTGTGGGCGTAGGAGATTTGCGGGGGGCTGTCCTTAGTACGAGAGGACCGGGATGGACGAACCTCTTGTGTTCCAGTTGTCATGCCAATGGCACGGCTGGGTAGCGAAGTTCGGTTGTGATAACCGCTGAATGCATATAAGCGGGAAGCACGCCCCAAGATGAGATCTCCCTGAAGGGCCCAGGAAGACCACCTGGTTGATAGGCTGGAGGTGAAAGCGCAGTAATGCGTGCAGCTGACCAGTACTAATCGCCCGTTCGGCTTAATCATAGAATTAACTCTGCGCAGTACCAATGCAGAGACATTCAACTAGCCTTTGTATTTCCAATCAATTTCGTTTCTTTCTGCGAGCCGGCCCTCGGGACGGTCTCGCAGATCGATAATTTCTATGAGTTGTGACGCCAGTCTGCCGCATTCCGTCCCTGAAGAATCTGTCCGGACGAGACCCGGCCGCGGGGGAAACCACCCGCCAGGCGTCGCTCGAGTTTGCCGGTGAGCATACTGCGAGGGTCCCACCCGTTCCCATCCCGAACACGGAAGTTAAGCCTCGCTGGGCCGATGGTACTGCACGCGTAAGTGTGTGGGAGATTAGGTGATCGCCGGCATAACATCAAAAAGCCCGCTCCTCTGGAGCGGGCTTTTTGCGTCTGCGCTGCATCTTTCATAGCGTATCAGGCGCCAGCCTTTTCCCCCGGCTCATCCCAGTGAAAGTCATAAAACACCCGAATCTGATTGCCATCCAGATCCGCGACCCGGAATTCCCGCAGCTTCCACGGCTTGTCTTCCGGCGCGGCCAGAATATTGGCGCCAGCATCCCGCCAGCGCTGGTAAAGCTCGTCGACCGCCGCGCGGCTCTCCACATTGATCCAGATCACCACCCGGTCGCCATTCCCGTAGTGCTGGCGAAAATCCGCATTCGTCAGGAACAACCGGCAGTCTCCCTGGAAGATCCCGCCAATCCCGCCCTTGTCATCGCCCCAGCCAAACGTGAACCCCAGCTTGTTGACGTAATAATCCGCGGCCTTCTCAACATCGCTGACCGGGATCTCCGGAACCGCTTTGGGCAGTTGTGCGCTCATGGCCAACAGCATAACCCAGGATCGCAGCGCCCAGCCACGCTGCTCCGGCCGCCATCCAACCGGCAAAGTCCTAATGAAACCCCTCAACGTCCACCAACGAATCGCCTTCTGCGCAAAGAGGGCACTCCGGCGGAGCCCACAGGTGGTTCGGGGCCTGTGCCATACTGATCAGCGGAACGTTTTTCGACGACGCATATTCCGATATCGCTGTGCCCAGAACCAGCAGCGCAGCAATCCCAACCACCTTCGCGCCACAGCTTTCGAGATCGTCAAAAGTGCCACGCACCGCCGATCCGGCATTGGTCACGTCATTCACAATGGCCACGCGCCGCCCCCGGACCTTGTCGCGAAGTGCGGCCGGAATTCTATAGCCCGCGGGAAACAGGCCGTCGTGGGAGGCCCGGGCAAAGCGCTCACTGTAGGTGAAGTCAATATGCAACTCCAGCGCGACTAGCAGCCCAACGAACGCACCTTCAATCAGAGGTCCGCAAACCGCGTCCGCACCCCATTTTGCAACGCCCTTTGCGAGATCGGCCGCCATCGCCTGCACCCCATGCGGTCGATAGCACAGCCCTTCCAGATCGAGCCACAGATCGCCGTGGTGCCCCGACTCCAGAAGGAAGTGACCTTTCCTTGCCGACAGCAATTCCAGAACACTTTCCGCCATGAGTCCATTTTGCGCCATACTGCTTCTGCATGGCCCCGCTTCACTCCAATCCGTTCCGCCCCATTCTCTCCGTCACCGTCACCGCCGAAAGCGAGGGCGACCGCGAGCGCCTGACGGAAGCCCTCACAGAATGTGCCGGAACCCCGCCCTCATTCACCGCCACCACCGATTCCGATTCCGGCGTCGTTAAGCTCCGGGGAGAAAGCGAAGAGGACCTCGCCGCCATCTGCACGCGCCTGCGATCCGAATACCAAATCGACATCGCCGTCAGCCCGCCGCAGGTCCTCTATCTCGAAACCATCCTGAAGACGTCCGAGGGCGAAGGCAAATACATCCGGCAAACCGGCGGCCGCGGCAACTACGGCCATGTCAAGATCCGCCTCGAGCCGCAGGACTCCGGCGCCGGGATCACATTCATCAACGAGATCCACAGCGGCGTCATCCCCGAACCCTACTTCCATCCCATCGAGCAAGGCATTCGCGAAGCGGCCCGCGGAGGCATCCTCGCCGGCCTCGAATTCGTCGACTTCAAAGCGACCCTCTACGACGGCAGCCACCACGAAGCCGACTCCAACCCCATGGCCTTCCACACCGCCGCAACTCTGGCCTTCAAAGAAGCAGCGAGAAGGGCAGACCCCATCGTGATCGAGCCCATCATGACCACCGCGTTCAGCACGATAGAGAGCCGACTCTCAGAAACGCTCGCGGAGATCAACTCCCTTCGTGGCCGCGTCGAAGAGGTGGCCACCACCCACGGCGTCACCACCGTGCGCGCACTGGTTCCGCTGTGCGAAATGCTCGGCTACCAGGGACCAGCGGCGCACGCCATGCATTTCTCCTGCTACAAGCGGACGAACTGGCCGCCCGGCAACGATGCCGCAAACGCGTCCGTCAGCAACCCGCGAAACCCGCGTCCGAATACCGGCTCCTCGGCCGTATCTCCTGATTGGGACTGGACATGACTCCAGCTTGCCGCATTCCATCCCCCACAAAACTGTCCCAACATAACCTTTAGTTAAGAGGCCGCTCGAAATGGGTCCCTTTCTCCCGAATCACCGCTTCCATTTCTGCTGCGTCAATTCTCGGAATCTCCACCCTCCTCCCCCAAAAACTCTGCATCCAATCTTCAT
>Ga0206821_10272_pt1 | contig 10181 bp, 12 predicted proteins | sample Alteio_BWOrgCont_85_FD_152860 | JGI IMG/M metagenome (GOLD analysis project Ga0206821, IMG submission 152860) | Enriched cells from forest soil in Barre Woods Harvard Forest LTER site, Petersham, Massachusetts, United States -... | ecosystem: Environmental > Terrestrial > Soil > Temperate forest >...
CAAAGTGATATCATCGATATCGAAGTGGAGAAGGGAGCGTCATTCTATGGCCGCAGTTACCATTCGCAACATTCCGGAAAAGACGCATCGCGCCCTCAAACTCCGCGCCGCAAAAAACGGCCGCAGCACCGAGGCCGAAATACGCTTGATTCTTGAAGACGCCGTCTCTGCTCCGGTGGGACTCGGCTCGCAATTGGCAGCATTCGGACGTCGCTTTGGCGGCGTTGAGCTCAACATCACTCGTGACAAAGGGCCAGCTGAGCCGGCTGACTTCTCGTGATTGTTCTCGATACGAGTGTGATTTCAGAGCCGGTCAAGCCGTTGGCTGATCCGGTCGTGGTTGCCTGGCTCGATCGCCAGGCCAGAGAAACTCTGTATCTGTGCGCGCCTGTCCTCATGGAAGTGCTACTCGGAATCAGCTTTCTTCCCGGCGGTAAAAGAAAAACAGTTATGGCTGTGAATGTGCAGGGGTTACTAGCAAACTATTTCGCCGATCGGTTTTTTGCCTTCGATCGTGAAGCAGCGGTAGCTTACGCCTTGCTGGCAAGCCGCGCTGCCGCGAAGGGCTTCTCCATCTCAGTGGCCGACTGTCAGATCGCCGCCATCGCCGCCGTTCACGGATTCTCCGTTGCCACGCGGGACACCGCACCGTTCCTCGCCGCTGGGGTTCCCGTGGTCAATCCCTGGAATAGCTGATATGTGGGTCGCGATGGGTGGGGGCAAAGATTTTCGGGGATGGCGTATGCTCTTTCGCGCGGGAGTTTTTCATCGGGCGCCCCTACGGGGCTCCGAGGTTTTTGGGCTGCTTTCCCAGCGTTGAAACGCTGGGCTAACATACGTTGCGCCTACGGCGCGCGCGTTTTCGGCATGGGTGGGCAGATTGGTGAACGAGTGATTCCGGGCGCGCGGAATTGAGCAGGGGCTGAAGCCCGGCCCATTTTCGCCAGCTTTATCGGCCCGGCTGAAGCCGTGCCCTTGTTACAAAGCTTCGCTGGCGAGTGTCTTGGCGAGTGTTTCAGCGTGGGTCGGGAGACCCACACTACAGCCGGTCAGGAGACCGGCGGTACAACTGGGCTTGTTACAGAGCTTCGCTGGCGAGTGCCTTGGCGAGTGTTTTAGTGTGGGTCGGGAGACCCACACTACAGCCGGTCAGGAGACCGGCGGTACAACTGGGCTTGTTACAAAGCTTCGCTGGCGAGTGCCTTGGCGAGTGTTTCAGCGTGGGTCAGGAGACCCACACTACAGCCGGTCAGGAGACCGGCGGTACAACTGGGCTTGTTACAAAGCTTCGCTGGCGAGTGCCTTGGCGAGTGTTTCAGTGTGGGTCGGGAGACCCACACTACAGCCGGTCAGGAGACCGGCGGTACAACTGGGCTTGTTACAAAGCTTCGCTGGCGAGTGTCTTGGCGAGTGTTTCAGCGTGGGTCGGGAGACCCACACTACAGCCGGTCAGGAGTCCGGCGGTACAACTGGGCTTGTTACAAAGCTTCGCTGGCGAGTGTCTTGGCGAGTGTTTCAGCGTGGGTCAGGAGACCCACACTACAGCCGGTCAGGAGACCGGCGGTACAACTGGGCTTGTTACAGAGCTTCGCTGGCGAGTGCCTTGGCGAGTGTTTCAGCGTGGGTCAGGAGACCCACACTACAGCCGGTCAGGAGACCGGCGGTACAACTGGGCTTGATACAAAGCTTCGCTGGCGAGTGCCTTGGCGAGTGTTTCAGCGTGGGTCGGGAGACCCACACTACAGCCGGTCAGGAGACCGGCGGTACAACTGGATTTGTTACAAAGCTTCGCTGGCGAGTGCCTTGGCGAGTGTTTCAGCGTGGGTCGGGAGACCCACACTACAGCCGGTCAGGAGACCGGCGGTACAACTGGCTCGCAGCGAAAGAAAACCTCCGGCTCAACCGGAGGCTTTCCATTTCACTTCTTCACTGCTTCTCTTCTTCACTGTTTCACTTCTGCATTGCTTCACTTCTTCGCTTCTTCACTGCCTTAATTGAACAGATCTTTCACCCGGTCGAGCAGGCCGGGGGATGATGGCCGGTTGTCTACGCTCATGGTTTCTGAAAGTTTTGTCATCAGGTCGCGCTGCGCTTTGGTTAGCTTGCGCGGCGTTTGCACCATCACCTTGACTACCAGGTCGCCCTGGCCGCGCTCGTTGAGGTGAGGAACGCCACGACCCTTCACGCGGAGCTCACGGCCGCTCTGCATGCCTTCAGGAATCTTTACCTGCACGGCGCCGTCCATGCCCGGAATCTCAAACTCCGCTCCCAGCGCGGCCTGGGGAAAGCTGATGGGAATCACGCAGTGCAGATCGTTGCCTCGGCGCTCAAAGAACTCATGCTTCTTGATTGAAAGCACGACATACAAATCGCCCTTGGGTCCAGCGGCGCGTCCTGCATCGCCTTCACCGGTGAATCGAATCTGCGTTCCATCTTCAACGCCCTTGGGCACCTTTACGTGCAGCTTGACTTCAACGGCCGCGCGTCCTTCTCCCCGGCAGGTAGTGCAGGGGTCGCCGATTACCTTGCCGCTGCCCCCGCACACATTGCAGGTGCGGGCCACGGAGAAGAATCCCTGCTGATAGCGGAACTGGCCCCGGCCCTGGCAGTGGCTGCAAATGCTTGGACCGCGGCCTGAGACGCTTCCGCTTCCCTTGCAGGTGACGCAAAGCTCAAGCCGACGGATCTTGATTTCTTTTTCGACGCCGAAGATTGCGTCTTCAAACTCGATGGTGAGGTCAAACCGCAAATCGTCGCCGCGTTGCTGCCGCGATTGACGCTGCGCGCCGCCCATGCTGAACATTTCGCCGAACAGGTCGCCGAAAATGTCGCTGATATCAACGCCACCCGCGAATGGGCTCGACCCAAATCCGCTTCCGCCTAGCCCCGCATGTCCGTAGCGGTCGTAGACTGCGCGCTTTTCGGGGTCGCAGAGAACCTGGTAGGCCTCGCTCGCCTGCTTGAATTTTTCTTCAGCCGCATGATCGCCCGGATTCCGGTCAGGGTGATGCTTCAGCGCCTGCTTACGATAGGCGCTCTTCAACTCCTGATCGCTGGCATCGCGTGCGACACCCAGGACCTCGTAATAATCTGGTTTGCCCACTCTTGTATTAGAACTCATATTGATTAAGACCAGCTTTCAGCTTTCAGCCCTCAGTTTTCAGTTTGAAATCCAGCTGCCACAAGCAGCCCTATTCGAGCCAGATTCAGCTATCGGCGGGCCCTTCACTTGCCGCAGCCGTCAGTTCCACCGTGCTTTAGCTGATAGCTGAAAACTAATATCTGCTTCACTCATTCACCTGTTTTGAATTGTGCGCGATGCGCACCAGCGCGGGCCTGAGCAGACGGTCGCGCATTTTGTAGCCCCGGCGCACTTCTTCAGCCACGTGCTGGTCTGGAATATCGTCACGATCCACCGCTCCAAGTGCCTCATGCACCCGCGGATCGAATTCCTCGCCCAGGGCCGGCACCGCCACCACCTGCATCTGACGCAGGATCTCTTCCATTTGCTTCACAATCAACTCCACGCCCGAACGCAACTGCTTCTCGGTTCCACCCGCCTTGAGCGCAAGTTGAAAATTGTCGAGCACCGGTAAAAACTGTTCCACCACGCTGCCGGCGGCAAACTCGCGGAACTCATTCCGCTCGCGCTCGCCCCGTTTGCGCGCGTTCTCAAACTCAGCCTGCAAACGCGCCACGCGGTCAACCAACTGGTCGCGCTCCGCCTTCACCTTTTCCAATTCAGACAGGCCGGCGGCCTCAGAGTCCGCTGCGTTCCCGCTCTCGCCAGCGCCCGTTGCTTTCGCCTCTTCATTTCTCGCGTTCGCAGCCGACTCCTGCTCGCCCTCAAGAGTCTCCAGGGGGTCCAATACGGTCAAATCATTCTCCTGCCCCGGTCTGTTCCCGGTGTTTTTCGTTGTTGTCAAAACTTCCTCACTTATTGACGGCCCCGCACTTTGCTGCCTTTAGTTCGCGGCCGCTCTGTATGTTTGATACATCGGGCACGGGTTTCGGATCAACCTCTTGAAACCGACCAGCAAAACAAACTTTGGGCGCTTGCCGCAGGCCCATAGCTTTTTACTAATCGGCCGGGGATTCAAGAATCCGTTCGGAAAGCCGCGCGATATAACTCACTGCCTGGATCATCTCCTGGTATTGGATGCGCGTGGGTGCAATCACCGCCACCGTGCCAAGGCTTGTGCCGCCGAGCCGAGCCGGCGCACCAATCAGCACCAGATCTTGCATGGCAGGCGACCCCTTGTCGAGACCAACCACAACCCGCACATCCTGCTGCCGGCCGTCTACGTAAGCGTTGAGGAGATCAATCAGCCGTTCCTTGGCCTCAAGCGCCCCCAGCATCTGCCGCAGCCGTTCGCGATCTCTCTCCACTGAAATGAGATTCGCGATTCCATCAACAAAAATTGCCTGCGCCGTATCCTCAATGGTCAGCGCGCCTTTGCGGCACAACTCCTCAACCGAAGTAAGCAGCTGCTGGTAAGTTTCGCGCTCCACTTCAGCGCGCCGCGCGACCTCAGTCCGGATGCGCTCGATGGGCCAGCCACGGAAATTCTCATTCAGATACCGGGCCGCCGTTTCGAGCTCAATGTGCAACATTTCGCGGTCGAGCACCAGCACGCGATCTTGCACTGCGCCGGTTGCTGTGACCACCACTGCCAGCACACGGCCGGTGGCAAGGCGCGAGAAATGAACGTGTTCGAGCACCTGCCCCGCTGTGGAGCCGGCCAGCGCGACACCGAGGCCGCTGGACAGAAGGGCGAGCACATGCGAGGTGCGCTCAAGGTATTCATGGGAGCGGGCGACGCCTGAAAAACTGTCTTCGATCTGGTCGCGCGTAGCTTCGCTCAACCCGGCCTCACTGCCGGGCCCGGTGCCGCTACCGCGGGTCAGAACGGTGAGGCGGCCAGCCTGTGTAAGCTGCTCCACATAAAATCTGAAGCCCGCCGCAGTAGGTACACGGCCTGCCGAAGTGTGAGGCTGCTCGAGCAAACCCAGCTCCCCCAGGGTGGACATTACGTTGCGCAGGGTGGCCGAGCCTAGCCCCTCGCGATCGGCAAAACCGCGCGCAAGCGCCTGCGACGCCACGGGTTCGCCGGTCGTGATATATGCATCGATAATGGCGGTTAGAACCAGTCGCTCGCGCGGGCTCAGCCGTACTTCAGGCATTTTTTATTCCGATCGCGTTCCGCCCGGGGGCCGCCTCTGGCTTCCGCCACCCTCATTCGCGGACCGCTCCATCTAAACTAAGGCATTTAAATTGATGCTCTTAGCTAAAAAAAGATGGCGCTCTCCTCTTTAATTCTATGAACGCTGGATTGACAATGTCAAGGTGCGGATGCCGCCTGAGGCTGGCCGTAATATCCCATGGTGGTGTGCGCGGTGAGGCCTGACTGATTCACCTTGAGCTTTAACTCGTGGAACTCATTTGGACCGTCGGGGCGGGGAGGCTCAAACGTGATCTCGTAGTAGGTTCCGGCGTCTTGCAGCACTGTATCGATGGACTGTGCCAGATCGTTGGTTGGGGGAACCACGCGGCCTCCGCTCTGGGTGGCGAGCACCTTGAGCGCCAGGTTTGGCGGCAATGCCTGGGTGGGCTTTTTGACGCCCTTCAAATACGACTCGTATAGAAACGTATCCGTGGTCAAAGTACCCTGCGCCACGCTCGACAGCTCGATTTGCCCCTCGCGAAGCATTGCGTTCAACTGCACAACACTGTCAAAAAACTGCTTCTGGCCTTTGAACGAGAATTCGATTCCCGGCTCATTCAGCATCGGCCATCCGGGGCCTGCCCAGATCACCAGCTTCCGCCCCGGCTGATTTTTGATAGCCTGTGCCAGCGTGGCGAGCATTTTGATGCTGAAGTCGAACCGCTCAATCGCGCCCCAGGTTCCCGCCGCTGCTCCGACGGTTCTGAGGCTGCTGGCTGTTTCTTCGAGATGCTTGGCCAGTTCGTTGCCGTCGGTGCCGGCTTCGGTTTGAAGCTGCATGCCGCTGTTGGTCATAAAGGCCAGCGAGACGGGGTAGGCCAGGTGTCCGCCGTTCTGCTTCAGGAATGTTCCAACCTGTTCGCGTGTGTAGGAGACGCTCTCAAACGGCATGTTCACCGCGTCGAAAACGATTATGACTCTGGTGGGAGCCTGGGCCGGTGAACTGCCGCCGATCGCTTTGAAGGACAGAATCGGCATCGGACGGCCGTTATCGAATAACTGAAAATCGCCCACGGCAAGGTTCGGAATGGCCTTGCCCGCCTTATCGGTCACTACCGCGTTCAGCAGCATGCTGCCCGTGGCCACCGGTGCGCTCGACTCGTTTGCCGCGTGAACTGAAAGTGCCGGGGTGGGGGGCGCGCCCGCGGGGGTTGGCGCGGCCTGACCGAAAGCCAGGGTTGCCGAGCAAAACAAGATACCCAAAAGACTCGATCCCGAAAAAGGCGTGCGGAGTCGATTCATCAAATTCTCTCCATTTGTAAAATCAATCGCGTTCCGGACAACCATCATACTATTCGACGGCATCCTCAGCATTCAGTGCTCTGCTGGGGCGCGGAGTGCACCCGGCGCCGCGACTCCATTACCAATTAGTGGCTTGAAATACTTCTCACCGTGATTTCTCTGTCAGACTGATGCTATTGTTAACGCGACTGGTCTTCGCGAACAGCCATCGACTTAAGAGTAGCGTCCACTGAGATTCTCTATCCAGGTGTTGCGTTCATTTTGAATTCAACGGAGGGCCCTATGAATTCTCTTTTCGGAGGCAAGTCGTATCTTCACGCTCTAAAAACTTTCACTCTGACCCTGGCCTTGATACTGTTCGCGGCCGCACCCATCTGCCAGGCTGAATCCTACTCTTCCAGCTCCAGCGGCGACCTCAACAAGCATGCCCGTAAAGTTCACCACGAGCTCACCCGATTCCCTGCCGGCAGCTACGTTCGGCTTACATTAACTGACGGCTCAGAGCGGACTGTCGCGCTGGAATCGGTCGACGACACGTCGTTTACCGGAACCAACGCCGAAAGCAACAACCGCGAGACTCACGACTATGCTGAAATCGCGCACGTGACGCGCGAAAAGAACTACGTAGGCGAAGGCTCCGACCGCCATGTGCGCCATATTCGCCTGTGGGTGCCGGTAGTGGGAGCGCTGGCCGCCGGCGCCGCGGCCACTGCACTGTTAGTTCGCTGACCGCGGTCAACATTCTCAACCACCCACAAAGATGGGTGCCCCGGGTCCCTCGCATTTGGGGGCCCGGGAAAGCACACTCCCTTGCTCCCTCGCGCACTCGCGCCCTGCCTTCCGGCTGATAAATTCAAATCATGTTCCATCCCACTGAAGACATTCGCATTCAATGGACCAAGGTTGTGCTGCCGCCGGTCTTTCTCGAAGAAGAGCACCCCGTCACTGAAGCCGCCTCGGCCACCATCTTCGACACCCGTCGCGAGATCGTCGACATTCTCAACGGCCGCGACTCGCGACTGCTGGTTCTGGTCGGGCCATGCTCCATTCACGACGTTACAGCGGCGCGCGAATACGCCAGCCTGCTCAAAGAAGCCATTGCCGAGTTTTCTGCCGACCTGCGCATTGTGATGCGAGTTTATTTTGAGAAGCCTCGCACCACCATCGGATGGAAGGGCCTGATCAACGACCCTTATCTCGATCAGTCGTACAAAATCAACGACGGTCTGCGGCTGGCCCGCCACCTGCTGCTAGACCTGGCAGAGATGGGCGTGCCCACGGGCACCGAGTTTCTCGACATGATTTCGCCGCAGTACATCGCCGGCCTGGTAAGCTGGGGAGCCATCGGCGCGCGGACCACAGAGAGCCAGGTGCACCGCCAGCTGGTTTCGGGCGTGTCGTGCCCGGTGGGATTCAAGAACGCCACATCGGGCGACGTGCAGGTTGCGATTGACGCAGTGCTGTCGGCTGCTTACTCGCATACGTTTCTGGGTCACACGCATCATGGTCAGAGCGCCATCTTCGTAACGACAGGTAATCCGGATACCCACATCATCCTGCGCGGCGGCCGCAAGATGGTGAACTACACCGCCGACTGCGTAGCCGACACCGCTGCCCGCATGGAAAAGGCCGGCCTCGATCCCCGCATCATGATCGACTTCAGCCACGCCAACAGCAACAAGGATTACCGGCGCCAATCTATTGTGTGCCACGATGTGGCCGGCCAGATTGCCGCGGGCGACAAGCGCATTATGGGCGTGATGATTGAGAGCAACCTGGTAGCCGGCGCGCAGACGCTGACCGCCGGCCAGCCGCTGGTCTATGGGCAAAGCATCACCGACGCCTGCATCGACTGGGGTGAAACGCGTGAGTTGCTGAAGGAATTGGCTGGGGCTGTCCGCACCCGTCGCGAAGCAAGATAAAAAAGGATTGTCATCCTGAGCGCAGTCCGCCGAAGCGTACGGAGTCGAAGGACCTGCGGTTGCTTTTTACACAAATAGCCACAAAAGCCGCTAAAGGGCAGCAGCTTGCTCGCGAAGTTTCTCCGCATCTGCGGGCTTTCCCAACATATCCATGACCGCCGCGTGCTGTTTGAGAATCGCGGCGAGGTACTTGCCGTAATGCTCTTTCATATCTGGCAAATTAGCGATTGCCCGTCGCATCGTCTCTTCCGCCGTGCGGAAATCACTCACAGATCCATTCGTGTCGCCCAAATTTGCTTCCACAATCGCCCGCCAGAAGAATGGCTCTGCGTACTCTTCATCTTTGTCGGTCACGCATTTCTTCGCTTCGGTGACTGCCAGATTCTCCTGTTCTAAGGCCTCCTGCGCCCTGCCTGCCATGAGCAACGCGTGCCCATAGTACTGATATGAAATCACCCTCCCTAATTGATCGCTGCTGGTCAGGTCTCCCGCTTTCAACGAGATGTCGAGCGTCTGCTTGCAATAATTCAAGGAATCGTCTTTGTTCTGCGCCTTTAATGCGCTTCGGCATTGATCCGAGAGGGGAAACCAAGCCTGTGCCGCCCTATCTTGATCAGGCGTCAGTTGAGGCCCAGGAAGGTGAAAAGGGATCGTGTTCGTGGTGGTAGCTTGCGTTGAAGCGCCGCCCGCTGCGAATGGCGCGAACTGCCACTTCTTCACCGCATCCATAGCAGCCTGTTGCAACATCGCTGGTCCACTCAACACCTTTTCCGAGGCCACATTTCCCTTGGTGTCAATTGAAATCGAGAGCACGACATCGCCCTGCACCTGGGCCGCTTTGGCGATTGGCGGGTAAACCGGATCGACCTTCTGTTTGAGGTGTTGCAGAGACTCGGCTTCCGAGACCGTCCCGGACGGTGCGCTGTTCTGTGCAAAAAAGCGAGGCATGAAAAGAAGCGCAAAGACCGTGACACCGATGAATCTCAGGGCCGCATTCATTAGGAGGAGCCTCGTGGAGAACTTGGCCAACACCATAGCAGAATCGTCGAGACGAAAAGGCATAATGGCCTCACAGTGCGCTTTCGATCTGTCGCGAAATCCATCGATTTAAGCTCACGCCTTCGCCTGCGGCGCGCAGCGCAGCCTTGCGGTGAAGCTCCGGCTCGGTGCGTAACAGAATCTTGCCATTGAAGGGCCGATCGGGCTGCTGCCCCTTCTCGTCGCAGAACTCGAGATAGCTGTCGATGCTAGCGCGGAAGGCCCGGGTCAGTTCTTTAGCCGTCGCTCCCTCAAAGTGAATCACGTCTTTGAGGCCGGATACGGTTCCAGAGAAAGTGTTGCCTTCCGGATCGAAATCGATTGGGCCTGCGGTATATCCCTTGTATTCCATCATGGCTTCACCCCCTAAGCCACCCGCGCAAACAGCTCAATCTTCGGTCTGCGTTTGCGGCTCGCCTGCCATAGGTCGTACTGGGTTTGCAAGTCGATCCAGAGCGTCGGACTCGTTCCCAGAGCATCGGAGAGGCGCAGCGACATCTCGGCCGAAATGCCAGCCTTCCCATTCAGTATGCGCGACAAAGTGACGCGCGAGACATGCAGCTTGGCTGCCGCCTCAGAAACCTGCATCTCACCCAGCCACTCGCGCAGCACACGCCCCGGATGCGCCGGATTGAACATTTGCGCCATTTTCGAACCTCCTAGTGGTAGTCCTGATAATCGACCAGGATCGCGTCTTCGCCTTCGAAACGAAAGGTAAGCCTCCAGTTGCCGTTCACCTTAACCGACCAGTGTC
>Ga0206821_10273_pt1 | contig 10177 bp, 9 predicted proteins | sample Alteio_BWOrgCont_85_FD_152860 | JGI IMG/M metagenome (GOLD analysis project Ga0206821, IMG submission 152860) | Enriched cells from forest soil in Barre Woods Harvard Forest LTER site, Petersham, Massachusetts, United States -... | ecosystem: Environmental > Terrestrial > Soil > Temperate forest >...
CGAAGCAGTTCCAATTCCCAAACAGCGCGATTCAGGTATTCCCTGGCCCCTAGCCCCTAAGTCCCTGTCTTTCTATTCCCTACTCCCTATTCCCTGCCTTTCGTCTTCGCCATCTCCGGACTGAGAAAATCCTCCACCGTCCACCCCGCCATCAAATCTTCGTCGTGATAAGCCACATGGGTTTGCGCCTGGGCCGCGGCCAGTTCCCCCGCCAGGTAATTCTCCGTCAGCCCGCGCCTCAGCATCTCAAAAGCCTGTTCGGGAGTATCGGCAAATTGAAACAGCCCAAGATCGTTCGGCGAGATCGCACCCGAATCAACCAGCGCATCAAGGTCCAGAATCTTCTTCCAATACTCGGTCCCGTACACAATCACCGTGATTTTCTTGGCCAGCTTCTGCGTCTGCGCCAGCGTCAAAATCTCAAACATCTCATCCAGCGTGCCGAACCCTCCGGGAAACACCACCAGCGCCTTGGCCAGATAGGCAAACCAAAGTTTGCGCATAAAAAAGTAGTGGAACTCAAAGTTGAGCCCCGGCGTGATGTAAGGGTTGGGCGACTGCTCAAACGGCAGCGCGATGTTCAGGCCAATCGTCTTGCCACCCGCCTCGTGCGCCCCGCGGTTGGCCGCTTCCATAATCCCCGGGCCGCCGCCCGAAGTCACCACAAAACGGCTCTTCCGCGAAGGAATATTCATGGCCCAGCGCGTAAATAGTTGCGCCAGCCGCCGCGCATCTTCAAAGTAGCGCGCCATTTCAACCGCCGCCACCGCCCGCTTGCGCTGCAAATCGCTGGCTTGTCCCGAGGCAATTTCTCCCGCCCTGGCCGGCTGCTCTTCGCTGGGGGCCAGCTTCGTTGACCCGGTATTATCCAACAATTCGAGCGCCCTGTCAGCCTCGTCACGGCCGCGGAAACGGGCCGACCCAAAAAATACCACCGTGTCCTGAATCTGCTCGCGCCTGAAACGCGCCAGCGGCTCAAGATACTCGCTCACAATGCGGATCAGACGCCCATCGGCGCTATTCAAAAAGGCGTGATTCTCATACGCAAGCGGGGCAGTCGCCAGCGGAGGCGGCGTTGCACCTGCGGGCGGCATCAACGGCCCTTCGGCCGGCGTCTGAGATTGCTGTGCTTCCCGTGCTGCGGTCGCGGTTTCACTTCCCCGCCCGTTGTTTTCCGTCGACTTTTCAACTTCGCTCATAAATTCCAATCACTTGCCATTCATGCGGGGAGCGTTGCAATACCGGGGCCGTCAATCTCCCTCACGCCTCAACGCATACTGAAAAGCAATCCACAAATTCAATAACCCCAGGCCGGAAATCACCCCGCGCACGGCGCCGTTCAACGCAATCGCGCCCACTATAGGAAACCGAAGGAAGACCGGGTTATGATCCCACAGCGCCTCCCACCACGGCGCGCAAAACACAATCAACCCGATAAATATCTGCAGCATCACCCTGACAAACAATTCAGTCTGCACCAGCCAGCGGGGAATTCTTTCCGGGGGAGGAGGCTCAGAATGGCGCCCCGCCGACGGAGGCCCGGCCGGGGTCAAATCGCTCGCCGCAGGAGTCAAATCGCTTTTCGCAGGGGTCAAACTACTCGCAGTCGGGGTCAAATCGCTCTTCGCAGCGGTCAAATCATTCGCCGCCGGGGTCACACCGCTCGCAGCCGGCTTTTTACCGCCAGGCGCGGCAGCCATATCGCTGTTGGCAGCAGGCACAAACTCGCCCCCCGGCCCAGGCAGCGAAGCCGGACCAGGGACGACAGGTGACACTTGCGTTTCCGGCTGTTGCGACATTCCTATACTGTTCGGCGTCGGTTGCCTGCATGCCAAACCCATCGAAAATCGAAGGGAAGCAGCAAAAGGCGGCCACGGACCACCGTACTCAAACGTTAACACAGGCCCGTGGGCGAAACTCGCAGCCCGAGGCGCGGAGACAGCCGTAGGCGCTTCGACACCCCGAGGCGCTGTGATAACCGTGGGCGCATCCGACAGCCCAGGGCGCTCCGGAAGTCGAGCGCGCCGCAAGCGCAGTGTATGTCAGCCCAGTTGCAGTTGTACCGCCGGCCTCCCGGCCGGCTGTAGCGTGGGTCTCCCGACCCACGCTGAAACACTCGCCAAGGCACTCGCCAGCGAACCTTTGCAACCAAACCCCGGCGGCCAGGCCGGAAAAACCCACCCAAAAGGCACGAAGAACAATGCCGTCGAGCACAACGATCGAGCCCGAAAACAGCCCCGTTTGTCTCCCACCACGAACCGGAGTATTTTGTTGGTGTACGGCAACACCCCCCGCCGGAGGATTCAGATGAAACCGACCATCGTGCTCGCCATCGCGTTATTTTCAGGTTCAATCCCGCTGGCCGCGCAACAGGGCGCTCCCGCCGCGTCTGGCGGACAGGTCACTTACGGAGTGGTCAGCACTGTAACCCTCAATGGTCCGGCGCCCCAGAGCGAGCCGGCCTCAGCCCTCACTCAGCGCATACTCGCCGAAGCAGCCAATTGCCCGGTCGCGCTCAATGTCTCGCATCGGCCCGACGGGTCGATGATAAGGACAGCCGGCGGCGGGCATCCCAAAGGCATCGGCCAATGGCTGCATATCACCGTGATGACCCCCACGGTCTCTACCGCTCAACTGCTGGTGCGCGGCTTCTCTGACAAGCCACACGTCACCCAGACGGCCGGGCAAAACGGCCCCGACGCGGAACGGACACTGACCATTTCATTCGGCGACAACGCCAATGGACAAGCGACCGGCGATGCCTGGGCGCCGGGACTGACCTCGGTCGAATCAATCAACTTGATTTCGCTCTCCTATAGCGATGGCAAGCGATGGAGCGCGCCCAAGGGCCACACCTGCGCCGTAACCCCAGACCCAATGATGCTGATCTCAAACCGCTGAAGCTAGACGAACCCCAAGTCCCTTAGTGCCCGAGGCCCAAGTCCCTAGTCGCCCCTAGTCCCCTAGCCCCTAGCCCCCGCCTTTTTAAAACCTGAAGTACGCCCCCACCATCGGCTCGGCCGAGTGCGTAAACGCGCCGGTAGATTTGTACACAGTCGAGAGATCAGCCGCCTTGTACAAGTTGCCGCGGTACTGCAGCCGCAACCCGAGGTGCGGCACCAGGCCCCAGTCAACCCCGGCGCCGTAAACAACCACCGGCTTGGTCGAGGAGGAGGTGTTGCTCTGTCCGCTTACCGGCTCATTCAACAGCACCCCCAGGCCCCCGAGCGCAAACGGCCGAAGTTTGGCGATCTTCACTGAGACCACATAATCTCCCGTCAGCTCGTGCGCATTGGCTGAAACCGCAGCGAACGGACAGCCGGAAGGATTGCACGGTAACGGTGCAGAAGAGGAATACGTTTCGTTGGCCCGGTTAAACGAATAAGTAACGTCGAAACCCATCAGCGGATTGCTGATATGCCGCAGCTCCAACATTCCGCCCGCGGCATTCGAAGGGCTCTGCTCGGTGCCGTTGCCGTGGGTCGACCCATTGAACGCGCCATAGATGCTCAGCGCCACATCAGTCTGCGCCCGCGCCGTTGTCGCCACAAACACAAGCAGCAATCCTGAAACTACAAACCAGCGCGAACGAGTGAATTCAAATTTGATCATTGCGGTAAACATTGCCTCCTGAAGTATTCTTGAACACCACAAACCCCAACCACCCACCTTCGAACCCCACCCGCGCCAAAAAGTTATCATTCTCAAATGCCGAACCGCCATCCCCATTCGCGGCGCTTAACCCTCCTGGCCTGCTGCCCCGCGCTCCTGCTACCCGTTACAACATGCGCGCAACAAAACTCAACCACCATCCCCTACCTGACCGAGCAACCCGTCCGAGCAAAACACGGCATGGTGGTAAGCGTCCATCACCTCGCTTCAGACGCCGGTCTCGCCATCCTGCGCGAAGGAGGCAACGCCGTCGACGCAGCCGTAGCCACCGGATTCGCCCTCGCCGTCGTCCATCCCATCGCCGGCAACCTCGGCGGCGGAGGCTTTCTGCTGCTCCGCACCCACGACGGCAAGTCCACCTTCATCGATTACCGCGAGCAAGCCCCCCTCGCCGCCTCTCAAAACATGTATCTCGACGCCCAGGGAAACGTAATTCCCAACTCCAGCGTCCTCGGCTATCGCTCCATCGCCACTCCCGGCTCCGTCGCCGGCCTCGCCTACGCAGAAAACAAATACGGCCGCCTCGGCTTGAAAAAAGTAATGGCCCCCGCCATCGCCCTCGCCCGCAACGGATTCGTGCTCACCCAGGAAGAAGCCCATCAACTTTCCGACCCCGACCTCGAAAAGTTTCCCGCCTCAAAACGCATCTTTCAGCGCGACGGCAATCTCTACAAAACCGGTGACACCTTCAAACAGCCCGAGCTGGCCCGCACCCTCGAACGCATCTCCGACAACCCCGCAGATTTCTACCGCGGCAAAATGGCCGAACAACTAGTCGCCGACCTCAAAGCAGGAGGCGCACTGCTCACCACCGACGATCTCGCCCACTACACCGTAGTCGAGCGCCAGCCGGTAGCCGGCACATTTCACGACTACACAATCCTCAGCGCCCCTCCGCCATCCTCAGGCGGAGTGGTCCTCGTCAGCACCCTCAATATCCTTGAGCGCTACAACCTCGCAAAATTAGGCGACCGGTCGCCCCAATGGATCAACCTCGTCACCGAAGCCTTTCGCCGCGCCTATATGGACCGCGCCCAATACCTCGGCGATCCCGATTACAACCAGATTCCCGCAGCCGCGCTCACCGCCAAAAACTACGCAGCAGCATGGCGAGCCGGCATCGACCCCAACCACGCCACCCCCAGCGCAAAACTGTCCCGCCCCGACGGCTTCGTCCCGCCCCCGCCCACCACCGCCGGCCATCGCCGCACCGAGTCAAACGACACCACCCACTACTCGGTAGTCGACAGCCAGGGCAACGCCGTCGCCGTCACCACCACCCTCAACGACGCCTTCGGCTCCCACGCCACCTCCGGCTCGCTCGGCTTCCTGCTCAACGACGAAATGGACGACTTCGCCTCCAAAATGAATGTCCCCAACATGTTCGGACTCATTCAGGGTCCGGCCAACGCCATCGCCCCCGGCAAACGCCCGCTCAGCTCCATGACCCCCACCATCGTGCTCCAAAACGGCAAGCTGCGCTTCGTTCTTGGATCGCCCGGCGGCGGCCGCATCATTTCCACCGTCGCCAACATCTTTCTCTCCGCAGCCGAGGGCGGCCTCAACATCCAGCAGGCCGTCGACGCACCCCGCTTCCACCACCAATACCTCCCCGACACCCTCTACCTCGAGCCGGGATTCCCCCCGCAAACCATCGCCGCCCTTCGCGCCATGGGCTACAACCTGAGCCTCGCCCACGGCCCATGGTCCGACGGCGAATGTATAGCAGTCGATCCCGCCACCGGCGAACTCCTCGGCGGACAAGACCATCGCGGCTCCACCGGCAAAGCCGCCGGATATTAGCCCGTAATCCCACCAAAAAACGCCCTGCGCGGTTACCAACCCAGGCAAAAACTTTTTCACAACCCCATACAACCCCGCGCCCCCCGCCGCCATCTCAGCATATGTCGTGATTTACGACGCCCCAAAATGGGTGCGTGTCTCTCCAGACCCCTCCCCAACAACTGCGCCGGAAGTGCTTTGAGCGGTCTCCCGTGAAACTGCTCAGCACCTCCGGTGTTTTTTTGCCTTCCATAACCCAACTCCCCGCCAAAATCCCAATCCGCCCACCAATTCCCCCGCTCATCTTTTCCGCAAATTCAGGTAGCCATTCGACTCTTTCCGCTCATCCTTAAACCAGGGCATCGCCAGCAAAGGAATCCAGGGCATTGCCTACAAAGGCCCCCGCGGCCCGTCTCAACCCTTTCAAGGTGAGAAAATGGAGTTAGACTCCGGATCGCCAAAAAAATCCCATCCGGAGACGGGGCTCGATACGATGCTGCGTGTTCTTTCGACCCACCTGTTTCTCAATCACCGCCTCCACCCCGGCCTGCTTGAAGAAGCCAGCCGCGCCGGTGCCCAGGCGATTGAGATCTTCGCGGCGCGCCAGCATTTTGACTACACCAGTCGGGAGCACGTCGCTGAGCTGGCCGAGTGGTTCCGTTCCAACCCCGTTGAACCCTTCTCCATGCACGCCCCCCTCTTTCCCGATCGCGAAATGGGTCGCGCCGGAGCTCCAGGCGTCAACGTCCTGCATCCTGAAAAGTCACGCCGCATCGACTCCATGGATGAGATCAAGCGCGCACTCGAATCAGCCGAGCGGATCCCCTTCAAAAACATGGTCGTCCACCTCGGCGAGCGCGACGACGGCTGGTCGCCCCGCTCCATTGAATACGCGCAAACCGCACTCGAACACCTCGGCGCATTCGCGCGCCCGCTCGGCGTCCGGCTCCTGGTTGAAAACCTGCTCAGCGAAGTCACCACCCCCGACCACCTGATGCTGATTCTCGAGCTTGGCCACCTTGATAGTGTGGGAATCTGCCTCGACCTCGGCCACGCGCACATCACCGTCGGCGTTGCGGAGGCAATTGCAACCCTCGACAAGCACATCGTTTCCGTCCACGTGCACGACAACCACGGCCTCAAAGACGAGCACCTGTGGCCCGGCGATGGCACCATCAACTGGCCAACCACCGCCACCGCGCTCAAAAGCCTGGCCACGCCCCCGGCAACAGTACTCGAAATCAGCCAGAACCTGAACGAAGCGCCAAACACCCTGCCCAACAAAATAGCCGCCAGCTTCGCAAAACTAGGCTGAAAGAAACAACATCCGATCCCCTCAAAGCTAGCCCCGATCTCCCAAAGCTGCGGAAAAACTCGGCTAACGGGCACGAAGTGTCAGGGCACGACTTCAGTCGTGCCGATAAGGCTCCTGAACCAAAGGGGTCTAACAGCTTGCGAAAAAACTCAATATTGGCCACTGTTTTGAAAGGGCACGGATTTATCCGTGCCGCCAAGGCTCATAGAATGAGTCCGCGGCTTCAGCCACAGAGGGAAGGTTTTCGGATATTTCGCGAACTTGGTGAGTTTTTCCGCAGCCTCTTTAACCCCTGCGTGTTGGTTGTCGCGCGGGTCTCCAGACTCGCTCCCTGGTCCCCTGCCCCTGCCCCTAACAAATCCTCGGCAACTGCTCGCCAATCTGCGTAGGAATCACGCGATTCGCCCCCATCGCCGTCCGCGCCACCAGCATCCGTTTATGCTCCGCCGTCACGCGGCCAATACGTGCCGCATCGGAGCCCAGCAAATGCCCACGCATCACTTCAAGCGCGCGATCGGCAGCTTCGGCAGCAACAAAAATCACCACCTTGCCCTCGTTCGCCACATACACAGGATCAAGCCCCAGCAGCTCGCATGCCGCCTGCACCTCAGCCCGCACCGGCATCGCCGTCTCATCAATCTCAATGCCCACGCCCGACGATCCCGCAATCTCATTCAGCGTTGACGCCAGCCCGCCGCGCGTAGGGTCGCGCATCGCGTGCACTCCACTGCCCACCGCGTCAAGCACCTCGCCAATCAAGCCATTCAGCGCCGCGCAGTCCGAGCGAATCTGGCTCTCAAACTCCAACCCCTCGCGCACGCTCATAATCGCCATGCCGTGGTCGCCCATGGTTCCTGAAACCAGCACCACGTCTCCAGGTACCGCATACTGCGGACCCAACGTAATCCCAGGGCGAATCAGCCCCACACCGGCCGTGTTGATGTAGCATCCATCACCGTGCCCGCGCTCCACCACCTTCGTATCGCCGGTAACAATCTTCACGCCCGCAATCGCCGCCGCCCTCGCCATCGATTCAACAATTGCCGCAAGCTGCGCCAGTGGAAATCCCTCTTCAAGAATGAAGCCGGCGGTTAAGAATTTCGGAATCGCCCCGCTCACCGCCAAATCGTTGACCGTCCCATTCACCGCCAGCTCGCCAATCGATCCCCCCGGAAAAAACAGCGGCTGCACAACAAACGAATCGGTGCTGATGGCAATGCGCCCAGCGTCAAGGTCAAGCACCGCGGCATCGCCCAGATTCTCAAGCTCAGGGTTGCGAAACGCCGGCAGAAACAAATGCTCCACCAGCTCGTTGCCCAGCTTCCCGCCGCCACCATGCCCCATAACAATAGTGGGATAATCCGCCAGCGGAAGCGGGCACGACCAATTCGTGAAATCGGGAACGTCGGTCATTACTTTCTCAATCATTCGCAACCTATATCAGCGATGAATAATCCTGAATATCAGAGCTCTCGTTTTCTTGCTATTCGCAATCACAATTCCGAATGTGATCAAAAACGCCCCAACAATATTAAGAATCAATTCGTCCTGTTGGAGATACTCCCAGCTAGATGGCCAAAGAAGAAATGGCGCGCCGATTGCGTAGTACAACCCATAAAACGCCCTCTCTGAATCAACCCTTCCGTACAATGCGTACTCGACAATCAAGATGGCAGGCAGATATGCGAGGTACCCGCACACAAATCCGAGGAATGTGCGGTAAACAGGCTTCCACATAATGATCGTTTTCCTCTGAAATTCCTATCAAATGCTTCTCACCATCTCAACTCGCCCTCCCCGCTCCCGCCAACTCCTCCGCACTCAAAAACCGCCCGTAGTTAAAATAAGCCGCGCAAGCGCCCTCGCTTGAAACCATCGTCGCCCCCAGCGGACGCCGCGGCGTACACTCCCTGCCAAACGCCGGGCACGCAGCCGGCTTCATCACCCCGCGCAGCACATCGCCCGACTTGCACAGCGGCGACTCCTCAGTATGAATCCCCGTAATCTCAAACCGATACTCAGCGTCGAACTCGCGATAATTCGCGTTCAATCTCCAACCGCTTTTGGCGATCACGCCAATACCCCGCCACGCGCGATCCGTCACTTCAAAAACTTCGCTCAGCAATTTCTGTGCCGGCTTGTTGCCATCAAAATTCACCACGCGCTCGTACGCGTTCTCAACCTCGTGCTTCCCCGCCTCAAGCTGCAACACCGTCCGCCGGATCCCGTCCAGCAGATCCAGCGGCTCAAATCCAGTCACAACAATCGGCACCCTGAAGTGCCTGGCAATCGGCGGATATTCCCAATAGCCCATCACGCTGCACACATGTCCGGCAGCAAGAAATCCGTTGATGTCCGTGCCCGGCGCGTTCAATATCGCTTCCATCGCCGGCGGCACCAGCACATGCGAAACCAGCATCGAAAAATTCCTGATGCCCCTTCGCTTGGCCACATGCACGCTCATCGCGTTGGCCGGCGCGGTCGTCTCAAAGCCAACACCAAAAAACACCACCTGCTTTTCGGGATTCTTCACCGCAAGCTCAACCGCATCCAGAGGCGAATACACCACCCGCACGTCCCCGCCCGAGCCCTTCACCTGGAACAAATCGCGGTCCGTTCCCGGCACCCGCAGCATGTCCCCAAACGAACAAAAAATCACCTCCGGCAGCGCCGCAATCGCCAGCGCCTTATCAATCAGTTCCAGGGGAGTGACGCACACCGGGCACCCCGGCCCATGCACCATCTCCACTTCCGCCGGCAGCATCTGGTCAATGCCGTTCTTGATAATGGAGTGCGTCTGACCGCCGCAAACCTCCATAATCTTCCACGGCCGCGTCGTGGCAGCATGAATCTCCCGCGCAATCCGCTGCGCAATCTCCCCGTTCCGAAACTCGTTGAGGTACTTCATAGATTCAAGCCGCCAACCCACCCATCTCAACCAACCTCAAACCCACCCATCTCAACCAGCCAAAACCCGGGATACCAAAAACCTCATCCCAACTTAGCCGGCCCGTCCTCGCAACTCCCATCCGGACAAGCCGACCGCGGCGCCTCAGCCGCACGAGCAAACGCCTCTTCCTCGCTCACCAACTCCTCTTCCAGCATCCCCATCTTGCGAAACACTTCCAGAGTCTTCTCCGCAGTCTCGGCGTCCAGCTTCGAAATCGCAAACCCAACGTGGACAATGGCATACTCGCCCACCTCAATATCGGGAACGTAGTCCAGGCACACCCGCTTGATAATGCCGCCAAAGTTCACGCGGCCCATCATCAAACCGCCTTCATTCAGAATTTCGTCAACGCGTCCGGGGATAGCAAGGCACATGGCAACTACGTTATACCTCCCAGCCATAACCGCCCAATGTGATTTGGATCACTCGGAATCAGCCCCGCGCGCCCCCGCCAACTC
>Ga0206821_10263_pt1 | contig 10046 bp, 8 predicted proteins | sample Alteio_BWOrgCont_85_FD_152860 | JGI IMG/M metagenome (GOLD analysis project Ga0206821, IMG submission 152860) | Enriched cells from forest soil in Barre Woods Harvard Forest LTER site, Petersham, Massachusetts, United States -... | ecosystem: Environmental > Terrestrial > Soil > Temperate forest >...
GACGTTCGAAGAAGACCTGGCTGCTTACAAAGCCGCCGGCGTGGACGGCATCGGCATCTGGGAATTCAAGCTCCCCAAGGGAAAGGACACTCAAAGCATTGATGCGCTCCGGGCGTCGGGACTTCCTGCGACCATCTGCGTTCCCGACGTTCCCTGCATTCTGCCCGATGCCTATTTCCGCGAGCCGCGAGACCCGAAGGAGCGTCGCAAGGAGCTTTGCGCCTCGATCCGAAGGTTCGCAGCCTTTAAACCTGTCGGCGTGATGGTGCTTTCCGGCGCGCCTAGCGACAACCCGGCGACGGACCGTCGCACGATCGTGGAGGGCCTTAAGGCCGCGGCCGATACGGCCGGCGAGGTCGGTGTCGAACTCGGCTTCGAAGCCATCCGCAAGGACGCCGGCTCCATCATCTCGACGTTGCCAGAAATGCTCGGCATCCTCGAAGACATCGGCGCACCCAACATCCGCATCATCTTCGACACCTGGCACTTCTGGGATTTGCCGAACATTGTCGACGATCTGGAAAAGTACGCAGATCGATTCATCTGCATCCAGATCAACGACCGGCGCAAACCGCGCAGCTGGGCCGACAGACTGCTCCCGGGCGATGGCGACCTCGACCTGCCGGCCTATTTCGGGGCGCTGGAGAGGGGTGGCTTCAAGGGTTGGTACGACCTGGAGGTCTTCTCGGACAATGGGATGTGGGGCGATACATTTCCGGACTCGCTTTACAATTTGAATGCGACCGAAGTGGCGAAGCGCGGGGTCGCGGGCTTCCGAAAGGCATGGGACAAGCGAAGGGCGCCGGCCGCGCAAAAGTGAGTGAGGGGGCTCCTGCAATACGCTCGGCCGGACATTAACTGATCGTACATGTAATGAACTCCCTGCGATGGGCCAAGGGCCAGGTTTTGCCGCGCGAAAACGAGGCTACGCGCTGCCGCGAGAGCCGAATTAACAGGGGGATATTTGTCTCGTAACAGGGGGACTTTTTTCGAGTAACAGGGCGCATATTTCGCCGAACAGGGCCTTTCGGAGTCCTTCCCGGCCGCGCCCCCCCGAGGATCGCAACGCGGTTCAGCTCGGTCGCCGCCCCGATGCCACGGAGGGCTCAGATCGAAAACCGGTTGTCCTCGCGGCGACGACAAGCGAGATGATAAGTAACGGCAGCAGGGTCCAGGGAAATGATGCGACGCCGGCCCGGTTGAGCAGAATTCCGCCGATGACTCCGCCGCCCGAAATGGCGCAGTTCCAGGTTACGACTAGCAGCGACTGGGCGACATCGGCGCCGTCCCCGGCCGCAATCGCGAGCGCCGTCTGGAACAGCGTCGCGCAGCCGCCGAAGGCGATCCCCCAGGCCGCGATGCTGACCAGGACAACAGCGGGGTCGCTTCCCGCGAGCCCAAGCGCCAGCACGGCGCCGGCAAAGATCAGGCCGCTCGCCAGGATAAGCGCGCGCAGCCAGCGATCGACCAGAACTCCCGTGATCCATATGCCCACAAGCGCCGCAAGGCCGAAAACGAGAAGGACAAGGTCCACTCTATCGCCCAAGCCCGCTGGAACCACGAATGGGGCGATGTAGGTGTAGAGGATGTTGTGGGCGAGGACGAAGGTGAATGTGATCATCATAACTGCGCGCACCCCGGGAATTGCGAAGACCTGCGCAACCGACATGCGCTTCCCCACCGGCAACCCTGGAAAGTCAGGCGCTCCGAAGGCTATCCATGCGATGAGCGCGAGCGCAAATGCGCTAAGGATACCGAAGACGCCACGCCATCCGATCGCTTGGCTCACAAATGTTCCGGCGGGAACGCCAATCGACATCGCCACCGACACGCCAACCATCGCAATGGCGATCGCCCGCCCGCGCAGATTTGCGGGCGCCATTCTGGATGCGTAACCAGGCAACAAGGCCCACAGCAGGCCGGCGCCGGCGCCGGCGCAGAAGCGCGCCGCCAACGTAAGCGCGTAGTCGTTCGAAATGGATGTGACGACGTTGCCGACTGCGAACCCCGCGATCGCGGCCAGCAACAGCGGTTTTCTGCGAAAGCCCTGCGTCATGGCGGTGACCGGGATCGCCACGATGAGAGACGCGATCGCGTATATCGTGACGAGTTGCCCGGCCGCGGCCTCTGACACGTCGAGGTCGCGGCTGATCTGCGGCAAGAGGCCCGCTGGAAGCGCTTCGGTCAGAATGCTGACGAAGCTGGCGGTCGCGAGCGCCAGTAATCCGAGCATGGGCAAACGAGACGGCGCAGGAAGCTCTGTGGCCGAGGAAGCCGTCACGATGTTTTCGCCCAACGATTTGATTTGAGAGCTTGTGTCGCGAGATCGAGAGGATGATCGTCCTATGAAGGTAACGGAGCCTTGGGGTGGACGAGGCCAGTTTCGCGCAACTCCCGCCAAAGCTCCGCCGGGATCGGCGTCTGCATCAGCTTGACGTTGTCCATGATCTCGCTTCCCGAGCGCGCGCCGGTGAGAACCTGCGCTACTGCTGGGTGGGCGAAGGGGAACTGAATTGCGGCCGCCGGCAGGGGAACGTTGTATTTCTTGCAGACGGCCTTGAGCTTCAGCGCCTTGTCGATCATTTCCGGCGGCGCGGGCATGAAGTCGAATGTCGAGTCCGGCTTGGGATCATGGAGGATGCCCGTGTTGAACGGACTTCCGATGATAACCGAGATGTTTTTGCGCACGCAGATCGGCAGCACCTCCTCGATGGCGGACTGATCGAGAAGCGTGTAGCGGCCGGCGACGAGAAAGCAGTCGAAGGAGCATGCCTCTCCGAGATCGATCAACACTTGATTGACTTGAGCGCCGACACCGGCGGCAGTGATGATTCCCTCGTGCCGCAGCTCGGCGAGAACCGGATAGGTTTCCTCAATCGCCTCCTTGACGTGGCTCACTCCGCTCGCAAGCTCGACGACGTCGTGGATGTGGGCGATGTCTATGCGCTCGAGCCCGAGGCGCTCCCTGCTCTCCACCAGCGATTGCCGCGTGGCGGCCGCGCTATAGTCGTAGACGCTGCGCAGCGCGCCGGGCGGCCTACCCTTAGGGAAGTAAACGGCTTCAGCGAAGGGATCTTCTGGTGCGTCCGCTCTCAGCAGTCTGCCGACTTTTGTCGACACCACGTAGTCGCTGCGATTGTATTTGGCGAGCGCCCGCCCAAGCCGGACTTCCGAGGTCCCGAAACCGTAGTACGGCGACGTGTCGAAACTTCGCACCCCCGCAGACCAAGCCGTCTTGATGATTTCGCTCCAGGGGTCGTCCTCATGCAAGGACCCGAGAAGACCGGTGCCGAGCCCGAGGCGCGTGACCTTCAACTTCGTCTTGCCTATTGGGGTCTTGTCGGCGGGATTCACTGAGTCACCTTTGAGTTGATTCACGAGCGTGACCGACCGCGCGCGCTGAGCTTGGCCAGCACGATCGCGACGAGAAGCACTGCGCCGTCGAAGACGGGCTCGGTGTAAGATGAGGCGCCCAGCATGAAGAGACCGGTCGTACCGAGCCCCACCAGATAGACGGCGATCACCGTGCCCCAGATATTGTACTGTCCGGGCCGGATCGAAGTTGCGCCGAGAAAGGCCGCGGTGAAGGCGGGCAGGAGCATCGACTGCAGGACGCTCGGGTTCGCGGAGCCGACGCGCGCCGACTGAACGACGCCGCCGAGTCCCGCCATGAACGAGGACGCGACGAAAACGAGGACGACCAGCCGGTCAACCTTGATGCCGACCAGACGCGCGCCCTCTTCACCTCCGCCTATGGCGTACATGTAGCGGCCGATCGGCCGGTATTCGAGGATATACCACGCGATCAGCGCCACGACGATTACATAGACGAACGGCAGCGGAATCCCCGCGACTCGCAATTGGCCGACCGCGAGGAACGCCTTCGGCACATTCTGGTAGATTGTGGCTCCGCCTGAGTAGATCTCAGATGTGCCGAACAGCAGCGAGCCCGCAGCGAGCGTCACGACCAGCGAATTCAATTTGGCGTAGGCGACGAGAACTCCGTTTACCAGTCCGACGACAGCGGACACTGCGAGGGCGGCTAATATCGCGAGCCACACCGGGGCTTGGTTGAACGATAGCAATCCGATGACGATCAGGCTTGCGAAGGTCGCCATGAAGCCGGCTGCGAGATCGAACTGCTGGACGATCAAGGGCAGCGTCACACCGATGGCGATCATGGCGAGCGCCGCGCTGCCGGTCAGGATGGAGCCGGCGTTTGCCAGTGTGGGGAAGGTGTCGGGCCGAAGAAGCGAAAAGACAGCCGCCAGGGCGACCAGGGCGATGAGAAGCCCATATTTATAGAGAATGGACCAGGACCGCCCAAAACCCCCGCGCGGCGCGCTGCTCCGGTTTTCACCCTCCATGCTCGATGCGTGCGGCATGCGCGGCGCCTCCTTTCGCTTCCCCCGGATCGTCGTTCATGCGGTAGGCCTCGGCGAGCACCTCCTGCAGACTGAAGGGTTGCTGAGAAAACTCGGCGCTGGTCCTCCCCGCGTTCATTACGAGGATTCGGTCCGCGTACTTGACGAGTTCCTCGATATCCGATTCGAGCCAGAGCACCGCGAGTCCCTCGGCGCGCGCGCGCTCCTTGATGGTCGTCATCAGATCCTGTTTCGTACCGATGTCGATCGCCTGTGTCGGCTCGTCGAGAATGATAAGATCGAGCGGCAATTGCAGCCACTTGCCGAGCGCGACCTTCTGCTGATTGCCGCCCGACAGGATGCCGACGGAGGACAGAGGATCGGCGGGCCGGATCTGAAATGCGCGGATGACCTTGAGAGCCGCATCTCGCACCCTTTTCGGCGAGAGCCCGAACCATTGGTTCAGACGCTCGGCAGCGGTAATCGTGATGTTCTCCTCGACCGATAGCGCGGGAAAGAGACCCGCGCGCCGATCTTGCGGGATGTAGCCGATCCGACGCGATGCGAGCGCGAGATCGATCGGTTTGCCGCTGATGCGCACCTCGCCGCCAGTCCGGGATTGCAGGCCATAGACGATTCGCCCGAGCTCCGACCGGCCCGAGCCAATAAGCCCGGTTACGCCAACGACCTCGCCTCGCTGCACAGTCAGGGTTACGTTCGTCAGCCGCTGCGAGCTCACGTCCATGACCTCGAGCACCGCTTTGCCGACCGCGGACTTCGCTGCAGCCGCCAGCCGCGGGTTCATCCTGACGGCGACTCCGGTGATGAGTTTATGGAGATCGTCGCTGCTGAGCGTGGACAACGGACCACTGAAGGCCGCGCGCCCGTCCCGCAGCACGGTGACTGCGTCCGCGAGCTTGTAGACCTCATCGAGCCGGTGCGTGACGTAGACGATCGGCAGACCGCGTTCCTTCAGAGCGACGAGCCGCGCGATCAGCTTGGCGGCCTCCGACTGAGGCAGACGGGCCGTCGGCTCGTCGAGGACGAGGATGTTGCGATTGCCATCGAGACGGTCGAGCGCGCGCGCGATCGCGACGAGCGTTCTGTCGACGGGCCCGAGATGCGCCACGCGTTCGCTCGGCGACGCCTCGACGCCGACACTCGCAAGCTCGCGGCGAACGCGCTCTTCTTCCCGCCTCCATTGGATAGTGCCGCTTCCGTCCCGCACATAGCCTCGCTCCAGCGCGAGGTTGTCCATGATCGAGAGATCCGGGATGAGCGCGAGATCCTGGTGGACGAAGCGCAGACCCGCGGCTCTTCCCTGTTCCGCGAGCCTGTGGACATTCAGCTCCTCGCCATGAATCTGCACCGCGCCCGCGTCCAGCAGATGATAACCGGCGAGCGCGCGAATAAGCGTCGATTTTCCCGAACCATTGGCGCCAAGCAGGGCGCAAATGCTCCCTTGCGCGACGCTGAGACTCACATCGTCGAGCGCGAGCGCGCTGCCGAAGCGCTTCGTCGCTCCGGTCACCGCCAACGCTATCGGCTTTTGGTCAATCATTGCGAGAGCTGGGGGATTTCTTCGCTCAACATCGGGCAAGTCTCGCCGCGGGAGTTTTCGTATCTCCCGCGGCGAGCCGAGGCGTTTAGTTAACGCCCCACATCTTCTTGTAATTCGACTTGTAGTCGAGTCCGCCTTGCCACCCCTCTTTGAGATCTTCGGCGGTCAAGTCGGCGAGGTTGCTCTTATCGAATAACCGGACTGGGATCTTTTGATCGACGAATGGCTGCCCTTGCATGAGCCGGTTCGCGGTGTCGATCGTCGCCCAAGCCTCCCAGTCGCGCGGGTCGGCGATGCAGACGCGTTGAACCTTATCGTCCTTTATAAGCGCGAGATTCTGCGCGTTACAGTCGAATCCCGCGCCCATGACGTCGCCTTGCAGACCTCGGGCGATCAGATCGTTGGACACATTGGCGAGGCAGAAGTCGTAGCACCACACCCAGTTGATTTTGGGGTCACGCTGGACAGCGGCCGCCGCAAGCTGCGCCGGCTGCGAGTTGATCTGCGCGATGGTGAAATCCTCGACGGTCACTTTGCAATCGGGGCACGCCTTCGGATCGCTGAGCTTGCTCATGGTGCCGGCGAACTGACCGTATTGAACAACCGTGGTTTCCGGATTGTTCAGCAGAAGGGCGTCGACCTTGCCGTCGGACTTCGCGATCATGTAATCGCCAATGAGTTCGCCGGTCTTCAGCCAGTCGTGCGAGATGTCGGGAATTTGCGACAGCGCCTTGCGCGCATCGGTGTAGAGCGGCTGGCCCAGCGTTACGACAGGTATGTTGGCGGCGATTGCTCGTTGAACGCCCTCGTTCACCTGGGTCGGATCGATCAGGATCATGACGATCGCATCGTATTTGCCGTCCACGGCGGCATTGATTGCAGCGAGCTGCTTCCCGGTGTCGGCCTGACCGTCGAGCACGGTCGGAACCCAGCCGGCCGTCTTGGCGGCTTCGGTTGCGGCGCGCGCCGGGCGGTTGCAGCCTTCCGTGATCAAGCCGCACGGGATGATCGCAACCCGCTTGCCGGCGATTGGCTTCGGACCGGTCGTCGGCCCCTTCCATTCGCTTGGCGACGACAGCGCCTCCATCGCCGCTTTCTTTGCGGCGGCGACGGCGGCTGCGGCATCCTGGCTGAATGCGGTCGTGGCTTCGCTGCACGCGAAACCTAGCGACAGCCCGGCCAGGGCTGCGACGTACAGCATCTTCTTTACGGTAGGCATTTCTTCCTCCACTCGATGAGCCCGGCTTATTTCTCGCGCGTTGACCGGGCCTAACATTCGAAACCAACGCGAGACAGGGCAGTTCTGCCAAAGAATCGAGACGCTCCTTGGCCAATCAGCCGCGTTCCTGAACTGACGGGGGCAAGCTTGAGGGCGACGACGGCGAGGCCTTCGGCGATGTTGCTCCCGATTGTTGCGGCCGAGGCTTTCGATCCGTCGCTTCCCTCCCACGCCGACTGTTATTCTGCTGTCCAACCGCCATCCAACATGAGGGCCGAGCCGGTCATGAGGGAGGACGCATCGCTGGCCAGGAACACGACGGCCCCCATGATGTCCTCGAGTTGTCCGAGCCGCCCCAGTTTTATGTTTTCGAGGACGGAAGCGAGAAACGCAGCGTCGGCAAAGAACGGGCGCGTCATCGGCGTCTCGACGAAGGTCGGGCAAATCGTGTTGACGCGAACGCCGAGCGGTCCGAGTTCAATCGCCGCGGCCTTCGTGAAACCCTCCATCGCCCATTTCGAGGCGCAATAGACCGACCGCCGTGCTCCGCCGACGTGTCCCATCTGCGACGAGATGTTGATGATCGAGCCCGCTCGTCGCTCCTCTGCGATTTTCCTGGCGACAGCCTGCGCGACGAAGAAGGCCGCCCGGACGTTGATCGTCATGACGTGATCGAAATCCGCCGCCGCAACTTCGAGAAAAGGCGCGGGGCGATTGGTCCCCGCATTGTTCACCAGAATGTCCAGCGCGGGCAGCGCGGCGATACAGGCCTGCATCGCAGAGAGATCGGTGACGTCGAGCTGAACAGCCTGCGCCGCGCCGCCCGCCGACGCTATCGCGTCGCGCACCGCCTCGATCTCGGCTATCGTACGAGCGGTCAGGATGACCTCGGCCCCGGCTTGTGCAAGCGCGGCCGCGGCCGCGAGGCCGAGGCCTCTCCCTGCGCCGGTCACCAGCGCCCGCTTCCCGTCCAAGCGGAAGGGCGGCGTCCGGGGAATCGCATTCATTCAGCCGCCTGAGCGTAGGGCACGTTGCGCCCGCCGTAGCGCCGCACCCGGACGTTGGCCTGCTCGGCGTGGCCGGCGAAGCCCTCCAACATGCAGAGCCGCGAGCAGTACTCGCCGATCGTCGCGCTCGCCGCGTCGGTCAGAACGCGCTGATAGGTGACGGTCTTCAGAAACTTGCCGACCCACAGTCCGCCGGTGTAGCGAGCGGCCTTCTTGGTTGGGAGCGTATGGTTTGTGCCGATGACCTTGTCGCCGTAGGCGACATTGGTGCGAGGTCCCAGAAATAAAGCTCCATAGTTGGTCATCCGCTGAAGGAAGAAGTCCGGATCGCGGGTCATAACTTGCACGTGCTCGGAAGCGATCCGGTCGGCCTCTTGGACCATCTCCTCATCACTGCCGCAGACGATGACCTGGCCGTAGTCCGCCCAGGCGACGCGCGCGATCGCGGCGGTTGGAAGGATCGCCAGCAGGCGATCGATCTCCCGCATCGTCTCACGCGCAAGGGCCTCTGACGTTGTGAGCAGCACGGCGGGCGAAGTCGGGCCGTGCTCCGCCTGCCCGAGCAGGTCGGTCGCACAGAGCTCCGCGTCGACGCTGTTGTCCGCGATAACGAGCGTCTCGGTCGGGCCGGCGAAAAGATCAATGCCGACGCGACCGAAAAGTTGCCGTTTCGCTTCGGCGACATAGGCGTTTCCCGGGCCGACGAGCATATCGACCGGACGAATGCGCTCGGTGCCAATCGCCATGGCGCCAACAGCCTGGACGCCGCCCAGGCAGTAGATTTCGTCCGCTCCGGCCAGATGCTGAGCCGCCACGATCGCCGCCGCCGGCTTGCCTTGAAAAGGGGGCGCGCAAGTGACGATGCGCGGAACGCCCGCGACCTTGGCGGTCACGACGGACATATGGGCGGAGGCTACCATCGGATACTTCCCGCCCGGGACATAAGAGCCGATCGAATTTACAGGAATGTTTTTCTGCCCGAGCACGACGCCGGGCAGCGTCTCCACTTCGATGTCGCGCAAAGCTTCTTTCTGCGCTTGAGCGAAGTTGCGGACTTGCGCCTGCGCGAACTTGATGTCGTCGATGTCGCGCTGCCTAAGCTCGGCCAGCGCGTCTTTGATCTCGCGGTCCGTCAGCCGGAAGTCCTCGCGGTCCCAGCGGTCGAACTTTACTGACAGTTCGCGCACTGCCGCGTCGCCGCGCGCGGCGATCTCGGCAAGGATGCCCTCGACGGTCGTGCGCACCTTGGCGTCTTCGGCCGCGATCGCGTCGGCGTCGCGGCCTTGCTTGAGGAACCTGGCCATTCGCGCCTCCTCTCGCGCCGTTTCCCCGCTCGCCCGACCCTACTTGATTGCTTGCGGGTTGATGGGCGATCCCGCGGCGCCTGGCAGATGCAGCGGCGGAGCCGTGAAAAAAAATTCGTAGACCTTGTCGGCAGCGCAGTCTTCGGCGAGCTCCTTCAGATAGAAGATCTCGCCCATCGAAATTCCCATCGCGGGGATGACAACCCAGTGCCACGGCTGGTTCGCGGCGTCCGTCTCGTTCGGACGAACTTCGCAGCCCCATGTGTCGGTGCAGATCGCCGCGACGTCTTTGTTCTTGAGCCAGTAGCAGGTCTCGAACGCGAGGCCGGGCGCGTCCCCTCCGGCGTATCCGCCCCACTCTTTCTTGGCGAGGCACCGCTCCTGATGGCCAGTGCGGACGATGACAAAGTCGCCCTTTCGAACTTCGACCCCCTGAGCGGAGGCGCAGGCGTCGAGTTCAGGCGAGCGGATCGCATAGCCGTCAGGCAAGGAGTCGAGTCCCTTCAGGCGGGCGATGTCGAGCAGGACGCCGCGGCCGACCATCTTGTCGCGGACGTGTTCGATCCCGAGCTTTTTCGCGCCCCTCGCGCC
>Ga0206821_10275_pt1 | contig 10024 bp, 9 predicted proteins | sample Alteio_BWOrgCont_85_FD_152860 | JGI IMG/M metagenome (GOLD analysis project Ga0206821, IMG submission 152860) | Enriched cells from forest soil in Barre Woods Harvard Forest LTER site, Petersham, Massachusetts, United States -... | ecosystem: Environmental > Terrestrial > Soil > Temperate forest >...
CGACGGATTTATTTTCGTAACGCTCGGCGAGAAACTGGAAGAGGACTTCCATCTCGTCGCGGGAGTGCTGCACGTAGCCGATGTCGTCGATCACGACGGCCTCGAAGCGGTGGAGGCGAGCGATCACCTGGGGAAGCTTCAGGTCGCGTTTGGCCGCCAGGAGCTGGTTGACCAATTTGAAGGCCGGCACGAACAGGACCTGGAATTGATGGCGGCGGATCCACTCCCGGCCGAGCGCGGCGGCAAGATGGGTCTTGCCGCGGCCGGCCAGGCCAAAGCAAAGCAGGTTGTCGCCACGGCGCACGAAATCGGGCTCCAGCAGCGTCGGTATCTGGCGGCGGATCTTCTCGGGAAGCCTCTTTTCGTCGAGCGATTCGAGGGTCTTGCTCTTGGGAAGGTTCGATTCCTTGAGCTGGCGATCGATCTTGCGCTGAAGCCGGTCGTTGCCCTCGGCCTCGAAGAGATATCCCAGGAAACGCTGATAGCCCCAGTTTTCCGCCTCGGCCCGCTGGATGGCGCCTTCGTACTCGCGGGCGACGGTGGGTAAACGCATGGAGCGCAGCAGGCCGGGGAGAGCGTCGGCACTCATACGGCCACCTCCGAAATCAAGGCGTCATAGGAGCTGAGGTCTGGGATGAACGGGTCGATTGACTGCGGCTGGAGCGGAATCGGATCACGCAGGCCGACTTCGATCACATCGGCGAGCGGCAACTCGCCCTGGCGAAGCAGGGCACCCAGGCCGTCGGAGACACGATCCTCGCCGAACTCAGCGGCGAGCTGCAGCAAACGCAGATAGCGCTCATTGGCCTTGCGCTCTTCGACGGCCTTGAGCCGATCGTATGCCTGACGGAAAACCGGACGCGGAAATAGCTCCTCGCGATAAAGGTAGCGGGCGAAGGCGCCTGGCTTGCGGATTAGAGAGGCGATGATGTGTCGATAATCAATGCACGGGGTTTGACACCGGGAACGCGGGTACAGCGCGACCTCTTCCCCGAGGTAGGCAAACCGCACCGTATCCTCGCTCAGATGAGCTTGGATCCGCGCTCCAATGAGCCGCGCGGGCACCGAATACGCGCAGCCGCGCACCCTTGCTGTCGAGTGGCTCGACACCCGGACCGTCGCCTCGTCGGTGTCTGGGTATCGAGCGTGGGACAGCGGCCGAAGGCGTCCGCGTTCCTCGGCCAGTTTGGGTCCGCGCAACGCATTGACGCCGCGGCACACGGTGGCGACGAAGGCGGCATATGCCGCGGCCGAGGCAAAGTCGCGGCCACGGCGCAGGATCAATTGATTTTTTAGACGCCGCTTCAAGACACCCTGAAATGCCTCGACGTCTCCGTTCTGGTTCGGGCAGGCGACCGCAATCGTGCGCGGCTCCATTTTCAGATGACTGAGCAAAGCCACGTAATCGTCATTGAAGCCGCGTCGGCTTTCGCCGCGCTTTAACTGGTGGGTAGCGGTGGAACTCTGGTCGGTTTGCGAGAAACGTGGGACTCCACCCAACTCCCAGAGCGCGTCCTGCAGACCGCGCCGGAGTGAGAGACCCGATTCGGACAGACAGGGAATGGCCCACTCCCAGTTGCAAAAGGGCAGGACTGACTGGCAGAGCAAGTGATCGAATGGCTCCCCATTGATCGTCACCTGGAGTGCGTTCGCATTGGTCCAGTCTGTTTGGATACACTCGCCCGGCTCGTGCACCTGAGGAAAGTAAACTTCCTTTGGCGGCCCATGTCGCCGCAACCAGCCGGCCACCCGCCGCTGGAAAGTGCGCAACGCCCGACCGTCTACTTTGCCCGGATGTGTTGCCAACAAATGCTCGAAAAGTGCTTTGGCTTCCACTTCCGGGCTTTCCTCGAGCCAACGCTCGGTCTCCGGCCATATATCCGTAAGTGGGTCGCTTCGCGTCCGCCACGTATGCGGCTTCTTTGAGGCTTCCGGACCGGCGTGAGCCGCCAGATACCGCGTTGCTGTCTCCCGATGCATCCCTGCTTTCATTGCCGCGTGGTCAACCACACCGCTCTTTTGGAACTCGTTCATTAGTCGTTTATATTGGTGCTCGGTGATCATGGGCCTGCGAAAAGGCCCGAGCATACCGCTCTCGCAGACCAACGACCCCAAAATACCGACGACTAATGTCGGTTTTTAGTTGTCGTCACGTCGGGGTCTACGCGTCGCTGGGGGTACCACGATGTACAACGGAGGAGATATGACAGGTCTAGCAGAAGTGCATATTCAGCGGATACCGAAACCAACCCCCACCCCAAAGGCGAAGGCGGTGACGTACGTGGCGCTTTGTTTTTTGTTTTCTACGCCATTCTGGTTTCTGCTCGCCCATCGGTCTCCCGCTTCGAGAACTCCTTTCTCTTTCACGATTCCTCTCATGTGGTGCCCCGCTCTTGCGGCACTTCTCACTCGTCTTTGGCATCAGCGAAACCTGAGAGGGTTTGGCTTTACCTTGGGTAAGCCGCGGTGGTTATGGGCGGCGCTGGTCGTGCCAATATGTGCGGGGCTGCTGGTGTTCGGCGCGGCATGGGTCTTTGGAGTGGCCCCGCTGGATCACGCAAAACTGGCCAGGGCTTTCTCGCCGCACTTCATTCCGATTTTCTTGATAGGCTTGGTTTTCACCCTCTTTGCGGCTCTCGGCGAGGAACTTGGCTGGCGAGGGCTGCTGGTGCCCGAACTGTCGCAGTACATGGGATTCAGCAAACTGGCTTTCCTCTCAGGCATCATCTGGGCGGTATGGCACATCCCGCTAATCCTCTTCACTCCCTATCATGGAACTGGTTCCCTCTGGTGCTCAGTTGCAGCCTTCGTTCCCGTCATTGTGGCCTCAAGCTTTGTCCAGGCCTGGTTTCGTCTCGTTTCAGGAAGCGTTTGGGTCGCGATGCTCATGCACGGCTCATGGAATTATTTCATTGAGGCATTTTTTCCGCTCCTGACAGTGAAAACGCTGGCTGGAAACAATATGCTGGGAGAATTTGGATGGGGCCTGCCGCTCGTTGCTGTCGTGCTGGCATTAGGCTGTTGGTATTTGCGCGACCGTCTGCCCAAATCAGCTCAGTTCGCGGGGGGCAAAGCGGCTACAATTCAACTTAATCCGCCCACGGCGATTGCCTTGCCCCCGGCGGCGGTGATGGCCGCCACCACGGCCTCCGCTCCGGATTTGCTGGAAGCATAATTGACGACGACGGAGGCGCCTTCGGCGGCGAGAGTTTTGGCGATGGCGGCTCCAATACCCTTGGAGGCACCGGTGACGACTGCGACTTTTCCTGAGAGCTTGTTCATGGTGACTTTCGATTGAAGGTTGCTGAACAGAGAAAAGGAGGGCCGAGGCCCAGCTTAATTCTGTAGTTCCGATCATATGAACTATAGACAATCTGTCAAGAGAGGATAGCTTAAAGGACCATGCGAATCCTATTTCATCCCTCCGTCGAGGACGTGACCGTCGAGGCGGTGCTTCATGCGCTCTCCGATCCGGTGCGGGTGGCAATTTTCGCGCAGATCGCAGGATCGGCCTGCAAACAGACCTGTTCGGATTTCCTGGTTGTCCGCGAACAGGTCGTTCCCAAATCGACGCTCTCCCAGCATTTCAAGGTACTGCGGGAGGCCGGACTGATTCGCAGCGAACGCCACGGAGTCGAGATGCGCAGCACGTCGCGTTGCTCGGAAATTGAAAAGCGTTTTCCCGGATTGATTCCTTCGATCGTGCGAGCGCTCAAGATCCAGTCTGGAGAGAAAACCTCGGCCCAGTCCCCGCTGAGGCAGCGGAGGACCTGAGCGGTCAGGGCTTCAAAGTGTAAAACCGTCGACCACCTCGCTAGACACGATCAGCGGGCCGTCTTGGCGTCGAACTCCCGCCGGACCTTCTCGCTTATCGCAAGGTGCTTGCCTGCCCAGATCCAAACGCCGCAAAACGCTTCGGCAATTTGAGGGCATTACCTAGCGAGATCGGACCCTACCGGAGCTTGTCACTCCAAAGCTCGCACCTTGAGGAGCGCTCGAAAAAAAGCCTTCACGAAAGCCTGGTTGGCTTCCGTCGTGAGGTCACTTTTCCCTGAGCGAAAGACGCTAATCCCAGAGGTGTTAGCACCAAACGCTTCAGTAGATACAGGCGGACGAGTGCCCCGCTCAAACAACCAATACAACTTGAAGTTATACACCACGTACCCGGAAGGCGTGCTCGACGTGCCAAAAGTTGCGGTACGAGAGACGCGGTATCGGAGAGCGCCCGCTCGGACATAGGTTTGGTTGTAATGCGCGACAACTGCGCTGAGATCCACACGCCACTGCCCCATCTGCTTTCTCGGATCCGGTGCATATCGTAGCTGGTAGATTGCCGGATCGAGTCCGTCAGCCATTTCGATCGTGAACGGGAACCCTTGCCGGATTTCTTCCTGCTGCCGCTTCGGAAGGCCCGCCACGCCCGCGGCCCAATCCGCCACGGTGGGGGCGATCACCAAATTCGAGTCGTCCGCACCTCTTGCGGGCGGCACTGCAGTAAGTGCAACGATGCAACAGCTCGTGAACAGGGCTAAAATGGAGCGATTCATTGTCCCATTCCAGGCATGTAGTATTCCAATCCGTGCCCCGCGATGAACGGCACGTGGAAGACCGTCCCGCCCGGGTTAAAGAGGCGCCCAAACGAGAAGCCGGTCACGGCGTCGCCATTGCCGATAAAAGCTTCGACGCCGGTTGGCGCAACCATGCCGAATGGGAGAGCGGCAACCTGACCTCCGCTCAATGCTCCGAAGCTCGCTAAATTCGCGTATCTTGATGCCCCAAGGCTATGGCCAAGCTGAATATCCCCCAAAGCATGAGATGCCATGGCGATAAGGCCGCCCGCATCTGGTAGGCCCTGCCATTGCAGTAGTTGATCGTTAGTATCGAAAGCAAACTCGCCGACATAGTGGGCCAGCTGGTTGTTCTGAAACAGCAGCCCTGTGCTCGGATCGCGATCTCCGTATCCACCAATATATGGCTCTTCCGAATCGTCGTCGAGGTCTGACCCGTTATCGTCATACCACTGGTTGCTGTGCTCCTCCATCTGATGGTACGGATTTCCAAACAGGGCGTATCCCAAAAACGAAACGCCTTCCATGTAGGCGTCCAGCCGCCACCCGTTGATTCCGAGATATCGTTGAGAGAGGCCACCGATCACGTCACGGAAACCTGCGGCTATCATCTGATGCTCCATGTCGCTCCAACCATTCATCTGAGGCTGAGCGCTGAACACACCAGCACTGACTCCGCTGAGAACCCCGCCAATAAGGGCGGCGTCGCCGCCGGCATGTAGAACTTCGCTCATGTTGCCTCCATCCACTGCGGCACTAGCCGCCCCACCAACGAAACCTCCAGCGGCTCCGCCAGCAATTCCTCCTGCGACTCCCGAAATTGCTCCCAAATCTGCCGCGAACGCACCACTTGTTGCAGTGACAGTCACCGTCCCGTCAGCAGCCACCATCATGCTAGTCCCACTAAGCACTCCCGACATAGCACCCGCAAGCTCCGCTCCAACAAAGACGGAAGCGGCGATAATCCCCGCCGCCTCTACATAGGTCCTACCCCCGTCGTCCCAATTCTGAGCAATATGCTTACCTAGCGATCCAATGGTCCGGTCCCACAAGCTGCTGAGCCAGCTATTCCCATTCGGATCGAACCGGCCAACAGGATCATTGCCGCAGAACCCGTACAGATTCACGCCACCAGCCTCTTCAATCGGATCGCGGTTTATGAACCGCCCCAGCGCCGGCGAATAATACCGCGCTCCGTAATTGATGAGCCCGGTCTCCGTATCATAAAACTTGGTGCTGAACCGGAACGGATTATCCCCGATGGCCGTGTCGAATACCTCGTTGCGGAGCAATTCCCCAAACGGGGAATACTCATACACCGCCGCCGTGGCTCCATTACTTGCATTGACCAGTGCGGTGACATTACCGTTGCCGTCAACATGCACGGTCACGGGTTTTCGCACAAATGACCATGTGGAGCTCACTTGTGATATTTTCCGCTCAAAAGACCTGTGACGGCCAGAGGAAGGGACCGAGCAAAGGAGTTGCGAACGGCGACCACGGATGCCGAGCCTGAGCCAGCACTCCTTTTTCTCCAGCCGTTTTTTCGCTGTCAATGCAGGTGCAGCGTAACCGGATCTTTCCGGCCATCCCAGATGCGCACGACCTCGATCCACCGCGCAGGCTCGTTGATCTGGTAAAAGATTAGCCAGTAGCGATGAGACAACTTTCGCATGCCCGGCCGTCGGCGCACCGAAGAGCCGCGCCGCGGCAGGACGGCCAACGAAAGCGCCGCATCGAGCAGTTCGTCGCCAATCCTTTGGACGGTTTCGGGACTCTTGCCCTCGATTATCATGAAGCGAACGGCATCGGCCAGATCGGCCCGCGCAAGATCGCTTAAGCCGACTTTGTAATCCATGACCGAAGCTCCCGGCGCACATCCTCCAGCGGAATCACGCCCTTCTCCTTGAGCGAGCGTAGCCCCTCGTCGATCGCCGCTAGCATTTCGGGGGTCTCCTCTGCGGTCTCATCCAGCCAGTGCCGCAGTTCTTCCCGCTCCGCGGGGCCGAGTTGCAGAATGGCTGACTGAACTTCCTCAAGCTTGGTCATAGGGGGACATTGCTCACTTCCAGCTTTCTTCGCAACTATCTTCGGCAACAAACCAAAGCGACTTCGGATCCTCGATCATCTTAATGAACGCGGCCGTTACCTCTCCTCTCTCCGGCAAAGCCCTAAATCGCGCCGGTATCGCTTTGGCATGTATCGACAATACGTGGTCGTTTAATGCTACCAGAGCGTCGACATCTTCGCGTTTTCCAAAACGTATATTCATGGGATCTACAACTGTGTTTTGGCCCTTTTTTCTACCTCTCATCCTCTCAGTTCACCAACAGCTATGCCGGAGTCGAGCCTGCTAGGGCGGATTAAGTTGAATTGTAGCCGCTTTGCCCCCCGCGAACTGAGCTGATTTGGGCAGACGGTCGCGCAAATACCAACAGCCTAATGCCAGCACGACAGCAACGAGCGGCAGGCCCCATCCAAATTCTCCCAGCATATTGTTTCCAGCCAGCGTTTTCACTGTCAGGAGCGGAAAAAATGCCTCAATGAAATAATTCCATGAGCCGTGCATGAGCATCGCGACCCAAACGCTTCCTGAAACGAGACGAAACCAGGCCTGGACAAAGCTTGAGGCCACAATGACGGGAACGAAGGCTGCAACTGAGCACCAGAGGGAACCAGTTCCATGATAGGGAGTGAAGAGGATTAGCGGGATGTGCCATACCGCCCAGATGATGCCTGAGAGGAAAGCCAGTTTGCTGAATCCCATGTACTGCGACAGTTCGGGCACCAGCAGCCCTCGCCAGCCAAGTTCCTCGCCGAGAGCCGCAAAGAGGGTGAAAACCAAGCCTATCAAGAAAATCGGAATGAAGTGCGGCGAGAAAGCCCTGGCCAGTTTTGCGTGATCCAGCGGGGCCACTCCAAAGACCCATGCCGCGCCGAACACCAGCAGCCCCGCACATATTGGCACGACCAGCGCCGCCCATAACCACCGCGGCTTACCCAAGGTAAAGCCAAACCCTCTCAGGTTTCGCTGATGCCAAAGACGAGTGAGAAGTGCCGCAAGAGCGGGGCACCACATGAGAGGAATCGTGAAAGAGAAAGGAGTTCTCGAAGCGGGAGACCGATGGGCGAGCAGAAACCAGAATGGCGTAGAAAACAAAAAACAAAGCGCCACGTACGTCACCGCCTTCGCCTTTGGGGTGGGGGTTGGTTTCGGTATCCGCTGAATATGCACTTCTGCTAGACCTGTCATATCTCCTCCGTTGTACATCGTGGTACCCCCAGCGACGCGTAGACCCCGACGTGACGACAACTAAAAACCGACATTAGTCGTCGGTATTTTGGGGTCGTTGGTCTGCGAGAGCGGTATGCTCGGGCCTTTTCGCAGGCCCATGATCACCGAGCACCAATATAAACGACTAATGAACGAGTTCCAAAAGAGCGGTGTGGTTGACCACGCGGCAATGAAAGCAGGGATGCATCGGGAGACAGCAACGCGGTATCTGGCGGCTCACGCCGGTCCGGAAGCCTCAAAGAAGCCGCATACGTGGCGGACGCGAAGCGACCCACTTACGGATATATGGCCGGAGACCGAGCGTTGGCTCGAGGAAAGCCCGGAAGTGGAAGCCAAAGCACTTTTCGAGCATTTGTTGGCAACACATCCGGGCAAAGTAGACGGTCGGGCGTTGCGCACTTTCCAGCGGCGGGTGGCCGGCTGGTTGCGGCGACATGGGCCGCCAAAGGAAGTTTACTTTCCTCAGGTGCACGAGCCGGGCGAGTGTATCCAAACAGACTGGACCAATGCGAACGCACTCCAGGTGACGATCAATGGGGAGCCATTCGATCACTTGCTCTGCCAGTCAGTCCTGCCCTTTTGCAACTGGGAGTGGGCCATTCCCTGTCTGTCCGAATCGGGTCTCTCACTCCGGCGCGGTCTGCAGGACGCGCTCTGGGAGTTGGGTGGAGTCCCACGTTTCTCGCAAACCGACCAGAGTTCCACCGCTACCCACCAGTTAAAGCGCGGCGAAAGCCGACGCGGCTTCAATGACGATTACGTGGCTTTGCTCAGTCATCTGAAAATGGAGCCGCGCACGATTGCGGTCGCCTGCCCGAACCAGAACGGAGACGTCGAGGCATTTCAGGGTGTCTTGAAGCGGCGTCTAAAAAATCAATTGATCCTGCGCCGTGGCCGCGACTTTGCCTCGGCCGCGGCATATGCCGCCTTCGTCGCCACCGTGTGCCGCGGCGTCAATGCGTTGCGCGGACCCAAACTGGCCGAGGAACGCGGACGCCTTCGGCCGCTGTCCCACGCTCGATACCCAGACACCGACGAGGCGACGGTCCGGGTGTCGAGCCACTCGACAGCAAGGGTGCGCGGCTGCGCGTATTCGGTGCCCGCGCGGCTCATTGGAGCGCGGATCCAAGCTCATCTGAGCGAGGATACGGTGCGGTTTGCCTACCTCGGGGAAGAGGTCGCGCTGTACCCGCGTTCCCGGTGTCAAACCCCGTGCATTGATTATCGACACATCATCGCCTCTCTAATCCGCAAGCCAGGCGCCTTCGCCCGCTACCTTTATCGCGAGGAGCTATTTCCGCGTCCGGTTTTCCGTCAGGCATACGATCGGCTCAAGGCCGTCGAAGAGCGCAAGGCCAATGAGCGCTATCTGCGTTTGCTGCAGCTCGCCGCTGAGTTCGGCGAGGATCGTGTCTCCGACGGCCTGGGTGCCCTGCTTCGCCAGGGCGAGTTGCCGCTCGCCGATGTGATCGAAGTCGGCCTGCGTGATCCGATTCCGCTCCAGCCGCAGTCAATCGACCCGTTCATCCCAGACCTCAGCTCCTATGACGCCTTGATTTCGGAGGTGGCCGTATGAGTGCCGACGCTCTCCCCGGCCTGCTGCGCTCCATGCGTTTACCCACCGTCGCCCGCGAGTACGAAGGCGCCATCCAGCGGGCCGAGGCGGAAAACTGGGGCTATCAGCGTTTCCTGGGATATCTCTTCGAGGCCGAGGGCAACGACCGGCTTCAGCGCAAGATCGATCGCCAGCTCAAGGAATCGAACCTTCCCAAGAGCAAGACCCTCGAATCGCTCGACGAAAAGAGGCTTCCCGAGAAGATCCGCCGCCAGATACCGACGCTGCTGGAGCCCGATTTCGTGCGCCGTGGCGACAACCTGCTTTGCTTTGGCCTGGCCGGCCGCGGCAAGACCCATCTTGCCGCCGCGCTCGGCCGGGAGTGGATCCGCCGCCATCAATTCCAGGTCCTGTTCGTGCCGGCCTTCAAATTGGTCAACCAGCTCCTGGCGGCCAAACGCGACCTGAAGCTTCCCCAGGTGATCGCTCGCCTCCACCGCTTCGAGGCCGTCGTGATCGACGACATCGGCTACGTGCAGCACTCCCGCGACGAGATGGAAGTCCTCTTCCAGTTTCTCGCCGAGCGTTACGAAAATAAATCCGTCG
>Ga0206821_10276_pt1 | contig 9997 bp, 12 predicted proteins | sample Alteio_BWOrgCont_85_FD_152860 | JGI IMG/M metagenome (GOLD analysis project Ga0206821, IMG submission 152860) | Enriched cells from forest soil in Barre Woods Harvard Forest LTER site, Petersham, Massachusetts, United States -... | ecosystem: Environmental > Terrestrial > Soil > Temperate forest >...
GGCTTCCAGCAAGAATCTTCTCAGGCGCTATCGCCTTTTTTGCTTCTCAACTTCGCCCAGTATTCCATTCTCTTTGCGATCTCTCGCTCGAAGCCGGTTTCCTTCGGATGATAGAATTCCTGCCGCGCCATGCCGTCCGGAAAATAGTTCTGGCCGGAGAACCCTTCCTTCATAGCCTTTGCCGTAGCCGAGGTTTTTCATCAGCTTGGTCGGTGCGTTGAGGATATGCGCGGGCGGCATGAGCGAGCCGTGTTCGGTGGCGGCCCGTTTGGCGGCGCCTTGCGCCACGTAAACCGCATTCGATTTTGGCGCGCTCGCGAGATAGAGCACACATTGTACAAGCGCGATCTCGCCTTCGGGTGAACCCAGAAAATCGTAGACGTCTTTGGCGGCGATCGCCTGCACCACAGCCTGCGGATCGGCGAGGCCTATATCTTCCACGCTGGCGCGCACCAGACGCCGGGCGATGTAAAGCGGTTGCTCGCCGCCCGCCAGCATGCGTGCGAGCCAGTAAAGCGCGGCATTCGGATCGGAACCGCGGATCGATTTGTGAAGCGCGGAGATGAGATTGTAATGTTCCTCGCGGCTCTTGTCGTAGAGCGGCGCGCGCCGTTGCACGGCGGCGACGAGGCCTGCGGAGTCGAGCGGCTTCGCCACTTTCAATTCGGATACTTCTTCCGCGAGATTGAGCAGATAACGCCCGTCGCCATCCGCCATAGCGCGCAGGCTGGCACGCGCATCGTCGTCAAGCGGAAGTTTTCGCTTGTAGTGCGTCTCTGCGCGCTCCAGCAGCGTTTCGAGCGCTGCATCATCGAGCCGGCGCAGGACCAGCACCTGCGTGCGCGAGAGAAGGGCGCCGTTCAGTTCGAAGGACGGATTTTCCGTCGTGGCACCGACCAGGGTCACGGTGCCGTCTTCGACGACGGGCAGGAAACTGTCCTGCTGGCTGCGGTTGAAACGATGGATTTCGTCGACGAAGAGGAGCGTGCCCTGCCCCGTCTTGCGCCGCGCCCGCGCCGCATCGAATGTTTTCTTCAGATCGGCGACGCCGGAGAAGACCGCCGACAATTGCTCGAAATGCAGCTTGAACGCTCTCGACAGCAGCCGCGCGATGGTCGTCTTGCCGGTGCCGGGCGGTCCCCAGAGGATGATCGAATGCGGCGTGCCCCGCGCCACCATGCGCCCCAGCGGGCCTTCCGGGCTCAGGAGATGATCCTGGCCGACAACTTCGGCCAGCGTTTTTGGCCGTAAGCGATCCGCCAGCGGACGCGGCGCGTCATCGGGCAATCCCCCGGCTTCGAAAAGGTCGGTCATGGGAGGGATGTTAGCGGAAGCACCGCGCCATGTAATCGGCTATGCTTTCTCAAATCTTGGGGTAGCAATGACGAAGCGGACGGTGTGCTTGCTAATCGCCCTGAGCGGGACCGCATTCTTCGCCGCGCTCGTCTATGCGGCCGGTCCGCCGACATTTCCTCCCAACGCCTTGACCGTCCTTGCGCAGATGATCTTTTGGGCCACTGTTTCGGCAACAATCGCAGCCGCATGGACGCCAGGAAAATGGGCCCAACCAATCGTATTCGGCAATGCAAAACCAGGCGAACGAGCGCGCTGGTTATGGCCGGCTTTCTTCGTCGTCCTTGCGGCAGTGAATTATCTTATAGCGATAGCGGTTCTGATAGGAGCATCGGCGTTTGCGTCACCACGAATAGCGCAACGCGAATAGGCCGAATTCGGGACGAATGTCACCCATCCACATTCAGCGTCAGCTTCTGTCCGCCGCGTTCGACGACGAGGCTCCAGTGGCCGCCGGAGGCGTTCAGTGCGTGCACGAGCTCGCCTACCGAATGGACTTCCGTGCCGTTCAGCGAACGAATGACGTCGCCCTGCTGGAAGCCGTAGCGCGCCGCGAACGTGCCCGGACTGGTCGAGACGATCACCACGCCTTTGGCGGTCAGCGCCATCTGCAGATCGAGTGCGGCCGCGGGCGAGAGATTTTCGATTTTGGCGCCGGCCATCGGATTGCGGCCGCTCACCAGCGTTTCGTCGCGCGGCGGGCTCTCCGGCGGAAGTCCGAGCTTGATCGCCACGTCGCGTGGCTGCCCGTTGCCCGCCACATGCGCCTTCACCGTGTCGCCCGCCTTGTGCGTGGCGATGCGGTAGTTGAGCGCCTGCATGTCTTCGACATCGACGCCGTCGATCGAGACGACGACATCGCTGGTCTTGAGGCCTGCGCCTGCGGCCGGGCCGCCGGGATAGACGTTCTTCAGGAGCACACCTCCGGGACGCGCAAGGCCGATCGTCTGGGCGATCTCCGCCGTTACGGGCTGGCCATCAGCGCCGAACCAGGGGAGCTTGATGCCGCCGCCCAATGCGCCTTCCACGACGCGACGCGCGAGGTTGGCGGGGATGGCAAAGCCGATGCCGATGGATTCGCCGGTGCGCGAATAGATGGCGGTGTTGATGCCGGCGAGCTTGCCGTCGGTCGTCACCAGCGCGCCACCGGAATTGCCAGGATTGATGGCGGCATCCGTCTGGATAAAGAACTGATAGTCGCTGGCGCTGATCTGCGTGCGCGCGAGTGCGGAGACGATGCCCATCGTCACGGTCTGTCCGACGCCGAACGGATCGCCGATGGCGAGCACGAGATCGCCCACCTGCAAGCGATCGCTGTCGCCGAAATCCACGGTCGGCAAGTGCTCGCCCTTGGTGTCGATCTTGAGCACGGCGAGATCGGTGTGGCTGTCGGCGAGCAGCACCTTCGCCTTGAACTCGCGGCGGTCGGAGAGCGCCACCACGATGTCCTGCCCGTTTTCGATGACATGGTTGTTGGTAAGGATGACGCCGTCGGCGCGCACGATGACGCCCGAGCCCAGCGACTGCTGCACACGCTGGCGGAATTCCGGGGAGGCGCCGAAGAATCGCTGGAAGAACGGATCGGCGAAGAGCGGGTTCATCGGTGTCTGCACGACGGAGCGCGCATAGACGTTCACGACGGCCGGCGCTACGCGTTTGACGACGGGTGCAAAGGTCAGCTGCACCTGCGCCGCCGATTGCGGCACCTGAGCGGCGGACGCCGGCAGCGTCAGCGCGGCGATGAGGAGGGCGGCAAAGATGTGTCTCATGGTTCGATCCCCAACATGCAAAAGGGCGGCACAACGGCCGCCCTATGTAATGCTAGTTTCTGAAACTGCGATTACGCATCGCTTTCCGCGTCTTCATTCGCGGCCACCGGGCCGGAATCGAGGCCCTTGGCGTCGACGTCGCGATCGACGAACTCGATGAACGCCATCGGAGCATTGTCGCCGAAGCGGAAGCCGGCCTTCAGGATGCGGAGATAGCCGCCCGGACGCTCGGCATAGCGCGGACCCAGCACGTCGAAGAGCTTGCGCACCTGCACCGTATCGCGGATCTGGGCCAGCGCCTGGCGACGCGCGTGCAGATCCGTGCCGCCGCGCCGGGACAGCGTCACGAGCTTCTCCATGACGGGACGAAGCTCCTTCGCCTTGGGCAGCGTCGTCTTGATCTGCTCGTGCTTGATGAGCGCGGCCGTCATGTTCGCGAACATGGCGATCCGGTGGGCGGATGTCCGGTTGAGCTTCCGGCCTTGATTGCGGTGACGCACGTTAGTCTCCTGGTTCCCCGCTTTCGCAGGGATGACACGTCAAATTCAGTACTGGTCTTCGTATCTCTTCGCGAGATCTTCGATGTTCTCAGGCGGCCAGCCCGGCACTTCCATGCCGAGATGCAGCCCCATCTCCGCCAAGACCGCCTTGATCTCGTTCAGCGACTTGCGGCCGAAGTTCGGCGTGCGGAGCATCTCCGCTTCCGTCTTCTGGATCAGGTCGCCGATGTAGACGATGTTGTCGTTCTTGAGGCAGTTGGCCGAACGCACCGAAAGCTCGAGCTCGTCGACTTTCTTGAGAAGCACCGGATTGAACGCGAGATCGGGCTTCGCTTCTTCGGCGACGCGCTCGCGCGGCTCTTCGAAGTTGATGAAGACCTGGAGCTGGTCCTGCAGGATGCGCGCGGCATAAGCGACCGCGTTATCCGGCGTGACCGCACCGTTCGTCTCAACCGTCAGCGTGAGCTTGTCGTAGTCGAGGATCTGGCCCTCGCGGGTGTTCTCGACCTTGTAGCTCACCTTCTTCACCGGGCTGAAAAGCGAGTCGACCGGGATCAGACCGATCGGCGCATCTTCCGGACGATTGCGGTCGGCAGGCACATAGCCTTTGCCGGTCGCGACCGTCAGCTCCATGCGGAAATCCACTTTCTCGTCGAGCGTGCAGAGCACCAGCTCGGGATTGAGGATCTCGATGTCGGCGACGGCGGCGATTTGTCCCGCCGTCACTTCGCCGGGGCCCTGCATGCGCAGCGCCAGGCGCTTCGGACCTTCCGAATGCATGCGGAGCGCGATCTGTTTCACGTTCAGCACGATGTCGGTAACGTCTTCGCGCACGCCCGGGATGGACGAGAACTCATGCAGCACGCCTTCGATCTGGATCGAAGTCACGGCCGCACCTTGCAGCGACGACAGCAGCACGCGGCGAAGCGCGTTGCCCAGCGTCAGGCCAAAGCCGCGCTCGAGCGGCTCTGCCGTCAAGGTCGCGGTACGTCCCGCATCATGCCCCGCCTCAACGCGGAGTTTCTGCGGTTTGATCAATTCTTGCCAATTCTTCTGGAACACTTCGGGGCCTCATCGTTTCCCGGACGCCGAATAGGCGTCCCATTCGTTCGACGGGTGGATAAACTCGAAAAACCTATACGCGGCGACGCTTCGGCGGACGGCATCCGTTGTGCGGAATGGGCGTCACGTCGCGGATCGACGTCACGATCAGTCCGACAGTCTGCAATGCACGCAGCGCCGACTCACGGCCCGAACCCGGGCCACTCACTTCCACTTCCAGCGTACGCATGCCGTGTTCGACGGCCTTTTTGCCGGCGTCTTCAGCTGCAACCTGTGCTGCATAAGGCGTCGATTTGCGCGAGCCTTTGAAACCCATCATGCCGGCGGAAGACCAGGACACGGCGTTGCCCTGCGTATCGGTGATCGTGATGATCGTGTTGTTGAAGGTCGCGGCGACATGCGCCACGCCGACCACCACGTTCTTCTTTTCTTTTTTGCGCGCGCGCGCGGCTGGCTTCGCCATCTATCGCTTCCGTTATTTCGTGACTTTTTTCTTGCCCGCGATGGCCTTTGCAGGACCTTTGCGCGTGCGAGCGTTCGTGTGCGTGCGTTGACCGCGGACCGGAAGGCCCTTGCGGTGACGCAATCCGCGATAGCAACCCAGATCCATCAGCCGCTTGATGTTCATCGCGACTTCACGACGCAGATCGCCTTCGACGAGATAGTCGCGGTCGATCGTTTCGCGGATCTGAATGACCTCGGAATCCGTTAAGTCATGGACTCTGCGATCTTCGCCGATGCCGACTTTGTCGCAGATCTCTTTGGCCTTGGCGGGCCCGATTCCATGGATGTAGCGCAGTGCAATCAGCACTCGCTTTTGGGTCGGGATATTGACGCCGGCAATGCGCGCCACGGGGGCTCTCCTTGTGCCTTTAACTCGCGGAAATTCTTCGTCTTTTTTTAAACGGCCAACACCCACGCCCGCCCCAAACAGAGGCTTGAGCCGCTATTCGTGACAGGATGGGTTGCCGCAAGGGCGCGGATTATATGGATCGAAGCCCCCCAGTCAACAGATGTTAATCTCTTATTTTTCAGGGACTTGGCTCTCTTACCGTCCGCCGGCCTTGGCAAAAATGGCCGTCGCGATGGCCTTGGTCACTGAGTCCACAGGCGCCATCCCGTCGACAGTTTCGAGCTTGCCCTGGCGCCGGTAGAAGTCGAGGAGCGGCGCAGTGTTCTTGTAATAGACCGCAAGGCGGGCCTTCAGCGTCTCCGGATTGTCGTCGGGCCGGGCCACGCCGCCAGATTCTTTGATCCGCTGCTCGACCCGCTTCAAGAGCACCGCGTCGTCGACCTTGAGCTCGATGACGACGTCGACCTGCTTGCCACGATCCGCCAGCATCCGGTCCAGCGCCTCGGCCTGCGCGATCGTGCGCGGGAAGCCGTCGAAGACGGCGCCGTTGGCGCAGTCCGGCTGATCGTAACGCTCGCCGATGATACCGATCACGACGTCGTCGGAGACGAGATCGCCCTTCGCGAGAATTCCTTCGACTTGTTTGCCCAGCGCGGTTTTCGCCGCGATGGCTGCCCGCAACATGTCGCCCGTCGAGAGCTGCGGAAGACCACGCTTTTCCTGCAGGATTTTTGCTTGCGTGCCTTTTCCGGCCCCCGGCGGTCCAAATAGGACCAAATTCAACGTCTCGCCCCCCTGAGCTTCGCTTTCTTGATCAGCCCCTCATATTGCTGCGCGATGAGGTGACTTTGGATTTGTGCGATCGTGTCCATCATGACGCTGACGATGATCAGGATCGACGTGCCGCCGAGCGACAGAATGCTGGTGACGTCGCGGCGCAGGAATTCCGGAATGAGGCAGACGACGGCGAGATAGATCGCGCCTACGCAGGTGGTCCGCGTCAGCACATAGTCGATATATTCCGCCGTCTTCTTGCCGGGCCGTATGCCGGGAATGAAGCCGCCGTACTTCTTGAGATTCTCCGCCGTCTCTTCGGGATTGAAGACGATCGAGGTGTAGAAGAACGCGAAGAAGATGATCATCGCGCCGTAGAGGATGAAATAGAGCGGCTGGGTCGGACCGATATAAGCCACCATCGTCTGCATCCATCCCGGCGTGTTGGCGCCGGCGAACGCCGCATAGGTCAGCGGCACGGTGAGGATCGACGATGCGAAGATGGGCGGAATGACGCCTGAAACGTTGAGCTTCAGCGGCAGGTGCGAAGACTCGCCGCCGAACATGCGGTTGCCGACCTGGCGCTTGGGATATTGCACGAGCAGGCGGCGCTGCGCGCGTTCCATGAACACGATGAAAAGCACGAGACCGATCGCGCCGAAGAAGATGGCGGCGATGGTGAAGGGGCTGAGCGAACCCGTGCGGCCCGCTTCGAACAGCTGCGAGATCTGCGTCGGGAAGCGCGCGACGATTCCCACGAAGATGATGAGCGAGATGCCGTTGCCGACACCGCGGCTGGTGATCTGCTCACCCATCCACATCAGAAGGATGGTGCCGCCGGTCAGCGTGACGATGGTCGTGAAGAGAAAGAACGGGCCGGGATCGATGACGATGCCCTGCCCCATCTGCTCGAGCCCGAAGGCAATGCCGACGGCCTGCAGCGCGGCCAGGAACACCGTGCCGTAGCGTGTGTACTGATTGAGCTGCTTGCGGCCGACCTCGCCCTCTTTCTTGAGCGTTTCCAGCTCGGGGATCACCGTCTGCATCAGCTGCACGATGATCGAGGACGAGATGTACGGCATGATGCCGAGCGCGAAGATCGCCATGCGCTGCACGGCGCCGCCCGACAGCATGTTGAACATGTCGAGAAGACCGCCCTGCTGCTGCGAGATCAGGTGCGCCATCGCGTTGGGGTCGATCCCGGGCATCGGGATGTAGGTGCCGAGGCGGGCAATGATGAGCACGGCCAGCGTGAAGAAGATGCGGTCGCGCAGCTCCTTCGCCTTGCCGAGGTTGCTGAAATTGAAATTCGCTGCCAGTTGCTCGGCTGCCGACGCCATTCCTTACTCCCAGACCGACCACGCGGATGGTACCGCGCGAAGGATATCACCCTCACCTTGAGGGTCGAGTAGCGGCGGCATACGAGATCGAAAAATCGCGGCCGCTGCAATCATTCTCAGGGGCCTGCCACCCTCCCCTTTGGGGGAGGGTTAAAAGGGCAATTACTGCCCCGCAGCTTCCGGCGCGCGGGCGGCTTTCTTTTCAGCCGATTTGGCGCGGCGCTGGGCCTTTTTGCCCGGCTCGCCCTTCTTATTCATGTAGACGCGCTTCTTGAAGGTCGTGACGAGCGTGCCGCCGGCCTTCTCGATCGCCTCGCGGGCGCTCTTGCTGGCGCCGGCCACTTCGATCTCGAGCTTGGCGGTCAGCGTGCCCGTGCCGAGGAGACGGATGCCGTCCTTGCGCGCGCGGGCGATACCGGCCTTCTCGAGGACTTCCTGCGTGACCTTCTGCGACGCGTCGATCTTCTTCTCGTCGATCGCCTTCTGGATCTTGCCGACATTCACTTCGCCGAATGCGTTGGCGAAGATGTTGTTGAAGCCGCGCTTGGGCAGACGCATGTAAAGCGGCATCTGACCGCCTTCGAAGCCGTAGACCTTCGTGCCGGTACGGGCCTTCGCGCCCTTGACGCCGCGTCCCGACGTCTTGCCGAGGCCGGAGCTCGAACCGCGGCCGACCTTCAGCTTGCGCTTGTGGGCGCCGGGATTGTTGCGGATCTCGTTCAGTTTCATTTGCTCTTTTCCTCGACGATCTCGACGAGATGCTGGACGGCGCGGATCATGCCGCGCACGGACGGCGTGTCTTCGAGCGTACGCGTGCGATGCATCTTGCCGAGGCCGAGGCCGCGCAGCGTCTGCGCCTGAATCTCAGGCTTGCGGTTTGCGCTCTTGATCTGGCGCACGGTGACGGTCGGCCCGGCGGGCTTCGCGACCTTCACTTTGACGGGTCTCTTTTTCGGCGGTGCCATGACTTAGTTTCCTGCGGACGCTTGTTCGCCCTTGGCGCCTTCGCGGCGCGAGATGATCTCGCTCACGCTGCGACCACGGCGCTGCGCCACCATGCGGGGCGATTGTTGGAGCTTCAGCGCGTCGAACGTGGCGCGCACCATGTTGTACGGGTTGGACGTGCCGAGCGACTTCGACACCACGTCACCGACGCCAAGCGCTTCGAACACCGCGCGCATCGGGCCGCCGGCGATGATGCCGGTACCGGCGGGAGCCGGACGGACGACGACCTTGCCCGCGCCATGATGACCGCGCGTCTCGTGATGGAGCGTGCGGCCGTCCTTCAGCGGAACCTTGATCAACGCGCGCTTCGCGGCATCGGTCGCCTTGCGGATCGCTTCCGGCACTTCACGCGCCTTGCCGTGGCCGAAGCCGACGCGGCCGCGCTGATCGCCGACAACAACGAGGGCTGCAAAGCCGAAACGCCGGCCGCCCTTCACCACCTTCGCCACACGGTTGATGTGGACGAGTTTGTCGATGAACTCGTTGTCGCGCTCTTCGCGGTCGCCGCGTTCGCGTTGCCTGGGTTCACGCGCCATATGCCGTTCCTTTACCTTAGAACTCGAGGCCGCCTTCGCGAGCGGCCTCCGCCAGCGCTTTGACGCGCCCGTGATAGATGTAACCGCCGCGATCGAACACGACCGCCTTCAGGCCTTTCGCCAGCGCACGTTCGGCGATCTTTTTGCCGACGGCCGCTGCCGCTTCGACGTTGTACGTCTTGGCGGGCTTGCCTTCCTTCTCGTTGGTCGAGGCGACGACAATCGTCTCCGCCGCACGATCGTCGATGATCTGCGCGTAGATGTGCTTGCCCGACCGGAAGATCGACAGGCGCGGACGCCCGCCCGCGGTCTGCGTGATCTTGTAGCGCGTGCGCTTCTTGCGCCGCTCGAAGAGTTTCGACTGGTTGCCCATGGCCTTACTTCTTCTTGCCTTCCTTGCGGAGAATGTATTCCCCCGCATATTTCACGCCCTTGCCCTTATACGGCTCCGGCGGACGATAACCACGGATCTCGGCGGCCACCTGCCCCACGAGTTGCTTGTCGATGCCGGAGACGGCGATCATCGTCGGCTTCTCGCAGACGATGTTGATGCCGGTCGGGATCGGATACGCGACGTCGTGGCTGAAGCCCAGCTGCAGCTGCAGGTTCTTGCCCTGCACCGCCGCGCGGTAACCGACGCCGTTGATCTCGAGCTTCTGCGTGAAGCCCTGCGTCACGCCGACGACGAGATTGTTCACCAGCGTGCGGGAGAGACCCCACATCTGCCGGCCGCGCTCCGCGCCTTCCTTCGGCGTGACGGTGACGCCATGCTCGTCGACCTTCGCATCGACTTCGTCGACGAGGT
>Ga0206821_10278_pt1 | contig 9958 bp, 5 predicted proteins | sample Alteio_BWOrgCont_85_FD_152860 | JGI IMG/M metagenome (GOLD analysis project Ga0206821, IMG submission 152860) | Enriched cells from forest soil in Barre Woods Harvard Forest LTER site, Petersham, Massachusetts, United States -... | ecosystem: Environmental > Terrestrial > Soil > Temperate forest > O...
GCTCTGGGATCGTCCCGCAAGGCCTGGATTCTCGAAGATGAGAACGCCGCGGTCGGCTTCTTCGGCCGAAAGCAGCGCGCCCGCCTGAAGCAGGGAAGCGCGAACCGCGGAGTATTCCCAGTGTGCGGGCCGCGCGGCGGGCTGCGGCGAGCGCGGGACGAGTCCCTTAACGCGTTCCCAGAGCGGCGCGAGATGCTGCCGGCCGATGTGCTCGTAGAACGCTTGACGCGCGTTCGACTGCTCCGCCGACGGCGTGCGAGACGTCGCGCTCATAGCCCACCCTCCTCGATATTCCTTAACCTTTCTGGCCCAAAGTGTACACCTGGGTGCGAGCAGAGAAGCGGCGAAAAGTTACTTCGACGAAGACAAGCAAGACACTACGATTGGAGAATTGCGGGTAGAAGCGGTCACCTGGCGCGAAGACCGAAATCTCCGCGCCGGGCTCCCGGGGTGGTACTAGGGGTGGTACATTCGCTGCGCGACGCGCCGGGCTGGATACTTCAACGCAGCCCGGCACGCGCCACATCTCGTTGCAGCCGCGGCAACCTCGCCGCGGGCTAGGGTCTAGAAGAAAAAGTGCAACCCGAACTGAATCAGCCGCGGATTCACGTTCGTGTGGCTTATAACATCTGAACTCGCTGTCGTGACAGGTATGAACCCGATCGTCCCAAAGGCAAGGCCTCCGGGATCGGCGAACTGCGCGTGATTGAACGCGTTGTAGAAATCAGCCCGAAATTGCATTCTCACGCGCTCGGTGATCGGCGTGTTCTTAAGGATGGAAATATCCCAGTTGAACTGGCCAGGACCCAGCACGGCGCCGACACCCGAGTTGCCAAATCCCGTAGCCGGTGCGATATTCATCGCCGGGTTTCCTGGGTCTCCGAAAGGTACAAGGGGCGCGGTACAAAAACCGGCCAAGTTGAAGTAAGCGCCCAGGTTCGCCTTCGTCCCGCCAGGGTTCTTGATATTTCCGTTGTTGAAGCCCGAGCAGAATTGCGCCTCCGTGGCCCCGGATAGATTACTATCGTTGCTGGTGCCATAGGCGGTGCCGTTGGCTAGCGACTCAAACGTCAACGGATCACCCGATTGTGCGATCGTGACGCCGGAAACGTTCCATCCTGCGATCAACTTGTTCGTGATTCCCTCAGTACCCTTGCCAAACGGGAGGTCGTAGCTGTAGTTCACCGACAAGCGCTGCGGCCGGTCAAAAGACACTCGCCCATATTGGCATTTCATGCAAAGCGCTTCGTTGATGTTGGCAGAGTTGCTGAAGAAGATATCGGAAAGATCCTTGTCCCATGTGTAGGCCGCCTGCAGGGACAGGCCATGGGAGAACTGATGCCGGACCGTCACTTGCAAGCTGTTGTAGTTGGAATACCCGTTTGAATCGGAAGCTGCCAGGCCGGCAGCCTCATAACCCAGCACTGGAACGCGGTACTGGGCATTCGCAACTGTATTGCAGATTTGGTTGGGAGCAACTCCGGTACAGAAGGAGCTTAAAGCGTTTGTCGGAGTCGCCAGCAAGGCTTGATTCTGATTGTGGTTGTAATCGTTCAGGTTGATACCGCTAGAACCAACGTAGCCCATGTCCAGCACCCATCCGTGAATGAACTCATACTGGATGCCTAGGCTGTATTCGCGGACCATAGGCGTGTGGACTCCGTTTGTGTAGGAAAGCGGAGTGCTCAAGCCAGAGTTGCTGCTCGTCGCGGGGTTCCCGGTCCAATCGGAGAACCGGGGCGAAAAGCCAATGACCGGGTTCGACGCCAAAGGCACGAGGTTGAGAGCGGGATACGGATTGGCGATCGTCGCTGCCAAGTAACGTGCGCCTCCCGGGTTGTAGTCATACGTTTGAGCATAGGGAGCGCCCTGCTCAAACGCGTGAACAACGCTGTCCAAGCCGATGCGGTTGTAGAACATGCCGAATCCGCCGCGCACTACCAACTTACCTCCAGAAATCGGCTGCCACGCAAACCCGATTCTAGGAGCGAAATTGCTATACGGGGCGTGCCCGTCAACCGATGTATCGCTCGGGGAGACGAAGACGCCGGCAGGGGGCGCCCCGAAGAACTTCGGGAAGTTGTGGGCCACCACGTATTGCTGAATGGCAGCGGGATCGTTGAGGGCGGCTCCGAGCGTCAACGGGACGGCAGCATTATTGACCATACGGTCGATGTACACCTGCGTCAACCGGCCCAACCTGTCTGTCAGTAACCCGTCGTACTCCCAACGCATTCCAACATTCAGAGTGAGACGCGAATTTACCTTCCAGTCATCCAAGACATAAGCGTCCTGATTGTGAACATCGTAGAAGTGCGTAATTCCGTGTTCACCCGGAATACTTTCCACGCAGAACAAGCATCCTTGGTTGAATCCGACACCATCTCCGGTTGGGTTTGCACTGCCGGCCTGACCGACGAGCAACGAATTCAGGTCGATCTCGAACATCAGCCCCTGCTGCAGTCCGGAATCAAGAAGGGGCCAATTGGTCCACTCATACTCGTACCCCGCACGAATACTGTGTTTTCCGTGCTGCCACGAAATCTGATCAGCCATTTGAAGCTGGTTCGTCGGTCCGAAATTCGGCAGCAGGCCCCCAAACAGTGTAAAGCCTTGGGTGAGATCGATGAATACAGGGGGTTCCTCGAAACCGCCGGTTCCCGGTGTAATTCCCAGTGCGCTGTTGGTGCCGCCCACCGGCATAGTTGACGATGAATTGTCCGTGTTGCGCTGAAACGATACTCGGGCCTCATTCACCAAATTGCTCGTTACCAGCGACGTCAGCTTCAGCACGGCGTCCTGGTTTCCGAAAACAATGTTCTCGTTGACGCCGGGCAAGTTTCCGCCCATCTGGCCGAGTAACGGCGTTTGGGGGTTAAGCGTGTAGAAGTACCGGGTCGAAAGCGTTTGCTTGCTGTTGATGATGTAGTCGCCGTTCACGACGTACTGATTCTCATGATAGAGCGCCGGAATGCTGAAATTGCAGTCGAATTGCGGGAAACCAAGCGGAGTAGGCGCGCCGGGGCGGCAGAACTGCGGATCATCCTGTGGACTAGGAATGTAGTATTGCCCGCCAGGCAACTTGATTTGCAGGATACTGAGTCCCTGCGCACTGAGGTTCGATCCGTTGCAAGCGAGCTGCAAGAACGGCGAATTTGGAATGATCGGGGGTGGCGGACCGTTGTAGTTACAAAGAACCGACGCGACGCCGGCTGCTGTGGTGCGGTCATCGGGGATAGGCGGCAAGACGACTCCGGCCGTGGTGCCAGCGGCGGATACCCCATTCTTGGCGCGCGTCCCACGATAGCTGAAGAAGAAGAACAGCTTGTCTTTCATGATCGGCCCACCGATCGTAGCGCCGAACTGATTCTGGTCCAGGACTTGATGTGGCTGGTTTGGGATCAAATTGTAGAAATAGTCGCTCGCATTGAGAACCGAGTTGCGGAAGTATTCAAACGCAGATCCGTGAAAGTCGTTCGATCCGCTCTTCGTGACGACGTTCACGTTGGCGCCCGGATTGCGACCATAGCTGGCGTCGTAGGTCGACGTCTGGATCTTGAACTCGGCGATAGCGTCGGGGCTGGGGATCGGAATGCCGGTGTAAATCGTGCCGTCGTTCGAGCTACCGGAGTTGGCGATGTTGTTCACCGCGACGCCGTCCATCTGGTAGTTGTTCGATCCCGGGTCCACGCCGTTCGCGCTGATATCCTGCGTGCCTTTGCCGAGTGACGTGGCGTTGTCAACGCCCGCCGTCGCACCGGCCGCGAGGCTAAGTACTTCGGTGTAATTGCCATTGGCCATCGGCAGGGCAGTGATCGTGCTGCCGGTAACGGTGGTGCCCAAAGTTGAGCTCTCGGTCTGAAGCGTCTCGACGCTACTCTCGACCGTCACCGTCTGGTTGACGGTGCCGACTTCCAGCGCCGCGTTCGCACTTGCCGTCTCAGTGACGGTCACCGTAACGGACGAAACCTCGGAGGTCTTGAACCCAGCGGCAGTGAACTTGAGGCGGTAGTTGCCAGGAGGAAGAAGAGAAAACTTGAAGTCGCCGTCCGGTCCCGTGGTCGCCGTGCGTGCCTGACCGGTTTCGAGGCTGGTAGCCGTCACGGTCGCGTTTGGCACAGCGCGGTTCTGCGGATCGGAGACAATTCCGGAAATCGCGCCGGTGCCTGCGGATTGCGCATGAGCCATCGTCGCGCAGATAGTCACCAAGCCCAAGCAAACCAACACCGAAACGACGATCTTGCGTGCGGCGAATCGCGTGTTCATCCTATCCCCCAAATTTCAGATTCAGACGCAAACGTGTGCTAACGGACTTGTGCGGGCGATAATCGGCGAACCAGTGCGTCGCCGCTAGAAGTAGTTGTCCACGCGAAAGTCACGTTGCTAGGATCGAACCCCCCCAACCCCATGAGCACACTAATACCTATTCCACGCGCAAAGTCTATTTCTTATTTTGATTGCTTCTGTTACCGATTAGGAATATAACCTCGTATCAAGGGGTGGGACCCTATGGAGCTTCGCCAGCTGCGGTACTTTATCGCGGTTGCAGAAAATCTCAGCTTTTCAAAAGCTGCTCGGCAGCTGCATGTCACAGTACCGCCGCTCAGCCGTCAGATTCGCCAACTCGAAGAAGAATTCGACGTGCCGCTGTTTGTGCGCGATCGGAAACATGTCGCTCTTTCTGACGCGGGCCGTCTTTTTTTGCGAGAGGCCAAGGGATTGGTGACGCAGGTTGCGCGAATGAGCGAATCCGTGCGCATGGCGAAATGCGGATCGGTCGGACTGGTGCGAATCGGCATCGGACCGGCGCTCGGAGAGCGCGTAAGCCGAGTGATGATCGAACATGCAAAACAATTTCCCACAGTCGAAATACAATGCCGCGATGTTCTCTCGACCGTGCAATATCAAGCTCTGCTGGAAGGCGAGATCGATGTGTCGTTTCTGCGTAAGTGCCTTGATTCTTCTCATCTGATGTCTGAACTTTTGTTTGAAGAACCGCTGGTCGTTCATATCAGCAAAGCCAATCCTCTGGCGAGGCGCAAGAGCCTGCGCATCAAAGATCTGGCAAATGAGACGCTTTTGCTTTTCGATCGCAATACGGCTCCCGGTCTCCACGACAAGACTCTTGAGCTGTACGCCGCGTCTGGCGTGAGCCCCAAGGTAATTTGGGTGGCGGCCGACGCGACACCGCACAATGATGTTCAAGCGGTTCTGTTGGCGTGTCGCAAGGGAATCCGGATTATGCCGGACGAAATTGCGTGCAGACCGGCGCCGGGGAGCGAGGTGGCCGTGGTGCCGCTCGATGAACCGGGCGCCTCGATAGAAGTTCACGTCGTATGGCGAAAACTCGAGAAATCGGCTGCGGTGCTTGCGTTCGTAAATTCTGCGCGGCAGATTCTGCGAGCGGAACAGCGAAGCGCGCTTCCCCTGCGAGAGCGCTCCGCGGTTGCGAACTAGACTCGTCGGCCCCTTCAGCTACTGCTTATCGTACACGCTGGTCGAATCGAAATTCCCCATTCCTGATTCAACGTGCGTAACTTCCGTGAGGGTTTTCCCGTCGCTGCTGAGCGTGTAGGTGTCTTTGATCTTGACGTCGGCGCCCTGGAAACTGGTTTTTGAATCGACAACCAGCGCAATGCCATCCCAGTGCGCAGTGCTGGTTACGTCTGCACCGCCCATTCCGGAAGATTTGGTTTCTTTCCCGGTGGTATCGATCATCGTGGTCAAGTTCATGTCGCCCATCATTCCGCCTTTCTGATCCTCGGCGATTTTGACGGACGGTTCGTTGTGTTCGATCATATCGGTTTGACTGGCGGGCGGCGGAATCTGGCCGAAATTGCTTTTGCTGACGTTGAGTTTCCAGGTGCCGCTGAAATTCGGTTGTGCGCTGCCGGTGTGAATCATTCCCGCGGCGCTGGGAGTGGCCGCCATTTGTCCTGCTGCGGGCGCGGCCATCGCTGCGGAGCCGTCATCTTTGTCATATACGAGTTTGCGGTCGCCGTTGATCGTCGCCGAAGTGATGTGCGAATCCATGGTCATGGTTTTGCCGTCGTCGGATGGCGAAAAAGTCAGGCGGTCGGTAAGTTCCGTGCCGCGGAGACTCGCGGTCTCGGTGAAGACGACGGAGCTGCCCTGCCACGCGCACTGAATCTTGGAAAGGGTGATCGCGCCGAGGTGGCCGCGCGGATCGTCCGGAGTGAGCGTAACTTCCTTGCCGTCGATCGTGCACGAGCGCGTGTAGTTTTGGGTTCCTTGGGCGGTTGCCTGTTGCACCTGCTGCTTGAAATCGGTGCCGGTGACGGCGATGGTGTCTGACTCGCTCGCCGGGGGCGGGAATTGGCCGAAGCTGCTCTTGGCGTTATCGAGTTTCCACGACCCGTTCAATTTCGAATCTTGCGCCAGGCCCGACAGCGCGAGCGCGGAGACTGCGAACATTATCGCGAGAAATTTTCGGTACATTTAATCCTCCTGAAGGCATATACGACTGCCGGCAGCATTTCATTTCATCTTTGTTTTCATTTTCAACTGGGAGCCGCGGGATTATACACCCTAGTGCCGATGTTCGCGGAGAATGCCAAGCATACGGCGCAACGGTTCGGCCGCGCCCCAAAGCAGCTGGTCGCCCACGGTGAACGCGCCGAGGAACTCCGGCCCGAGGTTGAGTTTGTGAAGACGGCCGATAGGTACGTTTAGAGTGCCGGAAACCGCCGTCGGTGTGAGGCAGCGAATCGTCGATTCCTTATTATTGGGGATGACGCGGACCCAAGGGTTTGCCGCGGCCAGTATGTGCTCGATTTCGTCGAGCGGAATGTCTTGCTTCAGCTTAATGCACAGCGCCTGGCTGTGGCAGCGCATGGTGCCGACGCGAACGCAAATACCGTCAACTGGCACCGGCGGATTGAGGCTGAGAATTTTGTTGGTTTCGGCGATGCCTTTCCATTCCTCCTTGGACTGGCCGCCGGGCATCTCTTTGTCGATCCAAGGAATCAGGCTTCCCGCCAGCGCAACACCGAACTCCGCGGCCGGAAGCGCGCGGCCGCGCTGCGCTTCGATCACCATGCGATCGACGTCCAATGCGTTTTCAGAAGGAGTCTTGCGCGTCGGATCGGTGAGAACCTGCATTTGCTTGACGAGTTCGAGCATTTTCGCCGCGCCCGCGCCGGATGCGGCCTGATATGTCATCGTCGTCATCCACTCGACATGGCCCGCTTTGAATAAAGCGCTTGCGGCCATGAGCATCAGGCTCACGGTGCAGTTGCCGCCGGCGAAAGTGCGCAGGCCGCGCGCGAGACCGTCGTGGATCACGTGCGCGTTCACCGGATCGAGAATGATCACGCTGTCGCCACTCTCCGCTGCGCCTCCGACACGATCGCATCGAACCGCGGATCGCCGTGCAGCGATTTCAAATCTTCGTCGTCCGCAATACCCAATGCCGTTTGCGGCGCCATACCGTGATTGAGGCTCTGCCGCAGCAGCGTGAGTGCTTCGTCGCGGCGGCCCTCCTCCGCCTTGATGCACGCCATGTTGTACACATTCATCGATGTGGCCGGGTTATCCACACCATACACGCGCCGGCTGATCTCGATTGTCTGTTCCTCCAGCTTTTCGGCTTCCGCGTAGCGGTGCTCTTCAGCGTACGTGTTCACCAGGTTCCCCATGTTGTCCAAAGTCAGCGGATGCTCCGGACCAAGCACCCTCCGTTCTATCGCCAGCGCCTCGCTCTGTATCTTCTCGCCTTCCTCATAGCGCCCTTGATCCGAAATATCGCTGCCCAGATTGTCCATCGTCCGCAATGTATCGGGATGCTCGGGACCGTATACCCGCATTTGGATAGTCAGCATGGTGCGCTCAATTTTTTCCGCGTCCGCCTTCCGCCCCTGATCTGAAATCGCGACGGCCAGGTTGTTCATGGCGTCGAGCGTCTGCGGATGATCGGGACCCAGAGTCGATTGGTCGATCTGCAGTTCCGCGCGACTTACTTTTTCCCCTTCAGCAAGATCGCCCATGTTAATCAGGACCAGCCCGAGATTCGCGCGATATTTCCGCGTATCCGCGTTGTCTGGACCAAGCACGGTTTCCGCCGTCCTTAGAACCTCCCGGAACATTTTCTCCGACTCGGCGAACTTCCCTTCGTCTTCCAAAAACACGCCGAGACTTCCCATTGCCGCGAGGGTCTGAGGATCCTTCGGCCCGAAAGCGCGCAGCGACAACTCCAAATTCTCCCGCCCCAGCTTTTCTGCTGCGGGCAATTGTCCGGACTTGTCTAGAGTTTGGGCCAAGTCGGTCGTCGTCTTCAGCGTCTCGCGATTCTGCTGTCCAAGCATTCGTCTTTGAATCGCCGCAGCCTGCTGCAACAGGTTGAGCGATTGCGGATAAAGACCCAGATCCCGGTAGACGTTTCCCATCACGGACATCAACTGCGCTTGCAGCTCGGGGTCTTTTGACAGTCCCGCGCCAATTTCCTTCGACGCCTGGTCCAAAATTTCGCGCGCCGTGACCGTGTTTCCTCTCGCCTGGCTCGGATCGGAAACGTTAAACATGCTTGTCATGAAGTCCGTAATCCGGTTCGCGCGATCGCGTTCTTGCGTGATTCGGCGAAGTTCCGCCGCTTGCACTCCCGCGAATCCCATCAGAAGCAGCGCCAACCCGCTCGCCACCGACACTCCTATCCAGTGTCGCCGCGCATACTTCTGTATGCGATAACCCAGACTTGCCGGTCGCGCGATGACGGGTTCGTGGTTCAAGTACCGCGCGATGTCCGCAGACAACTCGGACGGCATTCCGTACCGCCGCGCTCGGTTCTTCTCCAGCGCCTTCATCGTGATCCAGTCGAGATCACCGCGCAGCACTTTCGCCAGCCGGCCCGGGTCCGTGCCTCGTCGCTCGCTATTGATCGCTGCCGAAGGAGCTTCCGTTTTGATCTTTGCGCTCGGCGTCGGCGGGTCGACCTCATGCAGTTCGCGGACGATTTCGACCACCGATTTCTTCTTCCATTTCTCGGCGTCGAACGGCAGGAACCCAGTCAACAATGAATAGAGAACCACGCCCAGCGAGTACACGTCCGTTCGCGTGTCCACATCCGCTACGCTCGAATCCGCCTGTTCCGGACTCATATATCCCGGCGTCCCGACAAACCCTCCAAATCGAGTCATCATCGTCTGGTCGGCAACCTCGGGCGTGACCGCCTTCGCTAGTCCGAAATCGATAATCCGAGGTGTCGGCACGCCGTCAACTTCAACCACCAGGACGTTCGCGGGCTTCAGATCGCGGTGAATAATCGCCTTCTGGTGCGCATGCTGCACTCCTTCGCAAACCTTTATGAAAAGGTCCAGCCGCTGGCGGATGCCCAAACGCTTCTGATCGCAATATGTCGTGATGGGAAGTCCGCGGACATACTCCATCACGAAATATGGCTGGCCGCCCGACGTCGCGCCCGCGTCGAACACCTTCGCAATCGCCGGATGTTCCATGATCGCCAGCGACTGGCGCTCTGAACGAAATCGCTGCAGAACGGAATCGTCGTACATGCCGGCGCGTATGAGCTTCAGCGCCACCTGCCGTTTCACCGGCAAGCTTTGCTGCGCCAGCCAGACCTGTCCCATCCCTCCCTCTCCGAGCTTTCTGAGCAGCAGATACGGTCCAATCGATCGAGGGACGGCCGTACTACCGATGGATTCGCTGCTTTCTGCGCCACTCGAATCTTTCGTCGGCAACGCATCGATCGTCGGCGCTCCGTCGAAGTCCGCCTTAATTCCTGCGTCGCCAGGATTGGGATTCCTAGTCGGGTCGTCGGCTGCGCTCATGCCAACCTCCACGTGAGGAAATTACTGAGGGATGACGCAGTCTACCATGACGTTTGAGAATCTTCGGTGGCACACAGACACTCGGATCTTTTTCACACGAAGGATCGCGGCAAAGTTCAATTTGCTAGAATCTCTATGTGCTCAATGCTCCCGTG
>Ga0206821_10282_pt1 | contig 9866 bp, 5 predicted proteins | sample Alteio_BWOrgCont_85_FD_152860 | JGI IMG/M metagenome (GOLD analysis project Ga0206821, IMG submission 152860) | Enriched cells from forest soil in Barre Woods Harvard Forest LTER site, Petersham, Massachusetts, United States -... | ecosystem: Environmental > Terrestrial > Soil > Temperate forest > O...
CTGCCGTAGGCGCGCGCCCGCACCATAGTTCAATGCGAGCTTTCCAAACTCCAGTGGCTTGATTTCTTTCCGGGCGCCATCCTCCGCCGCAACCTTCTGCTTCGACGCGCGACCCGCGCGCTCTGAAAAGCTGAATCGCCAATAGGCAAAGGCAAACACCAGCAAGCCAAGTCCCACCCACGCCAGACGATTCCACAGCAGCAGCCCCTCAAAACCAAGTACATGCGTGTTCTTATCGGCAACCGTCCAGTACTTGGTCATAAACGAGAATGAATCGCTGCCGAACGGATCGAGCATCGCCGCGAACTTTTCGTTGTCAAGCTTCTGCGCCATCACGCTTGAAACCACATCCGCCACCAGCAGCCCCAGCCCGCCCAGAAATGAAACCACGGTGCTGCGCGTAAGCGCGGCTATCGTAAAAATGATGGCCGCAATAAATATCGTGTTCGGCAACGCAAAAACCAGCAGCCCCTGCAAATGCGCCGCGCCCACCACCGGCCCGAACCGGTCTTTATCAGCCCATGGCATCAAAGGCGCAAGCAACGCCCCAAGCGAAATGCCCAGCATGGGAATGGTCGACACAACCACCGATCCCAGAAACCGCCCCAGCAGAAAATCGCTCTTCTTAATCGGTTTGGTAAAGATGATCTGGTGCATGTTCGACGCAAACTCGCGCGCCGCAGCGGAGTTCACAAACGCCGTCACCATCAGCAGGGTAATGAACCAGAAGATCGAGTAATACTGCTCAATAACAAATGGCGCGTTGCGGTACGTATTGCCAATCGCCCCGCCTATTGTCACCTGGTCGGTGCTCATGGCCATCATCGACATGAACGCCACAATCGCTGTAAACACCCACAGCATCACCGAGCGCAACCAATACCGAATCTCAAACCAGAAAAAATAAAGCATGCCGGCGTCTCCTAGTTGAGCCCCGCAAGGCTGGCGAAAAACACATCTTCAAGGTCGGGAGCGACAGGAATAAATCCCTCCTCCGGCACGGTATCGGCAAACACGTGAATCTGCGGTCTTCCCGCAACAAGCTTGTTCGATATCACATGCATGCGCTCCGCGTACGCCTTCACCTCGCTGCGCTCAATCGATTTGCGCCACACCTTGCCTTCAAGGCCGGTCACCGCGCGATCGGGAGCGCCCGCATACAGCACCTTGCCCAGGTGAATAATGGCCATGTTGCTGCAAAGCTCCATCACATCCTGAACAATGTGCGTTGAAAGAATCACCACAACGTTATCGCCAATTTCCGATAGCAGATTGTAAAAGCGATTGCGCTCGCCCGGGTCGAGGCCCGCGGTCGGCTCATCAACAATCAACAGTTTCGGATCCCCAATAAGCGCCTGCGCAATTCCAAAGCGCTGCCGCATGCCGCCCGAAAATCCAGTCAGCCGCTTCTTGCGCACGTCCCACAAATTCACGCGATGCAGCATCTCCTGAACCACTTCTTTGCGCTGCCTGCCGCCCACAATGCCCTTCAACAGCGCAATCTGGTCAAGCATCTCCTCAGCATTCACGCGCGGATACACACCAAAATCCTGTGGCAGATAGCCAAGAATCTTGCGCACCTCTTCCTTCGACCGCAACACGTCTAGCGCGCCCAGAGAGATCGATCCCGAGTCCGGCTCCTGCAGCGTGGCGATGGTGCGCATGAGCGTGGATTTCCCCGCCCCGTTCGGCCCCAGCAGCCCATAAAGACCCGTTGGAATAGTCAGGTTTACGTTGTCGAGGGCGCGAACACCGCCCTTGTAGACCTTGGTCAGGCCTTCGATTCGAAGCTCCATGCGGGTTGATCCTCCTGAAGACGGCGACGCGAGTGAGACATTGAAATGTTGGGGACGGTATCCGGTTAACGGGACCGGGTTTGTTCCGGTAAGCAGTTCCTGGTTAATTGACGATACCCCAGCCCAGGGGCGAGACCGCAAGCGTGATTTTAAGGAATACGGCGTCGGCAACGAAAAAGTTCGGCAGCAAAGCAGCGCCAGTCAACAGCCAAGTCGTAGCGCCGAGCTCCAGACCGGGGTCACCAGCGAATGATTTGTATTCGCTAGGGTGGAAGACCCGTTGTAGCGCTGGTCTCCTGACCGGCTGTAGCGTGGGTCTCCCGACCCACGCTCCGCTCACCACCCACCCAAGTCAACCGGTTGATGTGTTGTCCGATTTATGCCTTCGCAGCAGGGTGCCCCAGGTCTCGCTTCTGAGACCTGGGATAGCTCGAACCCAAATCGCCCCTCAGGTTTCGCTCAACTTCAAAATCTGTGAAAATGGAGGCGCCAGGAAGCAAGGGGCAAGCCCAATGTTCGGATTCAAGCCAAAACAACCCGTCGCGCCCCCCATGTCACTGCGAGATGCATTATTCGCAGATGCCTCGCTCTCGCAATACGTAAACCTCGGCCCCCAAGCGCTCGAAAGCGAGCCAGGGGCATGGTTCGACAGCGCAAAAAAGTCTCTTGATAAGGGAGATGTGGACCGTGCAATCCAAATCCTTCGCCAGATTCAAGCGGACCCCAAACAAGAGTCGCGGATTTACCTCCTGGCCTGGCATGTACTGCGCGAGATCGGGGTCCAGCCATCAGACGAGGAAGCGAAGCGTGTGCTCGGCGTCGTAGTCGAAGTGGGCATGCCGAGAGGCACCGACCTCGTCGCGGGATTCGCCGATCATAGTGCGCGGTACTGGAACTTCAGCGGATCCGGCGTCGTCTGGGAGCATCCAGACGACTCTCTTGACGGCCTCATTGACGATTTACTGGGCAAAGGCTCTTCCGTGATTCAACAGCTTGGCCCCTGGAAAAAACCCCGTCTCCCTGTACCGCCCGATGGAGTTGTGCGGCTCAACTTCCTCACACCCAGCGGTCTCCACTTCGGGCAAGGTCCTATGAAATTGCTTTCTGCAGACTCTATGGGCGGCCCGGTACTTTCATCGGCATACCAGCTGATGAAGGCAATGATGGCACTCCACCGGCAGCACTCATCCGCGCCGTAACTTCCACCCGCGGGTTCCCCTCCACCCAAAAATCTGTAACAATAAGGCTGTCATGTCAGTCACAGCCCCCGCAAAAGTCTTTGCCGACAGAATCGGCCGCATTGAAGTGTCAGCAACCATGGCCGTAGCCGCCGAGGCCGCCAAACTGCGCGCCCAGGGCGCCAACCTGGTCGATTTCGGAGCCGGGGAACCCCATTTCCCCACGCCGCGCCACATTAAAGATGCCGCCATAGCGGCCATCGACGCCAACTTCACCCGCTACACCGTCGTGCCCGGCATTCCCGACGTGCGCAAGGCCATCGTCGAGCGCCACGCCTGCGACTTCGGTTCCGACTACGCCATTGACGAGGCCATCTTCACCACCGGCGGCAAGCACGCCCTCTTCAACACCATCCAGATCCTGGTCGACCACGGCGACGAGGTCATCCTGCCCGTCCCCTACTGGGTCAGCTTCAAAGACATCATCCAGTACGCCGGCGGCAAAGTCGTCTACCTTGAAACTGAGGAGTCGCAAAATTTCCGCATCACCGCCGACGCAATCGAAAAGGCCATCACGCCGCGCACCAAGGCCATCGTTCTCAACTCGCCGTCGAACCCGGCAGGCTCGGTGGTCTCGGCTTCCGATCTTGAGCGCATCATCCACCTCGCCCACGATCGCGGTATTTTCCTGCTCTTGGACGAGTGCTACGTTTACCTGAACTATGCCGGCAAATGCGTCTCGGGCGGCTCGTACACCTGGGCCAAGGAGCACATCGTCATCCTGGGCTCGCTCTCGAAGACCTACTCCATGACCGGCTGGCGCGCAGGTTACGCGCTCGCGTCAAAATCCATCGTGTCGAATCTGAGCAAGCTGCAATCGCAGCAGACCTCAAACGCAACCAGCGTCGTGCAAAAGGCCGCGATCGCCGCGCTGCACGGCTCACAGGAGTGCGTTGCCGAGTTCCGCGCCGAGTTCATTGACCTTCGCGACTACATGCTCGCAAAGCTGGCGGAGATCCCCGGCGTCACCTGCACCAAGCCCGAAGGCGCATTCTACGTTTACCCCAACATCGGCGCGTTCATCGGCAAGGGCGGCGTGAAGTCAGCCACCGAGCTTGCCACCCGCCTGCTGCACGAGGCCCACGTAGTAACAGTTCCCGGCGAAGCCTTCGGCACCAGCGAGCACATCCGCATCTCGTACCCCGTCACCAAGCAGAACATAGACGAAGGCACAAAGCGCATGAAGGAATTCCTGGGCAAGCTGGCTTAGCGTCCACGCACAATGCTTCGCATCAAGAATGAATTGTCATCCTGAGCGATAAAAAAACGATTGTCATCCTGAGCGAGTTGGTCCGCCGCAGCGGACCGACGAGTCGAAGGAGCTGCGGTTGTTCTTGATCGTTCTCGCACGCCGGCGACAAATTAATTTGCGTTGTGTCAGTGCAGGAGTTTTTCCACAACCTGATAAATGCGCTTAAACGACCTTAAATGACCCTTAGATGGCCTTAAACCGGGCTTATTTGCCGTTATTTGTGTTTACATTTCAGTTACCGGTCTACCTTGATTAGACCTTAGTTTCAATGGTTTAGATGCGCTTGCCTGTCTCCGGAACCCCAAAAAAGGGGTGGGAGGGGTGGGGGGTATTTGTTTTTGAGCCGCTTTCCGGCCAAATTTGCTTCCGGTCCGCCCAAATCTGCTTTCGGGTGCGCATTCTTCCGCATGAGAGAAGTGTGCGCTTAAGAGGTGTAATTAACCGCAATGCGATGAAATTTTGAGCGGCCTGAAGGCCGCAAGCAATTTGGCTGGCGATGTACGGGTGGAAGCCCGTACCCATCAAGGCCCCATGCCCTCAGGGGGTTAGCAGGCTGCGGCAGAGCCTATCGAGTCGAGCGAAACTCCCCAAAAAACATTCCTCAGGGGTTAAAACCCCACCTTTTTCAGGCCCCTGTAGGTCCTCAGGGGTTAAAACCCCACCTTTTTCAGGCCCCTGTAGGCACGAGTAAAATCGTACCCTGACACTTCTTGCCCTTTATCAGGAGTTTTTCCGCAGCCTGTTTAGCCCAGGAGGGATATATTTCGAAAATCTCGCCTGGCATGACAAATTGTTCCGCAGCCGCTTTAGCCCTGACCTCCAATAAAGCGCGAAAAGATAATCAGGGCTTCGACACAGGCGGAATAATCTCCACCCCATTTACCATGCCCTGGCTAGGCCTGGTCCACGCAGCAATAGGGTTCGACCGCGCGCAATCCAGGCACATGGTCGAGTTAAACTCGGTGCCGCAGAATGGACACGCCGCCTGGCACGCAAAGGTATCAAACGCCGAGTTGCAGCTTCTGCACCGCCAATACGACCCGATAATCGGCTTTGAGTGGCACTCCGGGCATTCAAACCCATCGCGCCGCGGCAGTTTCTCAATCTTCAGCAGCCGTCGCGCATGCTGCAAACCGCCCCAGCAGTTCAGCACAATAAACCCGGCAATCAAAAGCGTCCAGGTAGAATGCATGGGAGGCCACAGGAGCACCAGTGCCACAAGGCCCGCAGCACCCACAAAGCCGATCACTGTGGCAGCCGCAAGACTGCGCGCCTTCCCCACCATGAACCACAGCAGCGACCGCAGTATCTGGCCGCCATCGAGCGGGTAAATGGGCAGCATGTTGAAAATCAGAAGACCGATGTCGATTTTCAGCACTCCGAGCGTCAGCTGGAAAAGATCGGGGTGTGTTTGTTCCCAACCGAGGGAAACAGCCGCAAAATACGCCGCCACAAACAAGGGCGCCAGCGCCACGTTTACCAGCGGCCCCGCAGCCAGGCTCCAGAGCTGTGCGCCGGGCCGCTGCGGCGGATCGACAAAGGCTACGCCGCCCAGCGGCCACAGCATGATGCGGTTAGCCGTTCCGCCCACCGAGCGGCACGCAAAGGCATGCCCGAACTCGTGCAGCAGAACTATCAAAAACAACCCAATATACTCAAGCGCGCTCCAAGCGTAATTGGAGTATCGTCCCTGCCGGTCGCCAATCTCGTAAATGGCAATCACGAACCAGGACCAGTGAAGAAACACGTCGATACCGGAGACGCGAAACAGATGCAGCGCACCCTGACGTAAGCTAGGCATTGGAGATAGGTTACTCCATTCCCCTCGCGCCCCGCCCCGGTGCATAGCTAACCGCGGCAGACTTGCCCAGCCTTCCCCGTCCGCGTGCCGTGCCGGCGCACCAAAATCTGTCAGAATAGTTCATTCGTCACTGTGCAACTACCGTCTTCTTCTTATAGGATGATTTTTCAATGTCGAAAGCAATCGATTTTCGTCCCGTCATACTTGCCGGCGGCAGCGGCACCCGCTTCTGGCCTCGTTCACGCCGCGCCCGCGCCAAGCAGGTTCTGGCTCTCGATGGAGAGCGCTCAATGATTCAGCAGACGATGGAGCGGCTCAAACCCATTGCCTCGCTCGATAACTCCTGGATCGTTACCAACGAATACCTGGCCCACGAAATCGCCGACCAGCTCCCCGGCTTGCCTGCCCGGCAGCTCATACAGGAGCCGTGCGCGCGCAATACCGCCCCGGCCTGCGGCCTGGCGGCTTTCTTGATCGAGCGTGAAAATCCCAACGCCGTTTTGGGCGTATTTCCTTCTGACCATGTGATTGGTGATGAGCCGCGCTTCCTGAAGGCCCTGCAAAAAGGAATTTCAGTGGCTGCCGCGGGGGAAAACATTGTGGTGCTGGGCATTGAGCCGCAGCGCGCCGAAACCGGTTACGGATATATCGAAACCGGTGACCTTGCTCCGGATGATGTCGCGCTGCATGTGCGCCGCTTTATTGAGAAGCCGAACCAGAACCGCGCTGAAGACTTTGTCGCGGCCGGCAACTACTATTGGAACTCGGGAATGTTCCTCTGGTCGGCCCGCACCCTGGCCAACGCCGTGCGCGAGCACCTGCCAGAAACTGCGCCCCTGCTTGAGGGCATTGCCGCCGCCTACGGCACGCCCGAGTTCGAAGAGATCTTCCACAAGCTCTACCCCAAATGCGAAAACATCTCGGTCGACTACGCCGTTCTCGAGCCGCGTTCCGCCAAGGGCGAACACCTGTCAAACCTCTATTGCATTCCCGCCGAATTCAACTGGAACGACCTCGGCTCATGGGCATCGCTCTACGAGTACCAACACGACACCCGCCTGCGCGGCGACCCCGACGGCAATGTCGCCGAAACCGGCGGCCACCTCTCCATCGACGCCATTGACAACTACGTCTACAGCCCTCGCAAGTTTGTCGCGCTAGTCGGCGTAGAGAATCTGGTTATTGTCGATACTGAAGACGCACTGCTCATCGTGCATCGCGACCACTCGCAAGACGTGGGCAAGGTAGTGAAGGAACTGAGCCTGAGCGGCCGCAAAGAACTGATCTAAGACGCCGGCGCTGAATCTCGCAAGTTGAATTCAACAGGCATACCGAGCCGGGTTGCTTAATCCTAAACGCGTTCTCTGCGTTCAGGGTGGGAACGCACGCCCAGCCCAACCGCCTACCCGCTCCCTAACTACCTGCCTCACCCCAGCGGCGTACAATTTACACGTAGCTCGGCAGCACTAATTGCCTGAGCAAGGGGTAAAATGCCCGAAGTCATCGATTGGCAGCCGCGCGAAAAATCGCGCCGCCCGAATCCTTTTCTCTACCTCCTTCTCGCCGTCCTCCTCCTCATCTTCTTCGGCGGAAGCACCGCAATCTCCTACTGGGTCGATCTGCTCTGGTTCAACTCCCTCGGCTACGCCACCGTCTTCTGGAAATCCTTCACCATCGAGTGGGCGACCTTCGCCGTCTTCGCCGCCACCACCTTCGCCATCCTCTTCGCCGCCTTCGTCGCTCTCCGTCACCATCATGCCGACGACCTGCCTGAGACCCACACCCTCTACATCGGCCCTCGCGCCATCACGCTTCCGGTGCTCAAGGCACTGCGCATCATCGCCGTCGTCGCCTCGCTCGCCGTCTCGCTGGCAACCGGCGTCGCCATTGAAGCGCAATGGCCCACGCTCGCTCTCTATTGGAACGCCCCGCATACCGCCCAGGCCGCAACCGATCCCATCTTCGGGCGCACTCTCGGCTTCTATCTCTTCACGCTCCCCGCATGGCAGCTCATCTCCGGCTGGCTGCTCTCGCTGGCCATATTCATCGGAATTCTTGCCGTCATCTTCTTCATCGCCGCAGGCAGTGGGCGCGCGCTCGGCGGTAAACTCGGCGGCGCACTGCCCTGGCGCGGCGTCTCAATTGCTGCCGGGCTTCTGCTGCTCATCTTCGCCGTGCGAGAATACATCGCCCGCTTCTCCCTGCTCTTTGAACACCACACCATTTTCGACGGCGTCACCTACGTCGACGCCCATGTCACCATCCTCGGCATGGGATGCGTCGCGGTCGCGCTCGTCATCGGCGCGTTCATCGCAATCCTGGGCGGCGCGTTCCGCCCCTCGGCGCGCTGGCTGGTTGCCGCCGTCGCCCCCGCCGCCGCCTGCTACATCATTGCCGGCATCGCAGGCTGGTATGTCACCACCTTCATCGTCAAGCCCAACCAGCTCGATCGCGAGCGCCCCTATATCGCCGGCAACATCGCCTTCACCCGCCAGGCTTACGGCCTCGATACCTTCGCGCAACGGGAGTTCCCCGCCGACACAACCATCGCCGCCGCTGACCCCGAGCACAACCAGGCCACCCTACAGAACATTCGCCTGTGGGACGTGAATGCCCTGCAGGACACGCTGCGCCAGGTGCAGGAAATCCGCACCTACTACGACTTCCCCGACATCGACATCGATCGCTACAAAATCAACGGCGACATGCGCGAAGTAATGCTCGGAGTTCGCGAGCTCAACGTTGACAAGCTGCCCGATGCCAGCCGCAACTGGATCAACGACAAACTCATCTACACCCACGGCTACGGCATCACCATGAACCAGGTGAATGGATTCACGCCCGAAGGCCTGCCCTCGTTCTACCTCAGCAACATGCCCGTGCAGAGCAGCGTGCCCAACCTCAAAGTAACGCGGCCTGAAATCTACTTCGGCGAATTGACCGACACCGATGTCTACGTCAAAACCCATCAGCAGGAGTTCAATTACCCCGAGGGCGCAACCAACAATCTCTCCAATTACGATGGAACGGGCGGCATCGAGCTCGGCGGATTCCTGCGCCGCATTCTGCTCGCCTTCAATCGCGGCGACCTGACTAAAATTCCCTTCAGCGACGACGTCTCGCCCACCAGCCGCCTGCTCATGCGGCGCAACATCCTCGCGCGCGTTACCGCACTCGCCCCATTCCTCACCTTCGACCACGATCCCTACATCGTCGTCGGCGACGACGGCCGCCTCTCATGGATCATCGACGCATACACATCCTCATCGAGCTATCCCTACTCAACCCAGTCGAGCCTCGGCAACCAGCACGTCAACTACATTCGCAATAGCGTCAAGGCGGTGGTCGACGCCTACGATGGCACGGTCACGTTTTACGTATTCGACTCGACAGACCCGATCCTCGCAGCATGGCGCGGCATCTTTCCATCGCTGTTCGTCGATAAGTCCACCATGCCTGCGTGGCTGCGCGCTCACGTCCGCTATCCCGAGCAGCTGCTCAGTATTCAGGCCGAGGTATACGGCCTCTATCACATGACCGATCCTGAGGTCTTCTACAACAAAGAGGACCAGTGGTCAGTGGCCACAGAAAACAGTTCGCAGCAGGACGGCAATCAGTCCTCAACCGCCATGAGCCCCAACTTCGTGCTCATGACTCTGCCCGGCGAATCGAATCTGGAGTTCGTTGAGATTCTGCCCTTCACTCCCATCAGCCGCAACAACATGATTGGCTGGATCGCGGCACGCAGCGACGGCGACCACTACGGAACCGCCATGGTC
>Ga0206821_10283_pt1 | contig 9850 bp, 6 predicted proteins | sample Alteio_BWOrgCont_85_FD_152860 | JGI IMG/M metagenome (GOLD analysis project Ga0206821, IMG submission 152860) | Enriched cells from forest soil in Barre Woods Harvard Forest LTER site, Petersham, Massachusetts, United States -... | ecosystem: Environmental > Terrestrial > Soil > Temperate forest > O...
GCTGAGCACTACAATCGATCCTAGCTAGCTAGACGTGTGGGCGCTCTTCAGCCGCAATGATACCTCGCTGTTCAATCGAAGCTCGAACTGACACCGATCCTGCTAAATATTTGGGCCGCTTCGTCGCGGCTGTGATCGTGATTGATTCAGCCGTTGCCCAAGAGTGCTGCGTCATCCTACCCCCCATACAATCTGGCTTAGCTTCGATGCCTGCCGTTTGGTTAGTAGAATGCCGTCGCACACTCGCCCTCACTGAGCGCTGGATTGTCTGGTTGTCCTCGGTGAATGATGCGAGCTTTCGAAATCGTCAGTATGTGACATCTTCGCGACGCATCTACGACAGTTCGGACGTTTGTTGAATGCGATTTGGCGGATCGGATTCACAGCACTTATAGCCAATAGCGGCTGGTTTGTGCTCGTCAGGTTTGTGCTCGCCCAGAAGTGAATCGCGTCGCTGCGATCTGGAAGTGTGAGTCTTCTGAGTCGCTTGGCGCAAGATTCTCAGAGCTAGCAGTATAACGAGATCGGATCTTCACACATAGCACAGTTTGTTAATGCTTTGTCCAATACTCCTAGGATTATACAGCAGGAGGACTTACTTGCAGATGTCCAAAGACGGATCGTGACATGACGCGCGGGAGAGAGACGGCATCGAGTGGCACTGCCGCCGTGGAATCGCCGGCCCTACCAAGAACCAACGTGGTAGAGTCAATATTCTACTTGCTTTTGGGCGGCTATGGCAGGCATTGGCTACCGCAATATCCGGCTCGATCATCAACAAGCAATTTTCCAACGGCTGAACCAATACTACTTGGTAGGGGCACGTAGGTACGACATCAAAGAGGCGATCTCTGCAAATGGACAACGCTTGCAGAAGAGACGTTTGTGAAGCAAGCAAAGCGCTTCTAAACTCTGACAGACGGAGGACAACGCACAGTGAGTACTTGCGGTCTCGCGATGTTGCACGGATCCTTCCCCTCAGTGTGCGGCAGATCGAGGCCATGGCGGCCGAAGGAACTCTACCGGCATTCAAACTTTCGGGTTGCTCGGTTTGGCTGTTCGATGAGGTTGCTATTAGGCGAAAGATATCGGAGCAAATAGCCGAGACTAGCCAGAGACAGGTGTTACAGTGTCGAACTCAAAGAGCCAAGGTCCCGACCACAACCTCTACCAGCGCGGCAATCAATGGTACCTCAGATATGAACTCGGCGGGCTCGAACACCGCCAGTCGCTTAACACGCCTGATGTCCGCAAGGCACGGAAAGCGCGGGACCGTATTCTAAAGGAGGTCCTTGCCCGTCGCGAAGGTCGGGCGCCCGAAATTCGCCACACATGGCAAGATGCTGTCGATGGCTGCTTGGCGCATTTGGATGTTCAGGAGCGGGCAGGAGAAATTTGCGCGACCACTGTAAAGCGCTACGCCACCTCCATTGTTCAGATCACGCTTGCACTCGGCTGGGATCCGGAGGGACGCACCGCGCCAGTGCCGATCGATGACATAACAAAGGCCACCGTTACTGACTATGTCGAGGCACGTCGGGAGGAGGAACGGACCACAAGCACCATCCTCAACGATATCACCGCTTGGTCACATGTCATGAGCTATGCGAGTCAAAAGGACTGGATCCAAGAGAATCCCATTCGGATCATTGAGCGTCGCAAGCTCATAGGCAGCCGCCGGTCAAATATCTTGCCTCCAAGTGATCCCGAAGTGGCGGAACTGATAGCCGATGTTAGCGAGTGGTCGCTAGATATGGCGCGGCTAATCGGCTGGCTACGTGAAACCGGGATGCGACTGGCCGAAGCACTTAATTTGCGAGCAGCTGACATCCATCCGTGTGGAACGAAAGCAACACTCAGGCTAGGAGTGAAACGAAACCGTGGCGCGGACGGCGGTCCGATGACGCGGACAATTAATCTTGGCCGTGCGGCGTCTTTACTTCCTGGAATGCCAAGAATGGGCCGCCTGTTCGCAAACCTGCCATCGGACAGTGCGGTTGTCTCGACGCGATATGGCCAATGGCGGCGGCAGAAACAGGGGCGTGAGAACCGGGCAGCTGAGACCGCGGCCCGGGAACCGATTGCCATTAAATTCTATCGGTTGCACGACCTGAGACACGCATTCGCGGTTGGCTCGCTGGTCGACGATCCGGACTGCATCTACCGGCTCTCTGAACACCTCGGACACACGCTGGTGTCGACAACGGAGATCTACACCGGCCATCTCCGCCGCGACGGCGCGATGTGGCATTACACCCGCGACCGTGGGCTGTTTGGTTCGCTGGCAACACCGGCTATCCCAGGTCATGCCGAAGCAGCAGCCTGATAGGAAAAACGGGGTCAGGTCGGCACAAAAGTCGGCACATCACGCGGATAACCGTTATGCCACAAAGGCATTTTTGTACCGGAGACATTAGATTCTATGTGCGATATCAAGATGTTGGCGGAGGGGATGAGATTCGAACTCACGATAGAGCTTGACACCCTATAACGGTTTAGCAAACCGCCGCCTTCAGCCACTCGGCCACCCCTCCGCCGGGGATTGTGCATCTCCTCGGGCGAGCCCGAGGACACGGCGTTTGCACCGCCGTGTCTAGGGCTTCGCCGGACAAGCGTCAAACCTTCAACTGAGTGCAACCTCGAACCCGCGCTTGGTCCCAGGGCGTGCCATCATGGTCTCATACCAGCGCTTGACGTTGGGGAACTCGGCGAGATCGACCTGGTGCCGCTCGTGCCGCCATGCCCAGCCAAGGATCGCGAAGTCGGCAATCGAGACCGGCCCACCAGCGAACTCAACCTGCGACAGCCGCTTGTCCAGCACGCCATACAGGCGCCGCGTCTCCTTCGAGTAGCGCTCCAGGCCGTAGCGCCGATCCTGCTCATTCTCCACCTGCAGGAAGTGGTGCACCTGGCCGGGCATTGGGCCGAACCCACCCATCTGCCACATCAGCCATTCCAGCACCGGCACCTGCGCCCGCAACTCGGTGGGATAGAATTTGCCGGTCTTGACGCCGAGGTAGATCAGGATCGCCCCTGACTCAAACACGCTGATCGGTTGTCCACCCGGCCCGTCAGGATCGATGATCGCAGGGATACGGTTGTTCGGGCTGATTTTGAGAAAGTCAGGATTGAACTGCTCGCCCTTACCGATGTTCACTGTATGGACGTTATACGGCAGTCCCATTTCCTCCAGCGCAACGCTGATCTTGCGCCCGTTCGGCGTGTTCCAGGTGTAGAGCTCTATCGGCACGGCTTCCTCCCGCGATGTGGTCGGCGCGGATTGTCCCCGACAGCACAACCAATCGCAACTGTGCACCTCGCAGTCACTTCGCAGGCACGCTGATCATTTCGTGGGCAGCCGGACGGTGCCAATGGGTCCGCGCGCGTGGCCCGATGCTTGCTTTGTTTCCCGCAGCAGACTGCCAGGAGACACGCTCATGAGCGACGCCACCGCCAGCATCGAGATGACGGCAGCCAGGCCGGCAACGCGCTGGATCCAACTCGGCCTGGGCCTGATCTGCATGATGGCGATCTCCAGCCCGCAATACGTCTGGACGCTGTTCACCAAGCCGCTCGGCAGCGCGCTGGGTGTCCCGCCTGCGGCATTGCAGGTGACCTTCTCGCTGCTGATCGTCTTGCAGACGTTCTTCTCGCCATTCCAGGGCTACCTGGTCGATCGCTTCGGCCCGCGTCGCCTGATCGCCCTCGGCGGCGTCCTCACAGGACTGTCCTGGGTGTTTGCGGCCCAAGCGACCTCGCTGACCATGCTGTATCTCACCTATGGCCTCATCGGCGGCATCGGCACGGGCATCGTCTATGTCGGCGTGGTCGGCCAGATGGTCGGCTGGTTCCCCGATCGCCGAGGCTTCGCGGCCGGCGTGGTCGCTGCCGGCTACGGCATGGGCGCTATCGTGACCACCTTCCCGATCGCCAATACACTGGCCAGCGCCGGCTACCAGACTACGCTATTGGAGTTCGGCCTCATCTTCGGCGTAGTCGGCTTCCTCGCTGCGTTAGGCCTCAAGCCACCGCCGGCAATGAGCGGCGAGGAACCGGACGGCGCCTACACGCCCACGTCCACGATGCTGAAGACCCCGATCTTCTGGCTGATGTTCGTGATGATGAGCCTGATGTCCACCTCAGGCCTGATGGTGACCTCGCAGATGGCGAGCTTCGGTGCCGATTTCGGCATCACGCAAGCCGTGGTGTTCGGCATGGCGGCGTTACCTCTTGCACTGACGGTGGACCGCTTCACCAACGGCCTGACGCGCCCATTCTTTGGTTGGCTGTCTGACCAGATCGGTCGCGAGAACACGATGTGCCTGGCCTTCGCGCTGGAAGGTATCGCGATGACGCTATGGCTGATCACGCGCGGCGATCCGCTGCTGTTCGTGCTGCTGTCCGGTCTGGTGTTCTTCGGCTGGGGCGAGATCTTCTCGCTGTTCCCCTCGACGCTGACCGATACCTTTGGCTCGCGCAACGCAACGCGCAACTACGGATGTCTCTACATCGCACAGGGCATCGGGGCGATCTTCGGCGGCCCGCTGGCATCGTTGCTGCACGCCGCGACGGCAAGCTGGGTGAGCGTGTTCGCGGTAGCCATCGCGGCCGATCTGCTCACCGCGGTGCTGGCGGTCGTGGCTCTGAAGCCGCTACGGGCCGCTTACATGCGAGCGGCCTAAGCCGGCACTTCGCCCTTCAGCATCAGCCGGTAAAGATAACGCCGCTCGTTCATGTCGTAATCGGGGTTCGCCTGGTGCATGACGCTGCGGTTGTCCCAGATCACCATGTCGCCGTGGTGCCACTGGTGACGGTACTCGTACTTCTTCTGCGTCGCGTGCGCCATCAGTTCGCCGACGAGGTCCAACGCCTCCGCGTCCTCCATGCCGAGGATGGATTCCATCCGCACCGGATTGAGGTACAGTGCCTTGCGGCCGTTGTCGGGATGCGTGCGCACCAGCGGGTGGATGCCTGGCGGCGGTAGCGAATTACGGCTTTCCTCCGTCAGCAAGCCAAGCGAGCGCGGGCTGTATTTGCTGAGATAGACGTGCATCGCCTTCAGGCCTTCGATCCGTCGCTTCATCGCGTCGGAGAGATCATCGTAGGCGTCATGCATGTTGACATACTGCGTATCGCCACCGCTGCTCGGGAGTGACACGGCAAACAGCGTTGTGGCCTTCGGCGGCGCCGGATGGTTGGAGTGATCCGTGTGGAAGCTCTCACCGGGAATGATGCGCTTGCCGTTCACAATCTGGTCGTTTGAAACGTAGTAGACGTCCGGATGGCCAGGGACATGCGTCTCCTTCTTGTCGTGCTGCTGCAGCTCACCGAACACCTGGGCGGCCTTCTTGAAGTTATCCGGCGTCAGATCCTGGTCGCGAATCACCAGCACATGGTGGGTCGCGAATGCGCGGTTCAAATCGGCGCGGGCACCAGCGTCGATATCGGCGCCAAGTTTCAAACCGCGCACCGCAGCACCAGTGTGCTCGGTGAGTGGCGTTATCGTATAAGGCATCGGACGGCTCCCAACAGTCCGCACGAAGCTATGGCTCGGTACGGCACGCGGTCAAGCCGACCAGCGGATGCTTCAGAGCCTTACGAAGAGCGCTATTGCCGCGTGATACCGGCCCGACCTCCTCGTAACACGAACTTCTGCACCTTCCCCGTCGCGGTCTTAGGAAGCTGTTCGACGAAGGTAATCCACTGCGGCGTCTTGAAGTGAGCCAGATTATTACGCACGTGAAGCTTGAGGTCCTCCTCTGTCGCTCCGGCACCGCCCCGAAGGATCACGAAAGCATGGGGCGACTCGCCCCACCGCTCATGAGGCATGCCAACCACCGCGACCTCCTGCACGGCGGGGTGACGCAACAGGCACCCCTCGATCTCGACCGAGGAGATGTTCTCGCCGCCACTGATAATGACATCCTTGAAGCGGTCTCTGATTTCCACATACCCGTCGGGATGCACCACCGCAGCGTCGCCAGAATGGTACCAACCGTCCTTGATCGCCGCGCTCGTCGCTTCGGGGTCATTGTAGTAACCGGTCATAACGACATTGCCGCGAACAATGATTTCGCCAAGTGTACGCCCGTCGCGCGGAACCTCCGCCTTGTATTCGTCCACGACCTTCAGCTCGCCTGAACTCACCAGCTCGACGCCCTGACGCGCCTTGATCATCGCCCGTTCCGCCAGCGAAAGCGTTTGATGTTCCGGGAGTGGCTCGCAGAATGTGATCAGAGGCGACGCTTCGGTCATGCCGTAGACATGCGTCAGTTCCCAGCCAAGCTCGCGCTCGACCAGTTCGATCGTTGCTGCCGCGGGCGGAGCCCCGGCCGTGAACAGCCGGACGCCACGCGGCGCCCCGGCCCTGACCTCTTCCGGTGCGTTCGCGATGCCGATGAGTACCGTCGGAGCGGCACAAAGCATCGTGATGCTCTCGTCCTTGATCAGCCGGAAGATCTGTCGCGGCTCCACCTGCCGCAAGCACACATTCGCCATGCCACGGGCCGTGTTGATCCAGGTGAACGTCCACCCGTTCGCGTGAAACATGGGCAACGTCCAAAGATATCTGTCGGCCGGCGAAAGATGGTGATGCACAAGCGTCCCCATCACATTGATGTACGCGTTGCGGTGCGTAATCATCACACCCTTCGGCCGTGCTGTCGTTCCGCTCGTGTAGTTGATGGTGAGCAGATCGGTCTCGGCGATATCCGCCTTGGCGAACTCCGGCGAATGCGAAGCGAGCACCGATTCATAATCGATCCAACCGTCACGTGAGCCTTCCAATGCCACGAAATGTTGGACACCGGGCAAGCGGCCGCGAATGCCATCAATGGCGTCGAGATAATCTGCATGGGCACAAACCACCGTCGCACCGCAGTGGTTGATGATATATTCGAAATCGTCCGGCACGAGCCGATAGTTGATTGGCACCAGGACCGCGCCGATTTGCGGAACTGCGTAATACCCCTCCAAATGAGCGTGTGTGTTCGGCGCAATATAAGCGATCCGATCGCCTCGGCGCACTCCAAGCGCCTGGAGCGCTGAGGACCAGCGGTCGCAGCGTTCCAGGAATTGCCCATAGGTCAGACGTAGATCGCCATCCACAACCGCTTCGCGACCGGCATAGAGCCGGCGTGCGCGCCGCGCAAACTCCATAGGAGTCAACGGGATTTCCATGAAACGACGCTCCCCTGATCGGTTTTACCGAGGGGACACAGCACCTTCCCCGGGCCCAACCACGCCAAGCATTACACATGAACGATAATCGCCAATCCGCAAGATCAGCAAGATCAGCCTCGCTCTCACGTCAGCTTCCGCTTCAGCGCCTCGTTCACCAGCGCAGGGTTCCCCTTCCCCGCCATCGCCTTCATCACCTGGCCGACAAAGAAGCCGAACAGCTTCTCGCGGCCGGCCTTGTATTCGGCCACCTTGTCAGCGTTCGCTGCCAACACCTGCGCTACCGCGACATCAATCGCGCCCGTATCAGTGACCTGCCGCAGCCCCTTCGCTTCCACGATGGCAGCCGGATCCTCTCCCGTCTCCACCATCGTCTCGAACACATCCTTGGCGATGCGGCCGCTGATCGTATTGTCGGCCAGCAGATCGAGCAGTTTGCCAAGCGACGCCGCAGACACCGGACTGTCGGCAATCGTCCGGCCCTCGCGATTGAGTGCGGCGAACAGGTCGCCCATCACCCAGTTGGCAGCGATCTTCGCATCGCGCCCCTTCGCCACCGTCTCATAGAAATCCGCCGTCGCCTGCTCAGCCACCAGCACGCTGGCATCATACGCCGCCAACCCAAAGTCCCGCATGAACCGCGCCTTCTTCGCGTCCGGCAGCTCCGGCAGCTTCGCCTTCAGCCCGGTAACCCACGCCTCGTCCAGCACCAGCGGCAACAGGTCGGGATCAGGGAAATAGCGATAATCGTGCGCGTCCTCCTTGCTGCGCATCGACCGCGTGGTGCCGCGCGCGTGGTCGAACAGCCGCGTCTCCTGCTCGACGGTGCTGCCACCCTCCCACACCTCGATCTGCCGCTTCGCCTCCGCCTCGATCGCCTGCATCACGAAGCGGATCGAGTTGACGTTCTTGACCTCGCAGCGCGTGCGATATGGCTCGCCATGCTTGCGCACCGACACGTTCACGTCGGCCCGCATCGAGCCCTCGTCCATGTTACCGTCGCAGGTGCCCAGATAACGCACGATGGAGCGCAACTTGCGCAGATACGCCCCCGCCTCCTCCGGCGAGCGGATATCCGGCTCCGACACGATCTCCATCAGCGCCACACCCGAGCGGTTCAGGTCTATGTACGACTTGGTTGGATGCTGATCGTGCAGCGACTTCCCAGCATCCTGCTCCAGGTGCAGCCGCGTGATGCCTATTTCGCGCGTCGAGCCATCGGCCAGCTCAATCTCGATCCGCCCTTCGCCCACGATCGGGTATTGATACTGGCTGATCTGATAACCGGCCGGCAGATCGGCATAAAAATAGTTCTTCCGATCGAATCGGCTCACCAGGTTGATGCGCGCATTCAGGCCAAGCCCCGTGCGCACCGCCTGTGCCACGCACTCGCGATTGATCACCGGCAGCATGCCGGGAAACGCCGCATCGACAAAGCTCACCTGCGAGTTGGGCGGCGCGCCAAAATCCGTGGCAGCGCCCGAGAACAGCTTTGCCTTGCTGATCACCTGCGCATGGACCTCGAGGCCGACGACAATCTCCCAGGTGCCAGTTGACCCTTCCAGGGCGTAGGACATGTCTCAGGCTCCCGCGCGCACTTGAGGTAACGCCGTGATCCCCGCCGCGCGCTCGATCGCCGCCGATACCGCGAACACGGTCTCTTCGTCGAACGGTTTGCCGATCACCTGCAGGCCCAGCGGCAATCCATTGACGTCCAATCCAGCCGGCACCGACATCCCTGGCACTCCCGCCATGCTCCCCGGAATGGTGAATGCATCGTTCAGGTACATCTTGATCGGATCGTCCATGTTCTCGCCCTGCGCAAACGCAGCGGAAGGTGCCGTCGGCGCCAGCAGCGCATCCACCTTGGCAAAAGCCTCGGTGAAGTCGCGCAGGATCAGTGCGCGCACCTTCTGCGCACGCACATAATACGCGTCGTAATACCCCGCTGACAGCACATACGTGCCAATCAGCACGCGCCGCCGAACCTCGGCACCAAACCCGGCCGCGCGGGTCCGCTCATACAGATCGCGCAGATCAACACCGTTCTCGCGCATACCGAATCGCACACCGTCGTATCGCGCCAGGTTGGACGAGCACTCGGCCGGCGCGACAATATAATAGGTGGTCAGGCCATATTTCGTGTGCGGCAACGAAACATCGATAACCTCCGCACCGGCATCGCGTAGCCATGCAATGCCCTGCTGCCAAAGTCGCTCGATGTCGTCCGGCATTCCGTCGAGCCGATATTCGCGCGGCACACCGATACGCAGCCCTTTGACCTCGCGCCTGCATGCCGCGGCAAAATCCGGCACCGGAACGTCCGCGGATGTCGAATCCTTCGGATCGTGTCCCGCCATCGAACCAAGCAGGATCGCGCAGTCCTCCACCGTGCGCGCGAACGGCCCAGGCTGATCGAGCGAAGACGCGAACGCCACCACGCCCCAGCGCGAACAGCGCCCGTATGTCGGCTTGATGCCGGCAATGCCGCAGAACGACGCCGGCTGGCGAATCGATCCACCGGTATCAGTTCCGGTCGCGCCCATTGCCAACCGCGCCGCCACAGCAGATGCGGAGCCACCAGACGAACCACCTGGCACCAACACCGCCTCATTGTCCTGCCGGCGCTTCCATGGATTCTCCACCGGACCATAGGCGCTCGTCATGTTCG
>Ga0206821_10284_pt1 | contig 9832 bp, 8 predicted proteins | sample Alteio_BWOrgCont_85_FD_152860 | JGI IMG/M metagenome (GOLD analysis project Ga0206821, IMG submission 152860) | Enriched cells from forest soil in Barre Woods Harvard Forest LTER site, Petersham, Massachusetts, United States -... | ecosystem: Environmental > Terrestrial > Soil > Temperate forest > O...
AGCAAAAATTTATTTCCAAGAAGCATATGAGAAGGGCCATATTGAAGCCACTTATCAGTTGGGTTTCATGCATTTGAATGGTTTTGGTACAATGGAAAAAGATGGTAAGCTTGCATTAAAATATTTTGAGGAATCGTATAATAAAGGATTTATGGGTTCTGCTTATCATCTTGGTCAAATGAAATTGGTCGATGAGTGTTTAGCCGAGAGAAAAGTAGGTCTTGAATATCTCACCATAGCTGCAGCATCGGGTGATGAAGATGCCGCGGAAATGCTAGGAGATATTTATTTCACTGGTATTGACACTGTCCCTGCAGATAAAAAAGAAGCATTTAAATACTATCTACAAGCTTACGAAAAAGGAAAGAAAGCCTGCTCATATATAATCGGTTTAATATATTATCGAGGATATATTGGAAAAGATAATGTTCTGGCTAAACGTTTCTTAGAAGAAGCATTACAAACAAATATTAGAGCAGCTATCCCACTGTTTCGCATTTGTGAAGAGGATGGACTCGAAAATAATATCATCAAAGCAGAAGAATATTTAACTATGATGGAAAATTCCTATTGTGATGAACTGTTATTGGAAGCGGGGGAAATTCGCATGAACAATTATTATAATAAATTTAAAATTTGCGAAGATTTAAAAGCATTTAAGTGTTATATGAAAGCTGCGGAATTTGGAAATTCGGACGCAATGGAAAAGATTGCTTTCATGTACAAAAATGGAGTATGTTGTGATATCGATTTTGAGAAATCACTATATTGGTTCAACAAACGATATCGTTCAAATACTCCATCTGATATATATTGTAAAATAGTGAGCTCAACTTATTTAAATATTCCAAACCTTAATAAAAAATTATACGAAATATATATTGAAGAATATCAAACGAATTCAATCAATGAAGAAACTTTCATACTTCTCCTAAAAAACCTCCTTTATGAATTCATGGTTGATAAAATTAATGAGCTGGTAAAACTGAAAGTTCAATCTAATCAAAATAATCATCATAAAGATTAATTTGTGGCTTTTTTGATTTTTTTTTATTTTTTGGTTTTATAATTTCTTTTTTTGGTTTTAAATCAGCTGTAGTTATAACTTTAGGATTTACACTTGGGATATATATATCCAGAGTTGCATTAAATGCATCATCTATTGATTTATTCATTTTGTTATCGCTTGAATGAATTGTTTGTGTTACCCATAATTCTTCTCCATCTTGGTTTATTTCTAATGTAACATCAACTGTCATGTCAGATGTGACCCCCATTTTGACATCTATTATGACTTCCATTCTTCTCTAATAATATATATATATATATTAATAAATATCGATCAAAGATTATATTTCAAATTTATTATAAAAGAATTCGTCTAAAGGTACTAATACATCTTGGGGTAATAGCGTGACTATAATATTCAGATATATCAACCCATGCCATTTCCTTCCATAATTTGGGTGTCCGCAAATCAAACATCAGATAATCGCAAATTTGATTAATATTTAGTTCACGTCCAACAATACAATACTCATTTATATATGATTGGATCACCATCGCGTGAGTTTCTTTGTGTTTCCATATAACGAACACATGATCGAAAACCCTAAATGGATCTGGCATATGTACATGCCCTCTCACTGTAACAATATAAATAGCATTTTTTATTGATCGATCCCGTAACTCAGAAATAATATTATTATATCTGAGTTTTATTCTACTCCTAATTCCATTTTTACCAAAAATTCTCCCAAGTAGCAATGGAACGATAATAGCGCTAAATCCACAAGATGTAATATGAGGCAATTCATATTCTCCATTCATTGGATTTGAGCCATAATAATAAAGCCAATATAAATCTCTCATTGACAAACTATCCCTTAAATCATAAAATTCTTTCACTTTATCGAATGCATCTTTCTCAAATTCTAAGCGCAACTCACTCGTTTTATTATATATTGCATCCATCCGTGGCACAATTTGTTCAATTTTTTTTGTTATTCCCCTATCTCGTAACTTTCTTGTTAGATAAATACTAATTCTTTTTCGATGTAAACTCATCACGCATAGGATGAAAAATATTCCCCACATGATGATTAAAATCATGACTAATTCAAAACAAAATAAATGGCTTAAACAAATAATCTATATTTCAATTTTTCTTCCCGGATTACCTACAATAGTTGAATTATCCATGATATCTCTAATAATCACCGAACATGCACCAATAATATTATTTGAACCAATTTTGATTTTTGGAATTATAGTGCTATTTGCTCCGATCAAATTTGAATTACCAACGGTAACATTACCAGTCAAGCATGAATGTGGCGCAAAATGATTAAAACTATTTATTATCGTATCATGACAAATAATACACCCATCATTTAGAAAATTAAATGAATCAATAGATGTATTTGGCATTATATTAGTAAAATTACCAATATAATTCCCGCTTCCAATAATTTTTGCACTAGGACTCACATGACTAAGCGGAGAAATACAATTGATAAATTTATAACTCGAGAAACTTCTAACTATTTGTTCCCTAATAGTGTTATCACCTATTCCACAAAATAAAGTATCATCATCTTGTAAATATTTTTTAGCATTCTCTATTCTATCTATTATTAAATATTCGTTATGAAATATACTATTTTTTGCTTTGGAATCATCAAACAATCCATCTATCTTAATTCCATTCATTTTTAATATTTCAACAACTTGCTTCGAATTTAAGTCCTCCTTCCACATTATCTACAATACCCAATTCTTTCAGCTGCGATTCAATCAATGACTTTGAATTTAACGGCATCGCAACAAATTGTCGTACAGTATGTTTGAACTCATATCCATCATCTTCTATTTTTGAAGAATTAATACCATCCAACCATGCCTGGTGAGGACAAACAACGTAATTTTGCGGATTCTGCTTAAGCACCCCAATATCTTTATCCCATGGTTCTCCCGTAATGGCATTAACACTACCAATACCGATCTTAATCGCTACATTTCTCTCAGCTGAAAAATTCATCCATAGTGCTTCTCTTTGATAAATAGGAACTGTATATTCATTTTTTGCATTATGATAGATCTCCATAGTGCCCAAATCAGGTGGCAACGGATATGTTTTCCCATTATCTGGGACCCTCAACGTTCGCTTCAATTGAACAATAGCTTTCGCCTTAGGGAAAAAAATATTTTTATAGCCTACACCACATGAAGACACTTCTTTTTCCCTCGAAGCCAAAACATACAACTCCAACTCAAAATCCCTTTCCATAATCTCAATCCTCGAACATTTATGATTAGAATTTAAAGCTAACCCATTCCATTCTACAATATAATTTTTTTGGTCAGCACCATCTAGATATTTGCTATATAAATCCTCGACAGTTGTCGTTAAAGGAACTTCAACCTGTTTACTAGAAGACAAACGTAATTTAACCATTTTTGATGAATTCTTAGATTTCGAAATCGACTAACCAAGCCATAATATTATCAATTTTTATAAAAATTTGATAATTTGAATTTTTGGGTGTCCTTTATATTTATTTGATCTAATAAAAATGGAGAACTCTTATCAACACGGAATTTCTATCAGTGAGGATCCCATAAATGAAAAAACCAAGAAGAATTATCTGTTGTATATTTTTGGATTTTTATTCGTTGGGTTCTATATATTTGCTTTAATCTATATGCAGCCACAATATCCCACGAGATATGATGACCAATGCGGTTTTGGTTCAATGGGTAAAAATAACACGTGCATATGTGATAAATGGTACGCTATAGTCGATGACAAATGCACCCACCGGGTCAAAAGTTTTATCATCGGAGCATTATTACAATTAATTCCATTAACTGGCCTGGGATTTCTATATATTGGTTCGAAAGTTTGGTTCTTATGTCAATGCTTCCTCGGAATATTCTCACTATTATTCTATTGGTTAATCATCAATAATAAATGTAGACGATCATACATTGGGTTCCTCAGCGAATTTTTTGAATATTTTATATTATTCGAATTTGGATATTGGTTCTATTCTATTGCTAAATTTGTCTGTAATATTTATGTCGATGATGATGGATACCTAATGAAAGCGTAAAAATTGAATGATTTAAATTGAACTACTATTTTGAATATGATAATTACGCTTAGAAACATCAGCCCAATCGAAACTCAATGCTTTTCCCCCAGATTCCACATATGATTTCATCATTGCACGTTTAACATCATCATTACCACTCGCATAAGCATTCTTAAATTCATACTCAAGTGGATTGATCTTATGCTCTTCATCATCATCTTCCAGTTTACTTTTATTATTAATCAAATCCCAATCTTTTGGATTAGGTTTTGGATCTCTCACTAATTTTTCATCCTCGACTAGACTTTTCCAATATGCCGATGATAATTTTTGAAGATTTATTTCGAGCTTATATTGAGTCAATTCATAAAATGATTCATTCACGATAATCGGTTCAAATAATTTCCACGTTTTATTAAAGGAACTACCATCAGGTAAAGTCATTTTAACTGAAACATGTTGAGAATCAAAAATTACTATGCAATGATCTTTTTTCACGTTTTTAGCATAAAGTGTTAACGACACTGTTCCAGGGCCTTGGAACCATGCCTCTCGTACATTTTCTCCTATCGGTTTAAGTTCAACTTTTACATTAGATAAAATACGTTTTATCATATCAATATGATTACCTTTTTGAATCTTCTCTGCTGATTCCAAAGATGTCGAACACATACTTAAATCCCCTAATTGATATGAAGCAATTGCCTTTAAATAAATCGCCATATGATCTGTTGGAGAGAACATAATAATATTATTCATTTCTTCTAAAATATCCGCCCATGGTAATTTCGTAATTGAACTCATTATAATAAAAACCATTTATGCCTAGAAAGAATTAATGCATTATAAATTCAATTTTTTTTGATAAAATTGAAAATATTGATTCATTGTGAAGTTTATTGGGTAAATTGGATTAATAAAGCGATGTATCAATCAATGAGTTCTAAAATTGATTTTAATATGTTGTTGGATCCGAATGAACATTATGATTCTGATTTTGATAATGATGATCCTCCCGCTTGGGATCTGCTGCCTAATGATTATAAAACATCTAGTTCTTTGTTCCCTGCACAATCCAAATATGCTACAGAAGCGGAGATAAAAAAATGGAAAAAATATATTTTCCTTGACGAGAAAACAAATGTTATTCGACTCACTGATGAAGGGAATAGGCTAGAGTTAGTCAGGAATGGAATATTGACTGATCCAAGAGATCTTGAGCCGATGAAGGTTATTATAGCTTTAGTTAAACAACAAGCAGAAATAGCTGAAGTCGCAGAAAATCGTCATTCTATTCTACGATATGAGCCAAGTGGTTTAAATGCTAAATTATATGCACCGTATGAAGTTCCAATTCTTTTGGATCAGGAATGCTGGCTTCCATATGAGAAAGCTCTCCATGATAAAGAATCTTTCAACATGGAGCAACAGGTTAGCCATTGGACAGATCATGTTTTTATTGATTCATTAACACGAAAAGTTCGATTGCAGCCACTCGGAGAGCAAGTTCTAATGGGTAAAATAAAAGTATCACCTTTAATGGAAAAAGTTTTTAGAGAGATAATAGCATTTCTCCTGATGAAGATATCTGGACAAATTAGTTTTGGAGGTAAAAGTCGTATGGAACCACTTGTGCTTCCGCCGCCAGTAACATCTGTAGTTCAATTAAGTGTAGAATTAATGCCACCTCAAATTAATAACATTCAAATGAGATCAATATATTGTCCCGCCACCGTCCGATTTCTTCCACTTTTCACTCTAAAGAAAGAGGCAGATAAAAAAGAAGAAAAAAAAGATCCATTTGGTCTAGATTAATACCATCTATCAATCACCTTAAAGAAAAATATTATGTGTTATTAATTTAATGAATATAAACTGGGTTGGGAAAAAGATCGTTGATAAAAATCTAGTTGATCAATTAATTAATGAATGTGTGGAATCTCGTCATTTTACGAATTTTGGTAAATGTGTTGCTATGTTGGAATATCGTCTTCAGTCTTTGTTGAAAATAAATTCAAATATGAAAGTTATTTTGACCTGCAATGGGGCATGTGCTATTAATGCATTAGTTGGTGTGATGTGTTCATTTTATAATAAAAAATTAAAATTCGCTGTTCAAAGTTTTACATTTCCATGTTCGAAGCAGGGATTATTAATTGATAGTTTAGTTCTGGATATTGATTCTAATATGGGCCCATCATTGATTGAACTGGAGGAAAAAAAGAATGAATATGATGGAGTGTTGATCACAAATTGTTTCGGTGGAGCTGTGGATATTGATAAATATACGATTTTTTGTCAACAGAATAACAAAATTTTATTATTTGACAATGCTGCAACACCATATACTTTTTATCGAAATGAGAATCTATGTAATTATGGTGATGGATCGATAATTTCATTTCATCATACAAAACCAATTGGCTTTGGTGAAGGGGGCCTTTTGATCGTAGATGAGAAATACTATGAACATGCAAAAAAAATTATATGTTTTGGTTATTCATCTACACATAAATACAATTATGATATATATGCTTCTAATTATAAAATGCCTGAAATTGCTGCTATATATATTTATCAATATTTATCATCATTTGTTGAAATAGTTTCTCGACATAATAAACTATATCGTTTTTTTATTGATTCTATCAAAGATAAATTGGATATACAGATATTCAAAACATTTGCTGATCTAGAAAAGGAATTTTTGCCTGCAACCATACCAGTTGTCTTTCAACATAAGGTTGATGTGAAATTTTTTCATGAGAAAAATATCGAAGCGAAAAAATATTATTATCCATTAGATCTTACTAAACCAATATCGAAAGATTATTTTGATAGGATTATCTGTTTTCCATTAAATTGTGATATGAATGAAGATGATATAACTTATATTATCTCAAAAATAGAAGAATACTATGCGTTGTTGTGATTTAAATAAATGGCTATAAGTATATCTAATGGTAAAATTATTTATTTTAGGGGCAGGTGGACATTCGAAGCAAGTTGTTGAAATATTAAAAATGAATGGAATTAAGATAGATGGATTGTTTGATGATTCCAAAGCAAAAAATAGTATATTTCATAACGAATATTTAATAATAGATAGAATAGAGAATGCTAAAAAATATTTACAAGATGATGATACTTTATTTTGTGGAATAGGTGATAACACTATTAGGGAACAAATAGTTAGAAGTTTCTCGAGTTATAAATTTATCAATTGTATTTCTCCGCTTAGTCATGTGAGTCCTAGTGCAAAAATTATTGGAAGCGGGAATTATATTGGTAATTTTACTAATATAATGCCAAATACATCTATTGATTCATTTAATTTTCTAAATGATGGGTGTATTATTTGTCATGATACGATAATAAATAGTTTTAATCATTTTGCGCCACATTCATGCTTGACTGGTAATGTTACCGTTGGTAATTCAAATTTGATCGGAGCAAATAGCACTATAATTCCAAAAATCAAAATTGGTTCAAATAATATTATTGGTGCATGTTCGGTGATTATTAGAGATATCATGGATAATTCAACTATTGTAGGTAATCCGGGAAGAAAAATTGAAATATAGATTATTTGTTTAAGCCATTTATTTTGTTTTGAATTAGTCATGATTTTAATCATCATGTGGGGAATATTTTTCATCCTATGCGTGATGAGTTTACATCGAAAAAGAATTAGTATTTATCTAACAAGAAAGTTACGAGATAGGGGAATAACAAAAAAAATTGAACAAATTGTGCCACGGATGGATGCAATATATAATAAAACGAGTGAGTTGCGCTTAGAATTTGAGAAAGATGCATTCGATAAAGTGAAAGAATTTTATGATTTAAGGGATAGTTTGTCAATGAGAGATTTATATTGGCTTTATTATTATGGCTCAAATCCAATGAATGGAGAATATGAATTGCCTCATATTACATCTTGTGGATTTAGCGCTATTATCGTTCCATTGCTACTTGGGAGAATTTTTGGTAAAAATGGAATTAGGAGTAGAATAAAACTCAGATATAATAATATTATTTCTGAGTTACGGGATCGATCAATAAAAAATGCTATTTATATTGTTACAGTGAGAGGGCATGTACATATGCCAGATCCATTTAGGGTTTTCGATCATGTGTTCGTTATATGGAAACACAAAGAAACTCACGCGATGGTGATCCAATCATATATAAATGAGTATTGTATTGTTGGACGTGAACTAAATATTAATCAAATTTGCGATTATCTGATGTTTGATTTGCGGACACCCAAATTATGGAAGGAAATGGCATGGGTTGATATATCTGAATATTATAGTCACGCTATTACCCCAAGATGTATTAGTACCTTTAGACGAATTCTTTTATAATAAATTTGAAATATAATCTTTGATCGATATTTATTAATATATATATATATATTATTAGAGAAGAATGGAAGTCATAATAGATGTCAAAATGGGGGTCACATCTGACATGACAGTTGATGTTACATTAGAAATAAACCAAGATGGAGAAGAATTATGGGTAACACAAACAATTCATTCAAGCGATAACAAAATGAATAAATCAATAGATGATGCATTTAATGCAACTCTGGATATATATATCCCAAGTGTAAATCCTAAAGTTATAACTACAGCTGATTTAAAACCAAAAAAAGAAATTATAAAACCAAAAAATAAAAAAAAATCAAAAAAGCCACAAATTAATCTTTATGATGATTATTTTGATTAGATTGAACTTTCAGTTTTACCAGCTCATTAATTTTATCAACCATGAATTCATAAAGGAGGTTTTTTAGGAGAAGTATGAAAGTTTCTTCATTGATTGAATTCGTTTGATATTCTTCAATATATATTTCGTATAATTTTTTATTAAGGTTTGGAATATTTAAATAAGTTGAGCTCACTATTTTACAATATATATCAGATGGAGTATTTGAACGATATCGTTTGTTGAACCAATATAGTGATTTCTCAAAATCGATATCACAACATACTCCATTTTTGTACATGAAAGCAATCTTTTCCATTGCGTCCGAATTTCCAAATTCCGCAGCTTTCATATAACACTTAAATGCTTTTAAATCTTCGCAAATTTTAAATTTATTATAATAATTGTTCATGCGAATTTCCCCCGCTTCCAATAACAGTTCATCACAATAGGAATTTTCCATCATAGTTAAATATTCTTCTGCTTTGATGATATTATTTTCGAGTCCATCCTCTTCACAAATGCGAAACAGTGGGATAGCTGCTCTAATATTTGTTTGTAATGCTTCTTCTAAGAAACGTTTAGCCAGAACATTATCTTTTCCAATATATCCTCGATAATATATTAAACCGATTATATATGAGCAGGCTTTCTTTCCTTTTTCGTAAGCTTGTAGATAGTATTTAAATGCTTCTTTTTTATCTGCAGGGACAGTGTCAATACCAGTGAAATAAATATCTCCTAGCATTTCCGCGGCATCTTCATCACCCGATGCTGCAGCTATGGTGAGATATTCAAGACCTACTTTTCTCTCGGCTAAACACTCATCGACCAATTTCATTTGACCAAGATGATAAGCAGAACCCATAAATCCTTTATTATACGATTCCTCAAAATATTTTAATGCAAGCTTACCATCTTTTTCCATTGTACCAAAACCATTCAAATGCATGAAACCCAACTGATAAGTGGCTTCAATATGGCCCTTCTCATATGCTTCTTGGAAATAAATTTTTGCT
>Ga0206821_10232_pt1 | contig 9815 bp, 13 predicted proteins | sample Alteio_BWOrgCont_85_FD_152860 | JGI IMG/M metagenome (GOLD analysis project Ga0206821, IMG submission 152860) | Enriched cells from forest soil in Barre Woods Harvard Forest LTER site, Petersham, Massachusetts, United States -... | ecosystem: Environmental > Terrestrial > Soil > Temperate forest >...
CACCAACAATGCCTCCGCATCGATCTCTGGTGCCTGGTTTGGGGCCTTCATAACGGGCGCTTCTGGCACAATTGCGAACAGCGGTAGCATCTCGGCCACCAAATACGGCGGTGCGATCATAGGAAGTGGTGGCAGTATCACCAACGCGGCCAGCGGATCGATCATTGGGGGTACCAACGGCGCATATGTCTCGAGCGGCGGAACAGTCACAAATTCGGGCAAGATCAGTGCGTCTGGAGCCGGGGCGGATTTCGCGCTCGGAGGCAGTCTGATCAATCACACGGGTGGCTCAATAATGGGTGGGTCATTCGGTATCTTCAGTACTGGCGCAGCCGCTACGATCACCAACGATGGGTTGGTCACCGGCACGCACGGGATAGGACTTGAGAATGGCGGTCAACTCACCAACCACGCCGGAGCCGTTATTTCGGGCACAACCGCAGGCGTGTTCTCTCAGGGAGGTTCAGCAACCGTTTTCAACGCAGGCATCATCAGCGGGACGGCATCAGCTGGCGCTGCCCTCGATATCGAGGCGGGCGGCAACGTCTCAAACGCTTCGAGTGGATCCATCACGGGGGGGGCATTTGGCGTTTTCGTCACCGGCGGTGCCGCCACGGTTGCAAACGCCGGCAGCATCACTGGAATCGGTAATATCGGCCTCGATCTCTCGTCAGGCGGCAACGTCAGCAATGCAGCCGACGGATCCATTGCCGCCAGCAGCATCGGCGTGGCGGTGTATGGCAGCGGAGGAACGATCACCAACGCGGGAACCATTAGTGGCGCGTTTGCTGCTGTCGATTTCAGCAATAGCGCCAACAACTTGTTGGTGGCGATCCCCGGTGCGGTGTTCAACGGCGACGTTCTGGCCGGCAGTGGCGCCAATACGCTGGAGCTAGCACAAGGCGAAGGCGCCTCGGTGGGCAGTATCGGTGGGGTCGGCAGCAGCTTCACCGGGTTCGGTTCCGTCGCCGCAGATAGCGGCGCAAACTGGACACTGACCGGAAGCGACACTGTTGGGACCGTTCTAAATGATGGGACCCTGGCCGTTGCCACCGGCGGCAGCCTGGACGTCACCACCGAAATCGATCCCGCGAGTGCGGGACTGTTCGAGCTGAACAGTGGAGCCTCGCTGGAGATCGCCGCCGATGCTGGGTCGGCCAATCAGATTGCGTTCCTGGCCCCCTCTGAGGCGATCATCGACGCGGCTTCGCTTTTTGGAACGAACGTGGGACAGAGCAACTACACCGGTCCGCTGATCGAGGACTTCGGAGCTGGCGACAGTATAGATCTCAAGGATATTGCGTCTGCTGGAATAACCCTGAACTACACAAGTGCCACCGGCCTGTTGCAAGTTGCCAGCGGCGGGACCGACGTAGCATCGTTGCTTTTCCGGAACCCAAGCCTCAGGGTTGGCGCGTTCCATCCGGCCGATGACGGCTTCGGCCACACCGTCATCACCCTGAGCTGAGAGAGCCGCCATTGGGATCGCAGCACTACCAGTTATCGTCGTCGACGGGCGGACAATGCGGCGATCCGAAGCCACCAGAGGGCATTGCCAAGTTAATTGTGTGGCGCCGGGAGGGAAGGCGAACGAAGCTCCTAGGATGACGGAGCCAACGTCCCAGCAACGCCCCAGCTTCCCGGCCGCAATAATGGCCGTGCCGTGTGGCTGTATCACGTATTCAGCCTGAGTTAGCGCGATGTCGAGCGATCCGGGCCGAGCGCGGCGTCCTCGTCGCCCACGAGAGTATTCGGAATTGATACCACAAATCCGGCGTCGAATTTTCTGATCAGCTACGTGCAAGAGCTGCGCTATCGACGGACACGGGCGAAGGCCTTCTGCATCAAGCGAGGGGAGACGTGTGTCTACCGAGCAGTGCGAGGTCACTACCCGATGGTATTCGGTGCGGAATCACCGTCGCGGCATCCCATTGACTTGGTAATGCCTGCCCGCGGCCACCACGGCTTCAGTACGGTTCCGGACCTTCAGCTTACTGATGATGCTGTGGACATGCGCCTTCACGGTGCTGATCGACATGTTCAATTGATACGCGATGATCTTATTCTGTAGGCCGACGGCCAGGACACTCAATACTGCCTCCTCCCGGGGGGTTAGCTTTGCGACGCATTGGCCTGCAACGGTCGGTAGTTTTGGCCCAGTCGACGACAATGCTGTCGGTGGGGCCAAGCGCGGGAACGCCGGGAAGTAATGCCCTCCGGCAACGACAAGACGCAGCGCCGCCGCTGCCACGCTCAGGCTGGTAGACGTTGGGATATAGCCTTGCAATCCTAACCCGCTGACCAGGGTATCCGCAGCCGTCGCTTCGTCAGCGCTCGATGCCTCCAGCAGCAAGGTGATTGGTACCTCGGGACATCTTTCGCGCAGCCAGTCTATCTGTTGTCTCAACCACTGGTCCGTCGTCTCCGAACGGCCAATGCCAATAAGCACCGCCGCAGCCTCATTTAGGATATTGTCGTCGGAGACCGTTTCGATATTGGCCACGGCCAACGTCTCGAATTCGCCGCCGAGGCTGCCCAGCCAATGGGTCACACAGTCCCGGGCGAAGTCTCGCCTGTCGGCTACAATCAGCATCTTAGGTTGACGTGCTGATCGATGGGTTCCCGTGTCAAACCGGCTGATGGTGGTTGAATCGTGAGTTTCTGTAGACCCAAATCGCTGATACATCGACCTGATTCTCCGTGTCGTGAAACGGAACCGGTCAAAAAGCCGACCGGAACCTCGGTTTTTAACATAAATTAAACGATAATTCTAACTGAATCTTTTACCCATTTCTGACGGAGGTTTAAAAATCAATTCGCGATCGGCCTATTACCTTCCGGGACAAGACTAATCCCTCAGGACAAGAACTACTACTTTTGGGCAAGATCAGCCACCGGCCCAGTTCCCCTTACTCTTTAGAGTCTGACTCATAAATCAGCGGCGGAGCTGTGCCTGGCGATCCTGCGCGAGAGCAGCTTGACGCTGGCGATGAACAGCCAGGCGTGTGCACTTTCGATGGTCGCCTCGAAATCCTTCGCCAGCCGGCGGTTGCGATTGAGCCAGGCGATGGTGCGCTCGACCACCCATCGTCGAGGCAGTGGTTCGAAACCTTGGACGGTGTCGGATCGCTTGACGATGTCGAGGGTCCATCGACCCAGCCTGGCAAGTGCCTGGCGCAACTTCTCGCCGGCATAGCCGCCATCGGCAAAGACGTGCCGCAGCCACGGGAATGTCTGGCGCATCGTCGCGAGTAACTGCGGAGCACCGTCGCGATCCTGGATGTCGGCGCGATGCACGTTGGCGGCAATCACCAGTCCAATCGTGTCGACCAGCAGATGCCTCTTGCGGCCGCTGATTTTCTTGCCGGCGTCGTAGCCACGCGGATCTGCCACCTCCGTCGTCTTCACCGACTAGCTGTCAATAATGCCTGCCGACGGGCTCGCCTCGCGCCCAGCCAGCTCGCGCGCCTGCATCACCAAGGCATGGTTTATGCGCTGCCATGTGTCGTCATCCCGCCAGCGGTAGAAGTAATACTGAACCGTAGTGAACGGTGGGAAATCTTTCGGCAGCATTCGCCAGTGACAGCCGCTTTGCGCGATGTAGAAGATCGCGTTCACCACTTCCCGCATCGAAGTCTCCCGCGGCCGTCCACGTTTACAGGGTGGCGGCAGCAGTGGCTCGATCAGCGTCCACTCCTCGTCCATGGTGTCGCTTGCGTAGCGCAACCCATCGCGCCGATACTTCGGCCGAGTGATTTCAGTCCAGGCCATCGTCGAATCCGTCGTAGCTCGCAACCACGACCGAATCACAGGCCACTAAAGTCACTCAACCGATTTTTCGGTCAGCCTCTTAGGTCACCGACACACAAACCGCATCCAGGTTCTGGAAGCGGTAAGGTTGACGAGGGCGAGATAGTTGGCGTCGTGCTTTTCGAAGCGCGTTGCGATGGCCCTGAAGTGTTTGAGCTTGTTGAACAAGCGCTCGACGAGGTTGCGGTAGCGGTAGAGCCACGGACTGAAGGCCGGGATGTTCACCCGGTTCGGCATCGGCTTGATGTTGCCCCAGGCGCCTCGGCTCGCGACAGCTGCACGCAGGGCGTTGCTGTCATAGCCTTTTATCAGCGAGCAGGACCTGACCTCCGCCGATGTATCGAGCAGGGTGTCAACGCCGCGGCTATCATGGGACTGACCTTCACTCAGCTTCAGCGTAAATCGGATTGCCGTGGCATCGACCACGGCGTGGATTTTGGTGGTAAGCCCGCCTCGTGAGCGCCCCATGCATGCGGCAACAGCGAAGTCCGCAGCGGTGGCTGACGCCGCACCCCGCTTTTTTCATTGGTAGCGTGCTGATGAACCCGGAGCGAAGAACAATCGATCGCCTGCATATCCCCGTCACAGGCCCGCGAGACTGCCGCGAAGAGGCGGTCCCATGCGCCGAGCTTTCACCACCGGACAAAGCGGTTACAGCAGGTTGTGCGGGCCGTAGCGCCCCGGGGATATTCGCCCACGGCGAGTCCGTGCGCAGCCGCCAGAAAATGCCGTTGAGCCCCTTCAGCACTTGGAACGCCGCGCGGCTTGTTCGGCAGCAGCGGCGCAATGATCGACCGGTCGAAATCGGTGAACTCGTGGCGGTGTGGGCTCATCGCAGCACCTCCCCCTACCCTGAATCATCCCTTGCCGCGTCGTTGCCAGGAATTTATGAGTTGGTGACCTAGTGCACCCGATATGGATCGTCTCGCCATCTCCGAATGACGCTATAGACCGACGTTGGAATCCGTAACGCGGGCAATAACCCTGACACAGCACGGCCTGTCTATAAAACGCTGCCCTAGCCACCCATGATCCGCCTCGGCGCCTGGTGCGCACTGCGGCCAAGCAGGCAGAGGGCCAATGCGGTCGGATGTGGATTGCAAAATACCGCCGGTAGAGGCAGCACGAATTGGTCGCGCCCAAAGCATAAGTGAACGAAGGACAGCCTTCCCATATTTATCTGACGTGCCGGGCGATACGTTTTTCGCTCAAGGTAATTGAGTGATCCAAGTTCTTTACTAAGTCGCGAAGGAAATTACCTCCCCTGGACGTACGCTGCACTAATATACTGCGTCTGTCCTGCTGGTCGGTCAAGCGCGAAGTCAATCCTAGTTGACCCAGCCGGTCAAGAGATCGGCTAACGGCAGGCTTCGAGATATTGAGTTCTGCCGCCAAGCCTCGCACCGTGTGATGGCCAGAGTTGAGGTAGCAGATGAGGAATATGGCGAGCTGTCGCAACGTCAGGTCTGGCCCTTCACGGCGGACCAGCTCCGTTGTGGTATCGCGAAAGATGCAGACTATCGGGTCATTGGATGGAGTTGTCATTGGATCCTGCTCAGCTTGGCCAAAATTGCATGCCAATGCGCGACCGATGGTCCGCCACTTTATCTTGCGGATCGTAAGCAGCCCCAAAGCCGGTTAGCGCGAAAGCCCAGACAAACCCTAACATCGTTGCTCCACTGCTTCGTTTTCGCAAGTTTGTTCGACTGTAGCGCGGTAGGTGAGAAGAGGTGAAGATCGTCGCTCATACGAATGCGATCGACCGAACCTCGTCGACGGCCTCACCAGAAGATGCTGTTAGAATCGAGCGCGTCGCAATAGATAACTGGATTTAGATACGACTCTTCGCCCCCCTTTGGATATTTCTGACTGGTAACGCTCAGTCTGACCATGCAACCCTCGGAGCACGGCTTACCACAGGTACATTCATACGCGGATCCATCAAATCATCGAACGATCGGATCACCCGAACTTGGCAAGCCCTCTCATCGCAGCGTCGCCGCGCAGCTATTGCGCACGCGGCGTATTCGCCCATGCGATCGTGCGGTATGGATTGGCCCTCTCGACGGATGGAGATGGAGCACTTGAACTGTGCCAATAGCCAATCGAAGCAACAGCCAGCGTTGCCGACCACGCTCGAGCTACCGTAGGCAATGAGACGCTCTCTGTAATCGGGCGGTGCGGCCACACTGCCATAACCTTCTGCTGATACGCGGCACCAAGTTCAAGAGTCGCCGAGTGATATAGAGCGGCCGCCTTGCGCCAGTCGCTGGTGCGAGCAAACAGTTCCCGCAAGTACCGCGCAGCGTACAGCGTGTTGGCCTGTGGATCGAATGCCAACTCTATCGCGGCAAACGCATCCGGATGGTAGAGAAGGTTGATCTGCATGCAGCCGACATCAATGGACCTTGTACCCTTGCTTCGCATGGCTTGCACAGCAGCGACCGCCTCCGCTTTCGTATTATAAAAGAAGCTTCGTCCTTCAGCATTCACGGTCCATGGCCATGGATGCACGACGCCACCTGCAGGATCTTGCCGCCCACTTTCAACCCTGCCGATAGCTGCCAGAAGGCCTGGTGGAGTGGCGAATCGCTGTTCGGCAGTAGCAATGGCAGAGCTACAAGGATGATCAATCGGCAAGTTGCCATCGGTGCGCGGCTGTCCCACCGCTGACGTAGGACAAAGGAGAATTACTAGAGCAATACGAATTCCAGGCAGCATTAATTCTCTACCATGTCCTGATTTCTAGCAATGCTAAATCGATACTTTCTTTATGCCAAATCTGAAACTGCACGATGCAGCGTGCCATCACAATACACCGTTCGATCATGGATCAGTCGGCAAAGTTGACTGCGAACCAAAGGTGCGATCGGCACCGCTGTTCTAGAACGCCCGCGTCCAGTCCCGCTACGCACTAATCACCCATTGCTCCGACGCCATTTCGAGGGTGTTAGGTGATGTGGGACGAAATACGGCCAGCCATGCCGAGAGCTTAGCGTCTACGTGGTCTTATGCCTCGCAGTGTGTCCGCAATCCCACTAGGTGGCGCCGTCAGGCGTCCCGAGCCCTTCGCAGTGTCTGCTCGTCCGCTCTAGCCTCGCTGCTCGGAGATCGTAGTCCAAGGCCAGGTCCAGGAGTCGCTTGCGAAAATCGCCACCAAGGAGTTCAGCTGCAAGTTGGCGGAACGCCGACGCCTTTTGCCTAAGGGTTTCTGCGTCCAAGTCAATGTCATCAGCCATTGCTCACCTACGGGAATAGACGATCCGGGCTTTGATGAGGCCATCGAGTGCAAACGGCCTCTCTAGGGTCGACGCAATATATCATGCCGCATCAACATCGAAGTAGGACAATTGGATTGTACTCCAAGGGCGGTCCGGCTTTGTTCTTCCTTGCTTGCTTTTTCAACCGAATTGCTCTGATAGGATTTCAGATGCCGATCGCCCATATCACTCTATTCAAACCGGACTGGTTAATCTTCTTGTGCAGTACCTGGGCGCGGATTGATCCATCGATCGGGACTGTCAATCGGTGCGCAAAAGGGACCCCGGATCGGCGAGCAGCGGTGACCGCTGCGCGTGAGGCGCGCGGGGTGAGGGGATACGCAAGAACCACTTGAAGCTGTGCCGGCTGTATGCCGAGGAACGCCTGCAGGCTCGGCGTCGGGGTGGGTGCAAGCGAGCGCTTGGCACACGCGCGCCGATGGCCCTGCCACCGGGGCCGAACCAGCGTTGGTCACCGGACTTTGCTGCCGACACGCTGACCGACGGACGCCGGCATTGACCGCCTACGCACTATGATTACCGACATCAAGACGGGTCTTTCCTCGACCTCCACCAGAGCCTACCTCGTCAACAGCCGGAGCAGCGCAAGAGTCATTCAGCGCTGTGCCTTGTCATACGAGGCCGTACTGCTTATGTTGTTGTAATTCGTAAACAGTGCTCGTAGTTCATTCGAAATCGCGAGACTCATATCCTGCTTTTGTGAAGCCCAGCTATATGCATAATCAAAGGTGGGCATTCGAATGACCTTCGCCCAATGTCTCAAAATTTCGCGCTCCTCGCTGACAGTCGGCATTCTGTAGTGGCCACCGACATCATCAACCCAGTCACCTCCGCCAAAGGTTTGATAGATGGGCACGATGCTTTCCTGTGGAATTCCCGCGGATAGAGCGGCACTGACGTAGTGGTTGATCATAGCATAGTCGCAGATAGGTAATTCTGTTCTACATGGATACGGGGAAATGCCGAACAAATCGACATGGGAGTTGAATGGATTATAAGTGTTCTCAAATGATGGTAGCTTGGAAGACCCCATATTCATCAGCACGATGAAGACTTTCGCGCCAGCTACATTGGCATGGATCCAGTCCGACTCGGCCCTTAGATGTTCTGCTGAGCAGACCGACGACGCCCTAGGCGCGAAAAGGCTTTGCCTTGGATCCGGATCGTCCATCAAGTAGAAGCCAAACACCTTCGGATTGTTGACGAATGGCCGCACCATGGTGATAAAGGTTTCATCCGCACCGTTGCACGCACCTACCCATACAAGGCCCTTTACCGCGGGCGGGAGGGACGCAAGCTGTCCCGCGCTGCTGATGTCAGCGAGATTAAACCCCGCCTCGCTAGGGCGATACTCGCCGTTTGCACCAAAATTACCGTTCGGCGCATAGTGCAGGAGGCTGCCGGACCTGACGCCCGAGGGAATGCCAACTGCGACTTCCAACATACCAAGTGCGACTTCCAACATAACGACGACACCGACTGCGACACCGACGATCACAGCCATGCTTCGCCGGAAATGAACAACAAATCTTTTTTTTCGCGCAATTTTCATTGCGGAGGAATTATAGGAACGAGTCAATGCTCCACGTCCATCCCCTGGGCACCAATCTCCTGAAGTCTTTGCGTCGGCCTGAGGCCACCTTCGCTACCTTGACGATCACCAGATACCGCGGATTACGCCTGAGCACGTATTTGGACCCATCTCTACGCCAGGGACCCGTCGTTCCGTCAAACCGATATTAAGGCCCAGTACTCGCCACGGCTGGCTTCACCACTGCGTCAACCTTCCCGTGAGCGGCACCAATTCGGTCTACTCAATGACGGCACGTCGCTGCGATCAATTTGATCGGAGACCGTGGACTTCGATATGATTGCGCAGTCCGACGGCAACTATGCTGGCCGCATCAGGCCCGGTTGCCGAGAGATGACCCGCCTGAGCCCCCGAACGGGCTTTTGGTTGCGGACGTGACCTATGTCACCACCTCGGGCGGCTTGGGCTTTTTGGCGGTCTTTCTCGATGTCTGATTGCGTAAGGTCGTCTGCTATGCGAATTCGGGGCCTATAGAAGCTGTGGGTGTCGCTGCGACACTGAAGGCGGCATCAACACGGCGCACCGGTGAGAGTCTACATCCTTCGCGCCGGCTGCTTCTCACAGAGTGCGTCCTATCGCAAAGCGCTCGCTGCCTACGGCCTGGCGGGATCAATGCGCTAATTTTTTAACGACTGTCTATCGCGATCGTACCGTAACAGCATCGTCGCTCCACCATGCAGCTGTGGATGACGTCGACCACCAGCCCTTTTGTCATCTGGTAGTCACGTTGGCTGGTGTGTAAGGAGCCAACAATTGGTCGTTAACGTAGGGTTCGGTGAGTGGCCAATTCGCAGGATGACTCCGACCCTGACCTACGCGAGTCTCCCGCGCAGCTTCGGGATCGAGCCGCTGCTATTCGTTGGGTGGCGCGGTCGATGCACGACCCACTGCACGTGAGGCAGCTTTGGAGGTTTGCTAATTATCTTGATGCGAAGGCAGAGGCAATCGAAGCCACTAGCAAGGAACCAATGACGGCGCGCACAAGCACAAAGAAGCCCCGTCCCAAACGGAAAACGCCTCGCGCACGGTAGCCGCTAGTTGTAACAGATCGTGAGAGGTATTTGAATGCACTCGGCGCGAACGCGACATAGACGCAACATCTCTGCGATCGTCGGAACTCGCTCAGCATCATC
>Ga0206821_10285_pt1 | contig 9752 bp, 6 predicted proteins | sample Alteio_BWOrgCont_85_FD_152860 | JGI IMG/M metagenome (GOLD analysis project Ga0206821, IMG submission 152860) | Enriched cells from forest soil in Barre Woods Harvard Forest LTER site, Petersham, Massachusetts, United States -... | ecosystem: Environmental > Terrestrial > Soil > Temperate forest > O...
GGCTTGCTTCCCGAACGCCCACGGCATGCGTTCCAGGTTATGCGTGCAATGCGGGCGATACACCGGCGAGAGCGCGCCGTATTCGATCCAGCGGATGTATTGCTCCGGCGTGGGATTGGCCACGTGGCCGCCCAAATCGTCGCTCTCATAGGGAAAGAGCGATTGAACGCCGGAATAAACCGCGTTCTCCACCGCGCGCCGCAGAAATTCGTAATCCGGCCCGATGTCCCCGGTCCATTGGATGGGAAAACGATGCGCGGTCACATCCATCGGGCGTTTGCGGATGCCATTATCAATGCCGTCCACGTTCGCCATGATGAGCGGGCGCTGGTCCGGCCGCACGCGCGCGGTGGAGTCGTGATACAACATCATGCCCCAGACTTCTTTTTTGAGGTCCGGCGCAGGTGTGGCCAGGTGCACCATCCAATTCCGGTCATACCACCAGACATCCAGTCCGTCATTCAGCAATCCGGACAAACCATTGAAACGATAATCCAGTTCTTTGGGATCGAGGGAAACCTGCGAGACCGGTTCGGGATGGTCGTTGAACATCACGTGCACATGCCGGTCATGCGCTTCCTGCAAAAACCGCGCGACATCGGGAAACAGGTTGGTGTTCGGCTGGTAACCGGTGGATGCATTTTGCCGCCAGCCGGTGTCCACGACCAGGTTGTCGAGCGGGATTTTGTGGATGCGATAATCATCAATCTGTTTGAGCGCGGTCGTTTCGCTGTAATCATACCAGCGGCTGTCCCACGCGCCGAAGGTGAACAACGGCGGCATTTCGCTCGGGCCGGTAAGCTTGAGAAAATCGGTGCGAAGTTGTCGGTAATCGCCGTGCGGGATGAAAACATAAACATCCGGCGTGTCATTGTCCAAATCCCAGCCGCCGTTGGTCGTGGGGCTGGGCGGCGGCGTCAGTCCCCAGGCCGGCGGGACGATGCGCGGCGAATCGGCAAACCACCAGGCTTGCGGATTATCTTCCGGGGCTGGAAGAAATTTGCTGTTATCGAGAACGCCGTCATAATGATAAAACTCCAAACCATCCGGCGAAGTGACGGTGACCCCATCGAGCGTTGTGGGATTTGGAACGCGGACGGTATAGTTCGTCGTAATGATTTCCACAGGCTCGGAATTGGTTGGAATGGTGGATATGGACATCGCGCCGGGCCAATCACGATTGACGACATGAAATGTGTTTCGGTCCTCAAAGCCTTTTGGGCCTTTCAATTCGATCCGGACGAGCGAGCCAGAGAGCGGCTCCACGCGAACGTTTCCAATGACGGCGTTCTGCGGTTCACCGGCGACGGCATGGCTTGCAGCGAACAGCGAGGCCGTGGCTACGACCCCGGCAAAAAAACGAACGTGTTTGCAAATCAACATTCGTATTGTTTGCCAAAGAATCGCGCTGCTGGCAACCCGCACAATAATGTGATGCGTCATCGGCTTGTCTGCGCCGTCCAATGGCCGCATACTGCCGTCATGTCCCGCGTTGCAGCAATCCTCGCGCTCATCGTCTTGACGGTGATGTTTTCCTGGCCGGCGCGCGCCGTCATTTTGTGGAGCGAACCGGACGCGCGGCTCGTGCATAGCTCCGGCCCCGGTCTGGACATCCTCGGCGGCAAGGTTGGCCGAACAGATACGAACAACGACGCGCTTTATTTCAAGTTTCACGTTGACCCGCTTTCCGATGCCGGCTCGGAGCCGTATTTTGCAGGGCTCCAGTTGTTCGAAGGCAATCAGGAACACTTGGGCGTGGGCAATGCGGAAGAGGCGTGGGGGTATTCGGCTTTCAACACCTCGGAAACCGGGCCGTCCAACCTGATATCGGGCGAATTTAATTTAAATTCCTCTCACCCCGAGCCCGTCAACCTGGGCAAATACCGGCTCTACGAGTTGGTGCGCCATGATGTGGAGCGGACGATCATCTTCAAGGTCCAGTATGTCCCCGGCGGCGATGACCTCATAACGGTGTGGCTGAATCCCAATCTTTCCCGCGGTTGGTCGGAAAAAAATCAACCGCCTAATCTTACGACCAAATTCAAAGCCAACGCGCGCTTTGACCAAATCCGTCTGCGGCATTCCGGCGGCGGCAACGGCTGGATTTTCAGCGACATGGCCATCGCAACGTCGTTTGACGATTTTGTGGTGGAACGTTACTGGCAAACGTGGTGGTTCACGACTCTGGTTGCGTCAGTCCTACTCGTCTCAGTTGGCGCCACTGTGCGCGTGATTGAAAAGAGGAAGTACCAAATGCGATTGCAGCGCGCGGAACAGGAGCGCACGCTGGAGCGGGAGCGCGCGCGCATCGCCCAGGACTTGCATGATGATTTGGGTTCGTCGCTCACACGGCTTTCCCTGTTGAGCGGGCTGGTCAAGGCGGACAAAGACAACCCGGAGCAGGTGGAAGCGCATGCCAATAAACTTTCCCAAGCGGCGGACCAAACCGTGCGCGCGCTGGAGGAGATTGTCTGGGCTGTGCGCCCCGGCAGTGACACGCTGCAAAGTCTTATGGATTACATCGCCCACTTTGCCAACGAGTTGTTCGACGGCAACAGCACGCGCTGCCGCCTGGATTTGCCGGGTGATTTGCCGACATTTCCGTTGCCGCCCGACATGCGCCATAACATTTTCCTCATCATCAAGGAAGCGCTCACGAACTCACTCAAGCACGCCAGGGCAGGGGAAGTGCACCTGCAGGCGAAGGTGATGGGACGGACGTTGGAGATTTTAGTGGCGGATGACGGTAAAGGTTTCGACCCCAAATCACTCGCCGAAGGCTGGCGCAATGGTATGGGCAACATGCGCCGTCGCACCGCCGCTATGGACGCTGCGCTGGATTTGCAAAGCGCCCCCGGCAAGGGCACGACTGTGATGCTTAGGGTGAGTTTGGCTGATAGGAATCGGCTATCGAAGGGGAAATGATGCCGGCCGTTGAATGTGAAGCCTCGCCGTCGTTTAGCATTTTTATCACCGGCTGGATTTCCGGGCATTTCATGAAGACCTTCCAGCACATGCCGGAGCGATAATTTTCAATCATTGGCGCAATCGGCCCTTCATCAATGCACAAATACGTCCTGGCTACCCAGTTGCGCGTAAAATTAAACGAATCATAAAACCCAAACGGGCCCCATAACCTGGGGCCGTATTTTTGATACATCTCAAGGAAGCACGAAAGGCTTTCTGAAGGAACGTAAGGCATGGAAGAAAGTGAGGCGGTCGGGGCCAGCGTGCCTTTGTCCCGCACCCCCGGCGCAAAAGCCATGTAACCATCCGGCCCCGCGCTGGCGGTGATTCCCCAAAGCGGGCCGTAGCCTTTATACACATTGGTTTTGGATTCCGCATAACGGACTTGCACGAGGCAAAAATCCCGGAAATGGTCAAAATAACTCCGGCCATGAAACTCAAGCTGATGCGGGTCCAGGCCCAGATAGGAATACTGAGTCTGGAAAAGCGGCGGCCCTGTTGATGGACGGCTCCCCAGTTCGATATGAATTCCAAATTGAGTGGAATCCGATGCATAGCCTGCGGATTCCCATCCGTCCCAATAGGACCGGGGTTCAATGGGGTGGGTAGGCGATGCCAGTGCCAGCAAATACACAATCTGGCATTCGTTGAATCCCAGGATATATAGATTTTTCTTAAAGCCATAGTGCGGCGACCAATGCCAAATCATCGCAGGAACTTTGCTGGTCTTGTTGACGAACCAATCCCACTCGACATCCCGCCAGAGCTGGTCGGCGAGCTGTCGGATTTCAGTCTCTTCGGGATCCGGCTGCGAGAAATATTCACGCGCAAACAAAACACCTTCTATCAGGAAAGCCGTCTCAACAATATCAGCGCCGTCGTCGTATTTGCTGAAGGGTATCGTTTTGCCGGTTTCGCCGTCGATAAAATGCGGAAAGGCGCCGTGGAAGCGCTCCGCTTTTTCCGAAAGAAACTTCAATTGCTTCAAGGCCAGGTCGGCGCCCTCGCGACGGGTGATAAACCCCCGATCAATCCCCACGCCCAAATTGAAGAATCCCATGCCGCTGGCGCCGATGGCACAGATGTCAGGATCGCGCTTGGCCGAAGCGCGGGCCAGCCCTGAGCTTGGACAGGCAAATCCGTAGAAATAATCAAAGCTCGCCCGCTGCACTTCTATGAGCAGTTGGTTCGTGTCGAGCGCCTCCGAATGTCCTTCTACCGGTTTCGACCAGTTGGAGGGCAATAGATGGCCTTCGCCATTGGTTTGGATGCTGCGGACCCGGTAGTAGAAATCCGCCCCTCCCTTACCCACAAAGTCATTGTAGATCGTGAGTTCGGGAAGATTATTAGGCAATGGTTTAAACATTGCGTTGGTGGCGCTGGCCCGTTCCAATTCATAGCCCATCGAACCCTGCGACGGGTTCCATTCAAGATGAATGCACAATTGCCGGGGCTCTGTGCGCAAATCTTGTGGCACGGCCAGCGGCTCCTGTTTCCCTTCGTCCGCCGCGCCCAATGCTGTAAAAGCCAGCAGGAGAAAGCCGAAGCTTAGGAAGATTTTTGCCAACGGTCGCCGGGGGATTGCCATGGCGTTAAATTGGCATGTAGCCGCGCAGCAATCAAGACTGTCGGCGGTGTGCCTGCAAATGAGAATCCGGCAGGGCTTGAGTCGTAAGCGCTTTTGCCGCACATTCATGCGGTTGTAAACAGGCCATGCTTCAGGCAATCGTGGAGCGTGGTCGCGACAATCGCACAAGACATGCAAATCAAAGTGGTCATCGTGGACGACGACGAGGAAATCCGCGCCGGCCTCGCCGCCCTCATCCGCCGGGCGTCGAGCATGAAATTGATTGGCGAGTTTGCGAATGCGGAAATCGCCCTGAAGGAAATCCCCCGCCACGTCCCGGACGTCGTCATCATGGACATCAATCTCCCGGGCATGAAAGGCTACGAATGCGTGCGACAGTTGAAGGCCGCCCGCCCCGAAGTGCAATTCCTGATGCTGACCGTTTACGAGGACAGCGATTCGCTTTTCAATTCCCTCAAGGCGGGCGCGAGCGGCTATTTGCTCAAGCGCACCGCTTCCGCCAAACTGCTCGAGGCCATCCGCGACGTTCACACCGGCGGCTCGCCGATGACCCCGCAGCTCGCCCGCCGCGTGGTCCAGTTTTTTTCCAAGCCCGCCGAAGGCGCTTCCTCGCTGTCCGAACTGACGCCGGGCGAACGCGAATTTCTGAGTCAGCTCGCCAATGGCTACGCCTACAAAGAAATCGCCGACCGCATGAAAATCAGCATCGACACTGTTCGTAGTTATGTCCGAACGGTTTATGAGAAATTGCACGTTCATTCACGCACCGAGGCCGTCGTAAAGTATTTGCGCGGGTAAGGCAAAATAGACAAGATTCCCGCCGCTTATGTCCCGTTTATCTCAGAAGGTCGAAAAGTTTTGTCTCTTGCTGGCCGTGCTTTGCCTGACACTCAGCCAGCCGCTTCGCGCCGATGATACCGGCCCCTCCAAACAAAACGCCCGCACCGCGCCGCAATGGCTTCGCGACGGCGTCCTCTACGAAATTTTTCCGCGCGACTTTTCGCCGTCCGGGAACTTGAATGGCGTTACCGCCCGGCTCGACCAGTTGAAAAAACTTGGCGTGACCATCCTTTGGGTCATGCCCATTCATCCCATCGGTGAAAAATTTCGCAAAGGCAATTTCGGCAGCCCCTATTCCATCAGCGATTATTACGCCGTGGACCCCAACTACGGGACGCTGGACGATTTCAAACGCCTCGTCGCCGAAGCCCACAAACGCGGCCTGAAAGTCATCATGGATTTGGTCGCCGATCACACCTCGTGGGACAGCGTGATGATGAAGCACCCGGAATTTTACAAGCAGGACGCGAACGGAAAAATTCAGCCGCCCGTCCCGGAATGGACGGATGTCGCCGGGCTGAATTATGCAAACCCGCAGCTTTGTGGTTACATGATCGCCATGATGAAATACTGGGTACAGACTTGCGACGTGGACGGTTTCCGTTGCGACGTGGCCAGCATGGTGCCGACGGATTTCTGGATAGCCGCGCGCGCCGCGCTGGACAAGGTCAAGCCCGACATCATGATGCTGGCCGAGGCGAACAAACCCGAACTGCTGGCCACGGCATTCGACATTGATTACAACTGGCCGCTGCTCGCGACCATGAACCAGGTCATCGAGGACGGCGCACCCGCCACCAACATCCGGCAAACCTGGGAAGCCAGCCGCCTGCAATTTCCCCAAAGGCGCGCTGCACATGGAAGTCACCGATGACCATGACGAATCGCGCGCGGTCGCGCGTTACAGCGTTCACGGCGCGCTGGCGGCGTCCGCGCTGATGTTCACCCTGGACGGCGTGCCGTTGCTATATAACGGGATGGAAGCTGGCGACGCCACGGAGTCCGGCGACCCCGCGTTGTTCGATAAGCTGACGATTTTTTGGCATCCCAAAGACCGCCCGCCGCTACGCGAAGTTTATCGCGGATTGATTGACCTGCGGAAACAATACGCCTGCTTCCGCAACAACGACGTGAAGTGGTTGAATAACTCCGATGAAAACGACGTCGTCTCTTACGTGCGTAGCGACGACAAGGACGAATTTCTGGTCGTCATCAATTTCTCAAACCGTCCGGTCACGACAGGTGTGGACATGAAAGACAATACCAATTTCCAGCCGGTGCAGATTTCCGGGATGTCGGACAATGGCGCCGATGAATTGTCCCAGCTTCATCTCAACGGTTTCGAGTGGCGCATTTACCATCGCGCCGTGGCGAATGGCAGCGTGGCCAAAAACTGACTCAATGCGCGCTCGCGCGGCGCCAGGGCATTTCTGTCAAAACTGTAGCGCCGGGGTTTAAAAATCAGGCATCCGGCGTTTCGCTTAGCTCCACTCAGGAAATTGAGTCGTATTTAAATCTAGCGTGGAAATCGAGGCCATCTCGGAATCTTCCAGGCTAAAATCAAAGATATTCAAATTTTCCGCGATATGCGCTTTCTTGTGCGATCTGGGGATGGCAATAATCCCTCGTTGGAAATGCCATCTCAGGCACACTTGCGCCACGCTTTTATTGTACTTCTTTCCGATGGTTGCCAAGGCGTCATTCGTGAAAAGCCCGTGGCGGCCTTCCGCCAAAGGAGCCCAGGCTTCCATTTGTATGCCATGCTGCTTCAAATAATCATGCTCCTGGCCTTCCTGGAAAAAAGCATGGGTTTCGATTTGATGGATCGCCGGTTTCACGTCGCTATTCGCCATTAAGTCATCCAGTTGGGCGAAAGTGGCATTGCTCATGCCTATCGCCTTGATTTTGCCCTCATGATAGAGCTCCTCCATGGCTTTCCAGGAACCCTTCCAATCGCCGCCGGATGGCCGGTGAATCAGGTAAAGGTCCAAATAATCCGTGCCCAGCTTATCAATGGAAGTTTGAAATCCTTTCTTTGCCTGTTCGTACCCCATGTCGGCCTTCCACAGTTTGGTGGTGATAAAGAGTTCTTTACGGTCAATTCCACTTTGTTTGATCCCTTCACCTACATTCACTTCACTGTTGTAGATCATGGCGGTGTCAATCAACCGATACCCCTGGGAAATGGCATAAGCCACGAGACCTGGTCCGTCGTCACTGCTGAGGGTCATGGTGCCCAGTCCCAGGCGCGGCATTTGCAGGCCGTTATTGAGTGTTACCGACGGAATTGAATTTTCTTCTGGCGCGGCAAATGACGGCACGCTGCCGAGGCCCAGGAACATTGCCGAGGCCGCGCTGGTTTGCAGGAATTGGCGGCGATTCATTCCGCTGCGTTCTTTATTCATACTAGTGGTCAATTGATGGTTCTTTGAAGATTTTTTGTGATTATCCTCCAAACACTCACAAGTGCAATCTTTTTGTAGTATTAAAAATGACATCGGCAAAATTGCCGATAATGCTGCCCGGTTGCACCCCGTTGCCGAAAATATTGCCACTTAACCCGCTACCTTTCGGCTATATGAAAAGCTACCATCCGCTACATTATTGTTAGCGTTGCCGGGGCAGTTGCTTGACCCGTGACTAAAACGTCGAACGGATGAGGGGAGGTGACAAAGGCCAGTCGGACATCCCTCGTGGTTGACCGTCCAACTGTCGCTTGTGTCTTGGAGTGCGGCAGTCCTCTGCCGCTTTTAAAGCGGACGTCTGTCCGCTCTGAAAAAAGGTAGGGCAGGGCATCACGCGCGCATGTCACACGCATGTGCAAATTGAGAACCCCAACGGGGTTCCATCATTCAGCCCAGTGGTTGCCACGCGAAGCGGGGCTACCCTGGGTATCCTGGGCGATCATGCCGCTGCCGCGCTGGCGGTTTGGGTGCTGCATACCTGGACGTTTGAACTGCGCGACATCGTCGCCTACGTCGCCATCGAATCGCCGGAAAAACGCTGCGGCAAGACTACGCTGCTGAGTGTGCTCGCGGCGATGGCGCACAAGCCCCTCATCGCCTCCAACGTCACCGTTGGTGCGCTCTTTCGCGCCATTGATACCTGCCGTCCGACACTCTTCATTGACGAGGCGGACACGTTCCTGGCCGGCAACGGCATCATGCGCGGCATCATCAATTCCGGCAACACCTGGCGCACCGCCTATGTCCTGCGCCTCACTAAATCCAAACCAAACCCAGTGGGCGAGCATGGGACGCGTTCCTACCCGCGAGCCGTTCCCGACTCTCAACTATCAGCCATCAACCATCAACCAACTGAAACCGGCCTCAAAAAATATAGCTGCTGGTGTCCGAAGGTCATTGCCATGATTGGGCAGGTGCCCGATACCATTGCCGATCGTTCCATTGTCGTGCCCATGTCCCGCAAGCTCGTCAGCGAAACCTGCGCGCCGCTCGCCGAATTGAACACGGCGGAAATTAAATCCAAATGCGCCCTCTTCGCGCTGGACATGGCGCACTTCATCGCCGAGTCCGGTAAAATTCGCGGTGAAGGCCTGAACGACCGTGCTGCTGACACCTTCGATCCCCTTTACGTCATTGCCCGCCTCGCCGGTGGCGGATGGGAGCAGAAACTTCATGCCGCCGCGCTCGCCCTTGCCGCCAACGCTCAATCGCAACAATCCGGCGCCGAACTGTTGATGGACATTCTCTCTGTCTTTGTCCAGTCCGGACGGGAGAGAATTCTTATCCGTGACCTCGCATTTACGTTGCGCGAAGGCGGCCATGGCTTGAAATCCTTTGCTTTAAAGTATTCCAACATCAACGAACATCGAATTTCTGAAATTCTGCGCTCCTATGGTATCAAGACCACGACCGTCCGCGACGGAAAGGAAGTGGGCAGGGGATATGGCGTTGCCCAATTCCAACAAGCAATCGGACGTTACGTTCCTTTGAGTGATTTCAAAGCACGGGTCGAAGAATTGCGTCGCAGCGAACAACTTCAGGCCGAAGCGAGGGACGAAGCTGAAAAAGAGGCGGCTTTGATAGAACGGGTGGTTGCCGCCGCCCCGAAAGACCGGGTCATGAGTTTGCCGGAAACGATGGCACTCATCACCAAACTCGAGGAAAACGATCGCGAAAAGGTTAACGATAACGTAACAGCCTGTAACACCATGTAACACGAATTGTAACACCGTAAATCCCTTACTATAAACGATGTAACAAATGTAACCGGGATTATGCACTTCACAAATGCAACATTGAAACTGGCTTGATTTCTTGATTTGATGTATGCTTCCACGCCAGCGATGAGCGAACCTCCCGAACCTCCAAAAGAACCAGATGATAAGCAAACA
>Ga0206821_10286_pt1 | contig 9747 bp, 8 predicted proteins | sample Alteio_BWOrgCont_85_FD_152860 | JGI IMG/M metagenome (GOLD analysis project Ga0206821, IMG submission 152860) | Enriched cells from forest soil in Barre Woods Harvard Forest LTER site, Petersham, Massachusetts, United States -... | ecosystem: Environmental > Terrestrial > Soil > Temperate forest > O...
AGGGACGCACCCTCATCCTCAAGATCGCCCGGGCCGGCGAAGTGCTCGGACTCTCTGCTGCACTGGCCAACCAGCCATACGAAGTCACCGCTGAAACCGTCGAGCCTGTCCGGCTGAAAACCATCCGCCGCCAGGCCCTCCTCGATTTCCTCGATCGCACGCCCGACGCCAGCATGCGCGCCGCCCGTACCGTAGCCCTCGAATACAAAGCTGCTTTCTCTGAAGTTCGCCGTTTAGCCCTCCCCGCCACCGCATCCGGCCGCGTCGCCGGTTTGCTCCTCGACTGGAGCCGCGATGCAGCGCCAGCCAACGCTGTGCAGGGTCGCTGCATGATGCCCCTTACCCACGAAGAGATCGCCTCGATGACGGCAACCACCCGCGAGACGGTCACCCGTGTCCTCGGCCAGATGAAACGCGATCAGCTCATCTCGATTCGCGGCGCAGCCCTCACCGTCCTGCAACCCCAGGCCCTCGAGCAGCTCGCCGTCTAGCTCAGATTTTTGCCAGACCGTCTCTTCTCCGCAAGACAACAATCTTGGATTTCTGCAACACGGTCGTACTTGGGAGGCAGCCTTCGGGCTGCCTCTTCCTTGCCCCGCCCCTATCCCTGGTACCACGGAATATTAATCACCACGATCCGCTGATTCCCCTTCACCAGCAGCAGCAGCTTCAGCAAACTCGACCGCTGGTTGTGCAGCAGGTTCTCCCACCAGTGCCGCACCACCAGCTCCGGCACCAGCACCGCGACGTGCCGGTTCTCATTTTTCTTCTCGAGCTCAAGAACGTAATCCAGCACCGGCATCAGCACCTGACGGTACGGCGACTCCAGCCGCGAAAGCGTCGGCTCCTTTAAACCAGCCGCTTTGAAGGGCGCGAGTATCTTGTCCTGCCACATCAATGCAATTTCATGATCCCCATGGTCCACGTCCGGAATATCCACGTGGATCACATGAATGTCCGGCGATATCGACATCGCAAACCGCAGCGCCTTCTCCGCAATCCGGCTCCATCGATCCATCGGAATCACCACCAGCGGCGGAAGAATATTCCCCGTCCGCAAGGCCTGCGGATTCGCCGTATCCCGCGCCACGCGCTTGTAATGCCGATGCACGCCCGCCATCACCAGAATCAGGAAGGGAATCAGCAGCGCCGTGATCCACGCGCCGCTCGCGAACTTCGTCACCAGCACCACCAGCGTGGTAATCCCCGTCGCCACCGCGCCCAGCCCATTCACAAACGCGCGCGCCGTCGACCCCGGCCCACTCTGCTTCCTCCAGTGCACCACCATCCCCGCCTGCGACAGCGTGAACGCCATAAACGCGCCAATCGCATACAGCGGAATCAAACGATCCGTCACGCCCTTGAAGTAAATCAACAGCGCCGCCGTCAGCCCCACCAGCACATAAATTCCCCAGGAATACAGCAGCCGCCGTCCCCGGAAAGTGAACACATGCGGCAAATATCCCTTCAGAGCGATGGACCGCGTGAGCCGCGGAAAATCCGCGAACGCCGTGTTGGCCGACAGCGCCAGCACCAGCAGAATCGCGCCAATCGTCACGTAGTAGAACCATCCGTGCCCCATCACCGCGTTCGTCAGCTGGCTCAGCACGCTCTGGTAGCCGGCCCCCTCCGGATCCGTCGCGCCAATCTGATAGAAGCGGCAGAGCAGCGCAATCCCGGCCAGCAGCACAATCAGCAGCGCGATAATCACCGTCAGCGCTTTGCGCGCGTTCTTCGTCGTCGGATCGCGGAAAGCCATCACTCCATTGCTCACCGCTTCCACGCCCGTCATCGCCGCGCAGCCGCTTGAGAACACTTTCAGGATCATCCAAATGCTCACCGCCGCCACCGCCGGCGGCAGCTTCGGCGGAGCCAGAACCGGCGTCGGATGCCCTCCGCTCACAATCGTGTGATACAGCCCCACCCCAATCACGATCAGCAGCGTCGCCAAAAACAGATAGGTCGGGACCAGAAACGCCACGCCCGTATCGCGCACGCCGCGCATGTTCACCCGCGTCAGCAGCGCCAGCACACCCAGGCAAATCCCCGTCGTATGCGGTTGTAGCTTCGGCGCTGCTGAAATCAGCGCCCCCACCCCCGCCGAAATGCCCACCGCCGCCGTCAGCACGTAGTCAATCATCAGCGCCGCGGCCGCCAGCAAACCCGCCCGGTATCCCAGATTCTCCCCCGCAACCGTGAACGACCCGCCGCCATGCGGATACGCCTCGATCGTCTGCGAATACGAGAAGTAGAGAATGACCAGCAGCCCCAGAATCGCCGCCGTGATCGGGACAATGTAATGAACCCCCATCAGCCCCAGCGGGATCAGCAGCGTCAGCGCAGCTTCCGGCCCGTAAGCCGCGGAGCTCAGCGCATCCAGTCCAAAAATCGGAATCCCAGCAGCCGGCCCAATATGCTCAGCGCGCTCTTCCGATGTAGCCAGCGGTCGCCCAAACAGCAAGTCAATGATTTGCATGTGCTCGCAAGAATATCGGATTAAACAATCAAGCAGAGGGTTGCGTTTGTGAATAAGCCGTGAAGGCGCGCCCCATCAGATCACGCCACCGGCCACCGGTAATGCCCCACCGCCCGCTCGTCGTGGAACTGCTCCAGCGCAATCCGCTCCGCCCCGCGGCCAATGTTATGCACCACCACCACTGGCCCGCCCGCACTCACCACCATGCCAATATGCGGCAGCCGCGCATCCAGCAGCCATGTCAACAGATCCCCCTGCTCCATGCGCTTCGGAAACGCGTCGCCCGCCGTCGGCCTCTCCGCGCTCCACTCGCAGGTGCCCACCCGCTTAAAGTACGTTTCCAGATTCAGCACGCGCCGGTGATCGATGTTCGTGTCCGGTTCCCGCGATCCCCAAACCCGTCGCGCCGGATAAGCGTCGAACGCCCGCACCATATCCTCGTGCACCAGCTTTTGCAGATCGATCCCCAGCCCATCCCGCGCCGCCCGAATCACCACATCCGCGCACACCCCGGTGCTGCGCGGCACATCGCCGCCCGGATACCCAATCCGCGTGTAGCCCGGATCGTATCCCGTAGTCACACCCACCTGCGTCAGCGCCGCCTGCGCCAGGCGCTCCCCGTTCGTCGTCGCCGCAGGCAGCCGCCGTTCCAGCACCACCAGCGCCGCCAGCCCGCAAAGAAATTCTCGCCGCTCCATCGTCTCTACCGCTCCGAGAGTCGCTTCGTAAACCACCCCGCCATGTCCGCGTACGCTTCCTTTGACTCCGGCAAATTCGCATCGTTCCAAAACGCATGCGGCAGCCCCTCAAACACGATCAGCTCCGTGTTGTCGTTCCCCGCGCGCAGAAACGCCCGCTGCAAAATGCTCGTCCCGCTCAGCAGAATGTCCCGCCCGCTGGTCACGAACAACGTCGGCGGCATGCTGCTCAAATCAGCAAACAACGGCGACAGCACCGGGTCCTTCAAATCCGTCGACCCCGGATACTCCGTGTTATGCGCAGAAGGATTCGGCGGCTCCAGATGCCCCGACAATCCATTCAGCGCATACATCGCCTGCGAATCGCCGTTGCGCGTGAAGTCCCCCATCCCGGAAAAAATCCCCAGCGCCCCCGGCAGCGGCAGCCCCAGCTTCTTCAACTCCACCGCCATCTCGCCCGTCAAAATCGCTCCGGCCGACGTCCCATAAACCCCGATGTGCGCCGGCTTGTAAGTCTTCAGCAGCTCCTTGTACACCGCCACCGCGTCGTCCAGCCCGGCAGGGAACGGATGCTCCGGCGCCAGCCGGTACAGCACCGCGACTACCTTCATCTTCGTCAAATTCGCAATCGGCACCGACTCCGTCAGCGATCCCGAATCCGAATTGAACCCGCCTCCATGCAAATTGATCAGCACATGATCCGCATCCACATCCGCCAGCGGCGTAACGATCCGCACCGGCACACCGGCCACTGTGCTCTCCGCCACGTTGGTTGGATAGAGCGTCCGCGAAAATGCCCCCGCGCGATTCTGCCACGCATCGGTGCCGCTCCTCCGCTCCGCCAGCGTCGTCGGATGCGCCGCATCCGACGCAGGCCGCGACAGCGACTTCTTCGCCTCTGGACTCAAATCCTGCGGCACCGGAATCACGCGCGTCACATGCGCCGTCCCATCCGCATCAATGTAGCTGGTATCGGTATTGGGAGCCTGCGCGGCAGTAGTTCCAGTCGCTTGCTGCGCCACAGCAGTGCTCAGCGCCAGCAGAAAGATCGGTGCGGCCATCAGCTTCATCGGCATCTCCACATCCTGCACGCTGCAAGAAAACGGCAGGACGACCAGCCGCCGCAGAATACCAGACACCAGACGGTTAGACAGGGAAGGCGATTCTCACCAGAAAAGCAAAAGGCCCGCTTTCCAGCGGGCCTGCTTCAGAGGCTTTGGAGGAGGGGTAATCTGGAGAATCATTTGAGGAGCCTGCGGGGTGCGCCCAACAGGTTTTGCAAAACAGGAGGAGAAACTCAACAGCTTGGAAAGGTTCAGTAACGCTTGAAGTAGCCTCTGGTATTGCTGATATAGATGCAGCACAAGCCCCGGAGTTGGCTCGGGTTGCCCAGATTTCTTAAATATTTTTCGCCCGCCGTAACTCCTTTAGAATCAATCCACGTTTCCCGGTTTTCCACAGGCCGTCGACGAGCGCGAGCATTTTATCCGTCGCGAATGGGCAAACCTCTGCCCGGAACTATTGCATATCAGGCATCCACCACGGTAACGGCTTCCCCCAGAAGACAACTTCCCCAGATTTGGCCGGCACCCTGGCCTGGCCGCACTCATTGTCAGGGACAACCCCGTGTTTCACGACATCGCTCACCGAAATCGGCGAACTGTTGGCGTTGCATTGAATGAAAGCGACGCGGTAAACATCCCCGTGCATCCGCGGCCCCGACAACATCGAGAACCCGTTCGCCCCCGCCGGAACTGTCACGGTCGCATTTCCGTGTGCGTCTACAGCGATTTCACTCTTTAGAAAATCTGACGTTCCGTACCAATTGAACGTGACTTTTTTATGATTCATTGGCTTACCCGATTTGCCGTTCAGCAGGTGCAGGGTAAGTGTCTGCGTATGGCTCGACGCGCAGTGAAACCCAAGCGCCGCAGCGATCAACGCTGTTCTCGCAATTCCGGCGATCAGTCCCCTGGGCGGCATCCCTACCGGTGCTCCGCCTGATAAAGCCCCGCCCCATGCGCCGGAAGCGTCACGCTGATCTCGTTTTTGATGCCCAAATCCTCCCGCGCCCACAAATCCCGCACCGGGCATTTCCCATATGTAATCCCCAAATCCTGCCAGCTATACGTGAGCGTCTGCGGCTTGTCCGACAAATTAAAGATGGCGATGGTCTCCCCATGATGTTCAGCCGCCGCCCCCATCCACACCACCGCATCGTCCTTCTGGATCACCGGGTGCCCGTTCTCCCCCCACTGATCGACAGCAATCACCTCGGGATTCGTAATCGCCGTCTCCGTGAACGCATCCATCTTCAGCAAATTCGCTCCCAGAAACAGCGGCGACTTCGAGATCGACCACAGCGTCATCAGTGTCCGCACCTCATCATGCGTCAGTCGCGACGTCCGCGGCTCGCCCCATCCCGGATGCGGCCCCAAATATCCAACCGGCAGCATGTCGGCATCCGGCCAGTGTCCCGGCCCCGCATACGTCTCCCATTGCGCCATCATCGGAAAATGCCCCTTCACCGAAGAAGGGAATTGCGGCGCATTGGGTCCCGTCGACCACAGGTCCCACAGATCGTCGGAAATCCGCCACATCTGCGCGCTGCGCGCCGCATCATCCCCATCCGCAATCGGCGTCGGTCCCGGCGACAAGCTCAGCACAATCGCTCGCCCGCTCTGGTCGAGCGCTCTCCGCATCATGTGAATCTCCGCAGCTTTCCACGGCCTCGAGATGCAGTCCACCTTCAAAAAATCCACGCCCCACTTCGCATACAAATCCGCCAGCGAATCGTAATAAGCCTGCGCCGCCTTGTTGTCCTTCAATCCGTAATTATCGGAATTCCATTCGCACGTGTCGCTGGTGTCCGCCGCCTCCGCCGCCCTATAGTGCGAGTGCGCAATCGGCAAATTCTGTTCCACCGCCGACCGCGGAATCCCGCGCACGATGTGAATCCCAAACTTCAGCCCCATCGAATGAACCCACGCCGCCAGCGGCGCAAATCCCTTGCCATCCGCCGCGGAAGGGAAGCGGTTCAGCGCCGGCATCGTCCGCCCATCCGGCGACAGCGTGTAGTCCTGCTGCCCCGTCGGGTTCTCAGGATGCTGCGCAAACCATCCCTCGTCGATCACCACATACTGGTAGCCGAAACGCTGCAGATGATTGTGCAGCCACGTCACAGAGTCGCGAAACTGATCCTCGTTAATCGTCAGTCCCCACGCATCCCAGCTGTTCCAGCCCATCGGCGGCATCTGCGTCATCACGCTCGCATCCTCGCGCGCCGCAGAAGCCGCAGCCCCCATCACCAGAATCCCCGCAACCACCGGCGCAACAATCTTCCCAACCAAACCGCGCATCGCCCAAGCCCTCATTCAGCTCAAAAATCCCAACAGGCTTTTCTACACCCTAAACCCTACACCCTACCCCCTGCTTCATTGCGGTATACTCCAGTTTCTATGCGGGTATTTGTCATTCTGCCGGCCGCCGGGCTGGGCACGCGTATGGCGCCGGGGCACTCCACCCAGGCCGCTCCCAAGCAATTCCTTGAAGTCGCCGGCGTTCCCATTCTCATCCACACGCTGCGCGCCTTTGCCGCAGTGCCGCAAGTCTCCACCATCCTCGTCGCCGTCCGACCCACCGAGCGCGATCGCCTCATCGCCCACCTCACCGAGCACGGCTACGCCGACAAAGTCACCGTGGTCGAAGGCGGCGATTCACGCCAGGAGAGCGTCTACAACGCCCTGCGCGCCCTCGAATCCAGCCCCGACGACATCGTCCTCGTGCATGACGCCGTCCGCCCCCTCATCGAACCAGCCATCATCCGCCGCGTCATTGAAGCCGTCGAGAAGCACTCCGCCGCCATCGTCGGCCTCCCCGCCCTCGACACCATCAAGCAGGTCGAGCGCACCGCGGAAGGCGCCATCGTCACCGCGACCATCCCCCGCGAATACATCGTGCAGGCGCAAACCCCCCAGGGCTTCCGCTGCGGACTGCTGCGCAGCGCTTTCGCCGATGCCGAAGCCGACGGCTTCATCGGAACCGACGAAGCCAGCATCGTGGAGCGCGCCGGAGCCCAGGTCTTCGTCGTCCCCGGCTCGCCCTCGAACATCAAAATCACCCAGCCCGGCGACCTCGAGCTCGCGGAATTCTACCTGGCCCACCGCTCGGCTGCTCATTAGCTCTTGATTCCGCGCCAGGCTGATATACCCTGAATCTGCACGCACCCTCCCTCGGATCACACGCATGGATATTCGCATCGGCCAAGGCTTCGACTCCCACGCATTCAAGCCCGGTGTGCCGCTCAAAATCGGCGGCCTCAGCATCAATCACCCTGAGGGCCTCGCCGGCCACTCCGACGGCGATGTGCTGCTCCACGCCATCACCGATGCACTCCTCGGCGCCGTCTCCGCTGGCGACATCGGCAGCTTCTTCCCGCCCGACGATCCGCGCTGGAAAGACGCTGACTCCGCCATCTTCCTCAACCTCGCCATGGAAGAGATTCATAACGCCGGCTTCCGTATCGTCAACGTCGACACCACGCTGGTCCTGAACGCGCCCCGCATCGGTCCTATCTCCGCAGAAATGCGTGAGCACGTCGCCGATCTCCTCGGCATCGTCCCCAACAACGTCGGCATCAAGGCCAAAACCCCCGAAGGCCTCAACGTCGATCACGTCGCCCAGGCCCACGCCGTCGTCCTCCTCGAACGCATCGAAGAGCCCGGCGAATTGCAGACAATGAGCGCGGTCATGGAAAGCCAGCGCCAGCTCGAAGACGTAGTCCGCGACTTAGTCAGCCAGGTCCACGGCGTAGAAGTCAAACCCACCTTCGACACCGACGACATCACCTAATGAGTCGCGACTGTCATCCCGAAGCAAAGCGAGGGATCTGCGGTTGTTCTATTCCAGGTGAAGGATCTGCAGGGTGCCCCGTATCTGCCCGGTTTTGGCAGATGGGTGAAATGCGCGAAGCGCATCCGCCTTTGTCTCTATCAGGGCACGGCTTCAGCCGTGCCGAAACATGTCGAAAAAGACGTGGGCTTCAGCCCCTGAGCGATGCAATTGAACTAAACTCACGCAGCTTCCTTCGCCGCCGCCCGCCCACGCACCGCGCGTCCGCGGCTGTTATCGTGGCGATACTTCCAAATCGCAAACACAATCGCCGCCACCATCAACCCCAGAAAACTATAAAGAATCACCGAAGACCATCCCGCCAAATAGCGATTGAACGCCCGCAGAATACTCCGCCCATACACCGCAGCTACCAGCGCCTCGCCGCCATATCGAACCGTCCGCGCAATCCCCATCGCCGTGAACATCTGCCGCCGCGTCACACCCAGCGCGCCCGACGCCAAGAGGAAGGGAAGCAGCGGAATCGGCGGCGGCAGCATCGCCGCCACGCACACGCTCAGCATCCCGTGGTTTTCCACCCATCCCTTCATACGCTTGCCGAAGCGCCGCGGCAGATACCGCTCCAGCATCTTCTCGCCGCCTTTTTTCCCGGCACTCCACGTCAGATAACCGCCGATCAAGCTGCCCGCAATCGCGATCGGAGCCAGCAACCACGGCGACTCGCCATGCGCTCCCAATATCAGCAGCAGAATGTCCGTGCTCCCCGGAATCGGCAACGGGATCGGAGCCGCATCCAGCAGCGCCACCACGAACACGCCGGCCAGCCCGAAGTGCAGGATCCACGCGGGCATCAACCGGTGACGAGCGTGCTGAACTACCTTTGGAATTGCGAAGATCACGTTGGTTGGACGCAGCTTCCGCGTCCCGAGACGCCGCATCCGTCCGAATTTCAGAGAAACCTCAATACCGGCGCGCTGGGCAACACCTTGCACTCCGCCCCGTACCGATAGAAAAGCTCCAGGCCCTCCAGACACGCCTCGTCGAGCACGTACCAAATGTTGTGCGACAAATACGTGCGAATCGTCGCGCGCGGCACATCGATCCGCGACGACCACTCATCCGCCAAATCCTCCACGTGCTTGAGTCCCGCATCCCGCGAATGTTGGAAATCCTCCACGATCTGCGCGGCCGGAATCGCACCCGACTCAACCGCCTCCCGCCGCACTGCCCACACCGCCGACACCCAGGTCGTCCCCGTGAATTTGTGCCACTCGTGCGCCATATCAAAATAGAGCAGAGCCTCGCCCGTCCGCTGTTGCCGCGCCTCGCGATCTTCCAGAGCCAGCAACGCCGGATCGCCGATCAGCAACGCCGCATCGGCCACGCGCAACATCGCCTCCAGCTCCGGCTCGTGGGAAAGAAACTCCGGCTCCGTCTTCCAATACCGGGCAAACAAAATGCGCGTGTACGCCGCCGAAGTCCGCGACGCCGTGTCCAGCGCCACCCGCCGCACTCCCGCAATCCCCTCCGCCCCGCGCACCACCAGCACAATCGAACGCACCCGGTCCCGCGACGCAATCACGCATCCAGGAATCACATCCAGCCCCGGCGCGGAAGCCAAAGCAGCAACCGGAACAAGTCCAATATCCGCAGCGCCCGAGTCCAGCTTCGCAGCACATTCCGCCGGCGTATCCGACGACAGCACATACCGCTCGCTCAGCC